>Ga0310697_10001616_pt1 | contig 25726 bp, 22 predicted proteins | sample 172DNAGHGlowgp2_FD_203883 | JGI IMG/M metagenome (GOLD analysis project Ga0310697, IMG submission 203883) | Sheep rumen microbial communities from Palmerston North, Manawatu-Wanganui, New Zealand - 1728 DNA GHGlow gp2 (v2) (version 2) | ecosystem: Host-associated > Mammals > Digestive system >...
CAGATGAAGATCACGACCCAGTACAAGAACGACGAAGAGTCTTCAGACGTCGATGCAGAAGTTGAGGGCAAGCTCTACAAGGCTCTCCTTCCTTACTTCGAGGACCAGAACCTGACTCTCGATGAATTCAAGTCCTCTCTCGGCAACGCGAACGGTATCATCTCATCCGACAAGGTTGGTCCTACCATCGCGAACGACATCAAGAGGGACGCCGTGATCGCCGTTATCATCGCCCTCCTGGTTATCTTCGCATACATCGCGTTCAGGTTCAAGGGCTGGACCTGGGGTCTCGGTGGTGTGGTATCCCTTGCGCATACCGCCATCATCGTCATCGGTTTCTTCTCACTGTTCTCCGGTATCCTGCCGTTCAACCTCGACGTTGACCAGACGTTCATCGCGGCTATCCTGACCATCATCGGTTACGCCATCAACGATAACGTGGTTATCTTCGACCGTATCCGTGAATACAGGCAGAACCATCCGAACACCGACATCAAGACCAACACCAACCTGGCTCTCAATGCGACCCTGACACGTACGGTCAACACTTCCGTATCCACCCTCGTCACGATGCTTGCTATCGCCATCTTCGGTGGAGAGTCCATCAGGGGTCTTGCTGTCGCCCTCATCCTCGGTATCCTGATCGGAACATATGCTTCGATCTTCATCGGTACCCCTGTGATGTACGACGCAACCGTTTCCGCCCAGAAGCGTCAGGCCGAGAAGGCTGTCAAGGGTGGCAAGTCTTCCAAGAAGTAATTCTGGATACATACATAAGAATGGCAGAAGGTGGCTGATCGGCCACCTTCTGCTTTTTCATATTTGCTTATGAATGATATTAGAAGTACATTTGCATAATATAATTAATAACACAAAAACTGATTTTACTTACTGATAGTTATGAGCGAAGAGAAATTCAGGATCGAATCCGACCTGCTCGGCGAACTCCAGGTTCCAGCCGATGCGTATTATGGTGTGCAGACCCAGAGGGCCCTCAACAATTACAAGATTTCCACCACCCGGATGTGCGATTATCCGGAATATGTCATAGCGATGGCTTGCATCAAGCTGGCTGCCGCCCAGACCAACAAGGAACTAGGCGCACTTGACCCGGAAATCGCCGATGCCATCATCGCTGCATGCCGTGAGATCATCGACGGCAAGCTGCATGACCAGTTCCCGGTGGACATGATGCAGGGAGGAGCCGGAACTTCCGTGAATATGAATGCGAACGAGGTTATCGCGAACCGTGCTCTTGAAATAATGGGACACAACAAGGGTGAGTACCAGTTCTGCTCTCCTAACGACCATGTCAACTGCGCTCAATCTACGAATGATGCATATCCATCAGCATTCCGTTATGCTTTCATCAGGATGAACAGAAAGCTCGAGAAGAGCCTCCAGGACCTGATCGATTCCTTCAGGAAGAAGGGGAATGAGTTCGCAGACGTGATCAAGATGGGACGTACACAGCTTCAGGATGCCGTTCCTATGACTTCCGGCCAGGAGTTCCATGCATATGCAACCAACCTTTCCGAAGAGATCCAGAACCTCGAGAGGAACGTCAACCTCCTCTATGAAATCAACATGGGTGGTACTGCCATCGGTACCGGACTGAATGCCAAGCCGGGCTTTGCCGAGCTTTGCGCCAGGAAGATGACGGAACTCACCGGGGAGAAGTTCATCGCAGCTCCTGATCTTGTCGAAGCTACGCCTGACACCGGTGCTTATGTAAGCTATTCGGGTGCCCTGAAGAGGCTTGCAGTCAAGCTTTCCAAGATTTGCAACGACCTGCGTCTGCTGACTTCCGGTCCTCGTTGCGGTCTGAAGGAGATCAACCTTCCTCCTAAGGCTCCGGGATCTTCGATCATGCCTGGAAAGGTCAATCCTGTCATCCCTGAGGTTACAAACCAGGTCTGCTTCAAGGTGATCGGTAATGACATGACCGTTTCCTTCGCGGCCGAGGCCGGTCAGCTCCAGCTCAACGTGATGGAGCCGGTCATCGCAGAATCCATCATGGAAAGCATCACCTGGCTGACCAATGTCATGAATACCCTCCGTACTGAGTGCATCGACGGCATCACGGTCAACAGGGAGCGTTGCTTCGACATGGTGAAGAACAGTATCGGAATAGTGACTGCCCTGAACCCGATTATCGGATACAAGGCCAGCACCAAGGTTGCCAAGGAGGCCCTGGAGACCAACCGTTCGGTCTATGACATCGTTCTTGAGCACGGCATCCTCACCAAGGAGCAGCTCGACGAAGCCCTCGACCCGAAGAACATGATACGCTAGGTCTTTTTGCAATTAATGAATAAGAGGTCAGCCAAACAGGCCGGCCTCTTTTTTCTATTTGATCCTCTATTATTGTTTGCTTCTTTGGGTAGAGATTGCACCTGAGAGAACTCCGCTCTCTGCGTTCGCTCCGGCCCCTCCCACAATCTACGGCGTCCCGCAAAAGCGGAACTTGTATCTTGCGGGCCCCGCCCCCTGCCCCTGTCCGGGGGTGGACAGGTCTCTCAGGTGCAACCCCAGCCACCAAAGATACACGTAGTTCCGTCAGTATCTCTGGCTTCCTAGCTCCCGGACTATTCCTGTCCTGCTTTGGCAAAGGCTTTCTGGGAAAAGAACATCACGATGGCGAGGAGGATGAAGAGGCCGATGGAGCCGGCTAGGAAGGCGAAGTCACCCATCTTGAGGAGTACGAATATATAGGCGTACAGCAAGGTGGCAAGGCCGCCAAGGGCAAGGGAATCCTTCCATGAGCCAAGGACTGATTTCATATAGAGGACCATCAGCACGATAGTCATCGCCGCTGCGATCAGGAATGCCCAGCCGAAGCCGATGTGCTCCGAGAAAGAGAACAGAAGGGTGTAGAATATCACAAGGTCGGCTCCTGTCAGGATATACTGCAGGTAGTTGACCTTTTTCCCTGTCCATATTTCCATCAGGAAGATTGCCAGCATCGTGATCAGGATGATGAGAAGGGCATATTTGCAAGCCCTTTCCGAAAGTCTGTATTGCGATACGGAATCGATGAGCCCGACACCGGACAGCGAAGATTCCGTGAGACTGTGGACATTGCTTGTCTCGCAGACTTGAGGGTAGTCCCTGTTGAGCGCGTTCACCTTCCACACTGCAGAGAATCCGTTGTCGTCCACGTTCCTTTCTGAAGGCAGGAAAGCACCGGAGAAGGAAGGATCCGGCCAGTCGGAGGTCATCTTGACAACGTTGGTCTCTCCGACAGGTGCCACATTGAAGGAAGCCGCTCCCTTGAGGTTCAGCACCAAGGAATATTCGATGGAATCCTTTCCGTTCAGCAAGCCTTCCGGAATCACCGCCACCAGTTCGGGATTCTGGTTGCTCATCCTGTCCGTTTTCACTCTGTTGGAGAACTTCAGGCTCTGTCCTCCAAGCAGGATATCTGCCTGGTCTTCAAGGCCTTTGAGGTCTCCAAGGCTCAGGCAGAGCCGAGCCTCGGTGTCAGGAGTCAGGAAACTGCTGACCTCTTCTCCGAAAGTGAAAGCGCCGCCGGCCTTGACGTTGCTTCTGTACACAGGGACCTTGAATATTCCCCTTTTCAAAGTTGACGAAGTGAGATCGATGTCGGCATTGAATGATTCCGGGAAAACGCACAGGTATTTCTTCTGTTCTTCCTTCTGGTTGATCACTGTTTTGCTAAACTCGATGTAAGGCCCTGTGATGAATTGGCGTCCTCCCCATGAGGAACCAACTTCGGAGATAGCCTCATCCGCCGTATGCGAACGGCTCCGTATGGTATCCTTCAGAAAGGATACAGGAATGAGGAGGAGCAGGGACAGTCCTGCCACGAAGAGGAGTTTCAGGGCTTGCCTGCCCTGGAATTTGTTTGTTTCCATTTCGCCTTATTTATTGGTATCTTTGCTAATGCAACCAAAATCGAGCCATATGCGAAACGGAATCCTTTACATTGTGACCATCGCCCTGTGCCTTGCTGGCTGCCAGACAGCCAGGCATTCGACAGCAACCATCAATGCGGGAACCTTCAATCTCCGTTGTGAGAACAAGGGAGATTCCCTGAACGGGAACGGGTGGGGAAGGAGGTGTCCGGTTATGGCCTCGCTCATCAAGTTCCATGATTTCGAAATATTCGGAACCCAGGAGGCGAGCAAGAGGGGTCTTGAGCAGATGCGTTCCATGCTTCCGGGATTCGATTACATAGGTGTAGGAAGGGAAGATGGCAAGACGAAAGGAGAGCATGCGGCGATTTTCTACCGCGCGGACCTGTTCGAACTGCGTGATAGCGGAAACTTCTGGCTTTCAGAGACTCCCGAGGTTCCGAGCGTGGGATGGGATGCTGCCCTTCCGAGAATATGCACCTGGGGGCGCTTCAAGGTGAAGGCCACAGGCCAGGAGTTCTGCTATTTCAACCTGCATATGGACCACGTGGGAGTGCAGGCCCGGATGGAAAGTGCGAAGCTGGTGGTGCGGAAGGTCCGTGAGACAAGCCATGGGCTGCCGGTAATCCTGACGGGCGATTTCAATGTGGACCAGACCAATTCAATATATTCGGAAATAGTTGGAAGCGAGGAACTTCAGGACAGCTATGAGACTTGCGAACTGCGGTACGCCTGGGACGGGACTCCGAACAACTTCAACCCTTCGAGTTTCACCTCGAGCCGCCTGGACCACGTGTTCGTTTCGCCGGAGACCAGGGTGATCCGGTACGGAGTCCTCACCGACACTTACCGCACGATGACTGAAGAGGCCGCCAAGTACAAGGACGGCAACTTCCCGAGGGAGGTGTCGTTCCAGGCTTATGAGGCCCGCACTCCGTCGGACCATTTCCCTGTAAAGGCAGTCATAGAACTGAACGGGAAGAAGGTGAAGCCGGCCATCGGAAAGAAGACTCTCGATCCTGAAGGCTGGGCGCCTTCTGTCTATGCCGGCCTCACGGAAATGATAGCCCGGGTCGGGAATACATCGCCGGACTATGATCCTTCCTGCAAGCCATATGCAGTGTTCGATTTCGACAATACTACCATAATCGGCGACATCGAGCACGCCTTGTTCAACTACAAGATCGAGAAACTGAAATACCGCACAGCCCCGGACGAGATGTTCTCCCTCCTGACAAGCAGCCTTCCGAGTGCGGACTTCCTTCTGGATATGGGGGGAGGACGAAAAGTGCCCGTCAGGGCTCTGGTAAACGACATCGTTTCCGATTACAGGTTCCTTTTCGGGAAACCGCTCGGGGAAGTGGAAGGGACTTTGGAATATTTGGATTTCAGGGCAAAACTGAAGGCGATGTATTACGCATTGGTCAGGACTATCTCTTACGAGAACACCGCCCTGTGGCTGAAGAGACTGCAGACCGAGGGAATGACAGTCGAGGAGTTCAAGGCCCTGGTGCGTGAATCTACGGCATATTCCTTCACCAAGGGAGGCAACGCGCCGAAGACCTGGACGAGTCCCGTGATGGGTGAAGCCGGATATGTCACCGTGACCACCGAATACGGCCTTGGTATCTCCAAGAATATGAAAGACTTGTATGCCAAGTTGGAAGCCAACGGAATCGTTCCTTATATATGCACGGCGTCGATTGAAGAAAATGTCACTGCTGTCGCCTGTGACGGCTCGCTCGGGATAAAGGTTCCTGAGGAAAGGATATTCGGAGTCAAATTGCTGAAGGATGCTTCCGGACGTTTCACGGATGAGTACGACCCGGAATGGGTCCTGACTGCAGGCGCCGGAAAGACAGAGACCATCCTCAAGAGGATCGCTCCGCTACACGGAGGGAAGGGGCCTGTCCTTGTCGGCGGAGACAGCAACGGCGATTATGAAATGCTTACTGATTTCCCGGATATGCAGTGCGGGCTCATCATCAACCTGGACAGGACGGATCCTATACGTTCTCTCTACAACCAGCAACCGCGGTATCTGCTCCAGGGCCGTGACGCTGCGCATAGCCGTTTCGTTCCTAATTCGGAAAGCCGGGACAGGAAGATGGTCATGGCCCGTTTCGTTCCTGAAAGGGAGGATGACTTCATATTCGAGAACAACCTGTCCTGCGGCAGGATTTACGGTAAAGCCTTGGAGAACAGCATCATATCTCCGGGAGTCGACATCTGGGTGAAGACCCCTGGAGGCCTGGTCGCCGACGGCCGGTATGCCGGGACGCATGAAGGCAGGTCCTTCCACAAGGACTGGGGCAACGGCAAGGACTGCTACCAGGTAGGGATATCCCTCGGCGGCGGTGCTTCAGCCCCTATGGTGGGAGGCAATCTGGCATTCCCTGCCACCAACTACCGCTCATACGAGGTACTCGAGGACAATCCTGAAAAGGTCGTATTCGTGCTTCATTATCCTGAGTGGGAGGCCGGCGGAGGCCGGATCGCCCTCGACAAGAAGGTCACCGTGGTGCCGAACACGTATTTCTTCAAGGCGGAAGACACCTATACCTTCTCCGGTTTTCCGGGAGATACCCTTTCCATAGCTGCTGGAATATCCCTCCACAAGGATCTCGGTACCGTGGCTTCTGAATATTCCGATTCCAGGAGTTGCGCGATCTGGGAGAAAGCTTCAGACCAGGCGCAGGAAAAGGAGGACGGGATGATAGGAGTCGCAGTCGTGATGCCTGATGCCGGATGGGTCGGGGCGACCGCAGACGGATCGCACCTGGTCTGTACCAGGACCATCCGCAGCGGCGAGACCGTCACCTACTGGTTCGGGAACTGCTGGAGCAAGGGCAGCATCAAGACTCCTGCGAAGTGGTTCCATCTGACAGCCAATCTTTTGCCCGAATAAAAAGAAAGTCCTATATTTGAGAATCAAAACCTTGTTGACGTTATGAAAAAATTAGGATCATTGGCGTGTGCCTTCATTCTCTGCGTGTCCTGTCTGGTGATGTTCGACTCCTGCAAGGGAAAGACAGCCAAGACCGCTGAGGCGGACATCGAGGAGCAGGAATCCATCTTCAACGTGATTGACAAGTACGTTGCCGAAGAATTCGGCAGCCAGTATTCACAGGGCGACCACTGTATCCCGAGCCCGCTGATCCTGGAAGTTGACGAGTCCGATCCCGGAGACATCAAGGTATGGGGAGACTTCCGGGTTTACAATTACGTCCAGTCCGGGGACACTCTCAAGACTGTTTCCGGAGGCAGCCACCCGGGACTCCTTCATATCAAGGAGGTCGATGGCAAATTTGAAGTGACCGATTTCAATGCCGTAGCTGACGGCGCCGACAATATCCCTTCTGCCGAAAGGATATTCAAAGACAAGTTCGACGCTTTCCAGAAGATGGTATCGGATGAAGCGGACCGCGAGGAGGTCAGGAACAGGGCTATCGCGGCATATGCCCTGAAGCACGACCTCGACGTCACTGTCTATCAGGATTTCGGATGGGATCCGGAGGAGATAATCTTTGATTGATCAGGGGTCCAGAACCTTGATTTTCACATTCTTGTACCAGGCCTCGTCACCGTGGTCCTGGAGAAGTATATGGCCGGTTTCGAAGTTCCCGAAATTCGGCCATACCTTGTATTTGCTGTAGGCTACAAGGGCATTCCACATCTGGTTGCCGCGCTCATATTCCAGCAGTTTGACTCCGTTCAGCCAGTGTTCCACGTGGTTGCCGCAAACGACTATCATTCCCTGGTTGAAGGCCCTCATCACGAAAGGCTTGTTTTCAGGTGCCGGAATCAGGTCGTACAGTGCGCCCAGCCGCCGGTTGCCGTTCACTCCAAGTTTGGCATCCGGATGGTGTTCATCGTCAAGCACTTGGAATTCACAGCCGATCTCAGACCCGATCCCGGTGTTGGTGCCCTTCTGTACGAAATACTTCACTCCGCTGTTCGAAGCCTTGAATATCCTGAAATCGAACTTGAGGATGAAGTTCTTGTAAGGGACGTCGGTGATGATATCCCCGCCCATGTCCTTGGCGTTGTAGCCGCCTTCTTCTCCATTGGTCCTGTGGACCATCAGCAGCCCGTCGGCGATTTCCCAGCTCTTTTTTGGGAATCCTTCATATTTCGCGCTCGTCCAGCCCTTCGAGGTCTTTCCGTCGAACAGTAGTCTCCAGCCGTCGGCTTCCTCCTCCGGGGTAAGGATATTGAAGGAAGTGTTGAACAGAGGCGCGCATCCTTCTTCCGGAGTGATGAAGGACGCCACGTCCTTGGTCATTATGCGGATGTTCCGCCAGGATATTTCCTGGCCCTTCCTGGTTTCGTCATCTCCTATATTGTGGACCTGCAAGGCGATGAATCCGGAAGCTCTTCCATCGTCAAATATATTGGCGCACGGGACTCCGTTGAGGAAGGTCCGTATCCTGTTCCCAAGGCATTCTACCCTGGCTTTGTTCCATTCCCCTGCCTTGAATGCGGTCTTTGCGGGGCGGTTGAATTCCAGGGGATATATCCAGGCGCGCATCTTTTCGTTGCCTTCGTCGTAGATTCCGCCGGACCAGCCCCGGTCCGAAGGGTCTATCTCAAATTGATATCCCCTGACCCTGCCGTTGTCCACGTCTTTCTCGCTTACGCTTCGGAACTGGACTCCGGAGTTCATCCCGGGAGCTACCTTGAAATCGAATTCCAGGATGAAGTCGCCGTAGTCCTTCCTGGTCACGAGGAAGGAATTCGGAGTATTGCAGACCGTTGTTCCTTTGATGGTACCATCGACCACCGAAAACTTCGCTTTGCCTCCCAGTTGTTTCCAACCCTTGAGGTTGCGTCCGTTGAAGAGGTCGGTCCATTCCTGGGCACCGGCCAGTTGGAAGGTTCCGGCAATAAGCAGGATGGAGAGCAGGAACTTTTTCATATTCAATGATTTACAATTCATAAAGATACTCCCAGCCGCTGCGAGGTGGTACACCTGTGAGCATCGCATCGGCAAACTCGTTGTTGGTTATCCTCTTGGTCACAGGGTCGAAGAAGAGCCTGGTATTGAGTCTCTGTGCGATGACTCCCAGGCTGAACACCTGGTTGAGGACGCCGTTGATCTCGAAAGGAGACCGGGTCTTTTCCTCTCCGCGGATCGCTTTCAGGAAGTTCTCGTAATGGTTGGAAGGACTCTTAGGCACCTCCGGAAGCTTGCTTTCCATCTCCTTTGCCTTGGATTCCGGGATTATCGACAGGGTGGAGCCGTGGCTGCCTCCCTTGAACGTGAGGTCCCGGGAATATATGATCTTGCCCGGATTCAGCTTCTCATCCTTGTAATCACCCTGGTTTGTGGAAGGGATGTCCGACACGAACTGGGACTTGCCGAATCCTTCCGGGATCGGAGGGAAGTTGGTCACGCCGTCGTACCAGGTAAGGTCCACCGGAGGCATCTCTCCCCGCGGTCCGAAGCGGTAGAAAATGGTCGATGAATAAGGGAAGAAGAAATCGTTATGGCCTTCAGCCTTCTTCATCTCGATCTCATAAGGCAGGCCCAGTTCAAGGAATTCGTGGGCGGTGTCGATAAGGTGAGCTCCCCAGTCTCCGAGGGCACCCATTCCCAGGTCGTACCAGCACCTCCAGTTACCCTGGTGGAACTGGGCGTTGTAGTCGTGCCAAGGTGTAGGACCGAGCCAGGCGTCCCAGTTCATATTCTTTGGAAGCGGCTCTGCATCAGGGAATTTCTTGATATTGGAATCGAAACTGTGCCAGCGGCGGGCACTGTTCATATGGACATCGATCCGGGTGACGTCCTTGATGATTCCGGCGTCCTTCCATGTCTTGAACTGGTAGTAGTTTGCATCGGAATGACCCTGGTTGCCTACCTGTGTCGCAAGGTTCGGACGCTTCCTGGCGGCCGCCATCATCAGTTCGGCTTCGAAGAAAGTGCGGCACATCGGCTTTTCCAGATAGATATGCTTGCCCTGGCTGAGCGCGAGCATAGCGATGGCGAAATGGGAATGGTCCGGAGTCGATACGCACACAGCCTCGAATCCGTTGCCGAATTTGTCGAACAGCTCCCTCCAGTCATTGAACCTCCTGGCTTTCGGAAAGCTCTCGAGTGCCCATTTGCACTGCTTCCCATCCAGGTCCACGTCACACAGGGCGGTTATTTCCACCAGCCCGGTCTTTACGAATTGCTTGATGTTCTGCTCCCCGCGATTGCCTATACCAATGCAGGCCAGCTTGACCTTCTGGGCATCAGGTGCGGTTTTGCCAATCTTTTCGAAGAGGCTCTTAGCCTCACCCTTTCCGACGCCTGCCACCATGGAGGCGGTGGCGAGTGTCGATGCCTTTATGAAATTCCTTCTCGAAACCATTGTCGATGATTATGTTAGTGTCTGATAAATATACGGTTAAATCCTGAAATCCGCCATTACGAAATAGTGGTCGCTGGGATACATATTGCCCTTATGGTCCTTCACGATCTCCGCGTAAGTCGTTTCAACCGGCCCTCGGTGGAAGATGAAATCGATCCTCCGACCCTTCCCACGGGCTTCTCCCAGGAAATTGTGGCACGTGAATCCGACTTCTTCCTTCCCGTGTATATCCTCGTACATCTCACTCCAGTCTTCGTCCGAATGGATATACTGGATCGGAGCATTCTTGATTCCGGAATTGAAATCACCGCACAGAATCTGAGGCATATCCTTGGAATACTGGCCGCATTCCTCGACTATCATCTTCATCTGTTCCAGCCTGGCCTGGTCGCTCTTGTGGTCGAGATGGGTATTGACCACCCGGAATTCCTTGCCGGTTTTCTTGTCCCTGATCCTCACCCAGTTGCAATGTCTTGCCCGGTTGGTTCCCCAGGACATCGAGCCGGCGATGGTAGGGGTCTCGGAGAGCCAGTAGCTGCCGGAGGAGACCCACTCGAAGCGGCTCTTCTTGAAGAAGATCACGTTCTTGCCGATGAAGTGGTAGCCTTCAGTCCATGGATCCATCTCGGGGCCTTCGAACCCGAAATGGTAATAATCCTTTCCGAATTTCTTCAGGAACCAGGAATATGAGTCATATATGACTTCCTGGAGGCAGATGATATCCGGGTCCTTTCCCTTTATCGTACTGATACACAGGTCGCGGCGGTTCTCCCAGACTCTCTCGGGATACGGAGCGTCGTCTGCGAGTCCGGTGATCCTGATATTGCAAGACATTACACGGTAGTTGCCCGCGGGACGTTTCGCACCAAAGGCGGCCATCGGCAGCAAGACTGCCATAAGGCAGAGTGTGATTATTCTTTTATTCATTGGAAACAAATTGATTGTCAGGTTGTTCTGGACGCACCATCCGGGTTAGGATGATCGCGGCGATAAGATGCAGGGTGCCCATCAGGATGAACAGCCACTTCCAGCTGCTCTCAGGTATGGAGCCCGTGAAGAGGTTGAAAACTACGCTGCCAAGGGCTCCTGCTCCGCAGGAAAGGCCCATCACCGTGGCGACATTTCCGATCGGGAAGGTCTCCGCCAGGACTACCGGCAGGGTGTAGAGCCAGCTCAGGCACATCACCGCCACGAGGCTGAATATTCCCGTAACAAGACCTACCTTCAGGCCGAAGCCGATGGATGAGGAATATATGAAAGGAACCAGCATGCACAGAGGGGCAATGAAGGCGATTATGACCATCATCCTCTTGCGGGCTTTAAGTGCCGGGAGGCCGCGTTTGATCATATTGTCAGACCAGGCGGAAGTAAGGATTCCGCCGATGGCTCCAACCAGGAACGGAATGCCTCCTATCCACTGGATCATATCGAGGGTCTGCTGTGTGGAAAGCCCCTGCGAAGCGCCCATGTTCCTCAGGAATCCGGGCAGCCAGAAGCAGCAGAAATACCACACAGGGTCGCTTACGAGACGTATGAGGATCCCTCCCCACAGCGTATGGGTATCGAATAGTTCCCTGAACTTGAATTTGGTTGAAGGAGAGGAGGTTCCGCTATCCTTGCCGACGGTCAGCGCCAGGATGTCCTCGGAAGGGGTCTTGTATACGAACAGCCACACGGCCGCCAGGACCAGTCCGATAGCTCCCGAAATGAGGAATACATGCTGCCAGTTGCCGAGGAGCCTCATCAGCCATGCGATCAGCAGCGGGGCCACGACTGCTCCCAGCGAGCCTCCGACGGTACATAGACTGTTGGCTGTGGCTCTCTGCCGCTTCTCGAACCAGAGGGTGACGGCTACAAGCTGGCCGGCGAAGATCGTAGGTTCCGCGAGGCCGAGGATTCCCCTGCAGAGGGTGAATATCCCGACATTTGGTGCAAAGCCGCCTCCGATGCAGGCAAGGGACCATACGGTGATTCCTCCGAACAGGACTTTCTTCGGTCCGAAGCGGTCCACCAGCATCCCGGACAGGGGGTACATGACCGCATAGCAGATCAGGAATATGTTGACGATCCAGGCATATTCCATGTCGCCGATGCCGAAATGGTTCAGGATTTCCGGTTTCAGGATGGAAAGCAGCTGCCTGTCAAGATAATTGCAGATGATAGCAAGGAACATTGTGGCAACGATGAACCACTTCCTTCTGGTTGGGCTATTGATCCTATTCATAATACAAATATCAGAATAAAAGTTTAAATTTGTTTCAGAGATCAACGCTTATGAAAATAAAGCTCGGACTTTTCGTTAAAGTACTCATTGCCATCTGTCTGGGAGCCCTGCTGGGACTCATAGCACCGGATGTGCTGGTACGCATATTCAAGACTTTCAATGTCTTGTTCGCCCAGTTCCTGAAGTTCATGATTCCGCTCCTGGTGCTTGGACTCGTTACGCCCGCGATAGCCAACATGGGGCGCAGTGCCGGAAAGATGCTCCTGATCGTGATCGCGATCGCATATCTGTCCACGATATGTTCCGGCTTCTTCGCGCATATTTGCGCCTCCAATGCGTTCCCGCACTACCTGAAGGCCGGAGAACTGAGCCAGGAGGCCGTTTCCGCGAAGGAATTCCTGCCGTACTTCGACATCAAGATTCCGCCTCTGTGCGACATCATGACCGCACTGGTCCTGTCTTTCATGGTAGGAATATGCATCATATTCACGAATGCGGAATTCTTGAAGAAGGGTTGCGATGAGTTCGGGGCAATCGTCAAGCTTACGATCGAGAAGGCGATAATACCTCTGCTGCCGTGGTATATATTCACTATGATCTGCGAGATGAGCGCCAAGGGAGTGATCGCGGTGGTCCTGGGTTCCGGGGCCAAGGTGATCCTGACCGGCATCGTGCTGACCCTCATCTGGCTGGTCATCCAGTATTGCATCGCCGGTGCAATCGCCGGGAAGAATCCGTTCAAGTGCCTCTGGAACATGGTTCCGGCCTATCTGACGGCATTCTCGATCTGTTCTTCCTCCGCAGCTATCCCGGTCACGTCTTCCTGTGCCAAGAAGAACGGCTTGAGCGACGACATCGTGGATTTCACGATTCCGCTCTGTTCTACCGTGCACATGTGCGGCTCGACCATCAAGCTGGCCGTTTCGGCAATCGCCGTGGCTTATATCTTCGGGGTGGACCTTCCTTTCCCGGTATATGCCCATTTCGTCCTGATGCAGGGGATAGCTGCCGTGGCGGCTCCCGGAGTGATGGGTGGAGTGCTGATGGCCTCCGTGGGTCTTCTGGAGTCGATAATGGGATTTACTCCTGACCAGACGGCATTGGTGATGACCCTTTATCTTGCTTTGGATGGCTACGGCCCCGGCTGTAACGTCACAGGTGACGGGGCGATCGCCATAGTGATAGATAAAATATTCAAGAAGAAATGAAAAAGATACTGTTTTCCGGCATCCTGCTGCTCCTGGCGGGGTTCTGCGCCGGGGCTTCTCCGATGAAAGCGCGTGTGATCCAGCCTTTGTTCGCCCAGGATGAGGCGGGTTTGGACAAGAGTTTCGAGTGGACTCTCCGAGAGTTACGGAAATGCGATCCTTCGCTGGATATCGTGGTGCTTCCGGAATTCAGCGAAGTGCCCGGCAAGACCAGCAATGAAGGTTTCCTTGAGACCGTAGCCAAATACGGTCCTACCCTGCTGGAAACCTGCAGGGAGACAGCCCGGCGTTGCAGCACCCTCGTATTCGTCGGTGCGATAGATACTTCCTGTGAGAAGCCGCGCAACACCACATTCGTGTTCGGGCGTGACGGAGCCTTGCTTGGGAAATATTACAAAGAGCATCTGACGGCGGGCGAGTGGCAGAAATACGGGCTGGACAAGTCCTACACTGAAGAGTGGAGCCAGCCTTACCTGCTTGACATAGAGGGTGTCCGGTATATGTTCCTGACTTGCTATGATTTTTATTTCTACGAGAATTTCTCTTCGATTGCCCGCTGGAAGCCGGATGTGATCATCGGCTGTTCCCATCAGCGCAGCGATACCCACAGGGCACTTGATATAATCAATATGTTCTGTGCATACAACACGGGGGCATACTTGGTGCGTGCGTCTGTTTCAATGGGAAAGAAGTCGGAGCTCGGAGGCTGTTCATGCGTGGTGGCCCCGACCGGGGAGATCCTGGGCAACCTTTATTCTAAGATCAAGGCGCTTGACGTGACCTTTGACCCGAAGGCTAAATACCTCAAGCCGGCCGGCTACGGCAATCCTCCCGCAATGCATTCGGAGTATATCGAAATCGGGCGAAGGCCGTGGAAATACCGTCCGGGCGGCAGTGCGATAGTGCCACCTCTTTCAGAGGCTCCGGCTGAGCGAAGCAGTTTCCACAGCAACGACCTTGGCGAATTGGGTGCCGCGGTTGCCAACGGAGTCCAAGAGATATCTTTCGATCTCGACTCCTCTGAAGACTGGGAAAACACCGTTTGCAGGATACTCCGCAAGCTTTCCTGCCACGCGATAATGAATATCCGTCTAAACGGGGCCTGGAGCGATGCCGACAAGGCAAGACTCAAAGACGTGGTCTTTGCATATGATGCCCAGGACCACGTCTATTATACTCAAGATGGCGAGTAGCCACTATTTATTTCCCGGTATACTGCCCCATAAAGAGGATTGCTCCGGTGCTGACTTCGGTTATCGCGTAGATAAAAGGACGGTCAGCGTAGAATCTGGCGACTGGCAGCTCTGAAGGGCCATTAGGACCTGCTCCAACAAAGCCAATAATAACATCTGTCACTGCAGCCGCCTCTGAACCTTGCTCATCCACCTTTATCTTGGCTTTGTGAAGGACTGCGTTGATATAAAGCCCTGGAGTATCACACATTGGACTAAAATCTGCAGTATTAGGATTGAAAGCGTCAATCATTCCAAGATTCTGGAGGCTCTTATTCAAGTCAATAGATCCGAAGGTCGTCTCAAAAGAAGGGATCTTGACATCGACTTTCATTCCTCCAAACTTTGAGGAAAGATCGTTCCATAAGTTCAAGTCCAGGTTCTTCTTCAAATCATTGAAACCATCAGCATTGTAAGGAAGGATAAACACCATATGGTACGCTTGATTGCCAAATGGCAACTTCAATGCCGTGCAAATGTTCGGAATAAAGCCTATATCGAATCGATCTTCCTGATGCATCATATTGACCTTGTGCTTCTTCCCTTCGATATCCTTGAAGTCTTCTTTCCTGGAATCCTCCTTCTTGAACTGGCTTGACCATATTCCCTTGAAATATACGGCATTTAGCAAGTGGACTAAATTGAAAGGAAGAGGCTCTTCCGGCAACAGTTCCGGTATCATCCCATGTGTCTTCTGCTCACACCAGCTGTTGATAAAGTCTTTGACTGGGTCTTTGCCGAATTCCATATTGCAGATTTCGGCGGAGTAGTTGGTCTCTATCAAATTCTTGTATTCCTCCTTAAGTTTACCGTTTAAACTGTTTACGACCGCGGCATTGGCAAACTCAATCTTTGTGGACGGATCGATTTCCTGGGCACTCTCCATCATTGTCTTGCAGAATGAATTCAGTCCTTCGACAGACTCCTCCTCATAGCCCAGTACCTTCTCGATCTCCGCCTTGGTATTCCCCGATGCTCCATTATCTGCCATACCCAGGGCAAAAGTTACGCTCAGAGGGGAGATGACCATATTCTCATCCCCGGCGACCTCTTTGAACAGGTTCAGAGCGAACTCATTACCGCCCGTCTTGACATATTCGGCCTGTGATCGGGTCAACTGGATATCCTTCCTTGGAACCAAGTCATCCACGGGAATTGTGTTGTCAGGGCCAGGATATTCACCCTTGTCGCAAGAAAGAGCAATCAAGGCTACAATAGCGATTGTAATAATCTTTTTCATAATAATCAGTGTCCGTTGTTTACTGAATAAACGCAGACAATATCAAAATACGTCTAAAATTATAAAAAATAAGATATATTATGGCCGTATTTCGGAATTGCGGACGTTTTTGTTACAGAGAATTGGATTTAGAAAAAGAAATAGGTGAAAAAGAACTGGCTCTTTCTTGTGCTAAAGGAGATAATATGGCCAGAAAGGTGCTGTATAACAGATATGCAGCAAGGTTATACCCACTCTGTTGCAGATACACCAAAGACTCGGATGCCGGAAAGGATCTTTTGCACGATGCCCTGATCAAAGCCTTCGACAAGATCGGTGGATTCAATTACAGAGGAGAAGGCTCTCTCTATGCATGGCTGAGAAAGATAGCAGTGAATATGGCTATTGAACGGATACGCAAGGAAGGTCGCTTGAGCTTCTCGCAGCTAAACGATGATATATATGCGGCAGAAGACCCGGACATTGATTCAGTAAAAGAGATTCCTTTGGATGAACTGCTTAAGATGATTTCGTCTCTTCCTGAGTCTAAAAGAATGGTTTTCAATTTATTCTGTATAGAGGGATTCTCTCACTATGAGATATCCGAATTATTGGGGGTCTCTGTCAACACATCTACTTCGACATTGGCTAAGGCTAAGAGACTATTGGCTGCTATGATTAACAACTACTTAGAGAAGATGAAGTAACGGATATGGAGGACTGGACAGACATAATAGGGAAAAGGATCAAAGAAGAGAGGAAAACCCTTCCTCCTGGGGACTGGGACAATCTGGAAAGAGAGTATCTTGCCAGAAAAAGGAGCCGGTGGATTTATACATCAATCATCTCCCTTGCGGCTGCTGCCATTGCCGTCCTGGCGGTTCTATTGCCTTATCAGTCAGCCGATATCAACATAATCAATGATACCGGAATACCCGATACTGTCTCTGAATTGCTGGCTCAATATGATTCTACGGAAACAATCATCTATCCACCAAGGAAACGTAATTTCACGATTGCGGATCAAGGAACAGCGGATCAAGTAGCAATAGCGGAGAAGCCCGAATCTTCAACAGAAGGATCCATAAACGAAGAAAAGATGGATGAGGCTCAAACCGCAAGGCCTGTTGACAACAAGGAGCATCCATACTACGATAACTCAACTGAGGAAATCTACACTCGCGACAGAAAGAAGATAGTATTATCGTCGCGGCTCGGCGGATTAAGCAGCAGAGCCTCAAGCGGAATAGGTGGAATAAATAGTTCCGGTAAGGGGATAGCATATATGGTGGGCGCCAATGAAGGAACAACGATACATCATTCTATACCAATCACTTTCGGGTTGGACATAGGTTTCTTGATCCAGGAAAGGTTTGTACTCACATCCGGAATAGAAGCATCTGTTTATAAGTCTGAATTCAGTTACTCCGGCGACGTCGGCGAATCCAGGGGGATTGAACAGACAGCCTGGTTCATCGGAATTCCACTGAAACTGGAGTATACTGTTTGGGAGGCGGACAGGTTCTCCTCTTGGATAGGAGCAGGAGGAAAAGTCGACCGGTGCATATACGCACGTCGAAACGGAATGGATATCCACGATGATACCTTCAACTGGTCGGTCCTGGCAAACGCTGGGATAAGATATGACTTGTTCGATAATATTGGAATATTCCTCGCCCCTGAAGTATCGTGGTTCTTCAGGAGCGAGAATACGCAACTATTGACCTATCGGACAGAGAATCCTCTTATGTTCACGGTTAATGCCGGAGTCAAGTTCAGCTTCTAGGGCCGATGGGCGGGAACCCCGTTCCCTTACTTGATGATCACCGGCGGAGCGGAATGCTGGATCTTCCTGCCGTTCGCCGCTGCCTTGAGAGGCGGCCTTGCGGCAGCCTGCGAGGCTTTGCCTCGGTTGACGGCATCATATTCAAGGAACTTCTGGAAGGTGCACTCCTCTCCGCTTCGATCCATTATCTGCTGGTAAATCTTCCAGCGTGAAGGTGCGTTGAATTCATCGGATTCATCAAGGTAGCGCATAATGCTCTTTTCCGTGGAACGGTATGCTCCCTCCTCGTACAAGGCTGCGCCCTCGAATATTCCCACCTGGCCGTTGTAGCGGGTGTCGGAGAGGAAGGCTTTCCAGCGGATCTTTGAGCGATCGTTGGTGAAGTCTATGTTGGAGTACCAGCCATAGTCCTCGAACCTCGAATTGTAAGTGCTTACGTGGTCGGTAGGAGGCGTGCCGGAATAGTTGGCATATTCATCAGCGAGGAAAGCCAGTCCGTGGCCGCCGGCTTCGTGACGCAGGACAGGTCCGTAAAATTGACGATTATCAAGGGCTGTCGTTGTGAAGCTCACGCAAGACTGCCTCATATAGCTCATAAACGTCGTCCCGATACTGCGTTCGCTGTTCACCATTACATTGATCAGCAGATTATCCTGGTTCACGATTCCAGGAACTTTCAAGGCGTACTCGAAACACTTGTCGTGGTCGCCGAGGATGGTCGTGCCGCAGCCGTAGTAGCACGACAGTGCAGTGGAATAGCGGTTTCCGACCTTGCCGTTAGGAGATACAGCCTTCACTTCGTACACGTTGAACCGGTTGCGGAATGTCTTGTACGGCTCTATGGCAAAGAACTCTTCCATCGCCTCGCGCATCGTCTTGTCGTACCGCCCGCCATCAGCCATATCTTTGTCGGTATAAGCGTCACCCATGAATACGATATTCACGCCCTTTCCGACACTTGCACTTTGCAATACCGTCACCTCACCATCCTTGGAATAATCAGTAGAGGTATAAGTATGCATCGGTCCAAATAGGGTCTCCAGGAATGGTTCGAGGTCTTCACTAGCATTCCTGGCGAAACGGTTCCGTACCGGATCGAGGTATTTGGTAAATCCACTGAATAATATGTTACCCTTTGAATCATAAACTTCTGCGGCAGGAGTATGGGAGAGGAAATTACTGCTTACAGCTGGCCAATAGTAAGGATTCTTTTCAGAAGCGTTTTATTATTTGTTACTTAATTATTTCTCTTCCATAAACAGTTCTCCCTTGATGTAGGCCACGCTCTTTGTGACGAAATCATAACCAGGAGATCCTGGCTTAGCTACAGCGAGATACTTTTCATACCACTGCAGAGCCTGTCTGTATTCTTTCTTGACTTCGTAGCAATAGGTAATGGTGGATAGTGCGGATATGAACTTTGGATTATACTTGTAAGCTTCTTTGTAATGCTCGATTGCCTTGTCCCAGGAGTCCTGCCGCCTGTAGTAACCAAGTCCGTACTGCTGGTGCAGGCGGGACATCAAGGCCGCATCCGGCTGGATCATCTCCCAGGCCTTGTCCAGCCATGTCTTGACATCTTCCTCAAACGGCCGGAAAGCTTCCATCTTGACAGCTGCGATCAAATATGCCAGATTCACATCGCTCGAGTCGATCTGCCATGCCGCAAGAAGCTCCTTTTCCGCGCGGTATATCACCTTCTGATGCCAATAGCCCTGTCCGAGGTAATAGTGGATAGGGTAGGTGTCGTTGCCGATGTCCTCCTGTCGTTGGAACACGTCCACGGCAGAATCGTAATCTCCTTTGCGATAGTATGCAAGGCCCTGGAGCGGGGCTATCGTCGTGTTGTCCGGATCCTCTTCAAGGAACCGGCCTGTCAGAGCAAGAGCCCCGTCATAGTCCTTGCTGCCGATCATTATGTTCGCCGCCTTGGCAATTACGCCTTCATTCCTTGGCCTGAAGACAAGGGACCTGCGGTAATACCATAAAGCCGAATCGGCCTGGTCCATTTGGCGGAAGGAATCTCCGACGAAGCTTAGCACCGCCGGGATGGAATCCAGTTGCAGGACCTCCTTCCCTGCTTGGATGCTCTGAGGCCAGGCCTTGAGCCGGGAATATGCCTGCATCCTGCGGATCTTGTACAGGATGTTGTCCGGAACTCTTGAGGAGAGGAGGAAATAGGTTCCGACGGCGGTCTGGTAATCTCCATTCTGGAAATGACATTCTGCCAGTTCCGAAAGTACCTGTTCGTCAAATACTCCCGGGGATACCAAAGCCGATAGCTTCTCTATAGCTTCGTCAGTCTTGTATATGCTCTTGAGGTAACGGGCCTGCGCTAGCAGCGAGTCGCGGTGGGAGGTCTGCGCCCACAAAGAGGCACAAACCAGCACCCAAAGCGTCAGTAAAAGGAACCGTTTCACTTCAATTGGAAAAATACCGGGATAGCATTGACTGACAAAGGTAAGACAAAGATTCCGAAACTTCTAATTATTATTGGTGAATTCCTCGTTTGGTTGGGAGTGGTTGTTCTGTGCTGCCTTTCTGGGGAGCAATCTTCCGGAACTTGCGGAATCCGCTCGGCGTAGTATTCATTACCCGTTTCATATAACGCGTAAGGGCAGGCTGGGAGGAGAAGTGCATAGCGTCCACGATGTCTGTGAGCGTGAGACGCTGGTCCGATAAGAGCTTCTGGAGTTCGTGGGCAGTATAACTGTCAATCCAGTCCCCTGCGGGACGCCCGGTAATGGACTTGCTGATTTCGGAAAGATATTTGGGAGCAAGGCCAAGCTCCCGGGCATACCAGGCCACTTCCCGTTGCTCCACGCAGTGCTCCTGGACAGACATCAGGAAACGTAGGAAATGGCGGGAAGTGATATCTTCGATCTTTGCCCTCTCTATTTCCCTGGAATATATACTCCACATGTCATAGAGTAGAATGGCCAGCAGCGAGCCTACGATTTCCTCTCCGAAAAGAGTTCTTGGAGCACGGATCCTCTGAAAGAACTGCTTGAAATCCGTGCTGATAATATCCAGTTCATCCGTGTCAAGGTGAAAGACCGGATGCTCCTTTATGTACATATATCCTTTCGTCGCCCAAATCATTTCGGGATTATGCCTGCCAAGGAAAGGATTTGAAATCATAAGCAGGTCTGCATCGAAATCTTCAGAGTACGAGATGTCCGTAAAATCGGTTGTCATCTGCCAGATAAGAAAGTCTCCAGCTGCGACCTCAAATGGTTTGCGGCCACAGAAAAAAGACATCTTCCCCTCCTTGCAGAGCAGATGGATATGGTAGTCTTTGTGAAAGGCCTCAGGGCGGACGAAATCGGTAAGAGTATTATAAATGAGGTAATCTCGCATCGCTTTAGTCTGCTTTATCAGACAAATATACGCATTTTCCGGCAAAACGGAAAAATGGGTAAATCATTCCGTATTCAGGGTAACGATGCGCCGGGAAAAGCCTCTTACCTTTGCATCAGAAAACCAATAGTCATGAAAACAATCCTCACCCTTGCAGCCATAATCACTGCGGTCGGCTGTTCCGCAAAAAACACAAATACTACTGATAACAATCAAAACACAACACTTCCTATGAACCAGACAACCATCACCCTCAACAACGGCGTCGTCATCCCGCAGTTCGGACTCGGCGTCTATTCCATCCCCGCAGGCGAAACCACATATAACAGCGTTCTCGCCGCCCTCAAGGCCGGCTACCGGCACATCGATACTGCACATGCTTACCAGAACGAGCGTAGCGTAGGTCAAGCCGTGAAGGACAGCGGTATTCCTCGCGAGGAGATATGGATCACTTCCAAACTCTGGCCCAACGAGTACGGAGAGGGGAAGACCCTCCCGCAATTGGACAAGATGCTCGCCCGCCTTGGGCTTGAATACTTGGATCTCGTGTACCTGCACCAGCCTCTGGGCGACTACAACGGAGCCTGGAAGGAACTTGAGAAGGCCCTGGAAATGGGGAAAGTCCGCGCTATCGGCATCAGCGACTTCGATTTCAATGACGAACTCTTCGAGTCCATCGTGGTTCCAGCGAAAGTCAAGCCCCAGATGTTCCAGATTGAGTGCCATCCTTACGCCCAGCGCGAGCATTGGCAAGAAATGGCCAAGAAGTATAACATCCAGATAGAGAGCTGGTTCCCGCTCGGTGGTCGTGACAGCCACGGTGAGATTCTCCGCGACCCGGTCATCAATGCCATTGCTAAGGCGCATGGAAAGTCTGCGGCCCAGGTCATCATCCGCTGGCACCTTCAGAAAGGCTTCTGCGTTGTCCCAGGCTCTTCCAACCCGGCCCATATCCAGGAGAATATCGAATCCTTCAACTTTACGCTTTCCGACGATGAGATGAAGCAGATTGCCGCCCTGAACAAGGAGAAACGCTATTTCAATATGAGTTACGAGCAGATTAAAGCTTGGATGGATGATTATGAACTTTGGGATTAATTCGGTATCTTAATGGCATGAAGCAATCAGTTAAACCATTATTAACAGTCCTGCTGGCAGTGCTCACTGCCGGCACGGCCTGTGGACAAAACAAGGATAATATGAACCAGAAAGCACTAGTTATCTTTTTTTCTCACGCGGGAGAAAACTACTCCGTGGGTAATATCGAAGTGGGCAATACTAAAATCGTAGCTGACTATATCTCCGAAATCACAGGAGCAGACCAGTTTGAAATCGTGGCAGAAAAGGACTACGACATGCCCTATATGGACCTCATCAAGGTAGCGCAGGATGAAGCCAAAGCTGGAGAACTGCCAGCCTACAAAGGCGATGTGGACGTAGCTCCTTACGATGTCATATTCATCGGCGGCCCTGTCTGGTGGGGAACCTATCCGCAGGTAATGTTCACTTTCTTCAAGGATCACGACCTCTCGGGAAAAACAGTTATCCCGTTCACCACCCATGAAGGCAGCGGACTTGCCTCAACCGTCAGGGACGTGAAGAAAGCCTGGCCGACGGCCACAGTGAAAGACGGCTTCGCCATCTATGGACACGAAGTCCGCACCGGCAGGACCAAAGTGGAGAAGTGGCTGAAGGGATCAGGGCTCCGGTAGGATCAAAGTCGCTATCCTGGCCACTACCGTTTCTATCGTTTTGACTTTCGGCACGGGCAAGCTGGTTGAACGGAACAATCAGAAGAAAGAGCGCAGGCTCACTGCCCTTATGGTTATGAGCAGCATCGAATCATTTGCCCGGACCTTGGATGAATCGGCGAAAGACTGGGACCGTATGGACAGTGTCGCCGTCTGGCTGCTCAGGCTACCGATAGATGAAGTTGCAAGGCTTGGCGACGACCCCTTTGAAGCTGCTGTACAAGAGGTTTTCCAAGCACCTATCATCCGTCATGACAATACTGCCGAAACCATCTTCAGCAGTAACATAGACACTTGGAAGAATCTGGGGAGTTTTCGGTTCGTGGACAACGTTGGAGCCTGTTTCTCCTATATGAACTGGATCGAAGAGGAACCCGAGCCTGATTATTCCGTATTTGTGAAGCCTCATCCGGACAAGGAATCCATCGACACCAACCTTGATTATGCCCGGAAACTGGATAGCCTGCTGAATTATCAGTGACGCGTTGGAATTCATTATCGGTCTCACGGTTCTTCTGCCAGGAAGAAAAAGGTGACCTAAAGTGACCAAAAAATCTATCAATAAATGATGATCAGATGATGCGCCATATAAGAATATTTCTTATCTTTGTTGCAAATACTGATAGAAATGAAAACAACTACTGTCGCATTAGGGTCTCATTTTGATGAATTTATCCAGGCCAGCGTTCTTGGCGGCCGTTACACGAACGCCAGCGAGGTGATTCGTGCCGGACTGAGGAGGCTGGAAGAAGATGAGCAGAAGATAGCAGCTCTCCGTGCTGCCATTGAGGAAGGTGAAACAAGCGGGTATGTCGAAGACTTTGACTTCGAGTCCCACTTGGAGGAGTTGAAGGCAAAACGGAAGAACAATGGCTAAGATCAGATTATCCAGAAAGGCAATTGCCGACTTGGATGGCATTTGGGACTATACCGCCCAAACCTGGTCGGAAGAACAGGCGGTCATCTATTATCGGCAGATATATGGTGCTATTCAGGGATTGAATAATCTGCCTGTTCTCCTTGAAAAGAGGTATGATGTCATCAAACCAGGGCTCTTTGGTTTCAAGGTAGGACATCACATTATCTTCTATAAGAAGCACAAAGAGGGCTCAATCCAGGTAGATCGTATTCTCCATGAGAAAATGGATTATCAAAGGCATCTGTAATTAATCGAAATGGCTAGCAATCCAGACTTCGTCCAATTTATCGTCGACCAGTGCACAGGTGCCGGGGAGATTGCAGTGAAGAAGATGATGGGAGACTATTGCATCTACTGCGACGGTGCACTCTTTGGCCTAATCTGCGACAACAACTTCTATGTGAAAGTGACAGAGTCCGGCAGGGCTGTCCTGAAGGAAGTCATTCTGCGGCCTCCGTATGAAGGAGCCAAAGACTACTTCTATATCAGCGATGTGGATGACAGGGATTACCTGACAGCACTAATCAAAGCCACGATTCCTGCGCTTCCTGAACCGAAAGCCAGGAAGAATCCGATGAAGTAAATGCCCTGTTTATCGCCCCGGTGCCCTTCTGGTGTCTTCTGGCCGTGCCTACCGGTCCATTAACTTGGCAGAGTGTACTCAAAAACGGCCCATTTTGCGCCTACCGGTCCACGTGAAGTACAGGGTAGGCCCACTGTACAGTCTACCGAAGACCAGGAATGAAAAAAGACAGCGCCAAAGCTGTCTTTTTTCGTGCCTCGGGCGGGAATACTAACTTTTCGGCGGAAATACCTGACAATCAATAAAGTACAAAATTACGATTTGCTTTTACAGAAACTATACTGAAACATTTATGTCAGTTAGTGTCTTTCTATGTCGTTAATTGTCTTCTCAAAGTCGTGAGTGATACTCATAAGTTGAACACATCCGGTGGTCAACTTCCGTTATAGTACAGATTGGATTCCAATATACTAGGTGCGATTTTTGCAAGTCTATTCTTTGTGAAGTCTTTACAAATCATCATCTTTCAGGCTCTACTGCTCCTTCTGATTGCTTGCGGTCAGAGTCGACCTCGTGTAATTCAGCAAGAGGGTTTTACCCTCATCTACGATACGCTGAACGTAGATGTCAGCAAAGTGATAAGTACGGATAAATCGTTACGTCTCCAGTTTGCGTTGCCTTTGGATGGTGGATACTTGTGTGCTTTTGAACAAGAAGGTCAGTGGCCGCATCAGAGATATCTGCTTTGGGCAAATTCTAAAACGGGTCAAACCCATAGTGTTGATTTTCCTCACAAAGATCTTCCTTCTTGGAGTTTTAAGAAAAGGAACGGGGTGGTTTATATGAAGTATCCCGAATGGTGCGATACCATGTGGCGTTTTGAGCCAGAAAGGGAGATCTGGGAAGATGCGTCTTCTGAAATGAACGTTGTTTATGAGGATGAAGACTACCGTGTCTATTGCAAGAGGATGAGATACTCACCATACCACACTTGGTTCATGGATAAACGGACGGGAGAGCAGTATTTCTTTCCGGTTGCTACGGGCCAGGTTCTTCGGTTCAATGGATATTTTTACTTTACGGATTCTGAACGCTTCCGTGGTCTAGCTGATCCAAAAGTAGGTTTCCTGTGTGATAGTCTGTCCTCTTATGAGGCAGCGTTGGCCGAGCCTTCCGGTATGATGCCGAGGTCCCTCCGGTCGCATCTTGGTGAGATGAAGCTAATAGGAAACATCTATGCCTTTGGAGAGGGAGATGACGGTTGGTATGG
>Ga0310697_10001617_pt1 | contig 25723 bp, 16 predicted proteins | sample 172DNAGHGlowgp2_FD_203883 | JGI IMG/M metagenome (GOLD analysis project Ga0310697, IMG submission 203883) | Sheep rumen microbial communities from Palmerston North, Manawatu-Wanganui, New Zealand - 1728 DNA GHGlow gp2 (v2) (version 2) | ecosystem: Host-associated > Mammals > Digestive system >...
AGATATGGCTGTTTTTGAAAGTCAAGTCGACTTGGATAATTTCATTGATTATCAAATTTTTGAGCTATTCATCAACAATGAGGACTGGCCAGCCAACAATATGCGTATGTGGCAAGTGGACGACGGCCCTTGGCGTTGGATATTCTATGATGGCGACGGAAGCTTGCGAGGGCTGAACTACTTCGCTTTCTACAATTCAACATACGTTGGGTCCGAATGGTGGCCTTCGTCGACCCGTGCCACCTTGTTTTTCAGACATCTTTTGGAAAACGATGGCTTCAGAATCAGGTTCAAGGAACGTTTTGTCGATTTGCTTCATTCGACTTTCAGCTATTCAGCAACGGGGCCGATTTTCGATACTATCAAAGCGACTCTTGAGCCTGAAATCCCGTTTCAATCTGCTCGGTTTGGCATTCCTTCTTCTTTGGAAACATGGAACGAAAGCATGGAGATTGTGAACAATTTCCTTATCAATCGGTCGGAACAAGTTATGGGCTATTTGGATGGGTTTGTTGTGTATTTAGATGAATATCAATATGGTGCGGTGCGGTGTTATCCAAATCCATCTTCTGACGAATTGCATATTTGTAGTGATGACGAGGACTGGCCGTTAGGCGAAATTTGTATCTACGACATGTTGGGCAGGAAAGTGTTTGTCCAGCTAAGTAGCAGCGAAGCAACGACAAATGAAATCGTCATCAATCCCCATCTCGTCCCTGGCGTTTATGTGCTGAAAATTGGCAACCACGCGCAAAGAATCGTCAGATATTGAGCCTTTTTGCGCTCGAATGGATAAAAATCCCTATTTTTGTCCATCAATTTCATTCTTATGGAGAAAAACAGAAAAAAATATTGGTGGCTATTGTTGCTGCTATTAGGTCTTATCTTGCTGAAAACGAATTATTTCAGGCCTATGTCGAACTTCGGGCGCAACAAGACCGTCACCCTCGACATGGACTTGGACAACGCCGTCATCGAGGGAATCACGTTGCCATCGGTGGCGCAGACCAAAGACGGTTCGGGTATGTTCGAGTTCCGCTTTTTTACGCTGTCGAAAAAGTACAAATACTATAAGATTTACTACCAAAACGAAAGCTATAAGTTTGCCGATACGTTGCCTTTGGCCAACGAGAATTTCTACGGCAGTTGGGAAGACGTGAGCATTGGCTTCAAACCCATCGAACACCATCGCACGAAGGACTTTTTCCGTATCGTGGGCAATCCTCGCGACGAAAAAATCTATTACGGTGCCGACCTTTCTGAAAACAGTTTTAGCCCCGAGCATATCCAGCAGGTGATCAATTCCATCCATAACGTGCCCGAGTGGTACCAAAGCATCGTGGAAAAAGCGGAAAAGAGTGGGCGAAGCGTCGACGAACAGCTTTATTTGGATGCGTTGTGGGTCATCAGCGACAAGCGAAACCAAGGCAACGTGAACCACCGCTGGAAACGCAACCCGCGCGTGGGTGAATACAGCTTCATGCTCGTGCTTTGCAAGGAGGAAGGCCTGAACGAAATCCCTGATTATGTGCAATATATCGGACAGACCGACGAAAACGGCCAGTTCGTGAATCCTTTCGGTTGGTTTGAGACGCACAAATCGAAGAATATCAAGGTGATAAAATCGAAGCGGAAGCTGAAGACGCGGGCGGTCATCAGTGTCGACAAAGGTGTGTTCATCGACGAGTCGAAGGTGACTAACGTGGGCTACCAGTTGGACACCACAAGTTGCCACTGTGGGAACAATGATTCGCTTTATCGCTCAGCGCTTTACGAGCAGTTTTTCAGTTCCATCAGCAAGCAATACACCTTGCGCAACATCCCCGTTATTCAGGACGTGGTGGGCGAAAATCCCTATACCCGCGAACAATACGAAGCCAACCGCAACCGCTTCGACAGCACCGAGTTGCAGATGAACTGGCCCGTGACGAGCGAAACGCCCTGCCAAACTGTGCGCCTCGCCGACGATGGAAGCTATATCTCGCTCATCAATCCTGGCAACGATGACCCCAACAACTTGCACAAGGAGTCGACGGGTATCCGCACACGCGTGGGCTTCACCTACGGCAAGTTCCGTGGCAAGATCAAGTTCCCCGTGATGCTTAATGACGAAAACATCTGGAATGGCCTGACATACGCTTTTTGGCTGATTTACAGTGATAACCACGCTTGGAACAACCGCCGCCACGACGATGCAGGCTATGTGGAGAAGAACGACGATTCGGCAAATCCCATGCGTCTGGCTGACTACCATTACTCCGAAATCGATATTGAAATTGTGAAGGCCTCGCGTTTTTGGCCTAAGGATTATTACGGCCGTCGCGCCGACAGCATCAACGTGGTGATGGACGAAACCCAAAACGATGACGTGATGTATTGCTGCACCAACTGGGACTTGGCTGTGCCTTCGCCCAAGTATTTCTCGTGGGGCATCGACAGCATTCCTTACGGCAAAGAAAAAAAGTTTGAGACCTTGCGCTGGTACCAGCTCTACAAGGCCCTCACCGAGCGCGCCCCGATGAGCAACAAAGCCTTCAAGGAGCCGTATTATTACTACGAAATCGAGTGGAGGCCTACGGAAATCATCTGGCGCCTCGGCCCCAGCCCCGACAAGATGCAGGTGATGGGTTACATGAACGATGAGTTCACCTCGATTCCGAACAACCAGATGAAGGCTATCGTTACCCAAGAGTACCATTACTCGGAATGGTGGCCGCCCATCGTTTGGGAGCAGGGGCTGATACCTTACAATAAGACGGACATCGAGGGAAGGGTGTATGAAATAGTCGTTGAGTAAACATCATTTTGACTATACTTGCCTTTTGAAAGCATAGATCCCAGCCTTCGCACCGCCTACCGCAGGGATGACATGCTTTCAAAAGCCTATTACTTAGTGGCAGTTAGCCTCCTATGTCATTCCAGCAAAGGATTGTGCGTGAGCGGGAATCTATAGGAGGCAAGGTCAGAATAACATGCTTTCAATAGCTTTAGAACAACTCCCCGTTCCTCAGACGTTCATTAACCACCCATCGGGCGTCTTCTTCGAGGACGGTCTCAAAGGTCTTGCCGTTCTCTTGGGCTTTGCCTTTCAAGAACTTGATGCTTTCGGGGTTGTTGCGCCATTGTTCCATCAGTTTGTTCACCTCGAACTCGATAATGGAAGCCGTGTCCACTTGGATTTCCTGACGCATCAAGGGGCGACCGAACAGCACGTTTTCGGCTTCTTCGTCCAAGATGTCGTCGAAGCGTCGACCTGTCCTTGAAGCTTGGATGCGCAAGGCAGTGCACCACTGCTTGTCGTTGGCAATGGCATTGGCCTGTTGCGCCAATTGTATGGCTTGGGTGTTGCGTATGGTGGGCATGGCTTCACCACCAAGGCCAGGGATGAGTTCGGGGTCATCTTTCAGCGTCTTGATGGCATAATGCCTCAAGCTATCGTCGCGGTGCTCGGAATAGCACCATTGGTAGTGGTATTTCCAGAAAAGGCTGTCGTGGCTCAAACTGTCCATCACCCACGGGATTTGTGCATCGAAGAGGCTGTCGCTAACACAGAGGCGCAGCAGGGCGTCTTCCACAAAACCGTATGACGACAAACCCCATTGATAGCCTGAAGAATACCATACCACATAATCGGCATTGAGGATGGAACGCAGTCGGTTGATTTCGCCAATGGGATGCTTCTCTTTTTCAAAGCCGAGGAAAGCCGATTTGTTGTAGAACCAGATTTCGACATAATCCATGAATTCTCGCCAGGGCATATAGGTTTCCAAATCCCAAACAAACGAATCGCCCACAAAAAGCACCTTGGGTTTGCGGCAGCCTTCGCCGCAGTCCACGCTGATGTCGGCGCGGTACTTGGGCGAGTCGTTGCCGATGGGAAACATCAGATTGAGCGTTTTCTCGTCGTTTTCGGGGTACATCGTGTCGAGTTTCACCAGCCGGTCTACATGGATGTCGGGGATGCCGAAGTCGTTGAGGCTGTTCATATAAGAGAAAAGACTGTCGTAGCCATAAACTGCCGAATAGCGCCAGTGCGTGTCGCGTTTGGGGAACAAGAGGAACGAGGCGGTGTCCTTCATCGCCTGATACCATTGGGTCATTTCCACATGGGGGAAGTCGATGGCGGTCATCAGTGAGTCGTAATAGGCGGCTGTGTGGATGGCATCGGCAGGCGCGGGTTGGTGATAAGGCAGGTACTCGGGGTAGATTTCCGCCTTGTTGGGTGCGGCGAAACACAGAAATTCAACACCATAGTCTTTCAGCACATGGCGCAACTTGTTCATCATCCTGACGTTTTTCCTTGCCCATTCGCGGGCGTGGTCGTAAGTCTTGTATTGGTGGATAGGCTCGATGCCGTAATAGTCGTTAAATGCTTCTGTATAAAAAAGATAGCCGTCTTTTCCTGGCACGATGAAGTGGCAGGTGGTTTGGTTGAAGAGGCTGTAGTTGAGTTGGTTGTAGAGTCGGATGTGCCATTCGCGGAAGCCGAAGTTTTCGCGGCTGTACTGTTCCGTTTGGCTTTGGTATTGGCCTGAGGCGAAGTCCTTGAGCGTCAGTTCGGGTTTTTCGGTGGCAAAGGTGACGCCTGCCAATGGCTTCAGCTTGAACGGATGCCATTGTTGCTGCACGAAAACCATGGCGAAGCCGAGCATGGTGATGAGGCATAATATGGTGCAAATCGGTCGTTTCATCTTACGAATCCTTTCGGTTCGATGTTCATGCAATAGGTGTATTCGGCTGCGTTCCAGACTGCTTGTTCCAAAGTGAAGCCATTCTCCTCGGCATGATTCTTGACGCTCTCATACCACTCAGGGGTGTCTTTTATTTTTTGAATGATAGCCCCAATCTTTTCGTTTCGGTAAACGACATATAGGTTGTCAGCGGCATCATATTGGTCGGGTTGCTTTGTACGGAAAACTTTGTCGTAGGCACTCAAATACCTTTCGAAAAATCCATAAGGCCAAAGGCTGTTGGTGGCTTCGGTGCAGACTAACAGAATGAATTCCTGGCTTTCAATTTCCTTCTTGTAATCAATGAAGCTAACATCTTGAATGGAAGGGCGTTTGGGATAGATGGTCCTGTTGTAGAACCAAAAGCCGCCATCGGAAAAGAGATGTTGGTGCAACGACACTTCCCAAGCGTAGATGGCCCACCAATAGGAGTCGGAGATGGATAGCACTTTGGGTTTGTAGCCCTGTGTATAACCGAATTTGGGCTGGTAGATAGTATTGTGTTCTATGGGGAAGATGAGGTTCATCATGGAATAAAGCTCGTTGTCTTGCTTCATCAGATAGGTGCTGTCAAACTCTTTGATAAAAGCATGTGCCTGAGTTTGTTGCGTTTTGCTTTCCATGTAATTGACCAAGGAGTCGATGGCCAATGATGCGCCATAAACCGTCCAATGCGAACTCAGGTTGCAATAGATGGGATGTTCTTCTGTGCCTTTCATGTCGCAGAACCAGCGATTGAAGTCAATCATTTCCACGCCTTGCTTTTGGAAGGCTTGCAGATAGGCCTCGTAGTTGTTGGTTTCATGGCGTTTGGCCATGTATTCGTCGGGAATGAGTTCGGGAAAATAGGATGCCTTGCCGACGACGAAGATGGGCAATAGCGTTGAGCCTTTGGTGCGGAGCATGTCTTGTATGAGCTTGATCTGTTCGGCGTTTTTTTGGATGGTTTCCTCGCCCATGTAGGTCTCGCCAATATAGCTGTTGACGTATGATTTGTCAAAAAACGTGATGCCGTCTTTTCCCTTTACGAGGCTGGTGACAGGTATTTTCCCGAAGATGGAATAAAGCATTTGGTTGTTCAGCCGAATCATCGACTTGCGGAAGCCGGTTTGCTCGGTGCACCAGGTCATCAGCGAGTCTTGCAAGGTTTCGTTAATGAGCTTGTCCAAGGCGATAGTGGGCTTTTTGGCCTCCACAAAGGCACCGTCCAAGGGCTTTTCGTCCACAAGATGGAAACACGTCTGCATCATTGGGAGAAAGAGCACCGCGAGTAGCACGAGGAACCATATTTTCTTGAACGTTTTCATCAGAACCTAAAGTAAATGAATGGGTTGAAACTGCCTTTGAGGATAAACGAAGCCGATAGAACGAGCAGGACAATCATCAGTAGGCCGACCCAAACGTATTGGCTCGCGTTGTATTCCTTGCGGTTGAAGAAGAAGTCCAAGGCATTGTCGCCAGCTTTGGTGAGGCCGAAGAAGGAGAAGAGTGCAGCAACGATGAGCGTGAAAATGAATTGCAGGCTGACGTTGGTCACGGGGAGATTGCCGTTGGCGCCAAACATGCTGCCGATGTAATGCATAGCGTAGCTCAAAGTGTCGGCACGGAACATCACCCAACCGATCATGACGATGACGAAGGTGATGACAACGCGCGGCACCTTTCCGATGGTCTTGCTCGCCTTGAGCCAAAACATTTTGTCCATGACGATGAACAAGCCGTGGAACGCACCCCAAGCCACAAAAGTCCAGGCGGCGCCGTGCCACAAGCCGGAGAGGAAAAATACAATCCACAGGTTGAGGTAAGTACGGCGTTTGCTGATGCGGTTGCCGCCAAGCGGTATGTAGAGGTAGTCCATCATCCAGCTGCCGAGGGTGATGTGCCAGCGTTTCCAGAACTCCGACACACTTTGGCTGATATAGGGGTTATTGAAGTTTTCGGGGAACTTGAATCCAATCATCCGCCCGATGCCGATGGCCATGTCGCTGTAACCTGAGAAGTCGAAATAGATTTGGAAAGTGTAAGCCAAGATACCCAACCAGGCTGTCCCAATGCCAATTTCGTTGGCAGGCATGGCAAACACTTGGTCGACGTATTCTGCCAAAATATTGGCAATCAGCATTTTCTTTGAAAGACCGATGACGAAGCGATAGAAACCGAGAATACGATTGTCAATGGTTTCGTTGGCTTTGCGGTCGGTGATTTGGGCGGCAATTTCGTTGTAGCGCACGATGGGACCCGCGATGAGCTGCGGAAACAGCATGATGAATAAGGCGTAGTCGGCGATGCTTTGCAGCGGGGCGGAGGTCTTGCGGTAGACGTCGACGCTATAGCTCATCTTCTGGAAGGTGAAAAACGAAATGCCGATGGGCAGGACGACCTTGGTCCACTTGATTGGATTGGCACCAAAGGCCGCAAGCAGCGCGTTGAAATTGTCAACAAAGAAATTAGCATATTTGAAATAGGCCAAAAGCCCTATGTTGAGAATCACTGAAAAGACGAGAAACAGTTTTCGTCGCTTCGGCTCTGTGCTCTTGTCGATTTGTCGCACCAAAAAGAAGTCAATGATGATGGACAAAAGCAAGACAATCAGGAATTTGGGTGAACCAAAACCATAGAAAAGCAAACTGGCAAGCAGCGCAAAGGCGTTCTTGTACCTCCTGTCTATGAGGAAATATATCCCAAGGAAGATGGGCAAAAACCAAAAAAGGAATATGCTGCTGCTGAAAACCATGGCCCTTGTTTTGAGAGTGCAAAAATACGAAATTATGAATTAGATTTTTGAATTGTGTCGGTTTTGGGGAGTTTTATTTTCCCTTCATAGATTTTCTGATCCACGGTATAGGTGGCATGGTTGTGCACAGATTCGTCAATGGTGATTCCTAACCTTTCGGCATCGGCTTTCGCTGCATCAAACCATTCCTTGTAGTTTCTGATTTGCTGTTCTGTTTGTTGGATGAGGATTTCCCGGTATTCTGCTGCGCTTATGTTCTTGTTTCGAAGCGACGGAAGTCCTCGCATGACGCGTTCTGTCTCAGTGTCAATCGCTTGTTGTAATGAAATGCCTTCCCGAACCATCTGACTCGAAATGGCCAACATCCATTGCGGGTCGCGCTTGATTTGGCATCGGATGTCGCGTTTCGTCCAGTAGTCGTCACTCAAAAGCCGTGGATTGCGGGCGGTGGGTATGCCTTCGCCGGCAATCTCGGGGAAATAGGCTTCGGGGTTCTTGCGCAAAAGGTCGTAGGTGTAGTCTTCCAATTTGATGCGGTAGAGCGAGTCGGGATAGTTCCACGCAATGGCGTTGCGGGTGTTTTGGTCGTGGAAGAGGCTGTCAATCAGTTGCTCTTGCCGTTGGCGGAAACGCTGGTCGCCGATGCAGAGCTGGATGATGGCGTCTTCGGCAAAGCCTTCTGTGGCGCGATACATCTGGCTTGCACTGCTGAACCAAACGATGTAGTCGGCATCGAGCAAATAGTCCAAACGGTCTAAGAAACTGACGCTGTCGATGAGTTGGTCAACGCCTTGGTAGGTCACCTTGTTGTAGTACCAGAAGTTGAAGTCGGAAAATATTTCCTTGGGCGGGATGTAGGCCATCGTTCGGAGCAAAAACGAATTGCCGATGAATAAAGCCGAGGGCTTGACCGTTGAGGAATCGCTGACGACCTGATAGTCAAGTTCTTTGTAGGCGAATTTTGGGTCAAACTTGATGGTGCGTAGCAAGTTGAGTTCGCCTTCGAGGTCGCGGTTTTGGTCTTCCCCGATGCGGCAAACGTTGGACCATTCGTTGCCGTAAACGATGCGCGGCATTTTGATGCCTCGTTGCAATTCCATGAAGCGCAGCAGCGAGTCGGTGGCGTAGACGCATGAAAAATTCCAATGGTCGCCAGTGGGCGGGAAGAGGTAGAAAGAACAAGTGTCTTTCATCCGCAGGAAATATTCGTTCATCTCGAAGCAGGGCAATCCTATTTCGGCGAAGCGCCGGGCGAAGTACTCCCTTGCGTTGAGCGTGGTGGTGTCGTGCTCGCGTCGCGGTAGGTATTCGGGATAGATGATGCTTTTACTCGGGGCGATGAAGGTCAACAGGCTGACGTCGTAGCTGGCCAAAATGCCTTTTACCTTGTTGAGTAGCCGCACCTCCTGCTCGTAGCCTTTTCGGGCGGCATCGGCATCCGGATACCATTGGTACATTTCGGTGCCGTAGTAGTCTTCGATGTTGTGGCCGTAGTAGAGCCATCGCTCCTTGCCCGAATGGATGTAGCTGACATATTCCTTCCCAAACAAGTCCCAGCAGTACTGGTGATACATCCTGATGATGGGTTCGCGGAAGCCATAGTTGTTGGTGATGTATTTTTCAACGCTTTCCTGAAAATAGCCGTTTTTGTACCATTCCCAACAGAACTTGGGCTTGTCGGGCTTCATGAAATAGCCCATCAACTCCTTGGTTTTGAAAGGCTTCAGATGTTCCTGAATCATAAACGAAAACAAGAATCCCATCAACAGACCGAACAAGATAGCGTAAAATATGATGCTGCTGTGTTTTTTCATCGTCTGATTTGTTTCTTGATTTTGTTCTTTTGCAGACTGAGCCAATAGCGTGCGCTTAGGTTGAGACACTCTTCGTCGCTGATGCCCAGTTCGACGGCTTTCTTTTCAACGTTGTCGTACCATAGCGAATCAGCCAGAATCATTTCCTCTACGATGCCGATGGCTTCTTCTTCGTTGAAATAGCCTTTTTCCAACAGCTCTTGGCTCGTTTGTGCGAAACCAAACATAAAGTCATAGAGCATCGGGGCGGTGAAGAGGGCCATCACGATGTCGGCCTCTTGCAGTACGACAACTGCATCAAATTCCCTTTTCAGTTGGTTCCAGTTGTAACGCTTGCGCGAGGAATAGATGGTTTTGTTGTATTGCCAATCGTCCCAGTGGTTGAAGGCCTCGACGAAAGGAGATTGCATCAGCTGGTTGAAATAGCTGTCGGAAACGACGAGCAGGTTGGGCTTGTCTGCGTTGAGGGTGTCGGCTAAGCTGAAGACGGGCTTGGGAATGGCAGGCTTGTTTAAGGGGAATAGCAGATTCATCGAGGCTTCAAGTTCACTGTCAGGCTCCGAATAGTGGGTGGTGATATTTTCGTCCATGATTTTCACGGAAGGCAGCCGATAGCCTGTGATTTCTTCCATTTTGCGGTAAATGGAATCGGCCACCATCGGTATGGTGGATTCGGCCCAATGCGACCCTGTTTTGGGATATAAAGGATACGCTACGGTGTCCTTGGCGGACTTGAAATAGCTGAGGAAGTCGATATGAGGGATGTGGTTTTCCTTGAAGAGCTGGATGTAATAATCCTCCAGCGAGAAGTCGATGATGTGGTCGCGATAAGCCTTGGGCATGTTTTCAGGATAGACCCAGGTCTTTGACGGGGCAAATACAAACAGGAACTCGGTGCCGTGCCGATTCAAGGTGCCGATGAGGCGCAGGGTTTCTTCCAAGTTTTGTTGGGCGATGGTTTTGGCTTTTTCCACGCTGCCAAAATCGTTTTTCAGCCTTTTTCCCGTGATTTCGTCCAAATACATCTTGAGGTATAGCTCGTGATTTCGTCCCTCTTTTATGTTGTCGTTGTTGATTTGACGGAAACAAGAGTATGAGAATTGGTTGTAAAGCCTGATGCAGAACTCGCGGAAGCCGAAGTTTTCCTTGATGTATTGCTCGCATTGGCTTTGATAGTCGCCTTGAGCATAGCTGCTGAATGAAAAAACAGGCTTCGCCGTGACGGTGGTGAAACCTTTCAACGGCTTCAACTTAAAGGGATGCCATTGGCCTTGCACGAAGACCATGCCGAACCCCAACATGGTGAGCAAACATAATATGCTGCAAATGGGCCTTTTCATCAGAACCTAAAGTAAATGAATGGGCTGAAGCCGCTCGCATTAAGTGCACCGAGACAGAAAATGAAGCCTAAGATGCTGACGATGAACGCAATGATGTGTTGCCGTTTGTTGTAGTCAGTGAAGTAGACCTTGTCTTGCACCTTCAGGCCGAACTTCGAGAGGGTGAAGAACGAGAAGAAAGCCGCAACGAGCATGGTCACGTAGAGATGCGGGTTGTCGCTGAAGTGGAATGGCGCAAAGTCGAAGGCGAAGAGGCGCTTGAGGAAGAGCCACGACAGGTCGATGCGCTCGATACGGAAGAAGCAGCGGGTGAGCACGATGATCATGAAGGTGAAAAACACGCTTGGGATGCGCCCCAGTCGCTCGTTGAATTTTTTCAAAAACAGCTTGTCGGCACAGATGAAGATGCCTTGCAAGGCGCCATAGACCACGAAGTTCCATGCAGCGCCGTGCCACAGGCCGCTCACCAGGAAGCAGAACCACAGGTTGAAGTACTTGCGGGCTTCGGTCTTCACGCGGCTGCCGCCCAAGGGGAAGTAGAGGTAGTTCTTGATGAACACGCTGAAAGTCTGGTGCCAACGGCGCCAAAACTCGGAAATGGTGGTCGACACATACGGATTATCAAAGTTTTCGGGGAAGCGGAAGCCCATCATGCGTCCGAGGCCGATCGCCATGTCGCTGTAGCCCGCAAAGTCGAAGTAGATTTGGAAGGTAAAGGCGAAGATGGCAATCCAGGCGGTGGTCGAGTCGATGGTGGCAATCTTGTTGGCGATGTCGGCGAGTTGGGCCGAAGTCAAAACGTCGTAGTTCGACGGGCCAAGCACGGCGTCCACTTGGAAGCCGATGACGTCGGCGATGAGCACCTTTTTGGCCAAACCGATGACGAAGCGATAGAAACCTTGCAGTCTGTCCGTGTAGAGCGACTCGCGGTTGCGGATTTGGTCGGCGATGTCGCAGTAGCGCACGATGGGGCCGGCGATGAGCTGCGGGAACATGACGATGTAAAGCATGTAGTCGCTCAGTTTGTCCATCGGCTCGTTCACCTTGCGGTAGGTGTCGAGCGTGTAGGTGACGCTTTGGAACGAGAAGAACGAGATGCCGATGGGCAGCAGGATCTTGGTCCATTGCAGGGGCTGGCCTCCAAACCAGCCTAAGACGGCGTTCAGGTTCTGCATCGTGAAGTTGCCGTACTTGAAGTAGAACAGCAGCCCGATGCTGATGGCAATCGAGATGCCGCAGAGCAGTTTCTTCATGCCTGGTTTTTCGGTCTTGTTCATCCAGCGCACCAAATAGAAGTTGGCTATTACGCTGACAATTAGGTGAATGATGAACTCGGGCGCGCCCCAGGCGTAGAAGACCAACGAAGCGAGCAGAAGGAAGTAGTTGCGGATTTTCCTCGGCAGGATGAAATACACCAGGAAGAAAACCGGCATGAAGTAGAGTAGGAATATGTTGCTACTGAAGACCATGGTTGAGTTATTATTCGGAATGCAAAAATATGAAGTTTTATTGAATGTTTTCTGAAATCTCTTTTAAGAGGCTGGTGCTTTCTTTTTTCTGAAATACCTCGACGAAATGTCGTGAACGTTTTGAGGGGATGCTGTCGGCCAACGCGGGGAAGTATTTCTCGGGGCAAAGGTTGATGACATAGTCAATGGTGCCTTCAATGGCTTGTCCAAGCTCTTGGCTATTGTTTTTTGCATGGTTTTCGATACTCGCCATCCATTCTTTGTCTTCAATAATTCTGGTTCTCAGTACGTTCCTGATGGAATCGGTTTCTTCAGGGTCGTAGCAGCAGGCGATGAGGGCTTGCTTGGTGAAGTTGTTGTTCAAGTTGTAGAGTTGCGACGAGCAGTAAGAAAGTAGCACAAAGTCGGCTGTGAGCAGTTCCGACACCACATCAGTATCTTTCACCGAATAGGTATGGGCAACGCGATTATCGTAGACCGTGCTGTTGTAATACCAAAAAGGGTACACCGAAAACATCTTGGAAATAGGTATCTGTGTGTTGATGTTCCACCAAAAGGAGTCGCCAATGGTTAGCAGTGCCGGTTTGATGGCCGTTGTGTCGTCGTCGGTTTCTATTTCCGCATAGTGTAGCGGAAGGCGTTTCAAGGGGCGGATGAGGTTGAGCAGGCTTTCAAGGTCTTTGTCGGGTTTGTGTGCATCTTCCACATGGCGCTCTCCGATGATGAGATTGTGCATATTGCAGCCTTTCAGGTCTTCCATGTATCTGAAAAGGCTGTCGGCTGCGTATGCTGCCGCCATCATGCTCCAATGGGTGCCGGTCTGCGGAAAGAGTAGGAAGTCGGCGGTGTCCTTCATCTGCACGAACCATTGTTCCACATCCACATGGTTGACGCCCAGCCTGTCGTATTCGGGGCCGAAAAACCCACGAGCCGTGATTTTTTTCTCTTTGGTGTATTGCGTGTTGTCGGGCAGGTGCTCCGGATAAATCAGGTCTTTCCCTGGAAGCAGTGCGACCAGCAATTCCGTTCCGCAATCGTGTAGGATGTGTTGCAGCTGGTACACGCGCTTGGCCTCGGCCTCGAACATTTTTGCCATCGATTCCGGATCGGAGGAAAAGGTATAGGAAAGGCTTTGGTAATAATCCTCAACGAACCACGGCTCGTAGAGCCAGCCGTCTTTGCCTATGGTCAAAGTGCCTGGGCTGACGTAGGTTTTCCCATAAAAATCCCAAAGGTACTGGTTGTAGAGCCTGATGATGGGCGGGCGGAAGCCGAAATGGTATTGCAAATGCTTCTCCGTTCCGGTCTGGAAACTGCCGTCGCGGTAGCTTTTCAGGGTCAGCTTGGGCATGGGTTGGCCCACCACGACACCTTGTAGCGCTTCGCATTTCGGCCATTGGGTTAGGCTTTGCAGCAAAGGTGCGAAAAGCGCTACCATACATAGAATAAACAATATGCAGAATATGTTGTTTTTCATCAATTATTATCGGTTATGGTTTAGGGTGCAAAAGTAACAATTATTTCTGGGGAAAATCAGGTGGTATGGCGATTTCGGCATTGGGGTCGTCGACGAGTCGGCAATGGTCGAGCTTGTATTTTCTCTTGATGGTCCACACTGCGGCGTCTTCAAGGGTTTTTTCAATGGTCTTGTCGTTTTTTTCGGAATAATCCATGATGCTTTGCATCCATTCTTTGTTGTCGGGAATCTTGGTTGCAAGCGTTTTGGCTTCCTGCTGGCAGCGGAGCGAAAACCGTATTTCGTCGGCTTGGTCTTTATAAAGCGGCTTGCCCGCCTTGATGCGGTCCACCTCGGCGTAGAGCATCATCTTCACCGAAGCGGTGCGCAGGAAGGCTTGCGCTTCCAAAGCGGCCATCCATAGGCTGTCCTTGCGTATGTCCTTGGTATAGTGGGCGTATGGAATGGCTTTGTTTCTGGTATAGAGGCTGTCGCCGCTCAGTTCGGGAATCAGCTCAGGGTGGCGGAGCAAGATAGAGTAGGCTTCCTTGTAGCGTATAGTGTCTGTAGAGACGCGATTCATCGCGTCTCCCCCAATGCTGCGCCCTGTCTCGTCTCCACCGCCAAGCGTGTCGGCGATGCGACGGACGTAGGCCAATCTGAGGCTGTCGTCGACGGCGAGGTTAATCAAGGCGGCTTGGGCAAAACCATCAGTGCCTTTGTTCATCTGGTTGCCTGTGGTGAACCAAACGATGTAGTCGAAGTCCAACAGCTTTTCCAGCAGATTGAGGTCGACGACGGGTTGTGTTTCCGAGAGGTTCTCGCCCGAATAGGCCGTGCTGAAATAATACCAAAACTCCACGTTGTCAAACACTTGATTTAGTGGAACATGGTTTTTGATGGCCCACATGTATGAGTTGCCTACAAAAAGTACGCGCGGTTTCGTGGTGGTCGAGTCGCTCACGGCCGACACTTCGGCGGTGGGGCCAAAGCCGAACCTGTGCCAGATGGGCAGCGAGAGATTGAGCAGTTGCTCCAGGTCGTTGTCGGCACCGTGGTTGTCGCGCTCGTGCATCTCGCCGATGCTGAGCCTTGCCAACCTTTGGCCGCTCAGGTTTTCCATGAAGCGCAGCAGCGAGTCGGTGGCATAAACGGCAGGAAACAGCCAGTGCGCACCGGTTTGCGGAATCAATGGATAATCGACCGTGTCCTTCATTTGGCGGAACCAGCGTGTCATCTCGATGCACGGGAAGCCTGTTTCCTCGAAACGTCGCTCAAAGTATTCGCGTGCATTGAAGGTGGATGTGTTTGTTTCACCGTCGGGGAGATATTCGGGATAGACAGCGCCTTTTTCTGGGGCCATAAATGCCAAAAGTTCCACACCGTTTTCCTTGAGGATGGTACGTGCCCAATTGAGGTATTTCACGTCGAGGTCGAAGTTGCGTCGGGCCGCTTCCGCTGAGGGTTGCCAGCAGGGCATTTCGTCGCCGTAGTAGTCGCGGACGCTTTCGGGATAATAGAGCCAACCTTTTTTGCCTGCCACTACATCGTGCGCGTAAGTCTTTCTGTAACAACTCCAAAGGTATTGGTTGTACAGCCTGATGACAGGTTCGCGAAAGCCGAAATGTTGCCCCAAATAGGCTTCTTCTTGTTTGCCGAAATCGCCCGAAAGATAGCTTTCCTTGTCGAGTTTTGGCTTTTCGGTAGCGATGGTCACGCCGTTCAAGGGCTTCAACGGGATGTGCATGACGTGGGCTTGCAGCATGGGCAGGAAGAGCAGCGCCATAAGGATGCAGAACAGGACGATGTCGTAGGTCGTCCTGCGTCTCGTGTCCCGTGTCCCGCCGTCTCGCGTCATAATCAGAACCTAAAGTAGATGAACGGGCTGAAGCTCGTGGCATTGAGGGCGGCCACGCAGAAGATGAAGGCAACGGCTGCAATGATCCAAACCCAGATGTGCTGGCGGTCGGTGTAGTCGGTGTAATATGCCTTTTGTTCCAGTTTTTTGCCCCAACCTGTCAGGGTAATGAAAGAGAAGATGGCGGCGATGATCATGGTGGTGTAGACCTGCGTATTGCCGTCGAAGGCGAAGCTGCTGAAGTCGAAAGCGAACATGCGGGTGACGAAGGTCCAAGCCAAGCCCAAATCCTCGATGCGGAAGAACACCCAGATGATGTTGACAGTGAGGAAAGTAAGGATGACCGAAGGCACCGTCCCGATTTTCTTCATCACCTTGCCGAGGAAGAGCTTGTCGAGGCAGATGAAGAGGCCGTGAAGTGCGCCCCAAACGACGAAGTTCCACGAAGCGCCGTGCCACAGTCCCGAAAGGAGGAAACAGATCCAGAGGTTAAGGTAGGTGCGGGCCTGACCTTTGCGGTTGCCGCCCAGCGGGATGTAAAGGTAGTTCATGATGAACGCACCCAAGGTCTTGTGCCAACGGCGCCAAAACTCGGTGATTGACTTTGAGGTGTATGGGTTGTCGAAGTTCTCGGGGAACTTGAAGCCCATGATGCGACCGAGGCCGATGGCCATGTCGCTGTAGCCGGCAAAGTCGAAGTAGATCTGGAAGGTGTAGGCCAAGGCGACGAGCCAAGCGGAACCAGTGTCCAAAGTGGAGATGCGCGAAACGACTTCAGAAAGCCCGGCGGCATCCATGTTGGCAGCACCCAGCATTTGGTCGACGCGCAAGCCGATGACGTCGGCGATGAGGATCTTCTTGCACAAGCCGATGACGAAGCGGTAGAAGCCTTGCAGGCGGTCGGCCATCGTCGACTCGCGCTCGCGGATTTGGTCGGCCACGTCGGTGTAGCGCACGATGGGGCCAGCGATGAGTTGCGGGAACATGGTGATATACAGCATGTAGTCGCTCAACTTGCGCAACGGCGGGTTGACACCTCGGTAAGTGTCCAACGTATAGGTGACGCTCTGGAACGAGAAGAACGAGATGCCGATGGGCAGCATGATGCGCTTCCAACTCAAGGGCGCGTGTCCTGTGAGGCCCAGCAAGGCGTTGAGGTTCTGCATCGTGAAGTTGCCGTATTTGTAGAACAGCAGCAGCCCCATGCTGATGAAGATGGACAGGCCGCAGAGCCATTTCTTCGCTGTTGGTTTCTCGGTTTTGCACATCCATCTGACAATGAAGAAGTTGGCAATGAGCGAGGCGATGAGCTGAATGATGAACTCAGGTGCGCCCCATGCGTAGAAGATCAATGAGGCGAGCAAAAGCACATAGTTCCGGGTTTTTTTCGGCATGAGGAAATAGACCAGGAAGAACGCCGGCATGAAATAGAGTAGGAATACGTTGCTGCTGAATACCATATCGTTATGATTTAGGTTGCAAAATTAGTGATTATTTCAATAATGGATTTGTTTTTTCATTTTGGTCGAGCGTCGTGTGGGTATGCTGTCGCGCAAGGCGGGAAAATAGTCTTCCAGATGCGTTCTCATCCAGTCGTCAAACTCGTCGTCGATGGCCACGTCAACGGGGTCTTTTTCTTTTTGTGCCCTCAGCCAGGCTCTGGCCATCATCGTGCTGTCGTTTTTGAAGTCTTGCTTCGCCAAGGCTTTTCCCGCGACAATCTCGTCTTCGTCGTAGCAAAGCTCCAGCAAAGTCCTGATGGAGAACCCGTTGCTCATCTTGTAGAGTTGCGTCGTGCCGTAGGCCAACATGACGAAGTCGGCGTCAATCAGTTCCTTGACGATGTCTTTTTTCTCCACCTGTGTTTCGTCGCCGTCGAAGAAGGCGGTGCTGAAATAATACCAATAAGGCACTTTCTCGAAGATTTCCAACAAAGGTACGAAGTTAATAATATTCCAGTAGAAAGAGTCGCCGATGGTGACGAGCGTGGGTTTTACTGCCGTGCTGTCATGGTCGCATGTGGCTTTGGCCAACATGTTAGGCCGTTTTTGCAGGGGCCAAATGAGGTTCATGAGGCTTTCGAGGTCGGCATCGGGCTTCAGGGTGCGCTGGAAGATAGGCCCGATTTCCACATTGTGTATGTTGAGTTGCCCCAAGGTTTCGAGATAACGGACCAAGCTGTCGGCCACGTAGATGGCGGCGAGGTTGCTCCAATGGGTGCCCGTCTGCGGGAAGAGCGGGAAGCTCACCGTGTCTTTCATCTGAACGAACCATTCTCCGAAGTTAACGTGGTTGATGCCCATTTCTTCAAACCGTTTCGCATAATGGCTGAAAGCGGTGATTTTCTTTTCCTTGTGATAGCGGTGGTTGGGAGGCATGTGTTCGCCGCAAACCAGTTCTTTGCCAGGCAGCAGGGCCACGAAAAGGTGCGTCCCGTAAGGCTCAAGGATTTTCTGGATTTGGTAAAGTCGTTTGGCCTCGGCATTGAAGATTTCGGCGGCGGCCAGCGAGTCGTCGGCCACACCGTATGCACCGCTTTCGTAATATTCCTTAACGGTGCCTGGCTCAAAAATCCAATTGTCCTTTGTAATCACAATGCGGTTTTTCGCTTCCACTGTAGAGAAACGAAACAATGCCCACACGGTTTGGTTGTAAAACCGCGTCAGTGGCTCGCGAAACCCATAATGGTGTTGCAGGTAGGCTTCGCTTCGTTTCTGGTAAGTTCCGTCGTAAAAGTCTTTGAATGTCAGTACAGGTTTGGGCAGGTTGTATGTCACGCCGTTGAGTTCCTTGCATTTGAATAGTCCCGTTTGCTGCTGTATCGCGAAGGCGAAGAGCAGCAGGGCGGTCAGGGCGAACAATATGATTTGTGTGCGACTATTCATTGCTGGGGTCCTTTTTGGGTCAATAGGATATGCTCGGCTTTGCTCGACCGTTTGAGCGGAACGCTGTCGGCCAGGGCTGCGAAACAGGCTTCGGGACGTTTTTCGACGAAGTAGGTGGCCTCCCTGTCAAGGACGGAATCGACGGGAAGCCCTTGGCTTTCGGCTTTTTCGACGATGCGGCCCATCCAGGGTTTGTCGTTGCGGATGCGTTCCTTCATTTTGAGGAGCAATGGCTCTATTTCGTCGTCGTCGTAGCACCATTCCATCAGGAAACGCTTGGCGAAGCCGTTGCTCATCTCGTATTGCTGCGGTGTGCTGTAGGCCAACATGACGAAATCGGCTTCGGCCACTTCTTCGAGCAGGTCGAGGTCGGCAACGCTTTTGTCGGGCCCGTCAAAATAGGCCGTGCTGAAGTAGTACCAATAAGGAGTGCTGCCGAAGATTTTCCTGAACGGGGTGTGGTTGGTGATGTTCCAATAGAACGAGTCGCCTATGGTGATGAGTTTGGGCTTCGCGGCGGTGGGGTCGTCGACGATTCGCGTCGTGGCGTAATAGTTGGGTTGGCCTTTGAGTGGGCGCATCAGGTTGAGCCATTCTTCCAAGTCGTTGTCGGGTTCTTTGGTTTTGGCGTATTTTGGCCCAATTTCGTAGTTCAGGATGTTCATGTCGCCCAAGGCTTCCATGTAGCGTATGAGGCTGTCGCCCACATACATGGCGGCTAAGTTGCTCCAATGGGTGCCCGTTTGGGGAAACAAAGGGAAGTCGGCGGTGTCTTTCATCTGAAGAAACCATTCTCCCATGTCGATGTAGTTGATGCCCAACGTTTCAAAGCGTTGGTGTAGGAAGTGGTGGGCCGAAAACACTTTGTCGTGATGGTACATTTTGTTCGCAGGGATGTGTTCTGGGCAAACCAATTCTTTCCCTGGCTCCAACACCACGAAGAGGTGGGTGTCCAAGTCGCTGAGGATTTGCTGGATTTGCGAAAGCATAAGGGCTTCTTTTCCAAGTATCTGAGCCATCTTTAAGGAGTCGCTGGCATATTTCCAGGAATTGCCTTCGTAATATTCCCTGACGTTATTCGATTCGTAATACCAACCGTCGTCGCTGACGAAGACCCAGTTGCGTTCCTTGGCGAAGGTCAGCCCGTAGAAGTCCCAAAGGTATTGGTTGTAGAGGCGTGTCAGTGGCTCCCTGAATCCATAATGTTGTTGCAGGTAGGCTTCGGCATCGTCCTGAAAGCTGTGGTCAATCCAATGCTGTGCCGTCAGCTTAGGCTTGGGGGTTTCGTTCACGACACCATGCAGTTTCTTGAACTTGAACAGCCCCGACACCTGCTGAATCGGGAAAACGAGCAGAAGCACCGTGGTAAGCGATAGCAATATGACCTTGACATCGGCTTTCATTGCGAACAAAATAAACTGCAAAAATAGGAAATAATTCCGCAGTGCGTCGAAAAAGCGTAATTTTGCGCCATGAATACGAAAAAGATCGAACTCCTTGCGCCTGCCAAGGACTGTGCGGTGGGCATGGCGGCCATCAGTCATGGTGCGGATGCCGTCTATATCGGCGGCCCCGACTTTGGTGCCCGCGAAAAGGCTTGCAACTCAATTGAGGACATCGAACGGCTCTGTCGCCATGCGGCTTTGTATGATGCCAAGGTTTACGTGACGCTCAACACCTTGTTGTATGAAAATGAGTTGGAACGCGCCCGCCGTTTGGCTTACGACTGCTGGAACGCCGGCGTCGATGCGCTTATCGTGCAGGACATGGAATTGCTCCAACTGGACTTGCCTCCCATTCCGCTTCATGCCAGCACCCAATGCGACAACCTGACTGTCGAAAAGGTGCAACAGCTTGAACAATTGGGTTTTAGCCAGGTGGTTTTGGGTCGCGAGCTTTCATTGGACCAAATTCGCGAAATTCGCCGACAGACCACCGTGCCTTTGGAGTTTTTCGTCCACGGATCGTTGTGCGTCAGCCATAGCGGACGGTGCTACCTGAGCCAACGCATCGGCAACCGCAGCGCCAATCGTGGTGCCTGCGCCCAGCCGTGTCGCCTGCCTTGGGATTTGCTCGACGAAAAAGGGAACGTGTTGCTCAAAAACCGCCATCTGTTGTCGCTTAAGGACCTCAACAACAGCGCTCATCTTGAAGAACTGATGGATGCGGGCATCACGAGTTTCAAGATCGAAGGTCGCATGAAAGAGGCTGTTTACGTGAAGAACGTGACGGCCTATTACCGTCAGGAAATCGACAAAATCCTTGACCGTCATCCCGAATACGTGCAATCCTCTCGTAGAGACGCAAAATCTTGCGTCTCCACATTCGAGGTCAACCCCGAAAAATCGTTCAACCGTGGTTTCACCGATTTCTTCATCAACGGGCGGCAGAAGGGCATCGACGCACCGTTTACGCCCAAGTCGATGGGTGAATATATCGGCGAGGTCGGTTGGTGCAACAGCCTTCGCATGGAAATCCGCACCGACAAGACCTTGCACAATGGCGATGGGCTGTGCTTTTTGAACCGGGACAATGAATTGGTGGGCATTCGTGCCGATGTGGTGAATGTTGGCAGAGATGGTGTGCACACTGTCTCTACAAATAGGCCGAATGGTGTGCATCGCGGCGCGAAAATCTATCGCAATTACGATCTCGAATGGCAAAAACAGGTGGATGCCTCGACGGGCAACCGCAAAATCGACATCGAATTGGTGCTCTCCGAAACCGAAATGGGGTATGAATTTTCTGCCGTCGTTTGTAGAGACGCGATTAATCGTGTCTCTATCATGATGCAAACAGAAAAAATCATCGCCACCAACCCCGAAAAAGCCACCGACAATATCCGCCGCAAGGCCCTGCAATGGGGCGATACGCCGTTCAATCCCGTCAATTTGGAATTACGATTCTCGCAGACTTATCTCATTCCAGCCTCAGTGATCGGCGAGATGAAACGCGAATTGGTCGCGAAATTGACCGAGGCGTTGATTGCCGAACATAGGAATAAAAGAGCTGAAGCACCCATGTCATTGCGATCGATAGCGTGGCAATCTATGGTTGCTTCGGATCCCGACGAAATCCCTGCGCACCTGATGACCTGCCACCATTGCATCCGTTATGCCAACGGCCTTTGTCCGAAGGAAACGGGCAAGCCCGTCGGGCCGCTGTTCATTCGCAATGGCACCAACACGTTCCGTCTCGAATTCGACTGCAAGAACTGTCTGATGTATGTCGTTGAAAGGTAAAAACGAAAAGCCTGCCGAACATCTTCAGCAGGCTTTTTCTTGGAGGTACCTGGCGGACTCGAACCGCCGTCCCCGGTTTTGCAGACCGGTCCCTAACCACTCGGGCAAGGTACCCTATCAGGGTTTTGCGGCTGCAAAGATACGACTTTTTTTTGAATTGCAAGGTTTTTCCGAAAAAAATTGCGGCTCTGCAGGTTCAAATAGCGAAGGTTTATGCCATCCCCCGCGCCGACAGCTTCAGCCAGTTCCAAAGGATGAGGGCAACCACAAGCACGCCGCAATAGACATAGAGCAACTTCAGGTCCTTGTGGCGCAAGTGCGTCATGGCGTAGGCGGCCATTAATATTAATATAGGTATGGCAGGCTCGTGGTAGCGTTCGCTGTTGGCGGCAAACGAGAACATGATGATGGCCAAATACGACAGCTCGTAGGCTCCAACGAGCGAGAAATTGCGCCACTGCCGCTGCCTGATGGCAATCAGGATGGCCAGCATGGCGAAGAAGGCGAGGAAATTCTTGACGTAGGTGCTGCCGTGGATCATCTTGTTGTGGTCGGGCGAGGGTTCCACCATCGGCGACAGGGGCAGCACGAAGGCTCCGGGTGCCATCAGCCAACTGTTGGCCAACTCGCCGTGCTTCAGCCCTTGGCTCTCGTATTTTTCTGCTTGGTAATGCAAGTCGCTGAATTTCAACCGATAGATATTGCCCATCTCGCGACCGATAGGGGAGAAGAGGAAAACGAAAAACACGGCCACGATGCCCACAATGGTGATGATTTTTGTTCGTTGCCCCACCAAATCCCTCGACGAGAGCAGGACAAACACCAAAAAGGCGAAAATGAGACACATGCCTGTGATGGTGCGCAAGCCGAAGGTGAGACCCGTCAGCAGGATGGGACAGAGGATGTTCCAAACGGTGTATTTTTTGGAACGGGCGAGGTAATCCATGCGCTCCAAGGCGAGGGTGGCGAGGAAAATCAACTCCATTTCCTTGGTATGGAGACCGCAAATCTGGACGAGGATGGGCATGAAGACGCACATCACGGCGGCCAAGCGCCCCGTGCGTTCGCCCATGGTGCGTGTGCCGAGTTTGTAGACCACCACGCACATATAGGCGCTCATCAAGGCTTTGAACAGACGCGGCACGAGCCACGAGCGACCAAAGATGGAGTAAAGCCCCGCCAACCAAAGGATGTAGCCTTGGTCGGAGAAGCCCATGGTGTAGTAGCGTAAGTATCGCAAAGCCTGCAAAGTGTAGCCTTCGGTGAAACCGCGCGAGATGAATACGCCCGTGCGGTGGTACCAAATGCTGTCGGCAGCCCCATACTCGAAGGCGATGCCCGTCTCCCAATAATAGTAATAGAGCATCACGAAGGCATAGACCGCGCGTAGTCCGAAGGCCACGAGAAACAGCGTCCACTTGAAACGCTTCGTTGCCAGTTTTTTCCAACGAGGATAGAATGTCAGCGTGAGGCCGAAGAAAAACAGCACTTCGCCTATGCCCCACAGCATCCATTTCAACTGCAAGGCATGGCTCGGGAAGGCCACGCTGATGACGATGAGGGCTACGAGGTAGACCCCATCGCCCAAAAGGCTGATATGGCGCAATAGTTTGGCTGACATTTTTGCTTGTAGAGACGCGATTATCGCGTCTCAAAAAACGAAATTATTTCATTTGATAAATACCTTTACCCTTTTGGCGTTTGCAGGCCTTTTGCATGAGCAAACCCTTTTCGCCCGGCGTGATGGTGCCAATCTTGCGGTGGTCGGCGCGCTCAAAATGGTGCAACTTGTATTCGTGGAACACACGGTAGAGCGAGTCGGAGGCACACAGCACCTCGGCGTCATAGCGCTCGATGCTGTCGTTTGCCAGCTGGAACGCGATGTGGAGCATGCTGCTGTCGGGGTCGTAAGCGTAGGTGAATGGGAAGTAAACAGCGGTGTCGTAAAGCACACAGTTGCGTTGCATGCCTTCGCCGTTTTCGAAGAAGAACATCTGATGGCCTCGGGTGGTGTCGTAGGGGTCGTAAATCCAATGATGGTATTCGTCTTCGATGATTTGGTCGTAAAAGTCTGTGACCCAATGCTCTAATTCTGTTACGGCAAACACCTTATTAATAATACCATCAAAGTCGAGCTTGTTTTGGCTGACGAACACGGTGCGGCGGATGTGGCCGCCAGGCGAGGTGACGACGAAGGTGGAGCTGCGGAAATCGCCATCGGGATAGGCATTGACGGTCACGGTGACGATGCTGTCGGAAGCGCGTCCCGACATGGGTGTGATGGTGTACCAATCGGCGTTGTCGTTTTGGGTGATGGTCCATTTGCAGTTGGCCCTGACGACAAGGGTTTGTGTCTCGCTGCCTAAGCCAAAGCGCAGGTCTTGCGACGAAACCATGATGCTGTCGTCTTCTTTTTTGCATCCTGCCAACGACAACAAAAATGCCAATGCGACGAAAAGGGTGTTTCGAATGTTCATTTTGTTTACTTTGAGGTGGTTCAATGGGTGTGATAAATGCCTTCGTCCTTTTTGCGAATGGTGACGCCTCTCGTGAGCTTGTCAAGGTCGCCGGGGTTGATGGTGCCAATCTTGCGGTGGTCGGCGCGTTCCCAGAAGTTGGTCTTGTATTCGTGGAAGATGCGGTAGAGCGAGTCGGAGGCGCATAGCACCTGAGCGTCGTAGCTCTCGGGTGCGGCTTCGTCGGCGGTCTCAAACTCGATGTGGAGGTTGCTGTTGATGGGGTCGTATTCATAGATGAAAGCATACCACACCTCGTGGTCGCCGTGGCGGTCGCGTTGCAGGCCGGTGCCATCGTCTTTGAAGAACATCTGGTAGCCCGTTGTGGTGTCGTAAGGATTGAAGGTATAATGACGGTACGAGTCTTCGATGATTTGGCCAAAATAGTCGGTGTTCCAGTGTTCCAACTCGGTCACGCCAAACACTTTGTTCTTGATGCCGTCGAAGTCGAGCTTGTTTTGGCTGACGAACACGGTGCGGCGGATGTGGCCGCCAGGCGAGGTGATGACAAACGACGAACCGCGATAGTCGCCCTCGGGATAGGCCTCGACGGTTACGGTGATGATGCCGTCCTTCTTGCCGTCCATGGGCGTGATGGTATACCAATCGGCATCGTCATTTTGGGTGACGGTCCATTCGCAGTTGGCGGTCACTTCGATGGTTTGCGAACTGGCCTCAAGGTTGAACCAAAGGTCTTGCGACGAGACCAAAACAGAGTCTTTTGGCTTGCATCCTGTGGTCATTGCTGCCACAACTAACAAGGCCATTGCCAATAGTTTAATGGTTTTTTTCATATTTTCAAGTGGTTAAATGATGCTGCAAAAGTACAAAAATTTCTAATATGCCATTAAGCCTTCCCGTTCATGTCATTCTGATGGGAATCTATGAAGGGGAAGGCGTGTCAATTGGTTAGGGCATCATATCGGGGCTGCCTTATAATGTATAGATTCCATGCCGTCGCACAGCCCTCGCTGGAATGACATGCATTATAAGGCATCAGGCAGGCTTCAACGTTTTCTCTTCTTGCTCCGCATGGGCGTGTCGGCCAGCATCTCGAAGTCCATCTTGTGTTTGAACAGGTCGACTGACTTCACCACCACGCGCACCTCGTCGCCCAGCTGAATGACGCGCCCCGTCTCCTGCCCAATGACACGGAAGTTGTCGTCGTCGAGGTAATAGTTATCGCCCGGCAGATTCTCGTAACGCACCAAACCCTCGCATTTGTTGCCTTTCAGCTCCACGAAAAGGCCCCATTTGCTCACGCCCGATACCAAGCCTTCAAACACCTGACCAATCTTATCTTGCAGATACTCGGCCTGCTTGTATTTGATGCTCTGGCGTTCCATCTCCTCGGCCTGCTTTTCCATCTCGCTCGCGTGGACGCACATATCCTCGTATTCCTTCTTGTCGACCGAGCCTTGCCCCTCGATGAGATACCTTTCTATCAGTCGGTGTACCATCAGGTCGGGATAGCGGCGGATGGGCGAGGTGAAGTGGGTGTAGTAGTCGAACGAGAGGCCGTAGTGCCCGATGTTGTCGGTGCTGTAGACGGCCTTGGCCATCGTGCGGATGGCAACGGTTTCGATGAGGTTCTTCTCGCCCTTGCCTTCCACGTCTTGGAACAGTTTGTTGTAGGAGTTGACCAATTTGCTGCGCGAGCTGACGTCCATCGTATAGCC
>Ga0310697_10001618_pt1 | contig 25722 bp, 20 predicted proteins | sample 172DNAGHGlowgp2_FD_203883 | JGI IMG/M metagenome (GOLD analysis project Ga0310697, IMG submission 203883) | Sheep rumen microbial communities from Palmerston North, Manawatu-Wanganui, New Zealand - 1728 DNA GHGlow gp2 (v2) (version 2) | ecosystem: Host-associated > Mammals > Digestive system >...
GAGAAAGGCAAGTTCGTCCCCGTGTTCTGGAGCCCGGTCTTCTTCCCGCGCGAGGCGGGGACGATGGGCCTGCTCTGCGATCCGACCCATCCGGCCCTGGCCGGATTCCCGACCGAGGAGCACAGCGACTGGCAGTGGTGGTGGCTGACCAAGCATTCCAAGGCCATCAACCTGGATGCGATGCCCGGCGCCGGGGCGATCGTCGAGGCGGTGGACAACTTCACGCAGAACCGCCGTCTGGCCTATATCTTCGAGACCCAGTGCGAGAGCGGACGCCTGCTGTTCTGCGCCATGGACCTGCTGGGGGAGGAGGCGGACCAGCGCTCCGACGTGCATGCCCTGCGCAGCAGCCTGCTGGCCTACATGAACTCCACGGGTTTCCATCCCGAGGGGCGTACGAAGATCGAAGACCTGGAGGAATTGTTCCGTCAGGAAGACCCGTTCGCCTGGTGGCGCCAGTTCTTCGGCCAGCCCGGCGCGAACACGGGCGCGGCTCCGGACTGGACGCATGAGCCGGGCCGCGTGGTGCCCGGACAGGGCGCTCCGCAGCGCCGCGGGCGCTAGAGAAGCTCGGACAACTGCTGGTAGAACTGCTTGCTGACCGGGATGGAATCCACCTCGGGATGCAGCAGTTCTGCCGTGATGATGCCGTCCTTGTTCTTGCTCAGCATCTTGACGTACCTGGGATTGACGAAGTAGGAGCGGTGGCAGCGCACCAGGCCGTGGCCCGCCACGGTCTGCTCGATGCTCTTCATGGAGGCGCGGAGCATGAACTCCTTGATGCGCCCGGCATCCATGTATTTGATGATGATATAGTTGGCGTCAGCCTGGATGCAGATGACCGCGCCCGGGTCGATCGAGAGCTTGAGCCGCTTGTGCTCGTCGTAGAACTTGACGAGCGTATCGGACGGCTCCGCGTTGAGGTCGGAGTCCTTGTTGCGGATGACCTGGATCAGGCAGAGGAACAGGTACGGGTAGACCAGGATCAGGTAGCTGAACTTGAAACCCTTCGACAGGGCGACGAAGTAGTTGAACTGCCCGCCGTAGAAGAGGGTCGTGTACAGGGCCATGAAGCAGGCGAATATGAAGGTCTCTCCGAAGCACCAGAGGACGTAGTGCCACCACTTGAAGGGGATGTGCTTGTAGAGGGCGCTGAAGACCAGCCTCGTCAGGGCGAGGATCGCCAGCAGGATGCAGGCGAGCATGAGGAAGTGGAATCCGAAACTCATCCCGCCGACCTGGTAGAAAGCCTTCATGCCGAAAGGGTCGTACAGGAAGCAGAACCCGACGAAGAAAGCCGGGATCAGGGCCACGTAGAGGAGTTGGGACAGGTAGGTCTTGCCGATTCTGAGCTGCGTGTTCATGGTGGGACGAACTGTATTTTGCCTTAAATTCGTCCCAAAGTTACGGCGAATTTCCCGCAATTCAAGGTTTTCGTCACATTTTTTGTCCGCCGGTTCCATTCTTTTGCGCGCGTGGGGATTCGGGAGTAATTTTGCCGAGTTTTTGAAACAACGAATCTAAACCCCGAAGCAAATGATCAAGATCGACAACTTCATCAAGCTCTTCGAAAGAGCCGTCCGTGAAAGCTGGGATCGCCCGGCGCTGACTGATTTTCGCAAATCGACCATCTCGTACCGCGAACTCGCCGAGCGGATCGAGACCCTGGATATCATCTGGAAGAAGGCCGGCCTGAAACGCGGCGACAAGATCGCCATCAACACCCGGCCTTGCGCCCTGGGGGCCTCCATCTACTATGCGGCCGTCAGCAAGGGCTACGTCGCCGTCGAACTCTACAATGCCTTCACCCCGGCCGATACCCAGAAACTGGTGGCCCACTCCGACAGCAGGATCCTCTATACGGAGAAGCGCATCTTCGACGCGATGGATTTCGAACAGATGCCCCAGGTGCTCTGCGTCATCGACTGCGCCACGGGCGCGGTGCTCGCCAGCCGCGAAGGCGTGGGCGAGCTCTACGCCGCCGGCGCGCAGCTGCTCGCGCAGGAATACCCGGCCGGCATGCAGCCCGCTGACTTCAAGGTGATCGACGCCGACCTCGACGAGGTGTGCGCCATCCTCTACACCTCCGGTTCCACCGGCAACCCGAAGGGCGTGATGCTGACCTACCGCAACGACACGGCCAACGTCCAGGCCATCACCCCGGGCTTCCCGTTCCACAAATGGGAGAACTACCTCAGCCTGCTGCCGCACGCCCACAGCTTCGGCCTGATGTGCGACGTGGTGATCCCGCTGACCCTCGGCATGCACGTGACCGTGCTCGGCCTGCCGCCGATCCCGATGAACGTCAAGGACGCCCTGATGGAGGTCAAGCCGCGCATCTTCTACGGCGTGCCCCTCATCTTCGTCAAGCTCATCGAATACATCCTCGGCCCGGATATCCATAGCCCGGAGGGCAAGGAGAAATTCAAGGACTACAAGAATCATCCGGAATACTGCAAGCAGCTCTATGACAAGCTGATGGCCGAGACCGGCGGCAAGATCGAGGTCTTCGCCACGGGCGGCTCCGCCATCCCTTCCGAGGTGGAGTCCCTGCTCGTCCACAAGCTCCAGGTGCCGTTCATCACGGGCTACGGCCTGACCGAGCTCGCCCCGATCGTCTCCTACGGCAAGGTGGGCCGCTACGTCCCCAAGTCCTGCGGCGAGTACCTGCCCGAGGTGATGGAGCTGCGCATCGATTCCCCGGATCCGGAGAACATCGCCGGCGAACTCTACGTCAAGGGCGACGTCGTGTTCTGCGGCTACTACAAGAACCCCGAGGCCACGGCCGAGGTCCTCAGGGACGGCTGGTTCCGCACGGGCGACATCGGCACCGTGGACAAGGACAACAACGTCTTCCTGCTGGGCCGCAGCAAGAACATGATCCTCTCGGAGAGCGGCCAGAACGTCTATCCCGAGGAGATCGAGGTGATCCTGAACGAGCTGCCCTACGTGGCGGAGTCGATCGTGCTGCAGCGCGGCCACAAGATCGTGGCCCTGATCGTCCCGAACATGGATGCCCTCGACAAGGCCGGCATCGGCGCCGACGGGCTCGACGCCATCATGCGCCAGAATATCGTGGCCCTGAACAACAAACTGCCCGGCTACTCCGCCGTCAACGATTTCGAGCTCCGGTTCGAGCCGTTCTCCAAGACCCCAAAGGGCAGCATCCGCCGATTCATGTACAAGTAATGGAAGAGAGAAGAGTCGTCATCACCGGCACGGGCGTCATCTCCCCGGTCGGCAACGATACCGCGCAGTTCTGGTCCGCCCTCAAGGCGGGCCGCTGCGGGATCACAACCCTCCCCGAACTGCAGGAATGGGGCCTGCCCGTCCATGTCGCCGGCGTGGTCCGGGATTTCGATCCCGTGCGCTACGGCCTGACGGTCAAGGAGACCCGGCGCAACGACCGCTTCTGCCTGTTCGCCCAGGCCGCCGCGGCCCAGGCGATGCAGGAGAGCGGCCTGGAGGCCGGCACCAACATCGAGCCGGAGCGGCTCGGCATCTACATCGGTACCGGCATCGGCGGCATGCAGACCTTCATCGACCAGACGAAGGTGATGCTGGCCGACGGCGCCGACCGCGTCTCGCCGCTGTTCATCCCCAAGATGATCGGCAACATCGCCGCCGGCAACATCGCCATCCGCTACGGCGCCGAGGGCGCCAACCTCACCACGACGGCCGCCTGCGCCTCCAGCACCCAGTCCGTCGGCGAGGCTTTCCGGGCGGTGAAATACGGCTTTGCCGACGCCGTGATTGCCGGAGGCACCGAGGCCGTGCTCAACCCGCTGGCCTTCGGCGGCTTCGTCAGCGCCCACGCGCTGACCCACGCCGAGGACCCGCTGCACGCTTCGCTGCCCTTCAGCGCGGAGCGCGGCGGCTTCGTGCTGGCCGAGGGTGCCGCCATGCTGATCCTCGAAGAATACCACCACGCCGTGGCCCGCGGGGCGCAGATCCTCGCGGAAGTCACGGGCTACGGCAACTTCAACGACGCCTACCACGCGACGGCGCCGCGCCCGGACGGCGTGCCCGCCTCCCGGGCCATCCGCGCCGCGCTGGAGCAGTCGGATTTCCGTGCCGGCGAGCATCTCTATATCAATGCCCACGGCACCGGGACCCTGCTCAACGACAAGACGGAGACCCTCGCGATCAAGCTCGCCCTCGGCGAGACCGAGGCGCGCCGGGCTTCCATCAGCTCCACCAAGTCCATGACCGGCCACATGGTGGGCGGCACGGGCGCAGCGGAGATCCTGGCGAGCGCCCTGGCGCTGCGCGACGGCATCATCCCGCCGACCATCGGCCTGACGGCTCCGGATCCGGAATGCGACCTGGACTACACGCCGCTGCAGGCCGTGGAGCGCCCCGTCACCGTGGCGGTGTCCAATTCCCTGGGATTCGGCGGCCACGACGCGTGCGTCGCCCTGCGTAAATTCGACAATTAATCGTATATTTGACCGTTATTTCGAACCGGATCATCATGAATAGAGAACAGATCAAAGAGTTCCTTCCGCACCGGGAGCCGATGCTCCTGGTGGACTGGACGGAGAAGGATGGGGATGCCATCAAGGCGACCTACCACGTCACGGGCGAAGAGTTTTTCCTGCGCGGCCACTTCCCGGATTTCCCGGTGGTGCCGGGCGTCATCCTCTGCGAGATCATGGCGCAGTCCTGCACCCTGATCCTGGGCGAGAAGCTCAAGGGCCACACGCCTTTCTATGCCGGGCTCGACAAGGTGCGCTTCAAGCACATGGTCCGTCCGGGCGACACGATCGAGGTGAGTGCGAAACCGATCGCCGTCCGCGGCGCCCTCTACGTGATCGGCGCCGAGGCCAAGGTGGACGGCCACCTCGCCTGCAAGGGCGAACTTACCTTCTATCTGATGGAGAACGGGAAGCTGGACAAGTAACAGCTCCCCCCTTAGCTTGTATCAATAGTTACCAAACCATGAAAAGATTATCGATCCTCCTGTTGCTGGCGCTCTGCGCCTGCGCACCCAAAGCCCAGGTTTATCTCTGGAACGAAGCCGACGCGACCGTGGACCGCGCCGTGTATGACGAGCAGTACAAACTGAACCAGCCCGAGTGGGACGCCGTGTTCGCCTGGCTCTCCAAGCCGGAGAACCTGGCCCTTCCCGCCGGCCGTTATGATGTCACGGAGAATACCTGGGTCACCGTGCAGGTCGACAGCACCCGTGACCGGATGAACTTCGAGGACCATCACAAGCGGATCGACCTTTTCTATATTGTGGAAGGCCAGGAACTGGTCAACGTCGCGAAGCCGGAAGACATGACCGAGCAGGTGAGTCCCTACAACGAGGCCAAGGATGTGGAGTATTCCCGCTCCGCGTCGAAGTTCACGCCGGTCGTGCTGACGCCGGGCAAGTACATCGTCCTCTTCCCGTCCGATGCCCACCAGCCCATGCTGCCGCCCGACGGCAACCGCGCCCCGATCAAGAAGATCGTGGCGAAGATTCCCTTCGTGCAGCCTGAGAAATAAACTTGGGCGGATGCCGTGCTAACGGCGCGGCCATCCCGGCGGATCCGGCACCCTGACGGGCGGATCCGCCGGGATGTCGTATGCGTCGGGCAGCGGAGCGGGCCGCTCCATGTCGAACCGGGCGTCGTCCGTCAGGTACTCCGCGACTGGCAGGCCGGCTTCGCGGATGCCCTCGGCGATGCAGCGGGCGAGCAGGTAGCCCCCGTAGGTGTTGGTGTGCAGCCCGTCCACGTAGGCCTTGCGGGCGGCCTCGGGACCGAGGGATTGCATGAGCTTGACGCTCATGGCATTGAGGTCGATGAAGGCGCACTCCGCCAGGGCGGCCGCTTCGCGTGCGCCCTGCGGGTAGTCGCCGAGACCGGCGGTGTTGAGCGCGCCGGTGCGGATGTCGATCTTGGTCATCGGCGAGACGATGACGGGGATGCCGCCGTGGCGCTTGACCTCGAGCGCATCCATCGCCAGCTCCCATTTGTAGTCCTTAAGGGCCTCGGAGTAGGTGCGGACCCAGTCGCCGGCCGCATCGTCCAGGGCCCACATGGCGTCATGGCCGCGGCTGTTGAGGTCGTTGTGGCCGAACTGGATGAAGACGTAGTCGCCGGGCTTGATGAGTTCCATGACCTTGTCCCAGCGGCGCTGGAAGCGGAATCCCTTGGCGGTCTGGCCGGACTCGGCGTGGTTGGCCACCACGACGGGCAGGCGCAGCCAGCGGGTGAGGTGCTGGCCCCAGGTGCCGTAGGGTTCCGTGACCTGGTCCGTGACGGTGGAGTCGCCGATCAGGAAGAGGGTGACCGCGTCGTCCATGGGCGCGATCTTGAGCGCGCAGACGCAGGGATGTTCGTCGCTGAAGGTCAGGGTGAGCCGGTCGTCCCAGGTGTTGGTGACGGGCAGGTCGGTCGCCGGATCCCATTCGCGGACGTCGAACTTGATGGCGTTGCCCTGGGAGAGGGTATGGTGCCGGATGTTGACGCCGAAGTCGATCCGGCGCGTCTCGCCCTGGTCCGTGCGGACGCGCTCCAGCATCAGGCGGCGCTCCTCGGCCTTCACGGTGGTGCAAGAGGTGCCCTGCGGGTCGCCGAGGATCACGGTCACGCGGTAGTTGCCTTCCGGAAGCCGGACTGAGAACTTGAACGGCGCGTCGGAAGTGATGAAGTCTCCGGTCACGGGGTCTCCGCCCCGGAGGGAGGTGGCGCGTGTCGGCATCACGTCGAAGCCGTAGCCGCGCGCCGCATCGTACGCCATGTCGGGCGTGACACCCATCCAGCCGTCGGCCACGGGCCCCGGGCCGAAGTCGAAGCGCCAGGATTGCCCCCGGAGGGGAAGCGTCAGGGTAAGGGCCAGGACGGTGGCCGCCAGCAAGGATTTCGGGTGCATGGTCTTAGTCTTTCAGTTCCAGACGGATATAGTCGTAGAGGAGGCCCGAGTTGAGCGAGCCGGCCGGAACGGTGAGCGTGAGCTCGTTCCAGCCTTTCTTCAGCTTGCGGCCGTCGAAGGGGAAGTCGGTCTCGTACCAGATGCCGTGGGAGCCGTGGCGCGTGATGACGCCGTCGCGGGTCTGCTGCAGCGCCACGTTGCCGGCCTTGGCCCCGTTGACGGAGACCTCGAGCGCCGGGGCGGCGGTGCCGCAGATGGCGAGCCGCAGGACGGCTTGGGCGGAGGCGGCAGGCGCCTGGTCCAGCTGGAAGCGGATGCGGTAGGGCGTGGCGCGGCCGGTGCCCATGATGCCGAAGAACGGCAGCACCTTGACGTCGTCGGAGGTGTTGTGCGGGACGTGCAGGTAGGGCCAGTCGCGGGCGGGATCGCTCTCGCCGACCGTGAAGGTGACGTCCTTGGGGAATTCCTTCGCATACTTGAGCACCACCTCCGGGTCGCGGAAGTCGCTGCCCATGCGGAACTCCGAGCCGTTCCGGTTCGGGGTGCCGATCCCGAAGACCTCACGGCCTTCGCGGCGCGGCTTCCAGACGAGGTCCTGCAGGTCCAGGGTGCCTCCGGCGGGCACTTCGATGCCCTCCTTGACGAATTCGCCCAGCACGCCGTCGGCAAAGGCGACCAGCGTGTAGCGGCCGGGACGGACGTTCTTCAGGCTGAAGCTGCCGTCGGATGCCGCGGTGCCCCAGAACTGGTAGTGCTTGGCGTCACGCTGCCAGAAGGCGTCCGGTGCGGTGAGGCCGACCTGCAGGCGGGTGAAGGCCTTGGGGCCCTGCGGGTCGTCGAGGGCGATGCGGCCGGAGACCGTCGCGCGCTCCGCCGGCTTGGCGTAGGCGGGGCTGTCCACCCAGGCGTAGGGCCAGGCCTGCGCCTCCTTGGCGGCTTCCGCCCGCGCGTCGGCGTAGATGGCGTCGTGGTCAGGGCCTTCGTTGAGGTAGATGACGAACGGACCGATGACCTTCTCCCAGGCTTCGCCTTCGGCCACGGACACTTCGGCGCCGCCGTAGTGGCTGCTGCGCCAGTAGTTGAGGATGCAGGGCGCGGCGGCCTGGTTGGTGTCGCGGTGGCCCATGAACTCGACCTTGGTGGGACCGCCGCTCATGTATTCCATCGAAGGGTTGAGGATGAAGCAGCCGATCCCCTCGGTGGTGCTGGACCAGCCGAAGGCGGGGTTCTCGGACTGGACGGCGGTGTAGACGTATTTGTCACCGGCGAAGTGGTCCTTGGGGTAGTGGAAGTCGACGGATTTGTCCACGCTCATCCAGTCGAAGATGGGGGCGAGCTTGGCGCAGAAGCGGGCCTCGCCGATGGCTGAGGCGGGATAGCTCTCCGGGTGCGTGAAGATGCAGTAGGTCCAGACCTTCGCGGAGCCATCCTCGATGGCGTAGCGGATTTCCACGTCGGCGGCGAACTGGCCGTCCTGCGAGGCGCCCGGGCCCGTGCCCATCTTGCGGCCTTCGGAGATGCCCTTGACGGACACCTCGGCCCGCTTGCGGCCGTTGCGGGCCGGGTTGATGGTCACGGTCGCGACGGCGTCGCGCGTGTCGCGCGGGCCCATCGCGTCATGGGACCAGAAGCCGTACTGGTGGTCAGTCATGCCGGGGTTGAGGCCGTGGGGGTTGGCGCCCGGCGGGTCCAGCGCGAGGTCGGGATGCCCCTCGGCATCCATGCGGGTGGCCAGCATCTCCTTTCCCTTGTACTGCAGGGACACGAGGTCGCCGGACGCCTTGGCGACGACGGCGGAGACGATGCCGTTGTCCAGGGTGTAAGTCTGTTCGTCTTCGACCAGGGTGACCTGGCCACGGTCGCAGGAACAACACAAGCCTGCTGCCAGCAGGAATGCCGTAGCGATACGGATGACTTGCTTTCTCATGGGAACGCGGTTAATAATTCAAACTGCAATATACTCAATTTGGTTGAAAAAAGGAAATGCCGGCTAATGTTTCTTGAGCCAGTCGATCAGCGGGATCTGGGTCATGGTGGTGAGGCGGCCGTAGTCGTCCGGCTCGCGCAGCTCCAGCTGCTGCGGGGCGCCGGCCCAGGCGTAGGCGGCAGCGGCATGCTGCACGGCCTGCCGGACCGCCGCGGGATCGGCGTCGCGGTCCATCGAAGGCTGGACGATGAGCACGCCGCGCGGCGCGGTCAGCGCGATCAGGTCTTCGAAGTCGTAGGGGAGCCGCTCCTCCGCGCCGGCGAACAGGCCCAGGCGCGGCAGCAGCCCGTGGAGGTGGCTGTAGCGCGTCATGCCGGACATCCCGTCCGCGCCCGTGTCGGTGCGCATCGGCGTGAAGCCGCAGACCGACACGACGTTGCGGATGCGCGGATCCAGCGCCGCGGCATACAGGCCGACGGTGCCGCCCAGCGCGAAGCCCATCAGGCTGATGCGCTCCGGATCCACCAGGGCGTCCGCGGCCAGCGCGGTGACGGCATCCTGCACGTCCGCGACCATCCGTCCCATCCGGGACCACTGCGGCCAGCGGTCATAGAACGTCGCGGACTCGCCGCAGCGCGAGCCGAAACCGGTCTGGTCGAAGGCCAGCACGGCGAAGCCTTCCTTCACCAGCGCCGGGATGGGGTGCGTGTCGGTATGGTAGACCCACATGTATCCCAGCGGGAAATGATAGCCGTGCAGCCAGATGACCACCGGCAGCCGGGTGCCTTCCGGCGTGTCCTTCGGATAATAAAGGTCGCCGCGGATCCCGTCCGGGCCGAAGCTGATGCGCCGCGAGGCCATCCCTTCGTTGTCCGAGGCGAGCCAGCCGAATTCCGGAATCCCGCGCCCGATCACCCAGGCGGGCACGTCCGGCGCCAGCTGCCCGGGATTGTATTTCCCCTGCAGGCTCTCCATCGGTCCGGGAATCACGCGCGGACCGAACGAAAAGCCGCGCCCGGCTGCGGGCGGCACCGGAGCCGGCGCCTGTCCGAGCATCTCCTGCACGGCCTCCCGGACGGCGAGCTTGCGCCGCTCCCATTCGCGCGCGTTGCGCGCCAGGGGAGCGTCCGCCTTGTGTGCCGGATAGTCCGCGAGCCGGATGCTCCGTCCTTCCGCCCAGGCCTTCCAGTCCCAGCTGAACAGGGGATCATAGTGCCACTTCCGGGCGGAACGCCCGAACTGGATGTCCAGGAAGTCCAGGCAGGCCTGCATGTCGTTGCCGCCATGGAACCCGGGCACGCGCAGCAGCGCGAGCCGGTCGGCGGCGCCGTAGCGTTCGTAGACGGGCAGGGAAGCGTCGTAGACGCGCTCCTGCGCCCAGCCGTTGGCCACTTCGTCGTTGAGGCCCCACTCCATCAGCACGGCGCGTGGGGCGATGAGGTCCAGCAGCAGGTTGGCGTCCACGGGCAGGCGGTCCTCCTTGCCGCAGAAGAAGCGCAGGTCGGGGATGAACCAGTCGGGGAACATGCGCGTGGTGCTCTCGATGCTCTCGCCGCCGCCGCGCTCGCCGGCGTAGCGCCAGGGCACGAACCCGCCCACGCCGGTGCTGCCGGCCACGAGCGCGGCGATCCGCTCGTCGAGCGCCGCCGCAATGGCCGCCATCTTGCCGTCCCGGGAGTAGCCGTAGAGGGCTACCCGCTCCATGTCGACCTCCGGCAGCGTCTCGAACCAGTCGAGCACGATGGAGATCAGCCAGGCCCTGCGGGTGAGTGTGGAGAAGGTGTAGTCCGGGTAGACGTCGCGCAGTTCGCGGCTGTCGTCCAGGAAGTCGCTCCCGGCAAATCCGGCGCTGATATAGCCCCGGCGGAGCAGGGCGTTGCCCAGGCCGCCGAGGTTGGTGGACAGCAGCACGGGGAATTTCTGCCCGGGCTTGCCCGGGGGAATGGTCACGCTGGCGCGCACCGAGGTGCGCATCTCGGGACCGAACCACAGGCAGACCGACAGGCTGCGCCCCCAGTCTCCCTGCTTGTCCTCCAGCACCTCCACCTTCGTGATGGCGGGCTTGGGCGGCATCGTGCCGAATTCATACCGGATGAACAGCTCGCGGATCTCGGCGCGGCGCCGCTCCCAGTCGGCGTCCGTGACGACGGGGCTTCCGTCCAGGAAGGTATAGGCGTCCGGCAGCAGGTTGGTGCGCGGCAGCGCCTCGAAGTCCGGCGGGAGGGTGCCCGTGCGCTGCTGCCAGGCCTCGAAGGCCAGGCACTCCGGCAGGTTCTCGTGCATCCACTCCAGGTAGTCTTGTGCCTGTGCGTTCAGGATAGACAGGATGATGGAGAAAGAAATGAACAGACGTCTCATGGTTGGATGTTTGCGTGGATTCGAGCGAAGCGAAGTCGCCATCAGGCGACCGCCCCGGTCCCGTGACTTTGCGGCAGCAAAGTCGGAAAGGGACTTGAGGGGCGCAGGGGGTTACAGGGGGCGGAGCCCCCTTCTTTGAGGCGTCCAGCCGTTCAGGACAAAGGCCGGGTCGCTGTAGCGGGCGATCAGGTCGGCATCGCGCTTCGCGTCGAGCTGGCGCGAATACGGATGGCGCTTCGAGGTATCGACGAGCTGGCCGCTGTCGGCGTCGCGCGTCTGGAACTCGAGCATCGTCGCGGTCTTCTCGCCGATGGCGCTCCAGCCGGCGGGGTTGAAGTGACGCGTGGTGCAGTTGATTACCACGAACTCGGCGTCGGGGTACGAAGTCCCGTGGTTGGTGTTGGTCCGCCCGTAGTCGGCCGGGAATTTCTCCGTGCCCTCGAAATGGCACTCCACGAACACGTCGCCGTGGGCGGGCTTGACGTTGCGCACCCAGGAGAACGGACCGCCGTGGTTGAAGAACTTGCTGTGGTAGGCGAACAGGCTGCCGCGGCCGAGGATCGTGTCCCCGTCGCCGATCAGCTCGCTGTCCTGCATGTAGATGGTGCCGTTGGCCTGCAGGGCGTCGCCGGAGCCGATGATCCGCACGCGGTACATCGCGATCCGCTCGCCGTGCAGCAGCAAGCCTTCGGCCTGGCCGTAGGAGTCGGTGGCGATGCAGATGTCCTCGAGGATGATGTCATCGCAGTTGTCCAGCGCGAACGCGGCGCGGCGGGACGGGAAGGTGCCCGGCCACTCGTTGGTCTTGATCAGCAGCGGGTGCGGGTTGAAGACCTCGTTGTTGGCATAGTGGACCTTGGTGGCGTCCATGCCGGCGCCCTTGATCACGACGTTGGTCTTGTTGCGGGCATAGACGATCTCCTCGTAGTCGCCCGCGGCGACGGTGATCCATGTGGTGTCCTTGCAGAAGTCGGGCACGGCGTCGAGCGCGCCCTGGACCGTGTTGAAGTCGCCGCTGCCGTCGGCGGCCACGCTCAGGTGGCGCGCGTCGGCGGGGCCTTCCGCCTTGGTGGAGAACTTCCAGGCGCCTTTCTTCACGCCCTGGAACTCCCCGCACACGAGCACACCGGGATCGATGGTCACATAGTAGGTGTGGCCGTACTCGAGCAGGTTGTTGTGGGGATAGATCGTGGCCACGTTGTCATGGATGATCACCGGGTGGAAGCGGAATCCGTCCGTGAATCCGCCGATGATCGTCAGCTGCATGTCGCGCGGCGTGGGCTCGGCCCCGCCGGACGGCGTGCCCGGGATGGTGTTCTTGTTGGTGGCGACGAAGTCGCGGCTGTAGTCGTAGGGCGTCTTGATGTAGTCGCATTCGGGCCCGTAGGTGCGGCTCTTGGTCAGGCCGGCGGGCAGGCTCATGTCGAGGCTGTCCACGCATTCGCCGCTGCGGGCGTCGAAGATGCGGATGAAGCCGCTCTCTCCCAGCGTCGGCGCTTCGGGGAAGGTAAGCACGAGGTGGGTGTCGGGATTGACTCCGGAGGCCTTCTTGGCCGGGAAATAGGAGACCGGGTCTTGGGCGCAGGCGGCCGCCAGGGGGAGGAGGGCGGCCAGCAGGAACTTGATTTTCATAACGGTATGGGTATTTGGTTTTACATCAGATACTTGGATGCATCCTCGCCGCGCTCTTGCATCGCGCGGATCTCGGACGAGGAGATGTCCACGAGCGGGGCGTCGATCAGGCTGACGCGGTAGGAAGCGTCCTCGGCGAGGACCTGGTCCCGCAGGGCTTCGGAGTCGAAGCCGCGGCGGGGATAGGCGACCACGCCGTATTCGCGCAGCAGGCGCGGGGCTTCGCGCCAGCGGAGGATGCCGGCGAGGTTGTCGCCGCCCACCACGAGCGTGAATTCGTTGCCGGGCTCGCGCAGGCGCAGGGTGTCCAGGGTCCGGATGGTGTACTGCGGCGCCGGCATCGTGAGCTCGATGTCGTCCACCCAGACGTGCAGGCCGGGGTGGCGCCGCACCGCCTCGACGGCCGCGCGGTAGCGCCGCTCGGCGTTGAGCGCCTTGGCGGCCTCCTTGAAGGGGTTCTGCGGGGAGATGACCAGGTAGGTCCAGTCGAAGTCCGGGGACGCGGTGAGCCGCTCCATGATCGCCTGGTGGCCGATGTGGAGGGGGTCGAAGGAGCCTGAATAGACGGCTATGCGCATAGGAAGGCGTCCACGAGGGCCTCCGCCTGGGCAAGCGTGTCCTCCAGTTTGTCGTTGACCAGGTCGCGGTCGAACTTGCCGGCGGCGAAGTCCAGCTCCCAGGCGGCCTTGGCGAGCCGCTCCCGGATGGCCTCCTCGCTGTCGGTGCCGCGGCCGCGCAGGCGCTTCTCGAGCACCTCGAGGCTCGGGGGGACGATCAGCACGGACAGGGCGGCTTCGCCGAAATACTTCTTGAGGCTCACCCCGCCCTTGACGTCCACGTCGAAGATGATCACGTGGCCCTTGGCCCAGATGCGGTCCACCTCGCTCTTGAGCGTGCCGTAGAAGCGGTCCCGGTAGACTTCCTCGTATTCGACGAAGGCGTCCTCGGCGATCAGCGCACGGAAACGCTCCGCGTCGATGAAATAATATTCCACACCGTCCCGCTCCTGCCCGCGCGGCGGACGCGAGGTCGCGGATACGGAGAACTCGAACTCGGGGTGCAGCCCCAGCAAGTGGTTCACGACGGTGCTTTTGCCGGCACCGGACGGCGCAGAAAAGATGATGACTTTGCCCGACATTATGTGGAGTTTTCCACAAAAATAACTATTTTTGCACACTTTGCTGAACGTTAGTTATAAATCATATCAATTTTATGAAGGTTTCATTCAAAGAACTGGGTCTTGTGAACACCCGTGAGATGTTCGCGAAGGCCATCAAGGGCGGCTACGCCATCCCTGCATTCAACTTCAACAATATGGAGCAGCTCCAGGCCATCATCCAGGCCTCGGCCGAGACCAAGTCCCCGGTCATCCTCCAGGTCTCCAAGGGCGCCCGCAACTACGCCAACCAAACCCTGCTCCGCTACATGGCACAGGGAGCGGTCGAGTATGCCAAGGAGCTGGGTTGGAAGAAGCCCCAGATCGTCCTCCACCTGGACCACGGCGACAGCTACGAGCTCTGCAAGAGCTGCGTGGACTTCGGTTTCTCCTCCGTGATGATCGACGGCTCCGCCCTGCCTTATGATGAGAACGTCAAGCTGACCCGCAAGGTCGTCAACTACGCCCACAAGTATGATGTGACCGTCGAGGCCGAACTCGGCGTGCTCGCCGGTGTCGAGGACGAGGTCTCCTCCGAGGTCTCCCACTACACCAAGCCCGAGGAGGTCATCGACTTCGTCAAGAAGACCAAGTGCGACTCCCTCGCCATCTCCATCGGCACTTCCCACGGCGCCTACAAGTTCACGCCGGAGCAGTGCACCCGCGACCCGAAGACCGGCCGCCTGGTCCCGCCGCCCCTCGCCTTCGACGTGCTGAAGGCCATTGAGAAGAAGCTCCCGGGCTTCCCGATCGTCCTCCACGGATCCTCCTCCGTCCCGCAGGAGTATGTGGACATGTGCAACAAGTACGGCGGCAACCTTCCCAACGCCGTCGGCATCCCTGAGGAGCAGCTCCGCAAGGCCGCCAAGAGCGCTGTCTGCAAGATCAACATCGACTCCGACTCCCGTCTCGCGATGACCGCTGCCATCCGCAAGCATCTCGCTGAGAATCCGGGTCACTTCGATCCCCGCCAGTACCTCAAGCCGGCCCGCGAGGAGATGAAGAAGATGTACATCCACAAGATCGTCAACGTCCTCGGTTCCAACGGCAAGGCCCGCTAGGCTGACGCATTACAGTAATAAAGAACCGTCCTCCGAATCGTGAAGATCGGAGGACGGTTCTTTTTGTGACAATCCGTTCTAGATGAGCGGCTTCAGCGTGAAGCTGAACGTGCGCGGCTCCGCCTTGACGCGGTACTGCTCCCGCGGGAGCGCACCCCAGGACGTGATGCAGCCCAGGCCCATTTGGACCAGGTCCACGTTGACGTGGGTCAGGCCGTCCTCCCGGAGTTCGAGGGAGTGGCGCTGGTCGCCATGGTCGCTCCGGCCGCCGCCGGATACGGACATGTCGATGGCGCGGCGCCCGAAGGGCAGCGCGGAAGCGGAGAAGGTCTGCGGCGCGCTGATCTCGAAGCCGCAGCCGGCGGCGTCGGTGATGCGCATCCAGCGCATCCCCACGTGCGTGCCGGACTCCTGCGGACGGACGTAGCCGAAATGGTACTGGTCCGCCACGGACTGCTTCCAGACGCCGACCTGCGCGGCGCGCTGGCGGTCGATATAGTTCTCGAACGGGCCCTTGCCGTAGAATTCCAGCCCGTTGAAGGCGCCCGGCATCGCGAATTCGACGCCGAAACGGAAGAGCTCCGGCGCGCCCTCGCGCACCTCGGTCATCCGCTCCGTCACGCTGATACTGCCGTCCGCGCCGAGCGCGTACTGCATCGCGACCGTGGCCAGGCCTTCGCCGACCTCGTACACGACCTCGACGCTCCCGGCATTACGCTCGACCGAGCGGACCTTGAAGGCGGGGTAGAGCCAGTCCTTCATGCGGGTCTGGAGACGGGCGCCCAGGTCGTTCTCGGTCACGGCGCGGCCGAAGCAGGGCATCAGCGGGGCGGCGATCAGCTGCTTGCCGTCCAGCTTGTAGGAGCAGAGCGCACCCGTGGCCGGGTCGAAGTCGGCCTCCCACTTCCGTCCGCGCAGGTCGGCGGCCGTGAGGCGGTACGGCGCCTCGCGCAGCAGGATCTGGTCGTGTGCCACCTCGCTGCCCGCGGGCAGCAACCCGTCGGCGCGCCGAAGCACGTAGCTGACGTTGAGGAACAGCTCGCCCGGCACGGCGTCCAGGTCCGCCTTGCGGAAGCCCAGGTCGGCCGTCAGCGTCTGCTGCGGGGCGGCCTTGGGGGCGTCCAGCTGGCCGGCCAGCACGGGACGGCCGTCGGCGATCACCTCCCAGCGCATCAGGTAGCGGCCCAGGTCGATGAAGAAGTTCTCGTTGTAGACCTGCACGCGGCCGTCCAGGGCCTGCTCCGGCGTGGAGGAGGTCAGGATCGAGCGGTAGCCGTGCTGCACCTCGTAGGCGTGCGGGTGCAGGCTGCGGTCGGCCGCGATGATGCCGTTGCAGTTGAAGGAGTTGTCGGACGGGTCGTAGTCGTTGAAGTCGCCGCCGAACGCGTAGATGTAGCCCCAGCGCGACTTGGCGCTAGGCCAGCGGACCGCCTGGTCCACGAAGTCCCAGATGCAGCCGCCCTGCAGGGCCGGGTACTGCCGGTAGATGTCCCAGTAGTCCTCGAAGCCGCCCATCGAGTTGCCCATGGCGTGGGCGTACTCGCACTGGATCAGCGGCCGGGCGGGGTTGCTCTTCGCATACTCGACGATGCGCTCGTATCCGGCGTACATCGGGCAGTAGATATCCGTGTTGCGGCCGAGCTCCGCGCGCTCGTACTGGACGGGACGGGTCTTGTCCCAGCCCTTGAGCCAGTCGTAGGCGGCCTCGAAGTTGGGGCCGTTGCCGGCTTCGTTGCCCAGGCTCCAGACGATGATGCTCGGGTGGTTGACGTCACGCCGGGCCATGCGCTCCACGCGCTCCATGTGCATCTGCGCGTAGACCGGCTCCTTGGCCAGGGTACGGTCGCCGTAGCCCATGCCGTGGGACTCGATGTTGGCCTCGTCGATAACGTAGATACCGTAACGGTCGCAGAGGGCGTACCAGCGCGGGTCGTTGGGGTAGTGGCTCGTGCGTACGGTGTTGATGTTCAGCTCCTTCATGATCCGGATGTCGCGGATCATCTCGGCCTCCGTGACGAGGTATCCGCCCGTGGCGGAGATCTCGTGGCGGTCGGCGCCCTTGATCAGGACTGGCTTGCCGTTGACCAGTAGCTGGCCGCCAGCGATGCGGCTCTCGCGGAAGCCGAAGTCCAGCTCCACCGTCTCGGCCTCGCCCTTGCGGGGATGGCAGACGGCGCGGAGGTGGTACAGGTTCGGCTCCTCCGCGCTCCACAGGCGCGGCTGGTCCACCTTGCCGGTGGCCTCGACCTTCCGCTCGGGCAGGCCCGGGCCGGAGATGTAATAGTCGATGCTTGCGGGCTTGCCCGCAACGGCGGTGGCGAATTCATAGCTTCCGTCCATGCCCGCCGTAACGCGGATCTCCTCGATGCGCACCTTGGGGCGCGCCTCCAGGTAGCACTCGCGGGCGATGCCGGCATAGCGCCAGAAGTCCTGGTCCTCCAGGTAGGAGCCGTCGCACCAGCGGAAGATCTCCATCGCGATCAGGGCATCCTTGCCGGGCTTGACGTATTTGGTGATGTCGAAACGGGCCTCCAGCTTGCTGTCCTCGCTGTAACCCACCTCCTTGCCGTCGACCCAGACGCGCAGGTTGGAGGTGGCGGAGCCGATCGACAGGAAGATGTCGCGGTCCTTCCAGTCCGCGGGGATGGCGAAGGTCCGGCGGTACTGGCCCACATAATTATGCTCGGTGGGCGGCACGGGCGGCTGGTTGCGGTAGTGGCCGCGCCAGGCGTAGCCGGCGTTGAGGTAGAGCGGATCTCCGTAGCCGTTGAGTTCCCACATCCCCGGGACGTTCATCCGGCCCCAGCCGGAGTCGTCCAGCCCGACCTTGTAGAAGTCGCGCGAGCGCGCGTCGGGCGTTTCGTACCATTGGAATTTCCAGATCCCCTCGAGCGACAGCCGCGGGCTGTCACGCTCCAGGGTAGCGGTCATCGGGTAGCGGTTCCGCTGGTTGACGGACGGGTCCTGCCAGTCTTCGACGGCGCGGGCGCCCGGGGCGAGGAGCGCCAGGGCGGACAAAAACATCAGAAATCTCTTCATCGGTAATCGTTTTAGCAATGCAAGATACGAAAAAAGCGGGAAAAATCCCGCCTTCCGTCTCAGAGCATCTTCTTGCGCTTGAAGATGATCCAGATGCTGATGACCAGGGCAGCCATCAGCAGGAACAGCGCGAGCCAGGCCCACCACTTCTCGGCGAAGGGCAGGGTGACGTTCATCCCGTAGAAACTCGCCACGAGCGTGGCCGGCATCAGCAGCAACGACACGAAGGTGAAGATCTTCATGATGTTGTTCTGGTCGAGGTTGATGATGCCCAGGACCGTGTCCTGCAGGTACTCCAGACGCTCGAAGGTGAAGTTGACGTGGTTGATCAGGGAGGCGATGTCCTGCAGGATGATCGACAGGTCGTTCCGCAGTTCGGGGTCCTTGGGGCCGCGCTTGCTCTTGAGGATGTTGGAGATCAGGCGCTGCTTGTCCACGACGTTCTCGCGGACCACCATGGCGTTCTCCTGTAGCTGGTTGATGTCGAGGAGGAACTCCTCGTTGATGTCTTCCTTCTGGTTGATGCGCTTGCTGAACTGGGACACGTCCTTGGAGATCAGCTCGACGATGTCGGCGTCGAGGTCCACGCGCTTGTCCATGATCTCCACGAAGGTGGTGAACCCGTCGGGGAACTGCTCAGGCAGGGCCTGGATCTTGAGCTGGAGGGTGTCGAGGGAGCGCAGGGGGATCTCACGCACCGTGGTGAGGATGCCGCCGGACAGGATGAAGGACACGGGATCCATCAGCATCTCGTCGTCGGCGGGGGAGAGGAAATTGGTATTCGCGAAGATGACGCCGTCCTCCTCGAAGAAGCGGGAGGAACTCTCGATCTCCTCCGCTTCGGCACGGCTCTGGATCTCCGTGCCCAGGAACGACTCGACCGCCCTCTTCTGCTCTCCTGTGGGTTGCAGGAGGTCTATCCAGAGGACATTTTCTTTGCCGATAGCAGCAAACTCCGTTTCGGACTGGCTGACGACGATGTCACGGCCGCGTCTGTAGAAAATCTTGATCATCGCTTCCTTCCTGGTTGGTCCCGGCGCACTTGTCGGAAGGGGTTAAACTTACGGGATAGCTGACGTTACGGAGAAGTCAGCCCGCAAATATAACAAAAACTTTGATTTTTCCGCCATGCAGGTGCCGGAAAAATCGTATCTTTGCAGCCCGTTATCCGGGATCCGTTCCGGTTTTTGCCATCAGGATGAGTATCTGGGAATCCATACTGGTCGCGGTTTCGCTCTGTGCGGACTGTTTCGCGGTCTCGCTCTGCTCGGGCGTGACGCTGCGCAGCGTGCGCTGGCGTCCCGTCCTGGGGGTGGCACTGGCCTTCGCCGTGATCCAGGCCGGCCTGCTGCTGGCGGGCTGGGCCTTCGGCTGGCTCTTCGTCGGATTCGTCGAGCGGGTCTCGCACTGGATCGGGTTCCTGCTGCTGCTCTATGTCGGCGGCTCGATGCTGCTGGAGGGCATCCGGGGGGATGAGGAGGTCCGCAACCTCGACGGGTGGCGCAACGTCCTGCTCGGGGGTCTGGCCACGAGCATCGACGCGCTGGCCGTGGGGGTGGCGCAGTCCATGGAGGGTTCGGACTGGCGGGCGTTCCTGCCGCTGCTCGTTTCCGTATTCGCCGTCACGGCCCTGTCCGTCGTGGCCGGCCTGCGCGGCGGGCGCGCCCTCGGTACGCGCTTCGGCCGCTGGGCCGAGACCGCCGGCGGTCTGGTCCTGATCGGAATCGGGGTGAGTTTCCTTCTTTAAGGCTTGAACGGCTGGCGCGCCAGGAGCGAGCGGCCGAGGGTGAGGGAGTCCGCGTATTCGAGGTCGTCCCCGAAGCCCAGGCCGCGGGCGAGGGTCGAGACCTTCACGCCGAGCCCCTCGATCTGCCGGTAGATATATAAGGACGTCGTTTCGCCTTCGACATCGCCCGAGAGCGCCAGGATGATTTCGATGCTCGAAATCATCTGTTCCATCGTGCGGATACGGTCCACCAGTTCCTTGATGCGGATGTCGGAGGGACCGATGCCGTCGATCGGGGAAATGATACCCCCGAGCACGTGGTAGACGCCGCGGTACTGCCCCGTGGCCTCGATGCTCATCACGTCGCGTACGCTCTCCACGACGCAGATCGTGCGCGCGTCCCGGGTGCGGTCGGCGCAGATCGCACAGGTGTCGGAATCGGCGATCATCTGGCACTGGCTGCAGTAGTGGACGTCGTCCGCCAGGCGGTTGATGGCGGCGGTGAACTGGTGGATGTTCTCCGCGGGCTGCCCCAGCAGGTGCAGCGCCAGGCGCAGGGCGCTGCGCGAACCCACGCCGGGCAGCGACCCGATGGCCTCGACGGCTTCCTGGAGGATTTTGGAGGGATATTTCTCGTTTGCGTACATTTTTGTCGAATCAGGTTCGCAAAGGTAGTGAAAATCAGAATTATTTGCTAACTTTGCGCGCCCGAAATCCGGACCTGCGTCCGGCGGGACAAGAAATAATGTTTAACTACTAGTTTGTTTCAATTACAAATGGAAGAAATCAAGAATGAAGTTCCTGTGGCCGAGGCTCCCGTCGTGGAGGCTCCCCAGGAGAAAAAAGAAACCAAGGCTTCTGGCGTCCGGATGAACGCATCCGTCGCCCCGGAGGACTTTGACTGGGATGCCTTCGAGGGTGGCGACGTCTACGGCACCACCGACAAGAAGGCCATCGATGACGCTTACAGCGCCACCCTCTCCAAGGTCGTCGAGAACGAAGTGGTCGAGGGCGAGGTCACCGCTGTCAACAAGCGCGAGGTCGTCGTCACCATCGGCGGCAAGAGCGAGGGCGTCATCCCCGTGTCCGAATTCCGCTACGATCCCGACATCAAGGTCGGCGACAAGGTGGAAGTCTATGTCGAGTCCGCAGAGGACAAGAAGGGTCAGCTGGTGCTCTCCCACCGCAAGGCCCGTACCCTCAAGTCTTGGGATAGAGTCAACGAGGCTTTCGAGAACGACGAGATCGTCAAGGGCTTCGTCAAGACCCGCACGAAGGGCGGTATGATCGTCGACGTGTTCGGCATCGAGGCCTTCCTGCCGGGCAGCCAGATCGACATCAAGCCGATCCGCGACTACGACCAGTTCGTCAACCAGAACATCGACTGCAAGATCGTCAAGATCAACCAGGAGTTCCGCAACGTCGTCGTTTCCCACAAGGCGCTCCTCGAGGCCGAGCAGGAAGCCAAGCGTGCCGAGCTCATCAGCAAGCTGGAGAAGGGCCAGGTCCTCGAAGGCGTGGTCAAGAACATCACCAACTACGGCGTGTTCGTCGACCTCGGCGGCGTGGACGGTCTCATCCACATCACCGACCTCTCCTGGGGCCGCGTCAACCATCCCGAAGAGGTGGTCTCCCTGGACGAGAAGATCAAGGTCGTCGTGCTCGACTTCAACGAGCAGCAGAAGCGCATCGCGCTGGGTCTCAAGCAGCTCACCCCGCACCCTTGGGACAACCTCGACGCCAACCTCAAGGAGGGCGACAAGGTCAAGGGCAAGGTGATCCTCATCCAGGATTACGGTGCGTTCGTCGAGATCGAGCCGGGTGTCGAGGGTCTCGTGCATGTGTCCGAGATGTCCTGGTCCCCGAGGCTGCACTCCGCCCAGGAGTTCCTCAAGGTCGGCGACGAGGTGGAGGCCCAGGTGCTTTCCATCGACCGTGAGGCCCGCAAGATCTCCCTCGGTCTCAAGCAGCTCACCCCGAACCCTTGGGAGAGCATCCGCGAGAAGTACCCGGTCGGCAGCAAGCAGAAGGCTACGGTCCGCAACATCACCAACTTCGGCGTCTTCGCCGAGCTGGAGGACGGTGTCGAGGGCCTCGTGCACATCAGCGACCTGAGCTGGAACAAGATCAAGCACCCCTCCGAGGTGGTCGCCCCCGGCGATGTGATCGACGTCCAGATCCTCGACTTCGACGAGCAGAACCACAAGCTCAGCCTCGGCCACAAGCAGCTCATCCCGAACCCTTGGGACGAGATCGAGGCCAAGTACCCGGTCGGCTCCACCGTGGAGGGCACCATCGCTTCCACGACCGACAAGGGCGCCTTCATCACCCTCGACGGTGAGGCTGAGGGCTTCGCCTTCACCCGCGAGCTCGTCAAGGAAGACGGCAAGCAGGCCGTCGTCGGCGAGACCCTGCCGTTCAAGGTGGTCGAGCTCCGTCGCTCCACCCGCCGCATCCTCCTCAGCCACCTGCGCACCTACCAGGAGGTCAAGGAGCGTGCCGCCGCCACGGAGGCCGAGAACACCAAGAAGGCCGTCAAGAAGGTCAACTCCAACATCGAGAAGGCTACCCTCGGCGACATCGACGCCCTGGCCGCCCTCAAGGAGAGACTCGAGAAAGGCGAGTAATCCTACCCGATGAACTTCACACTCACGATAATGGGCACGGCTTCGGCCATGCCCATTTCTGATAGGAATCCAAGCGCCCAGATGCTCGCCGTGCACGGGCGCTTGTTCCTCCTGGATTGCGGGGAGGGCACGCAGCAGCAGATGCGGCGTGCCCACCTGGCTTTCCTCAAGGTGGAAGCGATCTTCATCTCCCACATCCACGGCGACCACATGTTCGGCCTGTTCGGCCTGCTCAATACCATGACGATGTACGGCCGCACGGCCGACCTCTATATATACGGGCCGCGCGCGCTGGGCTCCGTGCTCAACTTCTACCGGAGCTTCTTCGGTGAGCACGAGAGTTACGAAATCAAGTTCGTGCCGGTCGATTGCCGCGAGCCGCAGCTGGTCCACACGTCCAAGTGGGTGCGCGTCAGCGCCTTCCCGCTCAGCCACAAGATCGAGTGCTACGGCTACCGCTTCGACGAGATCGTCACGGACCGGCACTGGCAGGAGAATCCTGCCTATCATCCGAAGAGCTACGCATATTGCTCCGACACGACGCCCTTTCCGCAGCTGGCGGAGTACGTGCGCGGGGTGGACCTGCTCTACCACGAGGCCACGTATCCGGTCGAGATGGCCGACAAGGCCGCCGAGCGCGGCCATTCTACCACGGCGCAGGCGGCGCAGTGCGCCCGCGACGCCGGGGCCGGACGCCTGGTCATCGGGCATTATTCTTCCCGCATCAAGGACTTCGACGCCCTGGTGCAGGAGTGCCGGGAGGTCTTCCCGGAGACCGTCGCCGCGCAGGACGGCGACGTGTTCGACTTCTGATAAATGCGCACGGGATTTGCATTTTTGTCAGTTTGCTCGTAACTTCGCAACTGATGAAACGTTTATTGATCCTCATCGCCGCGCTCTGCCCGGTCCTCTGTGCCGGCCAGAATCCGCGCCAGGCCTATATCGAGAAATATTCCGCGCTTGCCGTGAGCGAGATGCAGCGCACGGGCGTGCCCGCCAGCATCACGCTGGCCCAGGGCATCGTCGAGTCCGGCGCGGGGCAGTCGCCGCTGGCCGTGTACGCCAACAACCATTTCGGCATCAAGTGCCACAACGACTGGACCGGCAAGAAGTACTATAAGGACGACGAGCAGGTCCAGGAGTGTTTCCGGGCCTATGCGAGCGTCGAGGAGTCCTACCGCGCCCACTCGGATTTCCTGCGCGCCCGCGACCGCTACAAGGGTCTTTTCGACCTGGATCCGACCGACTATAAAGGCTGGGCCCGCGGGCTCAAGCGCGCCGGGTATGCCACCGATCCGGCCTATGCCACCAAGCTGATCGACCTCATCGAGGACTTCGGCCTCGACCGTTTCGACCGGAACGTGGCCGTCGAGGTGGCCCCGCCCAAGGAGCTCGAAACGCCCAGGCAGGTGGCTCCCGAGGCCCTGCGCGACACGCGCTACAAGGAGTCCGTCACCCTCTCGCTCGTCCGTCCGGTCTTCGAGCAGAACGGCGTCCGCTTCGTCCGTGCCATCGAAGGGGAGACCTACTCCAGCATCGCGGAGGATTTCGGCCTGTTTACCCGGGAGATCCTGCGCTTCAACGACGTGGACAAGGATGCGCTTCTGGATCCGGGCACGGTGGTCTACATCGCCCGCAAGAAGGCGGAAGCGCCTTACGGCATCGGCAAATACGTCATCGACCGCGAAGGGGAGACCCTCTGGGAGATCTCCCAGCGCTTCGCCATCCAGCTGGGCAAGCTCCGGCTCTACAACGCCTACCTCGGCGGCAAGCCCCTCGAGCCGGGCGACACGGTGCTTCTGCGGAAACTCTGAACATTCTGCATAGAAAATGTGGGTTGTGCAAAGTGAAACAATGGCGGAAACAGTATATTTGCATTGAACAACCCCATTTGAAATGAAGAAGATCCTTACCCTTTCCGCAGCTCTCCTGATCGGCCTTTCCGCCTTCGCGCAGCAGGCTCTGTTCGGAGGCGCACAAGTTGAATCCCCTGTCATCAATGCAGACGGCACGGTGACCTTCCGCTATCGTGCTCCCAAGGCCGTGCGGGTCACCTTGTCCGGCGATTTCATGCCCGTTGAGAAGCGTGAAGTCGAGATGAACGGACGGAAGATGACCATCGAGTCCGCCGCCGTGGCGGAGCTCCGCGAAGGCAGCAACGGCGTGTGGGAATATACGACCCCCTTCGTCGTCGCACCTGAGATGTATACCTATACTTTCTCCGTGGACGGGCTGCAGACCATCGATCCCTCCAACGTTTTCGTCAACCGTGACATCGCTTCCCTGACCAGCGTGCTGCTGGTCCCGCAGGAGGGTGCGCGCAGCGACCTCTATGCCATCCACCGCGTTCCGCACGGGTCCGTGGCCAAGGTCTGGTACCCCAGCGCCACGGCGGGTTTCGACCGTCGCCTGACCGTCTACACCCCGGCCGGCTACGAGGACAATCCCAAGGCGAAATACCCTGTCCTGTACGTCCTGCACGGGATCGGCGGGGATGAGGATGCCTGGGTGACGCAAGGCCGCGCCACGCAGATCCTCGACAACCTGATCGCCCGCGGGCAGGCCCGGCCGATGATCGTCGTGTTCACCAACGGCAACATCTCCCAGGAGGCTGCCCCGCTGGAGAACTCCACCGGCTACAACCGTCCCACGATGTCCCTTCCCCAGACCATGGAAGGCACTTTCGAGACTTCCTTCCCGGAGGTTGTCAACTATATCGACAGCCATTACCGGACGATCGCGAAGAAGCAGTCCCGTGCCATCTGCGGCCTGTCGATGGGTGGTTTCCATACGCTCTACATCACGCTGAACAATCCGGACCTCTTCGCATACTCCGGCATGTTCTCCGCCGCCATCGGCACCGGTTCCGAGCAGACGGCCGCCCATAAGGAGATCTATGCGGACATGGACGGCAAACTCGCCCGCTATTTCGCGAAGAAGCCGTCCTTGCTCTGGATCGGTATCGGCAGCACGGACTTCCTGTACCAGTCCAATATGGAGTTCCGCCGCAAGCTCGATGCGGCCGGCTATCCGTATGAGTATATGGAGACCGACGGCGGTCACATCTGGCGCAACTGGCGCATCTACCTGAGTGAATTCGTTCCCAAATTGTTTAAATAGTATGAAAAGATTGCTTGTGATCGCAGCAGCTGCTGCGTTGTCCCTGACCGCCATGGCGCAGGAACTCAACAATTTCTCTTTCGGTCGCCAGGCTCCCGTCATCTCTCCGGAGATCCAGGGCGACAGCGTGACCTTCCGGCTCAAGGCCGACTACGCCACCGTCGTCAAGCTCAGCGGATCCTGGATGCCCAACCCTTACGGCGGCACCATCG
>Ga0310697_10001620_pt1 | contig 25707 bp, 13 predicted proteins | sample 172DNAGHGlowgp2_FD_203883 | JGI IMG/M metagenome (GOLD analysis project Ga0310697, IMG submission 203883) | Sheep rumen microbial communities from Palmerston North, Manawatu-Wanganui, New Zealand - 1728 DNA GHGlow gp2 (v2) (version 2) | ecosystem: Host-associated > Mammals > Digestive system >...
GTGGTATTTCACCGTCTGTCCCATCTTGTAGATAGGATAGCCCACCAAGTAGAGCGTATCGCTGTCTTCCTTATACAGGTTGCTGATAACGATGTCCGGGCCGCCCTGTTCCTGTGCCGGATAGGTAATCTCTTTCAGGCCATAGACGCCCTTGGGGTGATCCTTCTCCACCACGTCCATCTGGGGTTGTGCGTAGTAGGTGCGCACCATCTTCGTGTGGTAGCCGTACCGCACCCATATACTGTCGTTGCCGCCATCAACGGGTACGCGCAGCGAGTCCTTGCGCATCTCCTTGGCCACGCTGAGGTCCAGCTCAGGCAGCTCGGTGAACTGTATCTTGTCACTGTTCGAATCCACCACGATGCTCTTCACCGTGTATTTCAGCGGGGGAATCTTGGCCGAGAACTCGCCCGTCAGCGAGTCGGTGCGGATGTAGATGTAGTGGTCCTCGCCGTTGCGGAAGCCGGTGTGCGTGTGGCTGTTCACGCTCACCGTGTCGCTCGCCCACGTGCGGTTCTGCTGGTGGGTCTCGGTGGTGCCCGTCTTGCAGTTGAACGACAGCTTCTCGCTGTTCACCTTCAGCGTGATGGTCGCAACGCCGATGTTGTTCACCGACGGGCCGCCCACGATGCGCTCGTTCTGGCCGAAGCCCACACCCAAGGTGTCGCTGCGCTCGCCGCCGGCCACGCGGCCCACGAAGTTCACCAGCGTGGAGTCCTGGAAGTTGTAGTTCACGGCGTCGGCGAAGTTATACCTGCCGGTTAGGGGGAAGCGGCCGCCGGCCACCATCTTGTGGTTGTCGAGCCTCACCTCCACGAAGTGTTCGCCTATGGGCACGCTCACCTCGTAGTAGCCCTCGTCGTTGGTCTTCACCAGCTCGCCGTCCTTCGACTGCGCCAGGCCATCGATGTAGAGCACGGCGCCCTCCACGGGGATGTTGGTGTCCACGTAGTGCACTTTTCCCTTCATGGGGAAGCTGGACACGTCCTCGAAGTCGATGTTGTTGGCGGTCAGGCTCGTCGGGCTGACGAACATCGAGCGCGTGCCGGGCGAGAACTCGTGGATGCCCATCATCGGCGTCACCTTGTAGTTGGTGCCGCCCTGCTGGAAGGGGATGCCCTTGATGATGTAGTCGCCCTCGCTGTCGGTCATGCCGTAGAGCTTCAGGCGCTGTGGCACCTCCTTGCGCGGCACCGCGTTGGGTCCCACCTCGGGGTGGTTCCGCAGGTAGATGCCGTCCTGGCAGGCTATGTCGAAGGCATACTTCACCACGTTCTCGCCCTCGTCGAGGGGCCAGTAGAGCTGCAGCTTCTCCTCCGTGCCGCCCAGGATGCGGGTGTAGTTGCTCTCCACCTCGGCAGTCTTCAGGGCGCGGCTCCACAGGCGCACGTCGTCCACGTAGCCCTTGTAGGTGCTGGTCAGGGCCTGGTGGCTGCCGCCGATGGCCAGCGTGTTGGTGCCGGCGGCGGGCAGCGCCTGCCAGTTGCTGTTGTTCACGGTCAGGCTGCCGGTGCGCAGCGAGTCGGAGCCGACGTAGAACTTCCACTGCTTCTCGCCGTCATAGACGGCACTCACGTGGGTGAAGTCCTGTCCGCTGAAGGTCAGGCCGGGGAACTCCGTCACGCGATACTGCACCGGGTCGCCACCCGACAGGTCAACGGCATAGAGGCAGTAGTCCTGGTCGGAAACGTCGGCAGGACGAGTACGCTGCGTCACGCTGGGGATGGACAATGTGTCAGTCACCGTTGCCACCAGGGTTTGATTCACGACCTCCTTGGCAGTCAGAGTAAACTCTGACAGCTGCATTATATCGTGGCCGTAGCTCTGGTTGTCGCTTATCTCAAAGCGGAAATACTGATAGCGACCCTGCTTGTCGGTGTCGTAGGTAAAGGCCCTCCTGTTTAAGTCTTTCATTTTTGTGTCGTTCTGGACGGTGGCAATCGTATCCCATGCGTCACCCTTATTCAGCTTTGCCTTCAGCATCCAGTCCTTGGGGTTGCGATTCCTGTACTCTTCGGCATCATTGGCTGTATAGAGCGTGTAGCCTGTCACCATGAATGGCTCATCCGTATGGAACTCGCAATAGTACACGCCATTCTCCTTCTCGCTCGTACACCATTTGGTACTGCGCTTGTCATCCATCAGCTTGGGATAGCCCTCTTCTCCTGTGCCTCCCGTGCCGGCGTCGGCTGTGAGAGACGGGCTTATATCGTCTCCATATTCATATTCATATTCACCATACGTTCCATACGTCTTGTACTCCGCCTCGCTTCCCACTCTCTTCACGCCCAACTGCAGTGCGCCGTTCAGCGTGGCGAGCGTCATCTGGTCGCTGCCGTTGCTGGCGGGCTTGGCCCAGAGCTGCATGGTGGCGGGCTGGTGGCCGTTGAACAGCTTGGCGTATTTTACGCTGTCGCCCTGCCACAGCAGGCCCTTGCCGGCGCCCTCGATGTAGCGCGAGAGGTACTGCACCTGGTCGCCCTCCTGCTCGGCACTCGACTTCACCAGGTTCACCCTTACGCCCTGCACCGCCGTGCCCGAGCCGTAGGCGATGTGGCCCGTGATGGTGCCGCGGGCCTGCGAGAAGCCGGGCACCACGGCGAAGTCGTTGCGCGACACCTGGCCCGCGCACTTCGTGCCGTAGGCCTCCACCGTGTATTCGTAGTAGGTGCCCGCCAGCGGACGCTGGTCCTCCACCTCCCACTTGACCTTCACCTCCGTGTCGTTCTCATAGATGGTGGTCCACTCATCGGTGCCGATGGGGCGCCGCTTCACCACGTACTTGATGGGGTTCGTCAGGTCGGGGTTGCCCACCTCCCACCTCACCCACACCGAGTTCTCCTCGGTGCCCGTGGTGGCGGTCACGTTCTTGATGTAGCTGCCCGTCGGCAGGGTGGCCGAGAGCGTGTCGCTGTAGATGTCCATGCCGCCCAGCTTCGTCTTGATGCGGTAGGTCACGGGGTCGCACACCGTGCCGCCGAACTTGGCCGAGGCCTCCGTCTGCTCGGGGTCCACGGCGATGGTCTCCGTCCATTCGCGCCACGTCTTCTCGTTCGTCGGCCTGTACTCCACATACCATGTCAGGCCGCTCACAGGGATGCTGTAGTGCCACTTCAGGCTCACGGCGGTCTCGTCGGTGAAGTCCTGCTCCAGCGTGATGTGCAGCCCCAGGTTGGTGTTGATCGAGGCCTCGTTCCACAGGTCGTAGGCCGTGGGCTTGTCGTTGCCGTTGGCGTAGCCGGGCAGCTGGTGCAGCTTGTCGGCGTACTTGTTCTCAAGTATCGTGGGCAGGAACACGACGCGGTAGATGTAGTCGCGGTCGTATTCGGGGTCCGTGTCGGTCAGCTCCAGCTTCGTCTCGCTGCCGTCCACGGTGCCTATCTCCTTGTACGTGCCTATATCCTGGCCCTTCTCGTAGCGGATGACGTGCCACTTGCCGTCGTAGCGGCAGGCCACCTCCACCGTCTTCGAGCCGTCGAAGCCCGTCGCATTCTGCTGGCGCGTCCACTTCACTAAGGTCTTCCGCTCCCACTTCTCAAACTCTACCGACACCGACGCTGGCCGCGTATAGGGCTTGATTAAACCGCCCGTCCTGGGCTGGCCCAGCTTGTGGCCCTCGGGAACAACATCGCCATCTTTCTTCAGCGTTATCCAGCCGAAGTAGTCCACATACACTGGCACGGTGTAGGCGAGCCTTGCACTGGCTGCCGTGGAGGTCAGCGTCCAGAAGTTGAACGCCATGTCCATCTTGCGGTTCATCTTGTTCGAGATGCTCACCTCACTGTCGGCGGTGGTGAATGTGTTGTTCTTCGAACTCATATTGCCGTTGTCGTAGTAGAGCAGATCGACGGTGTAGCCCTGCGCGGCAAACTTGTTGTTGTACTGTATGTCGGGCACGCCGGCGGCCTTGAAGGACAGCTTGCCCTCATCGTCCCAGTCCACCGAGAGGTTGGGCATCGGACTGTCGGTAGTTAATCCGGTGAAGCTGATTTGCTTAGTATATTCCGCAGTATTATTTGTACCATCACAAGGGCATTCAGATTCTGCCCTAAAAACAATAGCCTTTACCCCCTCTGCAACAGCCTGCGGAGAAGGGGTGTATTTGAAAGTAACGTAATAATAACCTCCTTTAACATAAGAAATCCATACGTTACCCCATCTTTTATCTGAATTATTGAAAGTTGTAAAATATGACATCTCATAATCCTTCGACCAGGTCGCAATTTCATGCTTCACGTCATCTGCTGTTACGACACACACCGTACCTCGCATTTTTTCTTTATTGATAGTAAACCCGTTTTCGGAATAAAAGACACGAACATCGAATTCAAAGTAGTATTTCTCTTTGCTCATGTCGAAAATTTGCTGTGTCCTGAAATAATTCTGGGGGTGGACGTATCCGTTCGCATCATGATGTGCAATGCGATCAATGGCATACGAATATTTGCCACCACCAGGATCATCGGCATTGTTGCTCCAGAAGAAATCCGCCCTTGCCTGCGGGCTGCCCCCGATGAGCAGGGCGAGCATGAGCATGAGCACATGCCAGCCCGTGGCCCGGCGGCTGCGCTCCGGCAGAAGCCTGTGCCGCAGCATCGCCAAAAGTTGTTGCTTACTTGTTTTCATTGTCATTTCAGTTTGTTATACATTGAATTTTTGTTACTGTCATTTCACTACTGTTCCTCTTCTTCTCTCGTCATTACATTCCGAGACAAGACGAATATAAACGAAGTCCGCCGAGCACATCCTTCTGCGGATGTCTCGGCGGATAATTCTCTTTTCTCTATGGAACGCTATTCGTTAGGCAGGCTGAAGGTGAATGAGATTTCCCCTTGGCAGAGGTTCTTGCTATAGTGTCCCATCCTTTGCGCGGCGTTCAAATTCCTCAATGGTCAGAATCTCACTCTTCGGCTTGTCCGTTCTCCCGCTCAGCCGTACCCTGGCCGATATGACGCGGGCCACTCTGCCAGTTCTCGAAATCTGCTTCTTCGGAGCGGTCGTTGGTCTTACTGTTGTTTCCATATTTTGCGCTGTTTAATGATTCAACGGTACAAAGATAAGAATAATTCCCGACATGACGCGCAAATCGCGAAGAAAAATATCCGTCTGTGTCTCAGTATGTCAAAGAACGCTTTTGGGTCTGCCCTCGCTGACCGCTCGGCGACGGTGCCTATTGCTGTTTCGTCAGCTTCAGACCCGTGGCCTCCACGTACTCACCCTCGGTGAGCGTGGCCTTGGCCGTGCCGGTGTAGGTGCTGCCGCTGCCGCCGCTGACAGTGAAGCGGAAAGTGCGCTGCGCGGTGGGCAGCAAGGCGACATAGACTGCCGCCTGCGCCGTCGGACAAGTGATGGTGAGGGCTTCTGAGCTGCCCGCCGCGCCGGTGGCATGAACATCGTCTTGCGCCGTGTTCTTATCACAAATGACAGTTGCTGTCTGCGGATATTTACCGGCATCACTGCCGTTACCACCATAGCTGATGGTGAGCGTCTGGATGGGGATGGCAGCATCATTGCTCTTATCGACAAACGAGAATTTGCACACCGTGAGCAGGCTCTTCATCTTCGGCATCGTGGCATCGGCGGTGGCATCGGTCACGGAGTTGACCAGTGCCTTGCCATAGACATAGTGGAAGCGTGTGGCCAGCCCGGCGAGCGTGCCGTCCTGACCGCTGAGCGCAATGGTGTATTGGCTGTTGGTGGTGAATGTCGCGGCGGGATAGACCACGGCGAGGTAGTCGCCCGCGCTGCATGTCACGTTGCCCGTGAACTGCGAGGTGGCGGCGGTGGAGGCCGCCGTCAGCCCTCCGCTGTAGGGCGCGTCGCCGTTACCATAGTCCACCCTGCTCAGGTTGCAGTACGTCAGGGCGTCGCCCGCCGTCCACTTGGCGGTGAGGCCGTCGTCCTCGGTGAGCGAGGCACGTGTCAGCGCCTGGCGAGCCTCCGCCGCACCGCCTTCCGCCTCCGTGATGGTGAGGCGGCGCACCTTCACGCCGTCGTCAGCCGTCTGCGGCGTGCTGCCGTTTGTGGCCGTGTCGTCGTCGCCCGAACAGGCCGTCAGCCCGGCCAGCATCATGCCGCCGAGCACAAAAAGCATCAGAAATTGTTCTTTCGCTCTCATAATGGATTAAATTTTTTCGTTTTTCTACTCGCTTCAGTCATTGTCCCAGATGCTGCGGCCCGTGCGAGCCTTCAGGCATCACTCATCATCGTCCTGACTGAAACTGTTACTCGACCGGCTATAGCCGGAAATCTCGCCGCTCACCGTGAGCAGCTGCTGCCGTGCGTGGAGGGCAAACACCCTCGCCGCCGGTGTCATGTACGTCTTCTTCATTGTGCTATCTGTTTTTTGAATGTTATAAAAATTGCAAACCGTTGGAAAAGAGTGCGTCCCGGCGGAAGAACTCGTCCATGTCGTCGAGCGTGTGGCCGTTGCCGTTGAAGGTGCCAGCCCATGCCCCCTGGGGCACGAGCATCATCAGCACTGCGAGGAGCACGTGCAGCCCGAAGCCTTCGTGCCTGTTCTTAGTTTTTTTTCTAATATTTATAGTCGTTTAGTTTGTTATTGTTATTATTATCATTATCAGCAGTAGTTGAATATTCGGTACAAAGATACAAAAATTATTCTATTTATGTTCCAATTCGGAAGAAAATTTTCTTAAAAGTCTACCGTTTAAGATTTAAATTACTGATCATCAACGTTTAAAGCATTCTATGACTGTACTAACTTGGTGTCACGTAATGAACTGTTCTTCTTGGTAAGGAAAGGGTCTGCCGTGTAGTGTGTCTGACTCGATACGGAGTTGTTGACGCAACAGGCACTGCCGGATATCGCCAAACAGGCTATCAGGCTTCACTATGTCATAGTCGGTAACGGACATAGACAAAGCGAGAACGGCTAATAGGACGGTTGGTCTCAGCATCCATCAAATGGACACGCAGCCAAACCGTATCACCTGGCGCGTAATAGGCCTTGTCCGTCTGAATGTAAATACATTCCTGTGCGCAAATCTCCAAGACTCGCAATAGGAGAACGACAAAAAGTACAATTCGTTTCATGCTTGAAAAACAGAAAAAACACCCCGGCACCCTGCTGCGAGTGCCGGAGCGATTCGTTCTCAGAGAGAGAAGAGAGACGAGGCCAGTTAATAGTCCTCATCCTCGGCCCACGAGTCGCGGACCGAGGAGCGTCGGCTGAACGCCTCGTTCGTCGTCCTGTCCGTCGATGCAGCGATGCTGCCCGTCTGCAAGAGACTTCTGGCCTCTATGCGCACACAGCAGGTCTCAGGTGAGATATACACTTTCTTCATTTCACAATCTGTTTCTTTCCGTTTACAATCATCAGTGATCCCCTCTTCGAGGCCTCTCTCCTCACCTTGCGCCCTTGCAGGTCGTAGGCAGCACCACTGCCCTCCTCGCTGAAGAGAGTGGGGGCCAGAGCCGTAGTCTCGTCGCTCCAGCTGAGGGTGAAGCCGCGCACGTTGGCCGCCGGCACCTCCAGATAAGCCCTGTTGGCCGGAATCTCCGTGCCGGTGAATTGCCAGAAGCCTATCTCATGGGCACCGTCGCTGGCGTGGCCCAGCGTCATCACGATCCCCTCCTCCACGGCAGTAGGCTCCGTGGTGCCCTTGAAGATGTTGGTCTCTATGACGGCATCGCCGTCAGCCACGCGCGCCAGCCACTCATAGGTAGTCTGGCCGTCAGTCTTCAGCAGCACCGGCGTGTTCTTGGGCAGGATGGTGCATTCCACCTTGTTTATCATCAGCTTCTTGTCCTCCAGGCTCGTGCCGGTGAACACCGACACCCCGTCGGGCACCAAGGCGTTGTAGGGCAGGCACGTCGTGGCCCATCCCTCAGAGCTGGTGTTGGTAGTGACGGGTGTGGGCAGATTGATGATGTACGGATCGGCGTAGGAGCCCACCTCGGCATAATATGTGTATGTCAACCCTTGGTCCACCTCAATGATACGCCCACCTGTATAGACCTTGAAATGAATAGCAGGATGTTCTCCTGCATTACCAAGTATAGTGAGCGTGAGGCTCTTATTTTCATTAATGCGTGACTTGCCTCTTATCTGCTCGTTTTCGTAGGCAGCCACAACAGTTTCTGAACCAAGTTCCTCACCGTTGAGATAAACTCTGCCGCTCAGGGTCATGTTTCCTTGCCATTTCGCTGGTATAGCAGGAAACGGGTCATCGCCCTCTGCCAGTATACTGACACTCCCCACGAGGAGGAGTGCCAGTATGGTCTGGATTCTTTTGAAAATCATTGAGTTCATTACTTCATTACTTTCTTTTTGCCATTTACTACATAGACGCCCTTGCTCATTTTGCGGCTTGCAGCCTTGTCGGCCACGACTTTGCGTCCCTGTAGGTCATAGACGGAACTATCAATGCTTAATCCGTTTTCTACTTCATTAATACCTAAAGCATTGCCGAGGCTGATGACGAATGGCTGGCTGTAGGAGCCATACTCGGCATCCACGGCGTATTCCACTGTCTGCGTACATTCATAAACCTTGCCATTCACGGCCACTAAGAAGGTCAGCTGGCACTTCTCGTCACCGGGGATGGTGATGTAGGCACGTCCGTCCTCTCGTGTGAATGCCATTGCGCGACATTCGTCATTATCGGCAAATACGCCAATCTCTGCACCGGTCAGCACCATTCCGTCCTTCATCACCATTGCCGTCATTGTCATGTTGTCGGCAAAAAGGTGATAGTCCACGGGCGTGAAGGCTGTCGGCTGTGCGTCGGCCGTCGTGTCCTGGGCGTTGGCCCCGCGGCTGGCGGCGCCGGTCACGGCCTTCGGATAGCTGAACGTTTTGGCCTTGCCGCTCTTCAGCTGATAGCCCTTGCCAGGCTGCATGGTGAGCAGCGAGCCTGCCCATTCGTATTCATCGACGTAAGCCACGCCCTGCTGTCCCTTCAGGATGTCGCCGTCTGCAGGCCCCATACCGGCCAGGGCGTCGGTCACGCTGGCAATCTGCTGGCCGTAGCCTACCCAGTTCCAGCCTTCAGCCAGAGTTACCTCGCCGCTGGCACGGCTACCCACGAGGCGTAATGAGCAGTCGGCACTCATTCTCACAGAGTACATCTTGCCATTCTCCATCGTCAGGAGATCACCTCCCAGACCGTTTTCACCCTGCGGTTCAGCATAGCCGATTTGGCCTTTCACCTTCTCCACATTGTCGGCCACCTTCGCGAAGATGGCGTTTGGCGACATGTCATCAGCGGTGACATAGAGCGACATCCAGTTCCAGCCCTCCTTCAGTTCTATCGTCTGTTCGATGAAGTTGTCCGTTGTTAGTTGCACAGGCTCGGCATAACTGCCTTGCAGTGCCATCGGTGCATATTCGACGGCGGCATCGGGATTCACTACGGGATAGAGTGTTCCCGTCGAGGCGTCGTAGGCGCGGAAGGTCACTTCACTTTCGTTGTCGGTGGCATCGCCATAGATGTCCATCGTCACGTAGTAGCTGTCGTAGCGGGCCGAGTACTGCAGGTTGGCCACGCCGCGGCACTCCTCGCCGATGAATGCGCCCACGATGTCGTCGGCGTCGTTGCTCTCCGTGCCGTCCACGAAGAGCTTGCCGATGACGTTCATCGAGCCTTCATAGTCGTTGGCGTTCACGGCCCAGAGGGGCTTGTCGCCCGTCACGTTGACGCTGATGGTCAGCGGCACGTCAATCTCGTCGTTGCCCGTGAGGTAGACGGTCACCTCGCTGCGTCCAAGGGGAGCCGAGGGCAGGATGCTGAAGCCGACGGTGGTCTGGGCCAGCGGGTTGGTCTCGCCGCTCTCCTTGTCGGGCACGAGCCAGGCGGGCTGTCCGCTGATGGTCCACATCTGCTGCTGGGCACCCTTGTTGATGATGGTAGCCGTGACGGTGCCGGTGGTGTTCATCGGCTGCTCCGTGCTCAGGCTGTTCTCGCCCCACACGAGCGTGTTGCGGTTGACGAAGGCCGACCACACGGCGGGCACCGAGTAGTTGCCGTTCTCGTCGCGCACGTCGCGCACGGTGAAGTTGAGCGTGCAGCCCTCAATCTTGGCCGGTTCCTCGTCGATGGTGATGACCACCTTGTCGTTGCTGGCCACGAAGGTGAAGGGCACGTTGGTCTCCGTCTTCTTCGTGCGCAGGGCGGGAGCGTCGTCGGTGTAGGCTATCCCGGCAGCCTGTCCGCCCTGCACGGTGGCGCTGTGGCCGGTGCGGGCGAGGTCGTCGGCGAAGCTGGTGGTGGCCACCTGGCCGTAATTATCGATCTTCTTCGTCTCGAAGGGATAGTAGGCCACGAGGCCGTCCTCCGTTCCCGTGAGGCGCACCTTGCGGTTCTGCAGCAGCTTGTCGCCGTTGAGCGTGGCGCTCCACACGCGCAGCTCGTCCACCTCTCCTGCAAACGGGCGGTCGAAGACATACTCCTCTCCCTGCGCCACGAACTGGCGGTGCTTGCCCATCAGGATCTCGTTGGTAGAGATGCCGCCCACGTTGGCAGCGTTGGTCGAGAGGCGGCGCACGCCGTCGACGTAGACGGCGGCAGCGCCCTGCCGCAGCACGTTCAGGGCCACGTGGTGCCACTCATTGTCCATCAGGTCGCCGCTCGTGGTGGCCAGGCTCGTCTGCTCGGCCACGGCCTTGTTGGCACCCTTGCCGGTGAGCTGCAGCTCGCCGGCGGCGTTGACCCACAGGGCCACGTCGCCCATCTGCAGCAGCTGGGCGTCGCCGGCCTGCTTGTTGCCGCGCACCCAGAACTCCAGGGCATAGTCGTCCTCGTCGAACACGGGCAGGTCGCCGGCGTTGATGGCGAGATACTCGTCGGCGGCGAGGCTGACGGCCTTGTTCTCATTGTTCATATACCACGTCTCGCCCGCCATCGTCATGTGGCGGTTGCGCGAGTAGTCGCGAATGGTCTTGCCCTCGCCCTCGTCCATCTTCCAGTAGCCTATCAGGTGGCGTGTGGCGGGGTTCTTCGTGCGGCTGCGCTGGCTCAGGGCGGTGGTCAGGTCGTGGGCCTCGTCCCAGAGCAGCAGCTCGTGCATGGCACCCGCCAGGTTCTTGCCCACGCAGAGCGGGCCGTTGCCCTCGTAGCGGGCCACCTCCTTGTTGATGAAGAGGCTGGTCTCGTCGGCATCCTTGGCCACGGCGGCACTCAGCTTGCCGTCGCTGTAGCTCAGCGTGAGGAAGGCCCAGTGCCCGGTGGGCAGGGTGCCCTCCGAGGTATAGGTCTCCGTGCCTATCTTCACCACGAGGTGGTTCCCGGCGTCGGTGCCTATGCTCAGCTTGTCGCCGGCCTGTCCGTGGGTGAGCAGTGTGCCTTCGCCGCCCGTGAGGTTCACCCACGTGTCGATGCTAAAGTCCTTGCCTGCCAGCGTGATGCTGGCCTCGGTCTGTGCCGTCTGCCCGGTGTTCTGCAGCGAGAGGGCCGTCTCGTGGTCCACCTCGGAGCCGTTGAGCACGCCGGTCACCTTGAAGTTGGCGGCCTGCGTCAGCTCGCCGCGCAGGATGGTCTCGTTGAACGTCACGCTGATGTCGTCGCCCACGGTGAGGATGCCGTCGGCAGGCTCAGGCTGGCCCAGCGGGCGCGGGCGCTGCATGTCCTTGGTCAGTGCCAGCTCCTGGCTCGAGCGGCTCACCTCGCCGGTGCCGTAGGTGGCCACAGAGAGCACGCGGAACAGGTAGTCGCCGTCGGTGAACTGGTTCAGGTCGAGCAGATAGTCGATGTTGGCGCCGGTTGCAGGCAGCAGCTCGTTGTTCTCGGTGAGGTTATCCTCGTCCAGCACATACTCGCGCAGCAGCGTCCAGTCGGTGTTGCCCTGCTTCTTGTATTGCAGGCGGAAGGCCTTCTGGTTGTGGTAGTTGCGGTCGAAGTTGTTGAACGTCAGCTTCAAGCCGGTGCCCGTCTGCGTGTTCACGATGTCGTTGGCTATGGCCAGGTCTACGGTCGAGGCCGAGGGCGTGAAGCGTGCGGTGATGTAGATGGTGTCGGCAATATCCTCCGGCTCGTTGTCCGAGGCGAAGACGAGGGCGATGTCCTCATAGTCGAGCACGCCCGGGTCGGTCTGCCGCAGCTGCAGGGCCTTGGTCAGCGTCTGGTTGCCGGGCACCTTGATCAGTCGGCCATTGTCATCCATGCTGGGAATCACCTTGCCGTCCATCATCAGCTGTGCGCCGTTCGGGTTGGTCTCGTCAAGATAGCCGAGGCGGTAGGTCACGTCGGCACCAATCTCCGAGGCGTTCGAGAGCTTCAGCGTGTAGCTGGCGGCCTGTCCGCTGGGGATGTCGCTCACCACGGGCACCTCCACGTCGATCTGGGGCACCTCTACCTGCATCGTGGCCTCCATCAGCACGTGCTGGTCCGGCTCGTAGTATTGCGTGCGTACCTCGCCCTCGTAGGGGTTGCAGGTCTGTCCGCCGCGGGTGCGGAAGATGGGACTGTAGCTGCCATAGCGATAGACATCGACCGAAAGGGCATCGGTGTCGTCGCCCTCTGAGAGCGTGTAGGCAAACGATGACGTGAAGGACTTCTCGGTCTCAGAGCCACCACTCTTTCCGCTGCCTGCCGATGCCGTCTGCTCGAACTCGAAGCCAAAGCCGGCGACATCGCATCCAGTAGTATTGGCGATAGAGCCACCTATCGTGCAAGACCATTCAAAGGAAGTCACATCGGTCGAATCCTTCTCCATGCTCCAGTTCACGTCGGAACCAGCATCGAACGAGTAGTTTTCCATTTTCCCGGCGCTCTTCAGCTGTTCGCGCTTCTCGTAGGCCATTACCTTCTCCTTCTCGTTCAAGGCGAGGTAATTGGTCCAGTTCTTAATCTGGTCGTTGATATAGAGTATTGAATCGGCGTAGTAGGTGCCTGTAGCCATCGTCTGAGGCAGTACCATGGTGTAGGTGTCGTTCTGTCCGAAGTCCTCATCGTCTTCCGTGAGTGTGGTCAGATAGACGGGCTTGTTCGTGGTGTTCACATAGCTGCCAATCGTCGAAGCATCATCCACATGCTGGAGGAATTTGCCACGCATCTTTTCCCAGTTGGGAATCAGCGTCTCCTCGATGTAGGTCTGCGAGTAGTTGAACGTGGTTCCAAACGACATACCCGTGGTCAAGATGTCTTTCAGCCCTAACTCCACCTCCTGCGAGTCAGCTGCCTTGCGCTGGAAGTTCAGCATGCGGGCATTGCCGAAGATGATGTTGGTGGCAGTGCCGATGAACACGTCGCCCGCACCCTTGGTGGCCACCGTCGTCGTGATAGTGGTACTGGTGCTGATTGCTTTGGAACTCTCGCTTTCGTATTCTTGCGACACGCCGACTGTCAGGTCATCATCAGAGTCTGAAGTAGTAATGGTACCCGTTGCGGGCGTACCGACAATAGTACCCTGCGTGAAACCGAACTTTAACGTGTTGTTCGCCTCGAAACTTTCCGAGAAGGAACTGCCCTTGACAGTGGTTTCAGCGACGCTAGTGCCTGAGCTCCATTCAGCCGACGAGTCAGAGCCAGGAGGATCGCGCAGGATCATGGTCAGCCGGTCGGGACCGGACGTGATGAAGTTGTTGCCCGTGGGCAGATCGCCCAGGACGATGCCCTTCAGCCCGCTGCCGCTCCACTGGTAGGTGCGCCCGGCAATGTCGTAGGCCATGCTGATGGTGCGGGTGAAGTCGCCGGCAATGTTGGGATAGCCGGCATACCAGGTGTAGGTGCCGCTGCCGTTGTCGTCGAGGGCTATCTGGTTGCTCTTCAGCAAGGCCACGTCGCCTGCCACGACTTCCTCACCATTCACGGTGCCATTCTCTACATAGACGACTGCCGAGGTGGAAAGGGCATTGTTGATGGTCACCACGACACCCGACATGGGCACCTGCGACACCTTGCCATTATCGGCGTTGGTATATTCCTCGTAGCCGCTCAACTTGAAGGTGTATTTGTCGTCCTTCACGAAGATGGCGCCACCATAATTATAGTTAATGGCACCAGTCTCGTCATCGACCGTGTAGATGTCGGTGATGTTGATGTCGCCGTTGGTTTTGTCTATCAGCTTGTACTTGTTGATGCCGAAGTGCCCGTCGTCGCTGCCCTTCTGCGTGACCGAGAACTTAGGCTCGCTGTGATAGGCCTGCTTCAGCATGGTGTTGTACTTATACTCCAGCACCTCGCCGTCCTCGCTTTCCTGCGTTTCGGTCTGCACGCGGTTCGGGTTGGTCAGGTCGATGGTGGTCGGGTCGCCAACCTCATCTCCCGTCTGCACCACCTTCATGCTCTCCACCTTGTACTGCAGCGGGGGCAGCATGGCCGAGAACTCGCCCGTGGCAGGGTCGGTGCGGATGAAGAACTGCCTGCAGTGGTCGGCAGTGGCGCCGCGGTAGGAGGTGCTGTTGATGGCCGTCGTGGCCGAGGCCACGGCCACCTCCTCGGTGTTGGTGTCGAGGCTCGAGGTGGTCCCGCTGACGTTCTTCACCACGTTCATTCGGTAAAGCTCGTTCGTCGGCGACACGATCAGCTCCACCGTGCCGATGTTGTTCTCGCTCAGGCCGAAGCCCACGGGCTTGTCGCCCTCGATGCTGCCACCCACCACACGGCCGGTGAAGTTGGCCAGCGTCTCGTCGATGAACTCCAGGCCGGTGACGGCGCTGTTGAAGTTGACCAGCGTGCCCACCTCGTCGGGGTCGGCAGGATAGCGTCCGCCGTTGGCAAACTCGTGGCCGTTCTTCACCACGGTGATGTAGTGCTCGCCGATGGGCACGGAAATCTCGTACTCACCGTATTCATTGGTCGTGATGGGCATACCGTCCTTGGCGCAGATCTGCCCGTCGACATAGAGGTTCACGCCCTCCACGGGATAGTCGGTGCCGGCGTAGCGGATGCTGCCCTTGACGCTGAACGACGAGATGTCGGTGAAGTCGGTGCCGTTGTGTACCAGCGAGTTGTTGCCCACGTAGCGCAGCTGCTGGGTGGGGTTGAACTGGTGTACGCCCAGCTTGGGGATGACGGCATACGTCGTGCCCTCGCCCGTGAACGGCACGCCCTGGATGATGTAGTTGCCGTCGTCGTCGGTCTTGGCCTTCAGCCTCAGCTCCGTGGGGGTGAGGTTGGTGGGCTCGGCGTTGCTGCCTATCTTGCCGTGGTGCTGGTGGTAGACGGTGCCGTCGCGCGAGTAGTCGAAGAACTGTGTGCGCAGGCCCTCGTCGAAGGTCCAGTAGGTCTCCAGGTTCTGCTCATTGCCCACGAGCAGGTGGTCGTAGTTCTCCAGGATCTCCTCGTTGCTGAGGGCCTTGGTCCAGAGGCGGAACTCGTCGACGTAGCCCTTGAAGTGGCCCACGGTCATGGCCTCGTTGCCGGCCAGGCTGAGGTCGCCTTGAAGATCCCATGAGAGTCCCTCCAGCTTGGGCAGTCCGTTGTCGTCGGTCGCGATGACATAGCCGCTCAGGGAATTGCCTTCGCGTCTCAGGATGACGTGGCTGTAGGCGTCGGCGGTGAGTTTGACGCCCATTAAGTAGTTCGTCCCGTCGTTGGTGAAGCGCAGCATGCCGCTGTTGGTCATGCCCACATAGCAGTTCTCGCCGTTCAGGCGCACTATCTTGGCGTCGGCCAGCTCGTCGGGCCGTATCCACATCTGTAGGGTGAAGTCGCCCTCTGCCAGCCGGTCGGCGGCGTAGGTCTCCGTGGGGTAGGTCCAGGTCACGGCACCGTTGGTGCCGGTGAAGCGCATGGCGTGATACTGCTCGGCATCGTCGCTCGAGCCGCCGGTGCGGCGGGCCTCCACATCGACGTTGGCCACCGAGCTGCCCGATGCGCCGAAGGTGACGCGGCCGCTGATGGTGCCCGAGGTCTGGGCGAAGCCGATGTCGGTGGCCTCGTTGGCGATGATGGCACCGTCGGAGCACCTGTCCTGCACCGTCACGCGGTATTCATAGAACACGCCGGGCAGCGGGGTGTCGTCGGTATACATCAGGTAGTCGTCGGTGCTCGACATGCGGTTGAGCGTCGTCCAACTCTCGCCGCTCTTCTCGGCGCGGCGGCGCTCCACGATGTAGGTCTTGGCCACCGTGGAGCCCAGTAGGTTGACGTGCCACTGCAGCTTCACCGTGCCGGGATAGACGCCCTTCGTAGCATCGATGGAGTAGAAGCTCGTGCCCTTGCCGATGGCCTTGTTCTCCAGCGTCACCGTGCTGATCACCTTGTCGTCGATGGTGGCGTCGATGCGGTAGGTGTGGGTCTTGCAGGCATTCAGCGGCTCCTCGGTGTAGGGGAAGCCGGTTGCCGCATCAATGAAGTCCTGGCGGTTGTCGTGCTGGTCGGTGGTGCGGTGCTCCCACCGGAAGTTCGTCTGGTTGTCTGTCGGCACGATGGTGTAGATGGGCTTGGTCTCGTCATCCACATAGATCTTGAACGAGTGGCCATAGTTGGCGGGATAGCCGTCGGACGTCCAGCTGAAGATGATGCGGTCGTCCTCGCACACGGGGCTGAGGTTGCTGATGGGCAGCGAGAGTCTGGTATCCACCGTCTCCTCGTTCGACTTCAGCAGGTCGGCCTTCGTTTCGTCGGACCAGCTGCTGTGTACATAGTAGATGTAGTACTTCACGTTGGCCTCGAAGAGGGGGTCATTGTCGGTATAGGAGTAGGTGCCCTGCGGCACCACCTTGATCCGCTGGTCGTTGCGGTAGATGGCCCACCGACCGTTGCCGTAGTTGGTGTTGTCGGCCGTCCAGCTGAGCGACACCGTGCGGTTAAGCTGGCTGAACACGGGGGTGCTGAGCGTGGCCAGGGGCAGCGGGTAGAAGGTCTTTGTGCTACTCTGGGCCTTGTAATATTCCGTATCACCTTTAAGGTCGTTCTTATGCTCATACTCATGGTCCATCCGGATGGTGAAACTCGGCGAGCGCAGGTTTTTGTTGATTTTGCTCAAGTTGAATGAGTAGCTATCACTCGCGTAATTGCTGCTGGGGGTATGGTATGCGATTTCGCTTGCCCACCAGCTATTAATGTGAGTGGAAATCCGGGTGTGTCCGTCGGTTTCTTTGGACTCGCCAAATCTGTAGGGGAGCGTCAGCGTACCGTCGGGAGAAATGCCGAGATCCCCGTTCCAAGAAATATCGCGAACCGAGAAGGTGTAGTTGTTCGCATAGGGGCCGAAGGTTTTGGACATCCAAAAGGAATTTTTTCCATCATCATCTGACCAGTCGCCTTCACTCTTGAACTTGATATTACAGTTGCGCCATTCAAGAGGGAGATTCCATCCTATGTAGTAGGTTGATTGCTCCCAATAATCACTATAAGAGTAGTCTCTTTTATAGCATCCCTCCCAGAAATTCTCTATGTCTACAGAACCACCTTGTCGAATTCTCAGCTGAGCTATTCTCGTCCAGGTACTGCCATCGTCTTTACTTGCATACACTTGTAAGCCATTGCCGGAAACAAAACCTTCGTCAGTATCATTGTCATCCCAAAGAACAACAGCAAATTCAGCATAGCCATTATTATTGGTATTCCAACCATGAAACAGGAAATTATCTTCCCAGTCTCCTGAAACTGCCGCCGCCTTTTGGGGCAGGATGCACATCAGGAGCATCACCAGGATGGCTGCTCCCTTCATCCGCAGGAGGAAATTACCCCCCCCCACTGCTACCGGGACTCCCGTAGCGACCACGATGCCGTGTGCAGCCTGGCCCGGTGCCAGCTCGCTGTCGCAGATTTTTAAAGCAATTGTTCATAATGAAAAAAATTTTGGAAAAAAAAGTTATTAAGTACTCAATTTATCGTTGGCTAAAATTTTTTGCAAAGATATGAAAATTTATCGAAAAGTCCAAGACTTTTTGAGGGAAAAAGAATTTATCCCCCCCCGATTTTTCCCGCAAAAAACTTTTTTTTCAAAAAAATATTACTTTTGTACCCATCATTCCAACAACACATCAAACAGATGAAGAAAATCTTACTACTCGCCGCGGCCGGACATTCCTGCGGCGGAGCACAGGTGCTGGCCAATGCCGCCGACGAGCGGCTGAAAACTTACGTCATTCTCGATAGCTCCGTATCCGATACGGTCGTAGAGCGTGCCGAACACCAGTTCCGGACCAGCCACCTGTATCTGGGTGTTGCTCAGGCTGCCAACGAAGTCATCTATTACGTCCTCTTCTTCGTATATGTGTGGCAAAGCTGGCCCCGCCATCTCTTGCAGAAACGATGATGCCGCCTGCATCAGTTTCTCCATCGCCACCATATCGTCTGGCCTTGCTGAGCCGAACGATTTGACCACTCGCTGCTTACGGGTCTTTGTCTTCTGGACTACCTGCACACTAACTGTGCCTGACTTGTTGGGCTTCTTGCGTACAAACATGGTGCAAAGATAGCGCGGGACACCCAAATCGACAACTTTTAAGCCCGCAACTGCCTGATTTTTAAGGCAGTTTAATTTTTAGGACAGAGAAGCGCGGAAAACAGGAAGATGACGCCCGGATAGTCCGTGAGAGTATCGGCAAGGTGGGCATCGGGCAGCTGGCAGGGCAGATGGAGAAGACCATCTTTATGTCGACCCACGAACTGGAGCTGGCCCTCCAGCTGGCCGACACCATCTGGCTGATGCAGCGCGGCCAGCTGAGCGTGGGCACGCCAAGCCATCTGGCCGACGCTGGCACGCTGAGCCACTTCGTAGAGCGCGACGGCATCGTGTTCGACCGCCTGTCGCTCAGCGTGAGGGTGACACAGTGCTGACAGAGTCATGTATTATGATATGGTCTGTTATCACTCCATAGCCACACCAATAGCCATAACCACCAGAGATGTTTGTCACAATGTCGGAAGAAGTAGAGAGGAACATGTTTCCTGAAAGCGAGAGATTCTTGGTAAAGCTGTCCCATATACGGAAAGACATTTCGTCTACTTGTGCAAACTTCACAGATACCGTGTCGTTTTCTGTGAAATAGGGCGTATATTTCTCTTTCCCTAATTGATATCTGCGATAAACAGGCACTTCAACCTCATTATTGAGCACAGCATCGTCAAAACTGCCCAAATAAGAAGCACTATATTGTTTTTCCTCTGTCCCCATACGGATAAACAACTGATAAAAGTTCTTTTCCCAAGGATTGTCCGTAAATTTTGCCTTTATTTGATATAGGGTGTCTGAGTCATCACACTTCTTTACATAAAACTTGCATTGGTCTGGAACTGAGGGAATCGTTGTTGTAGCCTCAGCATAATAATCTTTATACTCCACAGTCAGCGTGTATTGCTTGCCAACTTCACCCCTCATATGATTAGTAGTATAAACAAACGGAGGAAAATAGCCATTATCGTATTTCCCTGTCAGAACAACACTATCGGTCCCATTATTTACAACCACTTTTGCCCATCGGATGATATAGTCGCCAAGCTCATCCATTTTCTGATAGTCTTTAGATACCTGAAGCGACCGAGTCAGCATCACAACAGGGAACCCGCCGTCCTCTACCCATCCTTCCACAACCAGTTGTGACGGCCGTCCGTCCTGCTCATTAAAATCACCCGTACAGGCAGCCAGAAAAAGAACCGTCACCAGGCAAAGAGTAATTTTCCCCATCATTATTAGAATTTGAAATTATAGCTAAGAGACGGAAGCACACGTAAAATGAAAGAGACGGGCCGATAGGCAAACATACCATCCCTATGGACACTGAGATAATAGAAAAGTTTGTTGTTTTGTCCCGTAGCATTGTAGAGTGATAGATTGACACTTTGTTCCCGGCCCCTTCCATCTGTCCATCTGTAGTTAGCCGCCAAGTCAAGCCGCATATAGGAGGGTAAGCGAGCTGCATTGTAATCGCCATATTTCACGACCACACTATTGTTGAGAAAGTAGACTGACTGTGCTGCCGTGAACGGAGTCCCGGAGGCGCACACCAGCGTTGCTCCAAAGTTCCAATGGCTGCCTGGGGAGTAGGTGGCGACAGCATTCAGCTCGTGCGGACGCTCATGGATAGCTGGAAAGGATTTTCGGCGTCCAGTTTCATTGAACGAGCGACGGGTGCGTGTATAAGTATAGCTCACCCACCCAGTCAGCGGGCCGGAACACTTATTCAGCATGACGCTAAATCCGTAGTTTTCACCGTGCCCGTGCATCAAGGAGCCGTTAAGGTCATAGACGCTGTTCAAATAGTCAAGAACTGATCCCCTATAACTCAATTGGTGATAGAGCCTCCTATAGAAAAGGTCGGCAGAAATTCTGTATCGCCGGCTAAAGATGAAACAACTCGTGCTCAATGAAAACTCGTGTGCATACTGCGGTTTGAAATCCTTGCTTGCAGTCATCCAAAACTCTGTGGGTAATCCCGATTCGGAAAACCCTGTCTGGAAGAGATACTGGTGACGAAGCGCATAAGTTGCCGAAAGTTGATACGCGGGATGTTCGTATAGGAAACGAATAGACGGATCTATATTCCAATATCTTGAATGGTTCTGCACAAGAAGACTTCCTCTCAATCCAAATTCGCAAATTGAGTTCAAGAATAAAGACTGCTTGTAGCTGCTATATACTGATGCCTCGAGTGAATGCAAAGAGGGATACTCTCCGTCCGATATGTTAAAACCGCCTTGATGCTCCAACGATTGCGGCTTGACATTGTGCCATATGGCCTCCAGGCCTGCACACCAGTTCTTCCAGTCGAGATGACTCTTCAGCCCGGCATCGGCAATCCCAGAGGGCAGATGGAAAGCCATATCCTGCATCTCAAGACGGAATGAGTTCCGATAGGATGTGATATAGGCCGTTGTACGGCCTTTGGCCGTGCCATTATTGAAAAGCCAGTGAACCGCTCCCATATTGTTGCCCCATCGTGCCTTCATTTCGGCGAGGTAATTTTTTTCGGAAAACCGTGCATTGTCGTTGCCACTATAGAAGTCGAAAAGTAGTGTTTGGTGGGTGTTCAGATGATGCAATAAGGAAACATTCGCATCGTAGAAGGAATAGTAAATCTGCTGCCCGTCGGCTTTCAGCCACTGACTGTAGAGAAGATTGATATATGAGCCTCTCATTGAAATGTTCAGGGATGTGTTTTTTCCTATGGGCATTCTGACCGTGGCCTGGGAGGACACAAGTCCTGCCGACAAAGAGACGCTCACAGAGTCTGGGATTTCTTTTGCATGGAGCATATCCAGCAGTCCCCCCAGACGGTTGGGAGAACCAGAAGAGACAAGGCCCTTCGCTATGGACATTGACGTGAAATGGCTTGTATTGAAGGTTGAGAAGAATCCAAGGAGATGGTTGACATTATAGATGGGCACACCTTCGATGGATATTGTGTTGTGCTGATTGTCGCATCCTTCGACGTTGATGCCACTCCGGTATTCGTTGTTGGTCTGTACGCCGGGCAACATCTGTGCATAGTGCACTGGGTCGGCGTTGCCTAACATTTGTGGCAACAAACTCATCTTACCCATATCCCACACTGTAGCACCGCCAGCACTGCTCCTTACTGGCAGCCTATAACGATAGCCTCGCACCGTGATGCTGTCAAGAGAAAAACTCCATGCACTCGTCGCTTCTTGCGCAATGGCAGAGACGGCGAGTGCATAGAATCCCAGAAAGAGTAAATATCTTAAACTGCTTCTTCCCATTCGTGAGAACTACCAGTCAATTCGCTTGTTCTTGGAGTTCGGCATATTTGTTTGCCAGCGTCTTGAAAGCATCAATGGTATTCTTGAAGTCTTTTTCATTGAAGAAAGCTTCGAACGTACTATACGATGTTCCGTCATAGAAACAGATCACAGGCTCTGCCTCCCAGTAGGTGGTGCCATCCCATTTCTCGCAGGCAAAAGGTTCCAGCTTGATAGCTGCCTGTTTCACGTTCTTGCCATCATAGAACAAATTGATGTCTGCAAGAGCATTGGCCTGGCCGATATAGGACTTGTAGTTTTTCTCGTCCCGGTAGTTGTAATCGGCTTCTTCCATATAATTGGCAAACTTGCGTACATCGGCGAGCTTCCCCTGAATCTGCACTTTACCGAGAATGTCAAGTTTCACGAGGACATTCTTCCCGTTGGTGTTGTCCAAGTCATAATCGTCTTCATCGAAGTCTTTCCCACTGAAGGCACTTACATTGACCGAAGGAAGCCCGTTCACATCGGCCGAAGCCCCCATGGCAATGAGCGAGGTCCCGTTTTTGCTCATCGTGAACGAAACAGAAGCATTGCTATTTGCTGTATAGGCCACCTTGGAGGCATCGAAACGGTAGCCATTGCTGAGTTCTGTCAGCACAGACAGAGTCAGGCTGTTCTTGCTGATGTCGAACTCCTCACCGCTGATGCTTCCCAGGTCTATCTGCACAGTTGTCTTCACAACCTGACTGTTACCCTGTGTCAGCGTTACCACAATACGCTCCGGCACTCCTATAGTACACTTGGTACGGTCGTAATAATAGTTCCGGGTATAGGTATAGCCATTAGACTCATAGTCGGCGTCTTTTCTGTCATTGAGTTCAAGTGCATGCACTTTTTTGATGCTGCCTCCAGTCTCTATTTTCAGCACGCACTGCTGATTGTGCTTGTCGGTGAACACAAACAACAAATCATTGTCGTTTTCTCTGGTCCATTTGCCATTGCTGGCTGTGAACCGCCCCGTAAAGTTCGACGCAATCAGAAGAGCCTGATACTCTGTATAGATGTAATTATAATTGTAGGTATAGCTTCCTCTTTTCTCCGTCTTGCTTTCGGTATTCTGGGTGCCAAGAGCCTCGCGGGCGGCCTTGAAGGCATCCTCGGCCCAGTCACTCACATCGCTCCAGTCATAACTGTCGCCATAGGTGTCGCTGAGGTACATGCACAGGTCTACAATGTCGCGATAGTCTGACGAAGGAATTTTATCCATAAACTCCAGGGCTACCGTCTCAAGATACTCCTTCTGCTTAGCTGATGACATTGCGTCATCTTTCGTCGGATCCACCGGAGTAATCGGGGTGTCGGGGATTCCTTGGGTTTCGTTGTCATCATCATCTCCGCAGGAAATCATACCAGTACTCATTGTGGCCGCAAACAGCACAGCCATCAACTTCAAATAATTCTTTTTCATTTTTTTTGTTTAATTGGTTGTTTTTATTATATATCTATCTTTTCACATCTCTGCACAATGATGGCGTGGTCACCGCTCATACATCAGTAACTCCAGATTTCTCCTAAAGTCGTTGCAAAAGTACAAATTATTTCGTAATTAGCCTCCTTTTTTCCAAAAAAATTGCAACGGGAATAAAAAATCAATTCCGTTAACACCATACATTCAGGATGGACAACGACTCTATTTATGTGTTTTCTTGACAAATGCCCCGCTGAGATTTCATTCTTCGCGAGCAACTGGCACCTGGGGGTGAAATGTCCAAATCTCGGGTGCGGCTATATCTCGCTGAAAACAAAGTACTTGTAAATTGCAGACATAATTCGTCAATAGAGAGGATCGCCCTTTCGATTCTCATGGAGCGTCCATTACACTGCAACGGACGCTCCGTTGGCTCACATCGAGCCATCCATTGGGGGCCAATGGACGCTATATTGTGCCATAACGAAGCAGCCACCAAGGGGCAAAACAGCGTGGATGTTCTGAAAAAGAGCACTTCCTGTCGCAAAAAGCGTGTCGGCAGAGCGGGCTAAAAAGCCAAAACGGGGTTGGAAACTGAGTATCCGCGCTCCAGATGGTGCTGTGGCGAATGTGGTGTTTTTTATGAATAATTTTGACAAGTACTACTGCCCCTGATTTGCTCAGCGAGGCCAGCCACATAGCTCGAAATGTTTCACGACAATCGGTAGGCCACGTTGCTGTAGGCACTGGCACGTGTCGTTTTTTTGAGGCCAGGTTCTGAAAGTTTTCCTTCTCATAGGCAGGCGTGGTCAGCTTATCAGCACCACGGCGTAGGCCGATATGCCCTCCTCGCGGCCGGTGAAGCCCAGCCGTTCGGTGGTAGTAGCCTTGATGGAGATGTCCTGTTTTCCGCGTTGGGACACCCATGCCCTCTGGGGTTAGCTGCCCCAGCCTGGCACCACCAGCCTTGGTAAGCTCGTCGATGTTGGCCTTGCTCAGCAGACCCGCGTCGGCCACTACTATCGGCTTGTCAAAGCCGAAGCAGGATGCGAGCTTCCTGATTAGCGGTATCATGGTGTGACCCTCGGAGATGTTGCCTTCATAAATCTCGTAGCCGATGGGGTTGCCACCGCTGGCCACAAGCAGACCGAGGAATATCTGCGGGCAGGAGTGCTTGCCGTCTTTCGAGAAGCCGCACTTACGCAGGTCATCCTCTTCCGCCGCATCAAAATACAATGTGGTCATGTCGTAGAAGCAGACAGATATGTTATCGCCGACCATCTTTTTTTGTACGAGTATGCAATGTTCTCCACACGGGTCTTGAAATCGTCTGGCTTGGCCTTGGCTTCCGTCTGAGGCCTGGGGGCATCACACTCCTTTCCGTCTTCGTTCTCTCCACTCGCTTCTTCCTTCTCCTTCTCATCCTCCTTGCGGTAGCACAGGTTGTCGAGAAAGCGGTAAACCTGGTCGACGCTGTATGTCACATGCAGGTAGCGCTCCATGTAATCCACACTCTTCAGCTTGCTGCCCGGATTGAACAGACGGCAAATGACGATATTACGGAACGATGATGCCGCCTGCATCAGTTTCTCCATCGCCACCATATCGTCTGGCCTTGCTGAGCCGAACGATTTGACCACTCGCTGCTTACGGGTCTTTGTCTTCTGGACTACCTGCACACTAACTGTGCCTGACTTGTTGGACTTCTTGCGTACAAACATGGTGCAAAGATAGCGCGGGACACCCAAATCGACAACTTTTAAGCCCGCAACTGCCTGATTTTTAAGACAGTTTAATTTTTAGGACAGAGAAGCGCGGATAACGGCGTAGTATTTACATTGCGCCAAATGGCAACTTAAAATATAACTATGTGACAAAGGAGAATCTAAAGAAATACACCTATGATGAAAAAACAAATACTTATTATTACTTGTCCGATGGCTATGGCTGGACATATAATCCCGAAAATAATGCGCATTGGGCTTTCGACGAAACTACGAGCTCTATTTCAATGTATACTGATGATGGCTATTATGCTTACTCTTTCAAAGTTACTATGAATGATGACCACAATTCGTGGGTAGGCGTTGATTCTAAAGGGAATACTCGCACTTTTACTAGGGTTGAAGAATAGCCCAGATAGCTGAAATATATAAAGACAGTAAATGGCACCACCCACCTAAGAGCACAATTTATAACGAGCCAGCTGACAATAAGTGTCGACTGGCTCTTTTGTGTGGAGTCTCACATGTGGAATCCGCGGCTTCGGGTTAGCTGTCGTTCTTCCTTCATATCCTGGGCAATATCAGAGAGTTGTCCCTTCACACGCTCACATTCATATAGTTTCAGAAGGGGAGTGAGGCATTGTATACAGTACCTGCGGCTTCCTCCTTATCGGGCTGACCATTCATATAGCGTTTGATGTCGCTCTCCTGACGATCTTAGACAATTTGCTTGACCTTCTCTGCAAGTTATATCTGAAGACTGTTTTCATCAAGTAGGAATTCATAGATGCTCATATACGTAATTCCTTCATTGTCCTGATATCGACTTATCAAGTCTTCAGTTATCACAAACTTTCTGAAACTGTCGTTGATACTCTTCAGGCTTCGTACTTCCTGCTCGCGTTTCTCTTCACTGGGCAGACGTAATGCTGACTGTATGTAATACCGCTGGCTCCCT
>Ga0310697_10001621_pt1 | contig 25682 bp, 20 predicted proteins | sample 172DNAGHGlowgp2_FD_203883 | JGI IMG/M metagenome (GOLD analysis project Ga0310697, IMG submission 203883) | Sheep rumen microbial communities from Palmerston North, Manawatu-Wanganui, New Zealand - 1728 DNA GHGlow gp2 (v2) (version 2) | ecosystem: Host-associated > Mammals > Digestive system >...
CTGACACAAGAATGGCAGACGTGGAACATTGGAAAAAGCATAACCTCAGGCCGAACCCGTTGGTTAGGAGAAGGAAAACCTTGACAAGAATGAAACAGAATCAGGGTACATCATATTGAACACCCTATTTCCGAATATGCCGCCCGTGGTGTAGGCCGAGCCTACCCACGGACGGAAAAACACATTGCTCATATTGAACTATTTTGTATTCCAACCGTCTCCACCGCTGAATCCGTGACCTAGAATATGAAGCAACTTGTCGAAAAGTTTGTATCCTGCTCCATTATTTTGAAGGAACTGGTGGTCAGCTGCATTCTGCGACTTATTGCCAGTCAACAAGTCCCACATCCATTTGGGGTCAAATTTAGCACTACTCATATTCCCTTTGTCTATTATTTCTTGCCCTTTAATAATATAACTACAAGCGCTCCAATAGATAATGCGGCTCCGCCTACCTTTTTCCAAATACTTCTATCCTTCTTCGTCTTTATTGGTTCTTCATTGTCAGAAGAAACAACTTGATTTTTCTTTTCTTCCATATTTTTAATACTTTACATGTTGTACTTTATGATTTCACCTCTTTGTATTCTACTTCTTCAGCTTCAGCCGTAAGCCATTGGCGAAGTCGATTATTGTAAGCTTCCAAATTGGCTATTTTTTGCTGAAGATTTTCTATCTCCTGCTGACGTTCTTTCAGTCGATTACACATATCAATATAGGCGGGAGCAAAATTCTTGTAATATGTTGAATCGTTATTGAACAAATCAAAAATTTGTGACAACATATTATTAATGCCATTACATAAAGCATTCTTTAATTCTGCCAATTCTTTGGCCGCCTTATGCCTTTTATACCAATCATACAATTCCAAGCCGACGCCTATACCAGCTCCAACCCAACCTGCCCATTTGGTTAGATTCTTTCCAAGGTTAATAGCACCCCAAGGCTTAAATTTGTATGTTTTTCCAAAATATTGGCTAATAAAATCACGAGCTGCTTTCACCTGCTCTCCGCTTATGTTTACATTCTTCAGATATTTACCACCAAACTTCGTTGCTTCTGTCAACATCTCTTCCTGCATGTTAAAAGTCTTCTCAAACTTTATAGATGCAGTCTTAAGCATATTAGTATTAGCATCGCCGCATGTAGATAATATGGCATTTACTTTTTGATTGAAGACATAGAAAGTTATTTCCCCATCCTGAACACCAATTTGAGAGTCAATTACATCACCAATAGTATCTAACGATGCACTTTTGATATCCATAACAAGATTAGATTTCAGCTGGTTTAGTTGGGCTCCCATGTCGTTTTTGTTAGTTGCCAACTCCGTTTTCATTTGATTACTGTCAAACTCTAAATCTTGTATCTGCTCATTCTGTTTGACAAGAGTGGTTTTTATTGGCTCTACTCCTTCCGTTATCTCTTTACATGCATTGTTCACAATATCGCGGATTGACACATCAGAAGCAGACTTTTGTAGCTCCTTTGAATCACTCTGTTCAACAACTTTATCGAGGCAAGCTCTCAAGGTATTAATATGAGAGCGTTTCAGATAGTCGTCAGCTTTAGCAAACCAATGTTGCAGCCCTTTCCCTTTAGGGTCGGCAGAGATGCAGACGATATTTAGCCGACGCTCTTCGTCTGGAGTTAGGTTTATTGTGCTACGCAATCGGGAAATAAGATTCTCCTTCTTGATTCCTTCCATTTGTCTGAAATCAACATCATCAAGGAGGTCACAACCTGTTTCATCCATCTTGTTTATTACAAAGATGGTGGAATCGAGTTTCTTATATTCTCTCATGATGCGTCTGATTATTTCGGTATGGCTCTCTTTCAAAGGCGTGACGGCATCACACACATAAAGCAATATGTGTGCTTCTGAGATATATTTCTCTGTGATTTCAGAAAATTTTACCGTTTTTCCATCAACTTCTTTCTCCTTAGTACCAAACAATCCTGGAGTGTCAACAATTTCAAAACCTTGCTTCAATCCTGCTGGGCGATAAACTTTCAGTTCATCGGAAGACTCATCGATATCTATTTTCATGGTGTCTTCCAAACGACCGAGAAGACCAGCTATAGCACTCGTCTTTCCGTCAGAAAAACTACCCAAAAGAACTATCCGAATGATACCATCATCCAATGATCTTTTGATACTATCAACTTTCTTTAAAAGCTCTTGTAAATCTATACCAATTTGAATACCTTCGTTAAGTAATTTTTGAAGTTGATTTAATCGAAGATTGCTTTTTTTCCTAAATTCATATTGTTCCATATCCACTATTTATTATGTTGTTAGCGAATTCTCGTAAATGATGTTGGGTTCTATTGACAATATCCAGCATTCGTTCAATATTGCTTAATTCACTGTCAACAGAATTCCTTATTGAGTGTGATTGATTGTCTAATGCCTTATGCATCCTTGTCATGCTGTCAGACATTTTTTCCCAAGCGCGCTCTTTATCTTCTTCTATTGCCTTGGAAACTTGATTTTTTGCTTCACTTTTTCCATCTTTTCCAGTAAATAGATGAACGACACCTCCAATAGCAGCTCCAATGCCCGCACCTATGGCAGTGCCCGCTCCTGGAACAATCGAACCCAAAAGAGCACCTACACCAGCACCTGCGGCCGCTGTTCCTGCCGTTTTGCCAGCCCATTCTATAACATCTTCCAAAGATAATCCTAACTCATCAAGAGCTCCATCAAAATCTATGTTTGCAAAGTTAACATGGAAATAGGGAATATTTATTTCATATAAAGCAATTCCTTTAAGCTCTTTGCGTTTGGCATCCAGTTTACTTTTCGCATTTTCAAGTTCATAGCAGACAATTTGGTTAATTTCGTGGCGAAGAAAGATCTTTATGTTTTCTTGCTCGTTTTTTATGCTTCTTTTTTTATCTTTTATGGAATCATCGTCAATGATTTCGTAGATACGTGTCTTTAAACGAGCATAATTGTTGTCAAGTTTTCCTCTTGTCTTGTTTTTAAGATTTTTCTTAGTAGCGCTGATGATATTAGCTGAATTGTTACGAAAAGACCGTAACTGCTCTTTTAGTTTTGTGATATCTTCTGTTTGTTCTTCAATAACCTTATCCAAATCAGTTTTCACAATATTCGCTAATGAAATCATTTTCTGCTTATTAGCTTCTACGATTTCGTTGGTAAAGTTCTGTGACTTTTCATTAACAATATTGATGATTGTCTGGAATTGACTAAATTGAAGGATCTTCTCAGGAGTGCCAAAATACTTTAGAAGCTTTCGTTGTGTGTTTGCTAGGTCTTCTCTTGTAGATGAGAAAACTGCCTTTGCACACATTGCTAGCAGAGCTTGAATTGTGATGTTGCCTGAATAAACATCTCCTAAAATTCCCTTAAATGTTCCCTTTATTAACTCTTCAGTTTTCCTAACATTTGGGGTAAGTAGAAATTCTCGTTCTTCCTCTTCGTCATAATTACTGCTTCCCCCGCGAACATTGTAGATTGAGTAAACTTTAACCCAGTTGCCAAGATATTGTTTTATTTTGTTTGCGGTAGCGGTATCTGGTTGTTTGTTATGTCCTTGCACATAGAAAACGCAGTGAGCTTTACGAAGTGCTTTTCTGATACCATCTTTAAATTCGGACTCATTACCTTCAATTCCTGGCACGTCAATTAATGTAAAAGGATGCCCTTCAATAGATAAATGATATTCCTCATAGACTTTAGTAAAGTCGTGTCTTCCATCACCTACAATAAGGCCATCTTCTTTTGCTCTATTATCATCAAACAGAATTCGAAATGTTTCAATGATGGTACTTTTTCCGGCATTCGTTTCACCAAAAAAAGCGATGACAAGGTTGTCCCAAACAGTTTCATTGAGCGAAGAGTTGAGTTCTTGTTTAGCATATTCCACCTTATTATCAATCGCTTTAGTAAATTGATCTTGTATTTTGTCAAAAGCATCGTTTACTCCATCAATACGCTCAATACTATCAGAAAACCTTTCAAGGCTACCTATCAAATTATTATAGGAAGCCTCAATTTTATTGCGTGAACTATCCATAGGCTATTTCTTCTTTATTAAGATGTCTCCAATTATTTTAATGATTGTCTTTATGGGAGAGGGCTGAGGCGGACATGGATCTTGAAAAATTGTTCCTCTGTCACGCAGTTCATCTAAAAGGCTCTTTTTCTTCATAATAATACAGATTAAAACGTTAGTAATAGGTTTATCTTCCAATCCAACTCCTCCCTCCATTCCTCGAATAATACAGACCTTTGCTGGTGTTTGCCAGCAGTTCGCTGCCGTTTTCTTGGAGATTTAGGAAGTCGCCGTAGGATGATGTGTTAGTGCATCGGGGCGAGAAAGATCGCCCGTCGTTTTGAGAGGCATACAGACCTTTGCTGGTGCAGGCGAGGATTTCGAGACCATACAGCAGTAGGCTGATGAAGGTCCCGTACGAGGTGGAGTTGCTGCAGCGTGTAACCCACGAACGTCCGCTATTCGAAGAATACTCAATGCTGTTCTTTGCGGTGTTAATCCGCAATAGCTCGCTCCCAGTATTGATGAGCTGCGAGGAACTGTTTTGGTTTTGAGCATTGATATTCATCATCATTGATATGAGGAAAGTTAAAAATAGAAATCTTTGTTTATTCTTCATTGGCTCATTTGCTATAAAATTCGATCCAATATTGTTGCTTTCCTTGTATTTCCACTCCCGCACTTAGGGCAATGCGGCAGATTGATGCCTGCCCTGATGCCACCCTCGGTGTAGAAGGTTTCGAAGATCTCGCCACAGTCCTTGCACTTGAATGATGCCTTTCCCATTTTTGTGAGCATAGTATGTTCCTCCTTTCTTTAGTTATTCCTTCCAGAGGGGTGTACCGTCACTGTGGGTGAAGGCTTTGACAAGGGCATCCAAGCCTTCCTGGTTGCCAGCATTCTTGGCACGAAGGAAGGCGGCTTGGGGCACGCCACGGGAGTTTCCGTAGGGGTGCTGGAAGCCTGCGTAATGCTGGTTGATCCACGCGGTCAGTTCCTCTGAGGTCATGGTCTTGCCCTGTCGCGTCAGAGAGACAGCAAGTTCTATGACGCCTTCATATACCTTTTCTTTTAATTCTGTTTCAGTCATCATTGTTTTAAGTTTTTAGTTCCTATATACACTGAGGCGCAGACTTCGCGCCGATATTCTTACAACGGAGGTCCTGAGAAAACCTTGAAGGTGGAATATGACAGAAGTCCGCGCCTATGGTAGCGCGGAAACAACTGCACGACATTCCCCACCTTCACTTTCTGCCCACGTTCGTAGCAGGCAAGGAGTTTCTCAGGTTCCCGTTTGGTGAGAATGAAGCACGGTGCTTCGCTGTTCAGTATGTCATTTGGACGATGGCCAAAGCCACATCCGACCGCAAAGATAGTGAATCTTTTTGAAACGACAATACTTTTTGGCGAAAAAGTTGTATAACTTCTGTCAATATTCCATCATCGAATCTGAATACTGTACCCCTTAATGCCGAGGAATCCATATTTCAGGCCATCTTAGAACTTGAAGCGCAGCCTCTGTCCTTCGATACCAGAACGGATGGGCATCTCCTTGAAGTCATAGGAGCGCTCCAGCAACCGAGTGTACTTGCCATCAAACATGCGCCTGCCGTCGTCACCCGCATAATAGGAATAGGTGGCGATGCCAGCATTGTTGTGGCCGAAGGGACCGCTGTAGGTCTGGTGTTCATGCTGTGCGTTTACTGTCAGGGCGATGGCTGCAAATACGGCCACCGCGAGACTTCTCTGAATCATTCTTCTCTTCATTTGATACTGTCTTTAAGTAAATAAATATGAATATTACGGTGCAAAAGTATGGCTTAGATGTGCGAAAATCCTGCATACCTATGATAAAAATTTCATAATAGTTTTGTACCTTTGCACCACAGAAAAGAAAATTCAATATGAGATACAGCGAATTTGAAGAACTCTTCTCAGCCAAAAGGATGCAAAAATACCTTGCCGCCTGTAATAACGACACGCGACGGGCAATGACACTCTATCGGTATAACCTGAAGTTGTCGCAAGAGATGTTTACCATCATCAGTTGCTTTGAGGTTGTGCTACGTAACCGCATTGATAAGGAGATGGTGTCTCAGCGTGGCAACGACTGGCTGCGTGATGCCATACTTCCTAACGGTGCGTTGTACTATGACCGTCGTGTAGAGAATACACGAAAGATTATTGAGAAGGCTTATAACGGGCTGATGCGTGAGGGCAACTATTCGCACTCAAAGTTACTGTCGGAAATGGAGTTCGGTGTATGGAAGTATATGTTCTCCAATGCTGCCTACGCTTTAATGGGCCAAAGACTTTTACGAATATTCCCCAACAAGCCCACTTCCTCCCGTCAGCACAGATACGACAATACATACGTGTGAACTTGACTATATCAACAAGTTGCGCAACCGTATTGCCCATCATGAGCCGATATGTTTTGCTCGCCCTAATGCAGTTATTGACACCTCATACGTTCTCAACCAATATGCCCGAATGATGAAACTCTTCCAATGGATGAACGTTGATGGGGCTTCGCTGGTTTATGGCCTCGACCATGTAGGGAACGTAAGCGGAAAAGTGATGTGTATATAGGGTTTTTCGCAAAAAAGTCCCAAAACATTTGCAATATTCGATAATTATGTTTATCTTTGCAACGTTGATTCCCGGCAGCCTCTGAATTTCAAGCTGTCGGGTCTGTTTTTATAAAGCATCGTCCAAATGATGATAGACGGCATTTGGATGGTGTCGTTCCATGAGTTATTTCAGTTTCTTTCTGATACTGTCAGACTCTCGCATCAGCCTCTGGCTTTCCTGTTTGCGTTGTTGCGCTGCTATCTCCATTTGGTGACGGCGACGGATGGAGTCCTCATAGTTGATGACGAACTGCTGGTACTGGCGGATGCCATACTTATTGCCTGCCCAGACGTTGCGCTCCAGCTTTGGGTTCCATTGATTGTCACCCTGCCCATAACTGGCACTACGCCGTGGTGTCCTCCCCGAGATACTCAATCTCGTGGTCCCTCCCTTCTCCTTACCTCTGTTCACGTAGAACAGTACCGAAAATGTGCTTCTGCTCATGTTTCTTACTCGTTTTTAAATTCCGGCTGCAAAACTACTATTTTTTCCTGGTTCTGTCGCAATGCAAAATATAGCAGTTTGCGGAATAAGAACGGGTTACAATTTGGCGACCTAACTACTTCTTTATTCGTCCCAAATTTGCATTCAGCCTAAAACTGAATTTCCTCGATTTTCCCCGTCTTGCCTTTATTTCAGGCCGAATTGCGTTAATCTTCCAAAATCGCTTCGCTTTTACAACTTTTTTTGTAACTTTGACAACACCGAACAAAAACACGGTTGTCCATGTCCTTGAACTCCTTCCATTTCTCTACAAATCTACTCATAAACCGCTATCATAGCTCAACAGATTGCTAAATTACGAAAAAAAAAACGCGAAGTTATTCCGTCTTGGCACAAAAAATAGTAACTTTGTCCCCCATGAAAGCGAAATGGATTCTGTTTGTCGTGCTACAAGCTGTTTGGGGGCTGCCCTTGCGGTCACAGGTGATAGACGACGGCCTGCAGTATGTGCCTTACGCAGCAGCCATCGGTCTCGACTACTGTGGGGTTGGGGCCGTGGCCCGTCATCCACTGCGTGAGCGGATAGCCGTGGCGGCCACATCCTACGCGGCGCTGACAGCCGTGGCAGGTGGGATGAAGCTGACCGTCAGTGAGCGAAGACCCGATGGCAGCGACACACGGTCGTTCCCCTCCGGTCACGCCGCCCGCGCCTTTGCGGGAGCCGAATTGGTACGTTCGGAATATGGATGGCAGTGGGGCGTCTGCGCCTATGCCGTGGCGGCGGGTGTCAGCGTGCTGCGCGTTGCTGGCGACCACCACTACGTCCACGACGTGCTGGCGGGAGCCGCCGTCGGCGTGCTCTCGGCCCGTCTGGCCTACTGGCTGTTACCCATAGAGCGCCAGGTCTTCGGCTGGGACGTCACTGCCGCCCCCTCCTACGAATACGCTACGCGGACGGCGGGCATAGCCCTGACTTTCGTGCCATAAAGGAGACACCTCAATCGGAATTTATTGTAATTTTACAGAAAATTCCGAATAAAAGCTTGGTTGTAATCGGAATTTATTGTAATTTTGCAGAAAATTCCGAATAAGATGGAGCAATACATTCTAAGAAATAGTTATCTTCAGCAGCTGATAGCAAGGCGAGATAACGGTGAAATTAAAATCATCACTGGTCCAAGACGCAGTGGAAAATCGTGGCTGCTGAATCGAATATATAAGAATTATCTTATAGGTGAAGGAGTACCAGAGGAGAATATCATTATTATTTCTTTGGATACGGACGATGAAGAAGAGTTTGGCGACTTGACAGATCGCCATACACTGAAGACATACATCTACAGCCGCATGCTGTCTGCTGACAGCCATTACTACATCATACTTGACGAGGTACAGGAAGTAGATGGATTCGAGAGGCTTGTAAATGGCTTGAATGCTAAAGACAATACCGATTTATATATAACAGGTAGTAACTCACATTTTCTTTCTTCAGACATCAAAACCATTTTCCGTGGGAGAGGCGATGAAATCAGAGTCTATCCTTTCTCGTTCAAAGAATTCTGCACAGACCGGACGGAGCCCATCGGTGAACTGTGGAAAGAATACTATACATACGGTGGAATGCCTGGCTTGCTAAAACAACATACACCAGAACAAAAGGTTGCCTATCTACAACGCCTGTGGAACAAGACCTATTTGGACGATGTTGTGGAACGTCATCACGTCAAGAACAGAAAAGCCCTATCGGCTATGGCTGATGCTTTATGTTCCTCGATAGGGTCACTGACAAACCCTAACCGCATTAGCAACATCCTGAGGAGTGTACAGAACATGAAGATTGATTCGGAAACTATCTCCAACTATATCACTTATCTGGAAGAAGCCTTTCTCTTCGAAGGTGCCAAGCGGTATAACATCAAGGGCAATAAGTATTATGACAGCATAAAAAAGTATTATGCTGTCGATGTAGGCCTGCGAAATGCCAAGCTTAACTTCCGACAGCAGGAGATTACGCATATTATGGAGAATGTGATTTATAACGAACTGCGCATGAGGGGATTTACTGTTGATGTGGGCTTGGTAGAAGTTCGTGAGATGCGTGACGGCAAGTTGACTTACATCCAGTATGAGGTGGATTTCATAGCCAGCAACGGCACTGACAAGTATTATATACAGTCGGCATTTGCTGTCGATGACGAGGAGAAGCGCCAACAAGAACTGAATTCACTGCTAAAGATTGATGACAGTTTCCGAAAGATTGTGATTGTGGGTAACGACATTGCAGAGTATACCGACAACAAGGGTATCCGTTTTATGGGACTGTTTCAATTCCTACTCACAGGATTAGCATACAGATAGCAGAATGTGTGAAAATTACTATTTGCTCTGGGAAGTTCTATATTCGTCTGAATCAGTATGCAGAACCTTCGACAGAAGAAGTTGATTATAAGATGCGTCGTCTGGAGATTCTAAGAAATGAAGCAAATCGCATCGTTGGAACAATGCCAGACTTGCATCTTGGTAAAGTCGAAAACAGAGCAACCAAGGAAAGTGAGGTCTTGATATTCTTCCTCAAGGAAAATAATCTGGAGATGCTCTTGGAATCCATTCCCAAGATTTCCCGTCACATGATAGATGTTTTTCGGAGATTAGAATAAAGAACTAAACATTTAAGGGCGGGAAGCCGCGCCGACATCCTCGGCCTCAGCTTCCCGCCCTGCGTTTCTCTACATTATTATTTCTTACAGCCCCTCGATTTCCTCAGTCGTCAGGCCTGTGGCCTCGGCAAGGCATTCCCTTCCTGCTTATTCTTTCGCAAGCATATCAAGGAACTGTTGCGGCTCATAGACTTCGATTTCAGCAGCGTTGAAATCGCTGCTGTTGCGAGTGATGATGGCATCGGCACCCTCGCGGATGGCTGAATAATATTGCATGGCATCCTCGAAGTCGGAGAAACGGGAGACAATGGCCTCGTCAACGATAAGGGAATCAACGGGCGTGACATTGCACATCGTGACGAACTCCGCGAACTTGCGGACGATGGTCTCATTCGACAACTTGTGATGCGCCTCCAATATGAAACTTGCCGTGGCAAACGACATGGCCGACACAAGCAGGCCGAATTCATGTTGCTGCCCCAGCTGTACTATCTGTGCGGCAGGCTCAAAGAACTGGCCGCGACGTGCGAGATAGTCAATGAGGATGTTGGTGTCGAGAAATACTTTTTTCATCATCCGTGCTTTTTAAGAAGACAGTCCAGACGTGCCTTGCCGTAGTCGAAATCATCAGGCAGAGGCTCAATGTCTTCGACGAGCTTCATCACTTCGGGCGAGATACGCATATCCTCGCGACGGATTTTCGGCCAGCCGTTATTGGTCGTTGCAGCCGCTTTGACCTCCGGTCGAGCCTGCTCACGCTCGGCAGAAGCCAAGCCAACTTGGCTCTGCTCTCGCTCACTCGCAGCCTTCTTCTCTGCTTTTATTTCCTCATAGAGGTGGTCGGCGAGCCATTGTTTGTTGTTTGTCGAGAGTGCCATCGAATGGAGGAAGTTCAGCACCGTGTTCATTGAAATTGTCAAATCCATATTCACGCTGTTTTAGAAATTATGGCGCAAGGACGGTGCAAGCCGAATGCAATTAAGCTCGCTTGCGCTCGACCTCTGGTCGCTTGCTACCAAAGGGACGCAAGAATTGCTGAGGCGTAGCCCGTTCTCGCACGCTTCTCGTGCAAAGTTAGTGATTATTTTGCAGAATAACAAAACTTCGACGATTTTTTCCACTTTATTTCTGATTTCTACCATTATTGCAGCCGATAGGAGCCGAACTGCGTTAGACGTTCTGCCATCACTTTGTCAAATTCCTCCTTTACAAGCAGGTTGTTCCGACCAACCTTTACCTTGGTAATATGATGTTTCTTCGCTATCACACCTACATTAGTCTTCGTCAGGCCATACTTTTCAGCGACTTGGGCAGAAGTATAGTAGCGATTATCCGAAATAAGGTCGGTGCGACGGAGTTCATCAAAGTGGCTTTGGGAATAATAGGAGTTTCTGATATTTGCCTTGCTAATGCTGTCATACTGTCATATTGTATGTATTCCACTGCAAAAATACGCATAAATTCTGAATATTCAAAATATAACGAGAAATATTATAGTTTCGCACGCGTATATATGATAGGGAAAGCGGAAAACATCCCACACTCCCCACACTTCCCACACCCACGCTGGGTGTGACGAGTGTGACGAGTGTGGGGTATTTTCCCATTATGACTACTATATATAGAGAGACAAGACAAAATGAGAAACACAGACAAAGTGAGACCGTTTTGAGGTACGAGGTGCGAGATTCGAGGTGCGAAAACGTCACGGCCTCTCGTGAAAAAATATAAGCCGCTCGTAAAAAAATATAAGCGTCTCGTGAAAACGTCACGGCGCGAGAGAAAAATCTCGCGCCGTGGAATAATCTATTGTAGGCGGATGAGTGTCGAACCGGTGGTTGCCGCTTCGCCACTGTCTACCTGTACGGCATAGATGCCGGGACGCAGGCTGCTCAGGTCGACGGTGCCGTCGGTGGGCTGCGCGCGCAGGACAGGTTGGCCGCCGATGGAGTAGACGGTGATGGTGAGGAGTGAAGGGTGAAGGGTGAAGGGTGATGGGTGATGGGTGATGGGTATGAGGGTGAGCGTGCGCCCCGTCAGGCGGAAGGTGAGGTGTTGAGGCTGGTGGTCGGACAGTCCCTCGATGCCCGTCAGTTCGGTGATATAGAGCAGACCTTTGTAGGCATCAATCTCGCCGTAGCCGTAGCGATAGTTGGGGTATGTTTCGTCGGCCTCGGGGTGGCGGGCGGTATGGGCTAAAATCTGCTTAACATCGTCGGGTGTCAGCTGCGGGTTGGCCTGTAACCACAGGGCGATGGTGCCAGTCACTACTGGTGCTGCCATTGACGTGCCACTCTCCGCTTTCCATTGGTAGCCTTTCCCGTCAATGGTGTCTGTAGCCACCAAGAACGACCTGACCTTGTCAGTGACAGCGTTCTGCGGCACGTTGCTGTTAAAGGCCGACACAATGTTGTGTCCCGGGGCTACGACATCGGGTTTCATGCGCCCCTCCAGTGTCGGTCCCGTCCCCGACCACGACACCACCATGCCCAGTGCATTATTATTATAGGTATGTGTCAGGCGGTTGCCGCTCAGGTTCTCCACACTGTCGCGGTGGCTTGTCATGCCCACAGCGATGACCTCTGTGAACGATGCGGGCGTGCCCACGGTGTAAGGAGCGTTGTTGACGTAGCCACCCACCTTCAGCGGGTTAAAGGCCAGCGCATTACTTTGTCCCATGACCTCGGTCTCGTCCCCGTCCAGAATCATGGTCACCGACGGCTTTGTATAGGCAGAAGTAGGCTTGGGCAGCTTCAGCTCCACGGCATAAGACATCAGGCCTGGAAACACATTCTCGTAGGCTTTCGACACCGTGTACAGCCAGCCGTCCGTCATCTTGTCGTTATGGATGGCGGCACTGTCCTTCCGGCCTATGCTGCCGGCTTGTCTGATGGACTCGGCGGTAATAGTCAGCGTGTCGGCACCGTCAATGCTGGGTCTCAGCTTCAGCGTGAAGTCACCCGCCGAACGCAGGGTGAGCATGGGTTCCAGCGAGCTTCTCAGCCACAGTTCGTCGTCCATGCGCTCATGGGCACTCTTCGTCTTGTAGATGATGCCGTCGCTGAAGTTGCCCGCTGAAGAGACAATGATGCGTCCCGGTCCTGTCAGACTGTTGATGAGTTCTTCTTCCACGGCATTGTTCTCGGTCAGCCGCTGCTGACTACCGAAGCTGCAGTTCACCACACAGGGTTGTCCGTGCTCTTCGGCATAGTCCATGATGTACTTGATGGCCAGCGCCTCCATGGCGTTACTCACCGTGATACGCTTCTTGGCAGCATCGACCACCAGGGGGTCGGCGGTGCCGGCATCCAGCGTGGCGTTGAGCGAGGCCACCAGGGTCTTGTACTGCTCGGTGGTCCTGGTTGACAGTGAGGCCTGGCTCAACACGATGTCAGCCTCATGGGCAATACCCTGAAAGCGGCCACCGCAGGCACTGCTGCCGACGGCAATGGCGGCCACGTGTGTGCCGTGATACTGTGTGGAGTCGCTGGATCCCCGCGCCTCGGCCAGGGCTTCCGGTGAATTGTAGAGCGTGCCAATGTTCTTATAGCCGTCATTGCCACCGGTATAGATGTCCCAGGCCTGACGAATGCGTGTCTGTCCGTTAGCGTCGCAGAACATCGGGTGGGTGTAGTCAAAGCCAATGTCGGCCACGCCCACCACGACGCCTCGGCCGGTAAAGGCCTGTGGCAACTGCTCGCCCCGGTAGGCCGGCAGCGCATTCACAGCCGCCGGCGTGATGTCGAGCATAGGGCGTGACAGCGGGTTGGCCTCCATACGCACCACGTGGTCGTCCATTGACAGCAGCCCCAGCTGACTGACTGGCAGCAGGGCGATGCTGATGCTGCCCACGCGGTCGATGACCACGCAGCCATGCTGTTGCAGAATGTCGCTCTTCTGCTTTCCGTCCAGTTTCACCAGTGCCAGCACATACTCCTCCGTTACCGGTGACTGGCCCGTTACTCTGGCCGCAGCCACGTTCTCAGTGAGCTTGTCGACAAGCATGGCCGACATCTTCGATGTGTTGGCCTGCTGTGAACGAGCCTGAATGGCTGTCATCATCAGTGCGATGACAGCAAGAAACCATTTGCTTCGCATATTCATCTATGAACAGTCCTTGAGGGCTTTGACATACTCGTACAGTTTGCGGTAGAAGGGGTGGCGGCCCATGGTCTTCACGTCGCCGAGGATGATGAGCTTCATGCGGGCACGGGTGATGGCTACATTCATACGCCGCAGGTCGCGCAGGAACCCTATCTGCCCCTCATCATTGGAGCGCACGAGCGAGACGAGGATGATGTCGCGCTCCTGCCCCTGGAAGCCGTCGACGGTATTGACGGTTATCAGACTGCGGAAGGGTTTGAAGTATTCGCGCTTCTTCACCAGCGACCGCAGGTACTGCACCTGAGCGCGGTAGGGCGAGATGATGCCCACGTCGAGACGGTCGTTGAGGATACGTGTCTTGCCAATACGCTCGAAATACTGCTCCAGTGCCAGCAGCGTCAGTTCGGCCTCGGCCTTGTTCACTCGTCCGAAGCCCTCGCCCACGAACTCTTCCTTGAACGATACATCAGACGTCTCCGGCAGGTCAAACTGCGATGTGTCCACCCATGTCATCGCGAGGTCCAGGTCAAGGATGGAGCGGAACTTCACCTCCGGCGCACTCTCTACCTGATTGCCATAGAACCAGTCTGAGGAGAAGCGCATGATTTCCTCGTTCATGCGATACTGCGTCCTAAGCAGCGTCACCGTCTCAGGCTTGTTCTCCACAATGCGCTCCATCAGCGTCTTGCCCAGTCCGGCCTTCAGAGCCGCTATGCTCTTCACCGTGGGCGGCAGCTGACAATGGTCACCGGCCAGGATGACGCGCCCGACGCGGCGGATGGGAATCCACGAGGCAGCCTCCAGGGCCTGGGCGGCTTCATCAATAAACAGGGTGCCGAACTTCTGGCCGTCCAGCAGACGGTTGGCCGAGCCAACCAGCGTGCAGGCAATGACGCGGGCCTCGCCAAAGAGCTGGGCGTTGATGCGCAGCTCCAGTTCAATGGCGCGCTCCTTCAGCCGTTCCAGCTTCTGGTGAAACTTCTCGTCGCCACGCTTACGGTGTGCCCGCAGGTCGCGGATAGCCTTGCGGATGGCCCACAGCAGCTCGTAGTCGGGATGCGACTCGAAACGCCGCTCGTAGGTGAAGCTGAGCATCTTGTCATTCACACGGGTAGGGTTGCCTATTCTTAATACGGGGATGCCGCGGTCTACGAGCTTCTCGGAAATCCAGTCAACGGCCATGTTCGACTGCGCACAGACCAGCACCTGCGGCTCACGGCGCAGCACCTCGTTGATGGCTTCTACCAGTGTCGTGGTCTTGCCCGTGCCCGGCGGGCCGTGAACGACGGCCACGTCCTTGGCCCACAACACGCGGTTGACGGCCTCCTCCTGGGTCTCATTCAGATAGGGGAAACGCATGGGCTGGAAGGTATAGGTGGCAGCCTTCTGACGGCTGTAGAACAAGTCGCGGAGGTAGCCTAACCGTCCCTTGGCACGCATGACACGGTCCAGGGCGTCGAACATGGTCTTGTAGCTCGTCTCATCGAACGACAGCTGCACGCCCACCTGCTGCTCACTGCTTTGCAAGTCGATAAGCGGTGCCGTGTCGGGCACACTGACCACCATACGGTCGCCTTCTACATAGCTCACAGCCCCCGTAAAGGGGAAATAGCGCAATCCGGTTCCTCCGGATTCTCCCCTAAAAAAGACCACTGGCCGCCCGTATTCAAAACTATGCTCAATCTCTTCGTCGCTGGTACGGAACACCTCCACACACAGCTGGTTCAGCGAATTGTAGAAACTGCGGCCCATGCGCACGGGCCACCACGCATCGCCGCGCTTCACCAGCCGTGCCAGTCCCTTCTGCTCGGTCTGGCGACGGAAGGCCTCCTTCTCCGTCTGATATTCCAGTTGGAGCAGGAGTCGTTGCTGCTGTAATGCCTGTATTGGTGATTCCACGGTGCAAAATTATAAAATAATTCACAATTCTTAATTCATAATTCATAATTATTTTTTAATTTTGCAGCCACAATGAAGAAAATACTGCTTATCAACGATGTCGTGGGCTACAGCCATGTGGGCATGGTGGCCATGATGCCCATCCTGACCTACCTGGGACACCCGACGTACAACCTGCCTACATCGCTCGTGTCGAACACGCTCGACTACGGCCGCTTTAACGTGCTGGACACCACCGACTACATGCGTGGCGTGCTGCCCGTGTGGCGTGAACTGGGATTCACCTTCGATGCCGTCTGCACGGGACTGATGTTCAGCGAGGAGCAGGCCGTGCTGGTGTCAAGCTATTGCACGGAGCTGTCACGGCAGGGCACCACTATCTTTGTCGACCCTATCATGGGCGACGGCGGACGCCTCTACAACGGCATCACGCAGCGCTCCGTGGAGCTGATGCGCCAGATGGTCTCTGTGGCCGACCTGACGTTCCCCAACTATACGGAGGCCTGCTACCTCACCTCCATGCCCTACCTGCCAGAAGGCATGACGTGGGAGGAGGCGCGCGAGATGCTCAGCAGGCTACGCGACATTGGCTGCCGCTCGGCCCTTGTCACCAGCGCCCGCGTCGAGGGGCAGAGTTGCGTCATAGGCTATAACCACTTTGACGGCGAGTTCTTCCGTCTGGACTATGACGAGATTCCCGTGCTCATCCACGGCACGGGCGACATCTTCTCAGCAGTGCTCATCGGTCACCTGATGAAGGGTGAGCCGCTCAAGCAGTGTACACGCACGGCCATGGACGTGGTGAGCCGCCTCATTGACCGCAACCGCGACCTGGACGACAAGAAACGGGGCATACCCATTGAGAAATGCCTTGACCTGCTGTAACCCCATACCCACCGAAAGAAGGCGCGAAAACCAGCCATGCTGCATCCACTACATACAGACCTGCCGCGGCCGGAACGGTTCACCTATCCGTTCTGCTATGAGCCGCATCCGCTGGCACTGCTGGCTGCCCGCGAGGTGCAGCAGCAGCTGCAGCGCATGGTGCTCACAGAAGGAAAAATGTTCGGCGTGCTGGTGGTGGAACAAGCCGACGGCAGCCTGGCTTTTCTGGCCGCTTACTCAGGATTGCTTGAAGGGCGCAACGACTGGCCTTACTTCGTGCCGCCGGTATTCGACGCGCAGGCTGCCGACGGGCACTTCAAGCAGGAGGAGCGCCTCATTTCCAACATGCGCGACGACGCCCAACGCGAGCAGCGGCGGCAGCGGTCGCAGCAGCTGCAGCTGTGGCTCTTCAACCAATACCAGTTCCTCAACGCCCGTGGCGAGCGCCACGACCTGGTGCGCGTGTGGCAGGACTACCACTGCTCTGAGCGCATCCGCCGTAAGTACCCGCTGCCACCGGGCGGCACGGGCGACTGCTGTGCCCCGAAGCTGCTGCAATACGCTTACAGCCTGCACCTGCGCCCGCTCTGCATGGCTGAGTTCTGGTGGGGGCCGTCGCCAAAAACCGAAAGGCAACGGGTAGGCGACGATGAGTCGGGAATGATTCGCCAGCACGGACAGTTCTATCCTGCCTGCCGTGGCAAGTGCAAGCCCGTGCTGACGTGGATGCTGCAGGGACTGGACGTGGACCCCAACCCCGAGGAGCAGCAGCCGCAGACGCAGCTTCAGATTCAGGTGGTCTATGAGGACGATGCCATCATCGTGGTCAACAAACCGTCGGGCATGCTCAGCGTGCCGGGGCGCATAGGTCCCTACTCCGTGGCTACCATACTGCACGAGCGCTATCCCGACAGCCTGCTGGCCCACCGTCTGGACATGGGTACCAGCGGACTGCTGGTAGCGGCCAAGAGTCGCGGCGTCTACGCCATCCTGCAGCAGCAGTTCACCGGTCACACCATCCGCAAGCGCTACGTTGCCCTGCTCGACGGCAATCCTGCCCAAGAAAGGGGCCGCATAGAACTCCCCCTGCTCAACGACCCCATCAACCGTCCGCGCCAGGTGGTCGACTACGAGCGCGGCAAGACGGCCGTCACCGACTACGAGATGACGGGCGACAACCGCATCGCCCTCTATCCGCTGACAGGTCGCACCCACCAGCTGCGCATGCACTGTGCCCACCCCGACGGTCTGGGCTGTCCCATCCGTGGCGACGAGCTCTACGGCCGTCCCGCCGACCGCCTCTATCTGCACGCTGAGTGGCTGGAATTCGTCCATCCCGTCACTGGTCAGCGCATCAGCCTCGAACAAATCGCCCCATTTTGACATTTTTTTTAACAAATTGGCTATTTTTTAAAAAAAATATCCGATTTTTCGAGAAAAATAGTAATTTTGCACCCAAGTGTATACTTTAAGTACTTGTTTGCTAATTGCATGTTATTCAACTGATAATAAAACTTAAACATTATGACTATATCAAGGAAAATATTTCTCCTGACGTTCTTGCTGCTTATTTGTACAATTATTAAGGCAGCAGATGTGGCAGATGTGAACGGAACGAAGTATTCTTCATTCTCTTCCGCCTTAGATGCCTGGAAATCTTATTCCATTTTTTCAACAGGAGCCAAGACATTGAAGCTGCTGGCAAATGTGGAGATCAACTCATCCACCGAGCTTGGTCTCACGGTATTATCTGCCAGAACCATTGACCTGAATGGCTATAGCATCACCGTGAAGGGCAGCGGTCACGGGCTGATTGTCAAGAACAACCTTACAGCAGCGCTTACCTTGAAGGACAGCCGACCTTCAGCAGGTACGCATTATTACTACATCGGTGCCGACAACCTGGCCCATGTGTGTGACGCGTCCGACCCCAATTACACGGCAGCCGCTGGCGACAAGAAAGGGTCGTTCACCGGCGGCTATATCACGGGAGCCAACTTTACTGGTGCCGGCGACAACGATGGCCTTTTCAAGGTGCTGGGAACATTCAACATGCAGGGGGGCACCATCATTGGCAACTACTGCAGCCAGCATGGCGGTGCGGTGACGGTTCGTGCCGCTGCTACTTTCAACATGAGCGGTGGCAATATCATCGGCAACAAGGCCGGCGTGAGTGGCAATGCCGTCTATCTGACTGGTCTCACGGCGAGATTCTATATGAGTGCCGGCACTATCATTGGCAACAGCAACGGCAACCACAATGCGGGCGACGCCGCTGTCTACCAGGATGGTACGGGCGACATCATCACCCTGTCGGGCGGCACCATCATGGGCAACTACTGGGCTGTGAACTGCGACGACATCGGTACGGTGGCCGTCACCGGCCCTGTTAGCGTGACCGGCAACGTGAAGGGTATTGGCGGATGGGGCACCCTGGAACTCCAAGGCAATCCCACCATTGCCAATAACACGGACGGCGTGACGAAGACCAACGTGGTGGTGCCCTCTGGCAAGACAATTGATATTACAGGGAAGCTGAGCAACAGCACTCCCATCGGCATCACGATGGAGACACCCGAAGACGAGGTCTTTACTTCCGGGCTGTCAGGAAGAGGTAATGCCTCGAATTTCTCCAGCGACGACCCCACCTATCCCATCGGGCTTAACGCGTCGAACGAGGCGAAGCTGGTGGTGCCCCAGGTGGCCGACGTCGACGGTAAGACCTACAGCTCGCTGTCGGCAGCCCTTGACGACTGGGATTCGAACACCACACTGACGCTGCTGGCCGACGTCACGACAGACGATCAACTCACCGCGTCGTTGCTCTCGAACAACAAGACCCTCGACCTGAACGGCTACGGCCTCACCATGACCGGCGCCGACGCCAGTGTCATCAGCATCACCACCGGCAACCTGACCATCAAGGACAGCCGCCCGGCTGAAGGTACGCATTACTACTACATTGGAGCCGACAACCTGGGTCATCTCTGCGAGTCGACCGACCCTGCCTATACCGCAGCCGCAGCCGATAAGAAAGGCTCGTTCACCGGCGGCTACATCACGGGCACAAACCATACGTCAGCTCTTCTCCTGGCCGGTGCCATCAGCGTGAATGCCGGAACACTGACCATGACGGGAGGTACCCTCATCGGCAACTACACTAACCGCCATGGTGCCGTGGCACTCAATGCCGGCACCTTCAACATGAGCGGCGGCAACATCATTGGCAACAAGGCCGGCGTAAGCGGCAATGGCGTCTACATCAGCGCTGCCTCCAGATTCAACATGACCGGAGGCACCATTACCAACAACAACAACGGAAGCCAGAATGCGGAGGACGCTGCCGTCTACCTGAACGGAACGGAATTCAACATGTCGGCAGGCGAAATCAGCCATAGCTACTGGGGCGTCAGCAGCGATAACTCCGGCACCATCGTCATCAAAGGCTCGTCGACCATCACTAACAACAAGAATGGTATCGGTGGATGGAATGCCATGGAGCTTCAGGGCAGTCCCACCATCTCAGGCAACATGACAGGCACCACCGCCTCGAACCTGACGGTTCCCGAAAACAAGAAGATAACCATTACGGGAACCTTGAGCAACACAGCACCCATTGGCATCACCATGGAGTCGTATGACTACGAGGTGTTCACCTCAGGTTTGTCGGGCAAGGGTGATGAAACCAACTTTGCAAACGACGACACCGAATTTCCCGTCACCCTGAACGCTGCGGGTGAAGCAAGGATTGTGGCTCCCATCATAGCCGATGTGGACGGCACGAAATACCGTACGCTGAGATCAGCTGTCGACGCATGGAACGACATGAGCCTCCTCAGCGGTAAGACGCTGACACTGCTGGCCGACGTGAAATGCAAAGAGACCATCAGTCTGGGGCTGCTGGTGACATCGGAAAGAACGTTCGACCTGAACGGCTACGGACTGACCATGACGGGTGACGGCAGCAGCATTTTCACCAAGAACAATACGGCGAAGCTCACCCTGAAAGACAGCCGTCCCGGCGAGGGCACACATTATTATTATATAGGTGCCGACAACCTGGCCCATCTGTGTGAGGCTACCGATCCCAATTATACCGCTGCCGCAGCCGACAAGAAGGGCTCATTTACCGGCGGCTATATCACTGGCGGCAATCTCAGCTCGGCAGGCGACAGCGAGGGAACTATCACTGTGAGCCTGGGCACCCTCGAGATGACCGGCGGCACCATCATCGGCAACTATAGCAGTAAGAATGGCGGAGCCGTCGTGGCAACAGGCAGCACGGCGCTTACCGTCGGCACCTTCACCATGAGTGGTGGCAGCATCATCGGCAACAAGGCCGGCGTGAGCGGCAATGCCGTCGCTGTGGCTGGTTATGGCGTGTTTGGATTGAAGGGTGGTACCATCACTAACAACAACAACGGGGCTGGTAATACCGGTGATGCTGCCGTGTCGGCATCCGCCAATACCACCGTCACCTTGTCGGGCGGCGAAGTCAGCCACAGTTTTACCAGTGTCAGCAGTGAGGGCGCTGTCGTCATTGACGGTGCCGTGACCATCACCGGCAACCAGAAGGGCATCATCAACTGGGGCACGCTGAGCCTTTCCGCCAATCCTGACATCAGTGGTAATACCGATGGTACCACGAAGACCAACCTGGTGGTGCCCACGGGCAAGAAGATAACTATTGCCGGTGCGCTGAGCAACACCAATGCTATCGGCATCACCATGCAGACACCCGCCGACTTGGTATTCACAAGCGGATTGTCGGGCAAGGGCGATGCCGGCAACTTCGACAGCGACAACAGCACGTATCTGGTAGGAGTGAACGCTGCCAACGAGGCTGTATTGCAGAAGGACATCAATAACGCCGACATCACCATTGAGATAGCTGACGACACCTTCGACGGCACGAAGAAGACCCCCGTGGTGAAAGTCTACGACTGGAGTCTGCCTGCAGAAAGCCGACTGCTGACCGAGGGCACCGACTACGAGCTGGAATACACCACCAACGAGGGCGGCGACCCCACCAAGCCGAACTATATCGATGCGAAGACTTACGAGGATGACGTGATTGTCAAAGGTATTGGCAAGTACTGCAACTCCAGGAAGGGCAGCTACACTATCAAACCATGCCCGCTGACCGATGCCAAGATCGTTGTTACCGTAAGCACGCCGCTGACATACAATGCTGATAAGCAGGACGTGACGGTGACCGTGCAGTATAACAACGGTACTGACCCTGCCGTCACCATCGATGCAGCCAACTACGACATCACGCCTGCTCAGGTGAAGGAGGTGGGCGACTACGACATCGTCGTCACCGCCAAGGATAACAGCAGCCTTACGGGCAGCATCACCAAGGTGCTGCAGGTCACCGATAAGGACATGACAACCTACGAGAGCCATTTCACCGTCAGTCCCGACCCCATCCCCAGGCAGATTCTGCTGGAGAGTGAGACAGAGGTGAAGCCTGAGGTCGCCGTGACCGACAACGACACGGAGACGGTGCTGACAAAGGACACGCACTACACACTGGCCTACACTGACAACAAAGACGAAGGCACCGCCACGCTGACCATCACGGGTCTTGCCCCCTATTATAAGGGAACCATCACCCGCACGTTTAAGGTGGTGAAGGAGTTCTTCGAGGCAACAGGCGACATCGACTGTCGCGTCACAGGCCCAACGACGGTGTCGGTGGGTAACAGCACCCACACCCTTGCCGTGCCTGTCAGTCCTACCGACGTGGTCATCCCCGCTACGGTGACCAACGCCGTCACGGGCGACGTGTTCACGGTGACGGGCGTTGACGAGGGGGCCTTCGCCAGTGCCGACATCACGTCGGTGAAGCTTCCCGACGGTATCACCGAGATTCAGCCCGGCGCATTCACAGGCACAGACAACCTGAAGTGGATTGACGTACACAACGCCACCGGCTTCATCACCGCCAGCATGGATCGTACGCTGTCCTCAAGCCCGTTCCTCGGCGTGCCGAAACAGGCCCTGGTCTATGTCTACGGCAAGAAAGCCTCTGGCGACAACAACGTATTCTACAACGGCACGGACTATGTCTGCGACAGGTTCGTCATCTACGATGACCTCTCAGGCTCTCAGAAGCAGTATCAGGATGCCGGCGACTACAAATGGCCCATCACCGTGCCCACGGCATTCAAGGCGAAGACCGTTGCCAACACGCGCCAGCTCACGAGTGGCCACTTCTACACCATCTGCCTGCCCTATGGCCTGCAGCTCCCGGCAAAACTGGTGGCATACGAGCTGATATCGTCATCCGACAAGAACATAGGCTTCCAGGCCCTTGAAGGCGTTGTGCAACTCCAGGCCTACGAGCCCTACCTGCTGAAGGCTAAGACCAGCGGCGCACTGCTAAGCGCCACCAACGTCACCGTTCCTGCCAGCCCCGCCGAGGGAGGTATGCACAGACTGAGGGGGGCAGGTCCCGTGGGCACGGGCGATGCCTACTTCTACGGCACCATGCGCTACATGGGAACGACGGCTCCCGCAGCCGAAGGTCTCTACATCATGCAGGCCTCGGGCAACTGGGGCAAGATTGAGACCGCCCAGGACTACGACCCTGCCACCGGCACAGGCATCTGCATCCTCCCCATGCGTGCCTACGTCAAGATGGGCTCGCCAGCAGCCCGCCGCCTCACCGCCACCTACACCAGCGGCATCGAGGAGATGCAGACTGCCGAAGAGGACGACGCCCCGGTCTACAACCTGCAGGGCATGAAGATCAACCGCGCCAACGCCAAGGGCGTGGTGATTGTCAACGGCAGGAAAGTCAGGGTGAAGTAAACGGTCTTTTGACTGCCACTATACCAAAACGGGTATAATTTTGCCAATAGCGGCAAATTTTATACCCGTTTTGGTATAGAATTTTGTACTTTCGGCTTTTTTGCTTATCTTTGCCACACCAATGTGCTAATAAGACTAATCTGTTATTGAACTATGAGAAAATGGATTCTTTCTTTGATGTCAGCCATCCTGCCCGTAGCTATGCAGGCACAGACGTTCCAGCAGGAGTTCGGCAACCCGCGTAAAGTCTTCGTGGAAACCGTTGCCATGCCCAATCATGCCGACAGCCACTATGCTGTAGGTCAGCAGGCCACGCTGCGTGTCGCAGCACGTGAAGGTGGGGTGCCGCTTCAGGGAACAATGCTGCGCTATAAGGTGGGGCCAGAGATGCTGCTCCCTGAGACCTACGACTCGGTTGCATTCGTCAGCGGTGAGGCAACGATTGCCATGGGGACGATGACGGAACCGGGCTTCCTGGCCTGCCAGTATGAGTTTAAGACCGCTGATGGGAAGAAGCAGACAGACTTGGTGAAACTGGCCTTTTCGCCTGATGCTATCGAGTCATATACCACGATGCCAAAGGACTTTGAGCAGTTCTGGCAGAAGGCACTGAAAGAGGCGCGTAAAGTAGATTTTGAACCTGAATACTTCGATGTGCCCGATGCCACCAACAAAGCGTTCAAAACCCGTCTGGTCCGCCTCCATGTGGGAAAGAATAAATGGATTTACGGCATGCTGACTATTCCTCTCACCCATCGGAGAGGGGCTGGGGGTGAGACATCTTTCCCCGTCGTCCTCTGTCCTCCAGGTGCAGGCAGCACGAAGGTCTTCCCCAGCGACTACTTCGGCCGTGAGGGCATGATCTATATGAAGATAGAAATTCACGATAACGACCCACGCATCCCCGATGCCGAATACAACGCCATGCGTCAGAAGAAATGCGACGGCTATATGCGTCGGGGAATGGAATCGAGAGATACCTATTATTATAAAGATGTATATGTGGGCTGTGCCCGAGCCGTAGATTTCCTCTGTTCTTTGCCAGAATGGGACGGTAAGAATGTCATCGTGACGGGAGGCTCACAAGGTGGCGCACTGACCATCATCACCGCCGCTCTCAACGAGAAAGTGACGATGTGTGCCCCCTTCTATCCTGCCCTCTGCGACCTCACCGGATTCCTCCATCAGAGAGCTGGCGGCTGGCCAAAATTCTTTACCTCCTGGTATAAGGACGGACGCATCGACATCGCTCAGGAGCAGGCCGTTGAGACCCTTCAGTATTTCGACGTGGTGAACTTCGCCCGTCTGCTGAAAGTACCCACCTTCATGTCGTGGGGCTATAACGACGACACCTGCTCGCCTACCTCTGTATGGGCAGTATGGAACGTCATCACCGCCCCTAAAGAGAAGGACAACACCCCGTCGAGCGGTCACTGGCGCTTCCCCACAAGTCAGACAAAGTGCTTGGAGTGGATGAAACAAAACCTGGATCGCCGTTAGGGGAAATCTAAGACCAACGTGAATGATTTTCCTCAGTCGGCAGCATTAAACACCCCGATTTTTTTTGGCACTTCCAGCTTTTTTGTTTATCTTTGCGGACGAGAATAGTAATCTGGCAGATGAGTAAGTATGAGATTCCTTTCCTGACAGCGTGCATTCAGGCATTCGGGCGGCGCTTTGGCATGACGCGACAAGCAGCCTTCCGATACCTGCATGAGCATAAGGGCTTGGCGTTCTTAATAGAGTTCTACGACGTGGAGCATCTACAGTCAATGGACGAGACCATTGACGACCTGCTTATCGTCTGTCAAAAGAATGGAGGGGCACTGGTATGAAACTCTGGGCTTTCTCCGCAAAACTAACGTTGTAGCCGTATGAATCAGCCTTCCCATCATCAAATAGCAACCTACCTGACCAACTATGCACTCAGCGAGTTGGTAAAGTATGTGATAGAAGATACAGGCTGTTCCATTGAAGAGGCTATGGAACAAGTATATAACTAAACTTTCCCACCCTTATGAAATTGAGTAAATTCAGTATATATAGGGCGTTCAGACCACCCCTAACCCCTCCTAACTTAGGAGGGGTTAGGGGTGGTCTGAACAAATGGAAAAAGGTGGGAAACTTCAATAAAGATAATTTATGTATAACTGCAAAACCGTGATGCCTATGGGCTGAGAAAAGAAAGACAAAAGACATATAGGAACTGAAGCGT
>Ga0310697_10001623_pt1 | contig 25657 bp, 18 predicted proteins | sample 172DNAGHGlowgp2_FD_203883 | JGI IMG/M metagenome (GOLD analysis project Ga0310697, IMG submission 203883) | Sheep rumen microbial communities from Palmerston North, Manawatu-Wanganui, New Zealand - 1728 DNA GHGlow gp2 (v2) (version 2) | ecosystem: Host-associated > Mammals > Digestive system >...
AGGCCAGCCAAGTGCAACACTCAACTCCGCCTTTTTGGATTGACATGTCGCGATTGTACGAAATGTGGGTGTTAAGTATTTTGCAAAAAAACAGTATAAACGAAATTTTGTTTCAAGAAAGAGGTTTATATGGCCGCCAGATTGCCGATTTTGTCATTAGGAAAGAAAAAATGGTTCTTGATGCAAAATACAAACCTGATTATCAGAACATAGGTTTTGTTGATATAAATGACATTCGTGAAATAAGTGGCAATGCTCGCGACGAAAAATTGTTACCAGACATTTCTGAAGAATATTCGCCACGGTGTGTGATCTTATACCCTGGCGATGAATGTGAATTGCTTCCTGAATCAAATAAACTGTTTTGTGAACAAGGAACAAAAATACCACATTATCGTAATTTCTACAAAATCAGCATTAAACTTCCAATAACAAATGCTTGAACCATGCAATCCCAAACCACAGAATACAAAGAACAATGGCAAACAAAATCCCAAGAAAATCAGCTTATGTCAAACGAAACACATAATATAGAACAGCAATTTGAGGAAATACGCAACCTCATCATATTGCATAGGACAAGGGCATTGCAGAATGTCAATGAAGAGTCACTGACTATGAGTTGGCAAATTGGGCAAATTGTTTCTTGTCGGTTGAAGACCAACGAATGGGGTAGCAAGGTGGTCACCCAGCTTTCGGAGTATTTGCGTTCCAAAGACCCTTCGCTGAAAGGCTACAGCCGCCGAAATATCTACAATATGGTGAACTTTTACGAAGCCTATTCTTCGCCCGAGTTTGCCGAATTGGTTCAAGGGTTGAACTTGCTTCAAATCGTGCAGCCAGAAACCGCACAAACCGGAGAGGCTTCAATTGTGCAGATTCCGTCTGCACAAATTGGTAATGAAATTGTGCAGATTCCGTCTGCACAATTACCTAAAATATTGTGTATCACCACTTTTTCTAATCACATTGAGATATTAAGCCGTTGCAAAACCAACGAAGAAAGGCTGTTTTATATCATTTATTCTTATCGGGAACGGCTTAACAACAAAGAGCTGCATCGTTGTATCAACAACGATACTTTTGGTTCAATGATTAGCGACAAGACCAATTTTTCTTCCGGATTAAAGACCGCCTACCCACAATCCATTGCTCTTTTCAAGGACAGGGCGTTTGTTGATTTCTTGAACCTTCCACAAAAACATAGCGAAAAGCAATTGCACAAAGGCATACTGGAGCATATCAAACAGTTTGTCCTTGAATTAGGAAAAGATTTCCTGTTCGTGGATAGTGAATACCCATTGCAAGTGGGTAGTTCCACTTTCAAGGTCGATTTGCTGTTTTACCACAGAGGCTTGCAGTGCTTAGTGGCCATCGAACTAAAGACCGGGCATTTCAAACCTGAGTACATAGGCCAATTAGAGTTCTATCTGGAAGCCCTCGACAGGGATGTGAAGCGCAGTAACGAAAACCCAAGTATTGGCATCTTGCTTTGTCAAACAGCCGACCACAATGTAGTAGAATATGCTATGAGCAGAAGCATGAGTCCTACTATGGTGGCCGAATATCATCGCCAGTTGATACCCAAAGAAGTTATCCAAAAGTCCCTGGATGAGTTTTGCAGTTTTCTAATCGACAAATAACAACAGCAGCCCATAATCAAGAAAAAAAGCAGATGAAACTTTTAACATCCATCCTCATGAAAAAACTCCTAACCCTAACACTTTTAATGGCCTTAAGCATCGGTTCAGCATGGGCCTGCACCAACCTCATCGTGGGCAAGAAAGCCAGCACCGACGGCAGCGTGATGTGCACCTATAATTGCGACGGCTTCGGGTTTTCCGGTTCACTGTTCTACAGCCCTCCGGGACGGCATGAACCTGGCGAACTCATCCCCATCCACGGCTGGGGTCCCTCGCACGAAGGTCAATTCGTGAAACAAGTGGACTACACCTACAACGTCGTCGGACTGATGAACGAACGGCAGGTGACCATCGTGGAAACGACTTTCGACGGACGCCTGGAACTCGTCAACCACGAAGGCCTGCTCGACTATTTCACCTTGATGCGTCTGGCCTTGCAACGCTCTGCCACCGCTCGCGAAGCCATCAAGTGCATGGCCGAGCTCGTTGAGGAATACGGCTACAACAGCAGCGGCGAGACCATCACCATCTGCGACCCCAACGAGGCCTGGATCATGGAAATCATCGGCAAGGGCGAAGGCAACAAAGGCGCCGTTTGGGTGGCCCTGCGCATCCCCGACGAATGCATCTGCGCCCACGCCAACCTGAGCCGCATCCGCCAGTTCCCACAAGAAGGCCAGCAGACGGCCCGTCTGCGGAAAAGCATCAGCAGCAAGAACCTGAAACACATCTTCCGCCCCGAAGTGGAATGCGTCTACGCCGCCGATGTCATCAGCTTCGCTAAGGAACGGGGCTTCTATTCGGGCAAGGACGAGGACTTCTCGTTCCGCGACGCCTACTGCCCCATCGACTTCGAGAACGTGCGCTATGCCGACGCTCGAGTGTGGAGCTTCTTCCGCCATCACTACAGCCACGAGGAGATGGACAAATACCTACCTTATATTAATGGCGACTTCGAGCAATGCGACCACCTTCCGCTTTGGATCAAGCCCGACAAACCGCTCTCCATGCGCGACTTGCAGGCCGACATGCGCGACCACTTTGAAGGTACGCCTTTAGATATGACTTCCGACATGACCGCTGGCCCATGGGGCATGCCCATCCGCCCACTGCCGATGCACTTCAAGGATAGCGACAGCATCCCCTATTATCGTGAACGTCCCATCGCCACGCAACAAAGCGGTTTCACCATGACCTGCCAAATGCGTTCGTGGCTGCCCAACGACGTAGGTGGCGTCACCTGGTTCAACTGCGACGATGCCAACATGGTGGCCTACGTGCCGCTCTACTGCTGCATCACGCAGGTGCCCGACTGCTTCCGGCCCGAGAACAACCCGCGCAACGAGTTCAGCGACCAGTCGGCCTTCTGGATGAACAATTGGGTGGCCAACATGGTCTATCCACGCTATTCGATGATGATCGGCGACCTTCGCAAGGCACAAAACGAGCTGGAGGACTATTATTTTGCCGACCAGGACAGCGTGCTCCTCACCATCGAAAAAATGATGCCGGTCGACCGCCGCAGCTACCTCAACAACAAAAGCATCGCATACGCCGAGCGTATGATGCAACGCTGGGACAAGTTGGCCAAATACCTGATTGTGAAATACAACGACCAAGTGGTGAAACGCGTCGACAAGGACGGTAATTTCCAACGCTGGGGCTACGAGACGCCTGGCTATGATCAACAATTCATCGACGCCATAGGCAAGTCGACGGGCGAGCGTTACAAGCTGAAAAAGGTGATTGAGCGCAGGGAGCGATAAGATAATTTGCTATTTTTGCCAAAATTTTTCGAGAAATGCACAGCTACCAACACGAAGTGAAATACTACGAATGCGACCGCATGGGCGTGACGCATCACTCCAACTATGTCCGTTTCATGGAAGAGGCCCGTGTCGACTATCTTGACCAGCTGGGCTACGGATTTGAGAAAATCGAGGCCGACAACGTGTTCTCGCCCGTCGTCTCCATCCAATGCGACTACAAAAGCCCCACCACCTTTAAGGATGTCATCGACATCGAAGTCTTCATCAGCAAGGTCACCGAGATGAAGTTTGAGTTCACTTATGTGATGCGCAAAGGCGACAAGACCGTATGCACAGGCAAGAGTCTGCATTGTTTTACTGAAAACGGACGTCCCGTGGCCATATCGAAACGCTTGCCCCAACTCTATGCCAAGATTTGCGAAGTGAAGAAAGATTAATGACGTATCAAAAAGAAGAAAGCACCTTTAGTAATCGTGAAACCAAAGGTTATTTTTCGTAATTTTGCACCCTCAATTCGCCTTCCCTTACAAAGGTTGTTATTTTGTTGTAAATCAATTTATTAATGCATAGAATCTTCATTTCATTATATAGGTATTTCAACCATCACAAGGTCTTGATGTACCTGATTATGGTCATTTCGGCGTTGGTTTTCCTCTTCTTTGGACTCAAACTCCATTTTGAGGAAGACATCACCAAACTGCTTCCCTCTTCGAGTGTCGAGAGCCAACTGGCATTCAGTTCCATCCAACTGAAAGACAAGATATACATCCAGGTGACCTCTGCCGACGAGCGTCTTGAACCCGAGATACTGGCCGAACGCACCGACGAGTTCATCAGTCTTCTTTACGAGCGTGACTCTTCGAGCCACTTTATTTCCAATGTGTTATACAACATGGAACCTGAAGTGGGCATCAACGCCTTGGATTTTGTGCTCGAGCATATCCCCTCGTTCATCGACACTTCAGCCTATCAGGACTTCGAGAGAGCCCTTGAACCCGAAGCCATTGAACGGCAGATGTGGGTCAACTACGAACAGATGATGGAAGATGAGACGGGCGATATCACGCAAGCCATCATGTACGACCCGCTCAACCTCCGTGGCGTGGTGCTTGGCGATGTGCTGCAAAGCGCCGCCAGCAACTTCAACCTCATCGACGGGCACCTCTTCTGCCCCGACAGCACCGTGGCCCTCGCCTACCTCGCCCCGGCCTTTAAGACCTTGGATTCATGGTCGGCAACGGAATTCAGCCACATGCTCTCGAAGGCACAACAAGACTTTGAGGCCACGCATCCCGACGTGAAAGTGTATGCACATGGCGACCCCATCGGCAGCGTTTCGAACGCAAGCCGTATCCGATCCGATTTGGTGGTGACCGTTGGCATATCCTTGGTACTCATCCTTATCCTTATGGGGTTGTGTTTCAGAAGCTTCTCGTTCATCTGGAAACTGCTGTTGCCCATCCTTTATGGTACCCTCTTCTCATTGGCATGCATCTATTGGATCAGGGGTGAGATGTCGCTCATGGCTCTCGGCCTTGGCGCCATCGTCTTGGGTGTGGCCATCAGTTATAGCCTGCACGTGCTCATCCACCATTTCTTCGTCGGCGATGCCGAGAAGCTACTCTTCGACGAGTCGACACCCGTCTTCTTGGGTTGCATCACCACGGTGGGTGCTTTCTGCAGCCTGCTCTTCACCGACAGCGACCTGCTCCGCGACTTCGGCCTGTTCGCTTCGTTCGCCCTATTAGGCAGCACCCTGTTCTCTCTTGTTTTCCTGCCACATTTCCTGCCCAAGCGCAATGCCGATGCCGACAGCAAGACCTTCCGCCGCATCTCACGCCTCAACAACCTGCCTTTCGACCGTAAGCCCTGGTTCTTGGTGCTAATCATGGTTATCGTAGTCGTAGGTATCATCTTTGCTCCTAAAGTGAAATTCGACAGCGATCTGCGCAACCTCGACTATAACTCACCTTCCGAGACTGCAGCCGAAAACCTTTTCAACGACAAAAACAACGACGGCTTCTACCACCTCTATTTCGCCACCGTCAGCACCGACATCGACGAAGCTTTGGAAGCCGACAAGACGCTCATGACTAAACTCGATTCGCTTACAAAGGAAGGTAGGGTTCATAGTTACACCAACTTCATTCCCAAACTCTTCGTCACCCAATCCGACCAAGAACAGCGTATCGCCAAATGGAACGATTTCTGGACGGAGGAGAGAAAAGCCTACGCCATCGCCCAAGTGGACAATGGCGCCATTAAGTTCGGCCTCGATCCTATGATGTTTTACGACTTCAAGGACCTACTTGACGCCGACTATGAGGCCACCTCGCTGATGGAAAGCGGAGTGGTGCCCGAGAACCTTTTAGGCAATTTCATCGAATGCAACGCCGACAGCCAATATATGGTGTTCACCGATGTCTCCATGAACTTCAAAGAAAAAGACATCGCCACCGACGCCTTGGTCACCAACCCCAAGACTTTCGTACTTGAGCCCTTCTACTATTGCAAGAGCATGGTGGAAGTCATCAACGACGACTTCAACATTGCCGTATGGATCTCATCGCTGTTTGTGCTGGTCATTCTGCTCATCTCGTTCCGCAACATCATCACGGCACTGTTGGCATTCCTTCCCATGGTGCTCAGCTGGTTCATGGTACAAGGCTATATGGCCTTGATTGGCTTGGAGTTCAACCTTATCAACATCATCATTTCGACCTTTATCTTCGGCGTTGGCGTCGACTACAGCATCTTCATCACCGAGGGCCTGCTCAAGCAAGCGCGCACGGGCAACCGCGACGTGCTCACCTGGCACAAGGTGGCCATCTTCTTCTCGGCAGCCATCCTCGTCATCGTGGTATCGTCGCTGCTCTTCGCCGTACATCCCGCCATCCGCTCCATCGGCCTCAGCACCCTCATCGGAATGGCTTCAACCATCATGATTTCGTATTCATTGCTGCCGTTTGCTTTCTGGCAGCTCATGAAGTGGACATGGTACAAGCAGAGTGTGATGAAAAAGAAAAGTCAAGAAAAACACAAAACAGAATGAAAAGGCACGCTTTTTGATAAACATAGCGTGAGTTTTTTTAGAACATTTTTAGGATGAAGAAATTTACATTGATTCTCACAGCAATGCTGTTTTCCTTTACGGCCTTCGCACAACAGAAGCTTGACACCGAGTTCACCCAAACCAAGGTGATGAAAATATCGGGCAAGACCGTCAACAAATCCGGCCATATCGTTTTTGATGGAGTCGACCACCTCGACATGACCTATGCCATGCCCGAAGGCGACTATTTCATCATCGACGGCAACAAGGTGAAAATCAACATGGATGGCAAGAAAGCCGACCTTGATGCCAACAAGGTAAAGATGGTCCAACTACAACGCTCCACCCTACTCAATTGTCTTTCGGGCAATTGGGAACAGGCGGCAACAGACAACAATGCCGAGTTGACTATTTCGGAAGAGAAAGGTCTGAAAACCATTGCCATTGTTGCCAAAGGCAAAGTGCCCAAAGGCGGCTACAAATCCGTAGTAGTGACCTGCCGAGCCTCAGATAACCACATGGTCAAAATGGAGCTGGAAGAAGCCATAGGCATCATCAACACCTACGAAATCAAATAACTGTACTATCCTTATTCGGGAATCGGATAAGCTTCGTAAAGGATGTCGTGCAAGGCAGTCCTGGTACCTTGACGCACCAATTTGTTGGGATCGGTGTTGGGATGGGCGCGGTTCGACAAGAAGACGATGAGCAACTTATTCGCGGGGTCGGCCCAAACGAAAGTTCCCGTGAAACCCGTATGACCATACCCTTTCATTGAGCCCGACTTGGAAGCTGTGCTGGAACCCTTCTTATCGACGGGAAGCTTGTCGAATCCAATGCCTCTACGGTTGTTGTTACTCGAAGCGAAAGGCGCCTTGGTGAAATAACGCACTGTTTCAGGTTTCAGGTACTGCACACCTTGGTAGGTGCCCTCATCAAGAAACATCTGCATGATAGCAGCCAAATCGTGAGCATTGGCAAAAAGACCGGCATGGCCTGCCACACCACCCATCATGGCTGCAGCCTGATCGTGCACATCGCCCCAAACGAGTTGCATGCGGAAGATGGTATCGTTCTCCGTCGGGGCAATCTGGTCGCGAGTGAAGTGGTTCAAAGGCTGGTAGCAGATGTGCGATAGGTTCATCGGCATGTAGAACTTCTCGTTCAGATAGTCTTCAATGCTCTGGTTGGTCAGTTGCTTGACAATCTTTGGGATATAATAGAAGCCCATATCGCTGTACAAGTATTTCTTTTTCCCCAATGGCGTCTTGGCCACGGAATCGAAGATGCGGTCGGCATAGTCGTTGACAAGGTAAAGGTTCTCAGCCACCCTGACACTATGACTCTCGTCCATCTCCTCGCTATAGAACTCTGTCATAGGTCCGTTTTCGTCAACTGTCACCTTATAGAAGGGAACCCACGCCTTCAATCCAGCTTGGTGCGTCATGATGTCGATGAGCTTCAGTTTACCATGAGCCTTACCTTTCAGGTAGGGGAAAAAATCGGCTAACGTCTTGTTTAAGTCAATCAGGCCATCGTCATACAGCTTCATCACAGCCAGCGTGGAAGCGAAAATTTTTGTGCAAGAGGCGATGTCATAAAGGTCGTTGGGTTGCACCTTGTGGCCGCCACCATAAGTGAAATTGCCAAAGCATTTGTCATAGACCACTTGGCCGTCTTTCATCGCCACGATTTGGCAACCAGGATAGGCACCATGACGGATGCCAGCCTTGGCTACAGAGTCCAAACGATGCACATAGGTCTCATCCAATTCCACCGACACATTTTGCTCCAAACCATTCGCAGAACTGGTGTCAACGCCTGTCGCGGGAGTTGTAGGACCAATCGTCTTGGCAGGCACCTCTTTCGAAGGCAATATGTGCACTTTTTTCTCGGGCGCGCCAACGACGATGCCATCGCCACAATTGAACTTGTTGACAGAGACCGGCAGAGTGCCATGAGGCTCCAGCTCGCCAGAGAGCAACTTCACAACAGCGTTGACGGCCGGCACCTCATCCTGATAGCCCACCACCAAGCCTTTCACACTGTTATTGATACGGAACATATCCAAGGCATAAGGACAGGCAAACAAGTTAAGAATCACGTCGTTCTGTGCAACAAGGCGGTTGAAAAACTTCACCGTCCCATCATTGATGCCATAATTCTTGTCGGCAAACATCGTTGTCTTCTCAATGCTGACCACCACCAAATCATAACTTTCCAACTCTTTGAGCCATGCCGCCGACTTGGTTGCAATCTCATCTTTCTTCACCACAAACGACTTGGTGCTATAGCCACGCTCAATCAGACCATTGTTCACGTCGTTTTTCGTGTTTCCAATGGTGACAACAGCGATTTTCTTGTTGTTGACCAAAGGAATCACGTTGCCTTCGTTGCGAAGCATCGTGATGGCTTCGTCATACAACTGCTGGCGCAACTCGGTGTAGGCCGTTTTTTTCAGGTCAGTCATCAAATTCTCTGTCGACACTGCCTTGTATTTGTTAAGTCCAGCACGATATTTATACCGGAGAATCTTCTTGCAACTCTCTTCCACTCGGGCTTCCACTTCGGAATCGCGTTCTGCTGCCGCCTTGATGGTCCGAATGGCATAAGGGACATCTTGAGGAAGGATGAGCACATCGTTGCCTGCCATGAAAGCGACATAAGGCACGCTGTCTTGACGCACCTTCTCCGACACACCCTTCATGTCAAGTCCGTCGGTGAAGATGAGGCCTTCAAAGCCCATCTCTTCTTTCAGCAGGTCGGTGACCACGCCATGCGACAATGATGAGGAGGTATTCTTCACCTTCTCAATAGCGGGGAAATAGAGATGTCCGACCATAGCACCGTTCACTCCGTTTTCAATCATGTAACGGAAGGGCGCCAGCTCGATGTCGCGCACCTCTTCCATCGTTCGCGTCACCGTGGGAAGGGTCAGATGCGAGTCTGTCGAGGTGTTGCCATGCCCGGGGAAATGCTTCATCGTTGTGGTCAGACCTTTGCTTTGCATGCCCAATGCATAAGCCGTGGCCTTCTCGCCCACTGTCTTTGGATTCTCGCCAAAGCTGCGCATACCAATGATAGGGTTGGCCGCATTTGAGTTGACATCGGCCACGGGAGCGAAGTTGACATGGATGCCCATACGCTGGCATTGTTCAGCCACTTGCTGGCCCATCTCATAGATCAACTCGTCATCGCCAATGGCCCCCAAAGTCATTTGATAGGGATAAGACAGTGTCTTGTTCACACGCATGCCCAATCCCCATTCGGCATCGATGCTGACCATCAGAGGGGTTTGCGCCATGGCTTGCCATTCGTTGGTCTGCCTCACCTGCGCCTCGGCATCGGCACGGAAGAAACACACTCCTCCAATATTGTATTTCTTGATGTACTTGGCCACATTGGCATCAAAAGGTTTGTCAGGATTGTTGGCGCGCATGCATATTAGTTGTGCCACACGCTGCTCCAACGTTAGACTATTGTAGACTGAATCAACCCAGCGCGACTCCGCATCCTGGGCAAGGCATTGGCCAGCAGAAAAAGCCAACGCAATGAGACCTAAAACATACTTCTTAATATTCATATAATTAAATTATTTTCAATAAGATAAACTATTTAACTTCAACCAATCCTTTAATTCATACCAATCGTAAGGCTTGCATACGATGGTTTTGCTTTTGTCCAACACAAACACCGTAGGTGTAGAAGTGATATGGTAATCCAAAAAGGGTTTACTCTCCCAACGTAAATCATCATAGAAATGGTATCCTGTCAGACGCATTTTTTTCACCTGTTTCGCAACCTCTTCCTTATCGCCGGCCAACGCAAAGGTTACCAGTTCAAAATCCGACTTCAAATCCAAGTGTCTCCGGATTTGTGTCAAAAAATCGTGGCAATATTCACAGTCAGTCGACCAGAAGACAACAATAACATACTGTGCATCAGACCCGTATAAGCTATACTCCCTATTATCAATGGTAGTACCCGAATAATCTGGAGCCATAACGCCTACCCTGACCTTTTGGTAAGGTTCCGTTATCGAATCCAAACGCATTCCCTGCTCAATAGTAATCTCACCCTCAAAGATTTGAGGATAGTTCAGGAGATATTCCGTCACCGCATCACGCCCCATATTGGCATAACCATCCAAGGCAAAACCCAACACATATTCATACATCTTCATATTGGTTTTGGCCTTGCCCAAAAGGACGCCTAAACCTTTTATTGAAAGGCTGTCGAATCGTTGCTCGTCACCATCAGTGAATGAAAAGAAGAAATCAACCATCTTGTCGTCCAGCACCTTCGAGCCAATCAAAGTCGTGTCACCGAAATCCACGCCCTCCCAATAGGCCGACATGGCATCGTTTTGCGCTTTAACATGCAAGGCTGAAAACGCAAATGTCAACAACAATACGATGTAAGACATTCTTTTCATAGTCAATATATTGTTCTATCTCATCAAAAGTCCAACTTTAACTGAATCGCCATGTTGAAAGTCATGCGATGCAAGGTTGTGGTGCCATAATCAGCAATGGCTTGCTTGTGTTCTGGGGTTGGATAGCCCTTGTTCTTTTTCCAATTGTAAACGGGATATTGCTTGTCGTATTGTACCATCATCATGTCTCTTGTGGTTTTGGCAAGAATGGAAGCAGCAGCGATGGCTTGGTACTTGGCATCACCACCTACGACACATACATGTTTTGTTTTCTTGTATGGATTGAACCTATTACCATCGATCAGCAGCAATTCAGGTTCGATCGTCAGTTGGTCCAAAGCCCTATGCATGGCGAGGAAAGAGGCATTAAGGATGTTTATCTCGTCGATTTCTTGAGCTGTGACGACACCTATGCCATAAGACAGAGCCTCATTCATTACCAGCTCGCGAAGCTGCATGCGCTTTTTCTCAGTAAGTTGCTTTGAATCATTAAGTTCCGGATAATCACTGTCCTTTTTCAATATCACTGCAGCAGCCACAACAGGACCGGCGAGACAGCCTCGGCCCGCTTCATCGCATCCTGCTTCAATCCCTTCAGAATAATGTGAAAGCAACGCCATGATCTACAAGATTTTGAAATAGTAATGATTAGCAAAGACCAAAACAAGGAACAGTGTAAGTAACAAGTTAGCCCATCCAGTATTGCCCATATAGGAGAAGGCATAGGCAAAAAGGACAGAAAGCACAAGAAAGAGCAGTCCATGCGTCAACGGGTTGCCGCCAATAAACAACAAAAAGATAGCAAAAACAAGCATGACGACCATCATTGAGATTTTGGTGCGCACAGCAACCGACTTCTCCAAATTGGCTTTGTTACCACCAAAAAGCAAAAACACCGCAGCCACTATCAGCAGCGACAACAAGATGATTATCTTGTAGTTGAATCCTGCAACCGTCAGATGGAACGAAGCAAAATAACCAAGGTACTCCTGCCCCGCCGTTTTAAAGTTACCGAAGAGAAACACACCTACAAAATAGAGGAAATACACCGCCAAAAAGCCCAAAAGAGGAATCAACGCCAAGCGAAACGAACCTTTCCTGGCCATTGGAAGCACTATTATCGACCATACAATTAGCAGAATGGCTGGGAAATAGCACATCGATGCCAATGCTATGAACAAGCCCGCATTTAACAGGCTCATCTCGGGGCTTGACGAAAGATGCACCTCAAAAAACGCCTTTAGCATCAATATGATAAACAAAGTAGCCAAGGCGAACGGATAAAACCGGGTCTGGGTGCAGGTGAGGCTCATCAACAGCACAAAAACAAACGCAGCCATGGTTCCGACCTTGCCCGTGATTTGGTTGTTGACAAGTACTGCATTGAAAACCAAGGCTTCAAGCACAATCAAAAGGAATGCAAATACGTATTGGGCGATAGGAGAAAAGTCTAGCAAGCGGTTGACAAGATTGAAAAGCGGCGTGACAGGCGACTCCAATCCCGTTATAGCTCGCCCCGAGAAGAACGCAGGAATCCACAGGGCAATGGCCATTAATGCAATCACCACATACTGGATGGCATAACTCTGTCTGAAAAACTTGATCATTACATCTTCATTAAGTCAAGTCCGATGTCATGGCGGTAATTGACGCCCTCAAAACGAATCTTCTCTGCCTCACGATAGGCGATACCCCTCGCCTCTTCAATCGAATCGCCATGGGCAGTCACTGCAACAACACGACCACCAGCGGTGACCACATTCTTATTGGCGTCAAAGGCCGTGCCAGCATGGAAGGCGACGACATCCTTCAGATTGTCCAATCCGCTCATAACCATACCTTTCTTATATGCCTCAGGGTAACCACCCGACACCAACATCACCGTCACCGCAGTCTTTTCGCTCTTGGCGTAATGTACCTCATTGAGGCGACCATCGGCGCATGCATCCAACAAATCGGCAAAGTCACCCTCAATACGGGTCGTCACGGCTTCGGTCTCAGGGTCGCCCATGCGAACGTTGTACTCGATGACATACGGATCGCCACCGTCGTTCATCAAGCCCAGGAAAATGAAGCCTTTATAGTCGATGCCTTCGGCATTCAGGCCTTTCAAGGTTGGCTTCACGATACGTTGCTCTACCTTTTCCAAGAAATCAGGCGTGCAGAACGGAACGGGCGAGACGGCACCCATGCCACCCGTGTTAAGCCCTATGTCTCCGTCGCCAATGCGCTTGTAGTCCTTGGCTTCTGGCAATAACACATAATGCTCTCCATCCGTCAACACGAAGACCGAGACTTCGATGCCTTTCAGGAACTCTTCGATGACCACAGTAGCTGATGCTGCACCAAACTTACCGTCGAGCATCTTGCCAAGCTCATCCTTCGCCTCTTGCAAGTCATTGAGAATCAACACACCTTTACCTGCTGCAAGACCATCAGCCTTGAGCACGTATGGCGCCTTCACGCTTTCGAGGAACGTGTATCCTTCGTCAAGGTTATCCTTGCTGACCTTGAAACATTTCGCCGTAGGCACGCCATACTTCTCCATAAAGTCCTTGGCATAGGCCTTGCTACCTTCCAGTTGCGCACCACGGCTGTCAGGTCCGATGATCTTCACACCTCTCAGTTCAGCATCTTTCTTGAAGAAATCAACGATACCGTCGACCAAAGGCTGCTCTGGGCCTACCACAACAAGATGAATCTCTTGCTTTAAGCAGAAATCCTTTACTGCCTCAAAATCAGATGGTTTTACATCGACATTGACACCCACTTGGGCGGTACCAGCATTGCCAGGGGCAATGAAAACATGAGCACCTTCACCTTGGGCCAGCTTCCATGCCAAGGCATGCTCGCGACCACCAGAGCCGAGCACCAATATGTTACGCTTAACAGCAGTGATGTGCTGTCCTTGAACCTCTTTCCAATTCAAGGCTTCTTTTCTGGCTTCACCAGGATACATGATTATCTTAGCCATATTCTATTCTTTAATTGCTTTCATTAATGAGTTCCAAATGTCATCTGCCGCTTTGTCCCAGGAGAACTCCTTGGCACGTTCCCTACCCTTTTCAATCAAGGGCTCACGCACGTTCTCGTCAAGCATCTCGGCCATACCCTCAGCGATAGAGGCCTCGCTGAATGGATCCACAAGTAAGGCAGCATCGTCGGCCACTTCAGGCATAGAAGTCACATTGGAGGTAATGACAGGAGTGTCGCAACGGAAAGCCTCTAGAATCGGAATTCCAAAACCCTCAAAATAAGAGACATACACCGATGCCAAAGCCGAAGCAGTCACCTTATGCAGGTCGTCGGCACTCAATCGGCCAGCAAAAATCACCTCATCTTTGAACCTCATAGCGTTGTAAGCCTGCTCAATAGGCTCCGACCACCAACGCTTCTCCCCCACAATCAACAACTTGACATTGGTTGGCGTTTGACTTTTGAACAAATCGAAAGCTGTGAAGAGTCGCGCCAAGTTCTTGCGCGGATGCAATGAACCCACAAACATGAAATAGGGATTGCCTCCCGTATATTTGGCACGCACAGACTCCTGCTCCTCATCGGAGACAGGCGCGAACTTCTCATTCACGCCATTATATGCCACATCTATCTTCTCTGGCGCTATGCCGTAACACTTCACGATATCTTGCTTCGAGAACTCGGAAACCGTCACGATACGTTTGGCTTTATGGGCAAATTTCGGGAAGTATTTCTTGTAGTGCCAAAGATGGATTCTCGGCATGTCTTTCGGAAAATGTTCGAAGTTAAGATCATGGAATTGAGCAACTTGAGGTACATCAGAACGCAAACTCAAGTAACCATCAGGCGAGAAAAACAAATCGGGGCGGATTTCATCCAGAGCTTTTTTGACCGAAAACTCAAAGAACCAGATAAACAAAAAAGGATGTCGCGCCTGTGGGAACAGCACAACAGGCTTCACGTTATCGCCAAAAATGAACATCGGGTCAGGCTCGCGATCGAAAAGGAAATAGAACTCCACATCGGGATGGCTTTTCACCATTCGACGCAAAGTATCGTATGCCACCCAACCTATACCTTCAAGCCTGTCTTTCAGCAACAAACGCGTATTGACTGCTATCTTCATTATTCTATTCTAAACTCGTTTACAAGCAGCCAAAGGCCGCTTTTTTTTGTTTCGCAAAAATACAAATTTTGCCCACATCAAAGCCATTCCCTACAGAATTGATTAGAATTTATTACTTTTGCTGAATACTAAATTGAAAACTTGTCATGAAGAAAGCTATTATCATCCCCTTTCTCACTTTGTTTTGCACTTTTGGTTTTGCGCAACCAAAGATCAGCGAACTGTCATTCCCAAACACTGTGAATGTCTTCGACCTATACGAGCTTTCGTTCCAAACGGGCGGCTACGACAACCCTTATGACCCCGATATCATCGATGTCTTCGCCGAATTCGAGTCACCAGACGGCAAGACGTTTAAAGTCAATGCATTCTATTATGAAGGTTACCAGTTCACTAAACAAAACGACGTAGAAAAATCCACTACGAGCCGTGACCAAGGATGGCACATCAGATTTACGCCCGACCAAACGGGGAATTGGAGCTTTAAACTACATGCCATCGACCGTAACGGCAAAACCTCCTTGGACACTTTCAATTCGAAACATTTTGGTTTCCAATGTCTTGCGGTTGACTCGGCACAAGGTTTCATCACAGTAGCCAACACCCGCTTCCTCAAACGCAACATCGTCGAAAACGGGTCTCGGACCGAGCACTCCTTTTTCCCGTGCGGTCCCAATGTGGCATGGTATGGAAATTCCGGCTCTGCCTCTAACCCGCGCGGCATCTATGATTATGAAAAGTATATCAACGCATTAGACGGCAATGCCAACTTTATTCGCGTGTGGCTCAACCGCTACCAATATCTGAGCCTTTACGGGCCGGAATACACGCAAAAAAACGGCAACAAGACCAAGGTATATTTCGATTCGACCCTCAACCAGAAAGACGCCGCCGAATTTGATTTCATCGTCGAGTATGCAGCACAGCACAGCATCAGCCTCATGCCCTGCATCTTCACCTTCGGCGATTTCGTCGAGAATGGCACCTTCAAAGGCGACGCCAGCTGTTGGCAAAACAACCCTTTCCACACCATTCTTGGCCTGAAATCGCCGACAGATTTCTTCACTAATGCAGAAGCCAAACGCTTGAGTAAAAACCTCATACGATACATTGTTGCCCGTTGGGGCTATGCCACCAACATCATGTGCTGGGAGTTTTGGAACGAAGTCGACAACATCGACAACGGCAACCTAAGCAACACCCAGTTTCAGCACGACATCGTGAGTTGGCACAAAGAAATGGCGGATTACACCCGCAGCATCGACCCATTCGGGCATCCACTCACCACCTCGACTGTCAGTTTTAAAGAAAGTGATTATCTCAGCACTAATCTCTTCAAACCGCTAGAAATTGTACAATGCCACACATACGGTAATATCCAAAAAGCCAAGTCGAAAGAGCAACGTGCGCATCAACTGCTGGACAAAAGCCTTATGGCACACAAAATGTACCACGACAAACCGTTTTTCGTTGGAGAGTTCGGCTTCGGGCAAAGTAGCAACGACATGAAATACAAAGACAAAGACCCACACGGCTTCGACCTTCACAACTGTCTGTGGGCTTCACTTTTTTCCACCACGATGGGCCCCGCATCGTTTTGGTTTTGGAACTACCTGAACACCCATAAACTATGGAATATCTACAAACCCGCCATCACTTTTGTTGAACAACTCCCTAAACCTTCGGAATCGTTCACAGCGCACCACACGGCCACCATCAATGGGAATTCGACTGTTTTCCCCAATGGCATCCAAACATACTACATGATGAACAAAACGGAAGACACGCTATATGGTTGGTGCCAAGACACGGCCTACAGCTACCAAGCCCTGCGCCGACTCACCGACAAGGTAGGGGAAAATGGTCATTTCGACAACAACGGCGTATTCGACCCCAACGGCTACGTTTACACTTTGAACTCAGCAAAGAAACCTCGTCCTTCGTCCAGAAACAACGAAATCACGCTAATCATTAGGAAACAACGTGTTGGCACACAATACAGCATCAGATGGTTCGACGGCGAAACCGGTCAAGAAATCTCTTCGAAAAAAAACACGGTCGTCGTCCAAAACAATGGATTGTTTCAACCGAAAACCATCACTTTTGAGTTTCCGACATCCATCAGAGACGTTGAAAACCAGGCTGTCAACACCAAATTTGGCGATGCGGCCTTCATCATTACAGTCGATAACGGCACAAAAAATGAGAGCAATGCCGAAGGCACTGCTCCCAAAAAGGTGAAGAAGATTCGCGTCAAACGCAATTCAAATCAATAGCGATAGATGTCCGACTTGTAAGGACCCTCAACGGGAACACCAATGTAGTCGGCCTGCTTCTGCGTGAGCTTGGTCAGCTTCACGCCAATCTTCTCAAGGTGCAGGCGAGCCACTTCCTCGTCCAAATACTTGGGCAGGCAGTAGACACCTACTTTATATTGTCCACGCTTCTCCCAAAGGTCCATCTGGGCCAAGGTCTGGTTGGTGAAGGAGTTGCTCATCACAAAACTGGCATGACCCGTGGCGCAACCCAGGTTGACCAAACGACCCGAAGCCAACAGGAAGATGCAGTGGCCGTCGTCGAAGACGTATTTGTCGACTTGCGGCTTGATGTTGATTTTTTCTTTCAAATGCTCGGTCTTTTCGAGACGATCCACCTGGATCTCATTGTCGAAATGGCCGATGTTGCAGACGATAGCCTGATCCTTCATTTGCAGGATGTGTTCGAGTGTAATCACGTCACAGTTACCCGTGGTGGTCACGAAGATGTTGCCTTCCTTGACGGCTTCCTCCATCGTGGTCACTTCGAAGCCTTCCATGGCAGCTTGCAGGGCGCAAATGGGATCGATTTCGGTAACAAGCACGCGGGCGCCATAACTCTTCATCGAATGTGAGCAGCCCTTGCCTACTTCGCCATAACCACACACCACGACAACCTTGCCGGCAATCATCACGTCGGTGGCGCGCTTGATGCCATCGGCCAACGACTCGCGGCAACCATAGAGATTGTCGAACTTCGACTTGGTCACCGAATCGTTCACGTTGATGGCAGGCACCAGAAGCTCGCCGCGCTCGTGCATCTGATACAGACGGTGCACGCCCGTGGTGGTCTCTTCCGAAACACCCTTCCAACCAGCCACAACCGAATGCCAGAAGGTAGGATTCTCTTTATAGGTAGCCTTGATGACACTCATCAGAGCCCTCTCCTCTTCGCTGCCTGTGGCCGCGTCAAGGAGACTGGGGTCGTTCTCGCATGCAAAGCCTTTATGGATCAGCAAGGTGGCATCGCCGCCATCGTCAACGATGAGGTCTGGTCCCGTGCCGTCGGGAAAAGTGATGGCGCGCTTGGTGCACCACCAATAGTCTTCAAGCGTCTCGCCTTTCCAAGCGAAGACGGCAGTACCCGTCTCTGCGATAGCTGCAGCGGCGTGGTCTTGCGTGGAATATATATTGCACGAGCACCAACGCACCGTGGCACCCAATTTGACCAAGGTCTCAATCAAGCAGGCGGTTTGTATGGTCATGTGGAGCGAGCCCATGATCTTCGCGCCTTTTAGAGGCTTCGTGTCGCCATACTTCTTACGCAGCGACATCAAGCCGGGCATCTCGTGCTCCGACACTTCAATTTCTTTCCGTCCCCATGCAGCCAAGCCCATATCGGCCACCAAATAAGGGAGATTATTGTCTAATAGTCTGTTATCCATTGTGTTAAGATGATTTGTTTTTGTATTGTATGAAAAGACAAAAATAAACAAAAAACCGACTCAAAATGAAAAAAGGAGAAAACTTCTCCTATTTCATTTTTTGGATCAAAAAAAGCCTTAAGGCGACTCCTCCTTGAAGCAACCATTGCAAGGCAACCTGTCATCTTCTTGAGGGAGGGTTGAATACTAGTATTCTATTTCTTCGCGTTCCTTACCAGTAAAACCGAAGAGGCAGAGCAGGAGATAGATGGGTAACACGCCCAAGAAGAGTGTTACGAGGACAACCCACCAAGTGGGCTTGTTGAAGATAGAGTGTCCCAGGGCTTTCCGCAGCATGATCATGCCGATGGTCAATGCCATCAATATTGTTAGCAGGAGATACAACATAATGGTCAATTGTTTTTGTAGGTTCACTTCACCTTTGTGCAACAATCATGCCGTTTTTGAAAATGTGAAGAAGCTTAATGGTGCACTTCACTCCGTCCTCCAGAAACTACGTGTGAAAAGCAAGAGAATAGTGAAGATTTCGAGACGGCCTACCAGCATATCGAACGAAAGGAGCCATTTGGCCCCATTGGATATGGCGTCGAAATTACCACTTGGTCCTGTGATGCCCGACCCTGGGCCGTAATTACTGAAACATGTAAGGAACGAGATGGCCCCATCCTCAATCGACATGCCCATGGCCGATAGTGCCACCACATTGCCCATAAAGAGGATGATGAAAAGCGAGAAGAACGACAGCACACGTTTCAAGGCGAGTTCGTCAACAGTCTGCCCCGAAACCTTGACATTGTATACACTCGACGAGTGAAGCATCTCATACACCGTCTTCTTCATATACCTAAACAACACGATGACGCGCACCATCTTGATACCTCCACTGGTGGAACCCGCGCAGCCTCCTACAATCATCATGACCACCGTGGGGATAAGGAAGATACGTCCCCAAAGGTCGTAGTTGTAATTGCTGCCTTGGAAGCCCGTATTTGAAAGCAAAGCCACCACATGGAACAACGAAGTGCGGATGCGCTCCCACCACGTCTGTGGATGCGATGCCAACTGCTCATCAGTCATGAGGTTGAAACGAGGAGCAATGGCGAATCGCAGAATAAACAAGAGCGTGAAGAAAAGGATGGCCAACAAATACCACCGTAGTTCCTCATTGCGTTTGATAATGTCGAAACGACCATTAAACATGAAGTGGTACATCGCGAAATTGATGCCCGAAAGGAGCATAAAGAAGATGCACACACATTCGATATAGTTGGATTGGAAATACCCAATGCTGTCTTGATGTGTGCTGAAGCCACCCGTAGCGATGGTCGTAAAAGCATGGCAAACAGCATCGAACCTATTCATAGGTCCCACAACGTAAGCAATGGCGCAAAGCAAGGTCAATGCGATGTAGATAAGCCAAAGCAGGCGTGAGGTGGCGCCCATGGTGGGCGCGAGTTTCTCCACGCTCAAGCCTGGAGCCTCGGCCGCGAAGAGTGATACTTTCTTGGAGCCTTTCGCCACTGAGGGAATGAAGGCCAAGGTGAACACCACCACGCCCAAGCCTCCCATCCATTGCATGATGCTACGCCAAAAGAGGATGCCATGAGGTTGATGGTCGATATTGTCGAGGATGGTAGCGCCCGTGGTCGAAAAGCCAGACATGGTTTCGAAGAAAGCGTCGGTGACATTGTCGGTAGTGCCATACATCAGGAATGGCAACATGCCAAACACCGAGAAAAGCACCCATGATAAAGCTACCACGAGAAAGGAATCGCGTATCTGCAGCGGTCTTTTCTTTACCGACCGGCCGATGTTGAAGAGCAACAAGCCCACAGCGCCCGTCAACGCTGCAGTGAGGAGGAAACACTGTGCATCGGTCTCCCCTGCCACACGCTGATAATAAAAGGCCACAGTAGCTGTCAGCAGCAGTGCAGCCGTTTCAATCAACAACAGGACACCAAATAGCTTGCTTCTCATCGTTATTTATTTTTTGACCGCCCATCCTCTCAACTCTAAACTATCTTTTCTTCTTCTTATTATTAATGTACGGCTGCCACAATGTGACAGTCCTACAGCTCTGCGCTCCCCTCCGCCTCTACACTCTAAACTAACCCCACGGTTGAGCCCAACCGTCGCCATAGTCGAAGTCATCCTCGTCGCTGTCTTCATCCTTAAAGGAATGGTCGTCGTAAGGTTGCAGCCACTTCCTGAACTTGTTAGAGGGTATGGCCGTAATCTCACCTTCGGCTTCGGGCGACACGGCGATGTCGATTTCATCGGCTGATAGTTCCTTGAGCCATTGTTGTAGTTCAGAGAATCCCATGTCGGTCACCGTATAACCCTCCCAATCGCCTTGGGCGGCTTGAGCGGCAAGCGCCTCCGACTCCCACAAAGGGATGTACGGTTCGCCATCGGCATCCTCCAACATGGCGAAGAAACCTTCCTTGGCCTCGAGCAGCCACACTTTGCGGGTTTCAAGGATAGCCTTGAGAAATAGTTCAAGTTTGTTTTCCATTTTTTGTCATCTCTGTTTTGCTTCCGGCCTGGCAGTTCATTCATCTTTCAGTCGTTAGCCACCGACTGCCTTTCTGCCATAAGCCCTAAGCCTTAACGTTTCTTTTGTTGTTGCTGCAACTTGGCCTGTTGCTTCTGTGCCTCCTCCAAACGCTTCATGAAGTTGGATTTCTTTTGGGGCTTGCGTTTGTTCTCTTCGATGGTGGCGCGCACCTTGTCCTCGTTGATCATCCTGCGGAAGATGAACATTTGGACGAAGGTGATGATGTTGACCAACATATAGTAATAACTCAAACCAGCCGAGTAGTTGTTGAAGATGGCGAAGAACATGATAGGCATCAGGTACATCATCCACTTCATGGGTTTCATCTGCGGGTTGCTCGAATAGTCCATCTGCTTGTTGTTCACCCAAGTGTAGATGAGCGTAGTGATGGTCATCAGGATGGTGAAGAGGCTGAGGTGGTCCATGCCGAGGAAGCGCGGGAACTCGATGATGCTATCGTAGGTCGAGAGGTCCTCGGCCCAAAGGAAGGGCTGCTGACGCAACTCGATACTGGCCGGGAAGAAACGGAAGATAGCGATAAGGATGGGGAACTGCAACAGTGCGGGAAGGCATCCCGAAGCGGGACTCACACCGGCTTGTCGTTGCAAGTTCAAGATGGCTTGTTGCTTCTTCATCGCATCCTCTTCCTTGGGATATTTCTCGTTGATGGCATCCATTTCGGGCTTTAGGACGCGGGTGATGGCCGACGACTTGTAGGACTTGAACGCCAAGGGGAACAGCAAGGTCTTGATGATGATGGTCAGGATGAGAATGACGATGCCGTAGTTCCATCCGTATTGGCTCAACCAGTTGAACACGGCGATGACACCGTAGTTAATCCAACGAATAAGGAAGAAGTTACCCAGGTTGATTTGGTCCTGCAAACCGAGCTTATAACTGCGTAACGTCTTGAAGTGGTTGGGGCCGAAATAGAGCGACATCGGCACTTCGTTGACCTCTGCGTTCCTGTCGTAAGGGATGCTGATGTTGGTCGCCATCGACTTGTAGTAGCGCGGGTTATCCGACTTGCGGGTGTTGACGACCATCTTGGCATTGTCGAAGCCTTCCTTAGCCACGATGACATTGCAGAAGAAACGCTGCTTGAACGAGATCCATTTCAGTTTCGTATTGACATTCTCCTCCACATTCTGGTTCACTTTGAGATGGTCGACGTCCTTGTCGTTGAGGGCGCGGTAGTAAACCGACTCGTCGGCGAAACGGTCGGTGCTCTTTTCCTGTTTCATCATGTCGATGGCCCAGTCGAGGCTCATATAGTCGGCATTGGAGGCGATGACGTCTTTCATCCCGACAGTGCGGATGTCGAAGTCCATCATGTAGTTGTCGTCATGGATGGTGTAGATGTATTCGATGTATTGCTCCGGGTTGTCGGAAGGCAGGCGCATGGCAAAGACCAAGCTGTCGCCTTCGGCCACAGTCAAAGGCTGACCTGCATAGGGTTGGCCGTTGACATAAGGCAGAAAATAGAACTGCGATGTGTTGACGACACGATTCTGGGCGAAAAACGACAGGTCAAACTTAACCGTAGCCGTGTCGAACATAATCAGGGGCAGCGAGTCGCCATAGGCTTTGTAGTCTTTTAGCTCCACATTTTTGAGAAATCCGCCCTTGTTGGTGAAGGTCAACCTTTGGATTTTGTTCTCGACGACCCAGGTTTGCTCCTCCCCTTGCGAGGCGCCTACAAAGACGCCGTATTTGTCGCGCAGGGCAGCGGACCGTTGTTGTGCCAAGGTGGCCGAATCCATGCCAGCCATGGCAATGCTGTCGGCAATCTGTGCCAAAGCAGCGGTTTGTTGTCGTTCAGCGTTTTTGATGGAGTCGACACGCATCTGTTCGATACGGGCCTGACGGATGCTGTCTTGGATGTGCATCTGCCTCTCGCGTTCCTCTTTCGAGGGACTCATGAAATACATCCAGCCAAAGAGGATGGCAGCGATGAGGAGAAAACCAATAAGGGTGTTTTTATTGTTCATTGGGTTTAAATTTGCAAATAAGGCGGCAAAAATACGAAAAAAAGTGTCCCGAAGGACACTTTTTCGTTTGACAATACTACTTTTTCAGTGAAAGTACTGAATCAATAGTACCTGTAGCTCTTCACCTGGCCGATGTGGCGGGCGAGGCGGACCACCTGGTTGCTGTAGCCGAACTCGTTGTCGTACCACAGATACAGGATCACGGTCTTGCCGTCTTCGCTGACCTTGGTGGCCGGCGCATCGAAGATGCAGGCGCACGAGTCGCCGATGCCGTCGCTCGAGACGAACTCAGTGTTGCTGCTGAAGCGGATCTGCTCGATGAGGTTACCCTCAAGGCAGGCGAGACGGAAGGCCTCGTTCACCTCTTCCACCGTGGTGGCTTTCTCGACGTCGAGGGCCAACACTGCCAACGACACATCTGGCGTAGGCACACGCACGGCATTGCTCGTCAGCTTGCCCTTCAGCTCGGGGATGGCCTTGGCAGCTGCCTTGCCGGCACCCGTCTCGGTGATCACCATGTTCAACGGGGCCGAACGACCACGACGCTCTTTCTTGTGGTAGTTGTCCAGCAGGTTCTGGTCGTTGGTGTAGCTGTGGATGGTCTCGATGTGGCCCTTCACGATGCCGAAGTTCTTCAGCATGACTTCCAGACCAGGAACAATGGCATTGGTGGTGCAGCTTGCAGCCGAGAAGATGGTCTCGTTTTCAAGGTCGAGCGTGTCTTGGTTGACGCCGTACACTACATTCGGGATGTCGCCCTTGCCGGGAGCGGTGAGCAACACCTTGCTGACGCCCTTGGCTTGCAGATGGCGAGACAATGACTCTCTGTCACGGAAAGCGCCCGTGTTGTCGATCAACAAGGCATCGTTGATGCCATATTGCGTGTAGTCGAGGTCCTCAGGATTCTTGCTTTCGAGGAACAGAATCTTCTGGCCGTTGACCATCATGGCATTCTCCTCAAGCAACGGATAGCACACGCCATGGAAATAACGGTGCACCGAGTCGGTACGGAACAGGTTGATACGCTTCAGGATGTCTTCAGGCGAGTTCTTGCGGGTGACAATGGCGCGCACACGGAGGGCATCGCCTCTGCCGGCCATCTCCGTCATCTCGCGGCAAAGGATACGACCGATACGGCCGAAACCGTAGAGGATGACGTCCTGCACCTTGTTGCTGCGCGGGTTGGCATCGATGATGTAGCTGAGCTTGTCGCGCACAAAAGCGGTCACATTGTTATTATACTTCTCTTTCTCATCCGTCCACTCGGAGTTGAGGCGGCCGAGGTCGATACGGGCGGGAGCCAGATTCTCGGCAAGGAGTGCCTTGGCGATGAGCAAGGAGTCCTGCACGCGGACGGGCTTGTGCAACACGTTCTCGGCACGGAGGTGCTTATTCAAGATCTTACCTGAACCACGGTTGACCAACAGCGAACGCAACATGATGAGTTCGACTGACTTGTCATACCACAGTCTTCCGACGATGTTGATGAGTTCATTGGCGGCTTTTTCATTTTCATTCCAAGCCTTCAAAGAGGTTTCAAAACTGTCGTTCATGATGGAAACAATTTTATTCTACATTGGGTTAATTGTTGAGATTTTTGGCAAAGTTAGGCATTATTTCAATCCGAACAAGGAAAAAGCGGAAAAAAGTTTTTTTTGTGAACATATAAGCCGCATTTTCGTAATTTTGCGCAAATTTTCGAACACAATGGAAAAAAGCGATTGTCTTTACCACTCCTATTTAAATATACTTAAGGAAGAGCTCGTGCCCGCCATGGGCTGCACCGAACCGATTTGCCTGGCCTATGCCGCCGCAAAAGCCCGCAAAGTCTTGGGCTCGCTGCCGAAAAAGGTCGAGATCGAAGCCAGCGGCAACATCATCAAGAATGTGAAGAGCGTCATCGTGCCCAACACCGACGGCATGAAGGGCTTGAAGGCCTCCGTGGCCGCAGGCATCGTGGCCGGCAAGCCCGAAAAGGTGCTTGAGGTCATCGCCGACGTGAAGCCCGAACAGAAGAAAGACATCGCCGACTTCCTCGAAAACACGCCCATTGTGGTTAAACCCTTGGACTGCGTCGCCCGTTTGGACGTCACCGTGCGCCTCTTCGACGGCGAACACAGTGCCATGGTCCGCATTGCAGGGCATCACACCAACATCGTTTGCGTCAAGAAAGACGACGAGACGCTTTTCGACTGCCCCTGCTCCGACACCAACGCCAACATGACCGACCGCAGCTGCCTCAAGTTGGACAAGATATACGACTTCGCCTCCACTGCCGACATCGAAGACCTGCGTCCCATCATCGGGCGACAGATGACCTTCAACAAGGCCATCGCCATGGAAGGCCTGAAGAACGACTGGGGCGCCAACGTGGGCAGCACCATCCTGCGTTGTGGCGTCGACATCCG
>Ga0310697_10001625_pt1 | contig 25607 bp, 17 predicted proteins | sample 172DNAGHGlowgp2_FD_203883 | JGI IMG/M metagenome (GOLD analysis project Ga0310697, IMG submission 203883) | Sheep rumen microbial communities from Palmerston North, Manawatu-Wanganui, New Zealand - 1728 DNA GHGlow gp2 (v2) (version 2) | ecosystem: Host-associated > Mammals > Digestive system >...
ATGAATTAGTTTGATAAATGCCCCGCTGAGATTTTAAAATTCTGAGCCACTGTCTCCCTCGGCCTGAAATTTTTAAATCTCAGCGATTTTCGAAGTCGTTGATTGTCAAGCACTTGCAGATGACACCTACTGAACGGTCTGGTCGTTCAGCCTGAATTACCTCCTAATTCAGCCTGAATTATGCCCTCGTTCAGCATGTTCCTCCCGATGATTCAGCATGTTTCTCCCAAATAGGCAGCATGTTTCTGACTATTATTCGTGCTGAATGCGATGAGTAAACAGGCAGAATACTCGTGACGACAGCCTTTTTCTCTCGTATATGTAATTTTGAAGTATGTATACTGTACACTTATTCCTGCTGGAAGGTCTCTTCGTGAAGAGTGTGTTTTTTATGAAATATATTTACAAATACCCCTGTTCTGAAGAAGGTAAAACCAGTGGGGAAGGCTCAACATGCTAAAGAAACAGGGCGTCCAATTTGTTGTACCCTAAAGAAAAAGTTCTTGCTCTGCCGCTTGCCAGAGCAAGAACTTCTATGTCTTGAGCGTTAAGGACAATAAATTGGTCACCCTACTAAAGAAGCAAATAATTATCGCGCATGAGCGTGGTAATTCAGATTTTTCCTTTATCTTTGAAAGACTTTGATAGACTATATCAGAGGAATTAACTACACCTATTTCTCCAGCAGATTCCCTCCTCGCACTCAAACACTTGATAGAAAAAAAGTGCATTATGACCCAGTAAAAGGAATCTATGGTTATGAAATCAATTATAAATATTTGAGGAAAATTATAGATTTGTGTAATGAAAAGGGTATAAAGCTATTTTTCCTATATTGTCCCGTATATAAACCAGAGTATTATTACAATCAAGACTATTATTACAATGCATATAAGACATACTTTTCAGATGTAGAACTACTTGACTATAGTCATTACCCAATGGAAGATGATGAAAGGTATGATGCTCACCATTTAAATGATAAAGGTGCAATTAAGTTTACAAAAGTACTAAAGATTAAATACAATTTATAATTATTACAGTCCGCTAAACATTGAATCCCATCAACAAATTAGGGCTGACACCAATACAAAGTGCCAGCCCTAATTTGTCATAGGAGCATTAAAGTCTAGCGGACAGTAATACTACGAAATAAATTGTAAAATGACATATAAGTCAATTTTGTGCAAAAATGAGCTATACGCCAAAGTTTATCTTACAAGAACCTTGCGGCTCTTACGGCTACCGTCGGCATGAAGGGCAGAGAGGATGTAGACGCCTTGGCTTGGCTCATGGATGCGTGTGCCTTGCAAGGTGTAACATTCTGTGGAAATGATGGGATGTGAGTCGATGGTAGCAGAAACACTGGACGACTGTCCGCCGGCATAGCCTTTCAGCGCGATGCTCAGCACCAGTTGCTTGCCTTGAGGCGTAAAGGTGATAGGGCCAGAGATGGCAGGCGAGAAGTCGATGGTGTGAGCCACGGACTCTTTTGACTTGGGGAACACATAGCTTGTGGCATCATAGGGCGTTCCTGCCACCTCGCCTAAATAGGCATCGGCATCGGTATAATTGTCGTAGCCAGAAAAGGTAATCTGACTGATGGTCACATCGTTAGGCAGGTTGATGGTGTATTGCACGCCTGCCGAAAACTTGATGCCGTCGTTGCTGCCTGTAGCATAGTTCTTCGACCTCGTATTTGTGATGGTCACGCCATCATCGAAATAGTAGGTGCTGGAGGTGTTGTTGCCCAGGTTCGTCGACTGTGAGAGGACGGCACTGAACTCCTTGGAGTCTACGCTGCTGGCATCATAGTTGATGGCCTCGACCTGAGTGCCGTCTTCTTTCTTATAGGCAGGATAATAGTCCTTGGTGTCGTTGGTGGCATCTGCGTTGCCGCCTATCATTATGTCCTGGACAAGTGAGTTCAGATAGACTTCAATATTGGAGTAGTATTTCATCGGGTCGAGCGTGAAGCTCGGCGCATCGCTGGCATTGTTGGGGTTGAGGCCGTTGGCCGTCTCCCAGGCATCGGGCATGCCGTCGCCGTCGGTGTCCCAGCCTTCAGGGCGTGAACCGGTGGGGAAGTCGCTCTCGGTGTAGCCCTTCACGTCGGAGACAAGGTCGATGCGGCCAAACTTGCCTGTGACAGATCCTTTGTAGGTGGCTGTACCCGTCTGAGCCTCTTTCATGTAGCGGGCATCGACGGTGTCGCGATGGAGCGAGGCACCGCCGTAGGCCAGTACCTTCTCGAATGCCTTCTGGGCCGTGTGGGTGGTCACGGTGCCGGTTTCCGTGGGCTCGTCTAACTTGATCTTTACGCAGTCGACGTTGTTGATCTTCTCATACGTGACGCCTGTGCCGTAATAGTGGTTGGGGTCTTTGGTGTAGTACTCGCCACCCTTCGAGGGAATGCCTGAGTCGTAGTTCATGCGACTCCAGTCGTTGCCCGTATCGTTGTTCATCTGGTTGCCTTCGATGAAGTAGCGGCTGGTCATGTCCCAGAATGTCTGGTCGTTGCCCGCATTGCCGCTGCCTGCCAGCGTGACGGTAGTGATGCGGTTGGTGGTGCCGGCAGGCCCCGTCTTGTAGTAGTTGTTTACGATATTAATCTGACCGCCGCCAGGGCCGCCGTAGCAGCCATTGCCGCAGTTGTAGATGACGCAGTTGCGCAAGTCCACGTTCTCTGCCTGCAGGGTGTTGGCCCATCTGTAGGTGTCGTAGAGCTTGTTGTTGGTGTATCCGCTCCAGTTGTAGCGGGCACCGTTGAAGCGAGGCGAACGGTTGTTGACGTGGCAGATGAGGTTGTGATGGAACGAGGCCAGCTTGCCGCCCCAGATGCCTCCGTAGCCGTGGGCACCTTTGTCGTGTCCGGCATTGTTGAGGCTCTCGCCCAAAGTGCACCACTGCATCGTGAAGTTGTTGTTGTCGTAGAACGAGGCTACCTCGTCGATAGACCAGGAGAACGAGCAGTGGTCGAAGATGATGTTGGTGTAGTTCCAGGCTGTAGCGGCATCAGCACCGTCGTTTACGTTCTTCTCTTGTCCGCGACGGAAGCGCATGAAGCGTACAATAATCTCGTTGCCATTCGGCTTCACGGTGTAGTAGCGCAGCGTGATACCGGGATAGGGAGCCGTCTGTCCCGCAAGGGTGGTGTTGGCGGGAATGCTCAGGTCTTTGGTGAGGGCAATGACACCGCCCACCTCGAAGACGATGGTCTTGCGGTTGGTACCGCCCTTTTTCAGACAGTAGCGCAGCGAGCCGGCCGTGCCGCTACCGTCGTTTTCGTTGTCTGAGAGACTCGTCACACGGTAGACCGTACCCTTACGGCCACCGGCAACGTTGCGTCCGTGACCTTCCGCACCAGGGAAGGCCGGAGCCGTTTGCGCAACACTCAATGATAAATAACCAATGAGGAATGATAAACTTAGCAGTAAACGTTTCATAAGCATGTTGTTTTTATAATTTTCAATTCTCAATTTTCAATTCTCAATTTATTGCATCCTTTGCAGTCCTTCCCACTGCACGTCCCACGTGCCGTCCTTGGGGAAGCCGGGGTTGTGGCCGAGCGTACAGCCGTCCCAGCCGGCACACATCATGGCGACAGCCGTGAGCAGGGCACCGTTGCCAGGCAGATAGAGACGCAGACGGTCAGAGGTCTGGAAGTTATGGCCGTTAGGCAGGTAGGTGTTCTTCTGCGTGTTGATGAGTAAGGCCTGCAGGGCTGTCTCGGGCTGGCCGAGGCGGGCGGCTGCCATAGCCGTCATGCCGTAGTCCCAGCCCCAGGTGGTCTGCCAGTTCCAGTTCTTCATCACCCAGTCGAGGGTTCTGTGGGCTGCGACGGTGTCGCTGCTGACCGGACTGGGGGGAAGCATGCCGAAAGGCCCCAGCACGGCGGGATGGTCGTTGCGGCATTTCTCGGCAAAGGTCTCGGTAGACACTATGGGCTTCGCACCGCTGGCCACGGCGTCGAAGGGGTCGAAGCTTTTCAGGTTGTCGGTCTTGCCCTTGGGCAAACCGGCCGTGTAGATGCCGTCCTTGGTCATAGGCAGGGGAGACATGCGATTGAGGATAGCGTCCCATTCGGCATGGCGGGGCTTGCCCTGCCGTTCGCGCCATTGCTGGGCTACGCGGAGACCGTATTGCCAATAGGCCAGTTCGAAGGGATGGTTATAAGAGAAGTCCTTCGACATGGACTCCTGCATGGCTGTAGCTCCCTGGAGGAAGTATTGCCGGGTCTTGGCATCGTAGCTCACGAAGTCGGCCATGAACTCAGCGGTCTCCTCCACCTGCTTACCGTACTTCTCTAAGACTTCTTTGGAAGGGGTTGCCCTGTAGAGCTCCTCCGCCATATAGATGTAATGTGGCTGCTGCCAGATAAGGAATGAGCCTGTATTCGAAGGGGCTTCGCCTGCCCAGGGATCGGTCATCTTCATCCAGCGGATGCCCTTGAAGCCCTGTCGCTGGGCAATCTGCTTAGCAACGGGGTAGGCGGTATCGTTGTACCAGTCGAGCACGGCTGCCATGACCTCTGGACGGTTCCAAAGGGCAAAGTCGACCATGTGCCACCACGTCATTTCCAGGTGCGGACGGCCGAACCAGGAGTTATAGGTGAGACCTGTCTCCTGTGGTGGCATGTTGTTGGCACAGTTCACTTGAGTCAGATATTGCGAGAGCACCACACGACGCTCCAGTTCCTTGGCGCGTGGGTCGGTGCATTGCGAGAAGTCGGCAATGGCACCTTCCTTCCACCAGCGGTTCCAGAACTTCATGACGGAACGTAGCTGCTGGTCGAAGACAAGCGTCTCGGGCAGTCTTCCCTTGTGACTTGATTGGTATTCGGCCTCGAAGGCAAGCACGTCGTCTGTGGTAGACAACTCGAAGCAATGGCGTTGCTTTTCTTGCAAGGTGGCATGCCCCTGCCAGCGTAACACGACGTAGTACTTGGTGTCGTCGAGGATGCGCTCGATGAGGGCTGAGTGGCTGTTCTGCTCAACGATGCGTGAAGTGTGCCGTTCAGGCTTTGTCCAGTCGGCGGCGGCATCGGCATGTTTGCCTGTGGGATAGGAAAAACGAAGGGTGACGGCTGCACGTCCCTCCTTCAGAAGATTCGTTTTGATGCGAGCCAGCAAGGCGTCTTTGTCTGCCAAGCAGGCAGTCGTTACCTCCACAGGCTCGTTGTCTGCCTGAAAAGACGATTCGATGGTGCCATCGAACAGCTTCTGTTCCTGATGGATTGCCGTCAGGCTCTTCAAGGGAATCTGCCTGCCTTGCTTGTCCTTTAGTTCCAAGCCGATGGTGCCAAGGTTCAGTCGGTGGGGATTCACGCGGAAGTACTCGGTGGCTGCTACGCTGCGGGCGGCATCGCCTTTGGAGGCCTTGTATTCCACGGCGTAAACCTCCTGATGGCCGTGTCCTAAGTCGAAAGCCTTTTCGCTTTCGGCAGGAGTCAGGCCAGTGGTGTTTTCGAACTTATGCCATCCCCAGTCGGACATGGCTGTCAGAGGCACACCTGCCTCATACTCAAAAGGGTAGCTCTGTAGTCCCGTTACATCGACCGTTGTGGCAAAGTGTCCGTTCCCAATAGTGAGCGAGGCCAACGGATTGGCCTCGCTTATCTTTGGGTTGTTGCGTGATACTACGCTTTGGCGATTGATCTTCTTCATCACGTTGTCGGTGGTAAAGCCCATCATTTCCATTTCGAGCGATGCCCAGATGAACGGGCCGACGCCCTTGGCATCGTTGTCTCTGACTGACTCTGACAGGTAGTAGGCGTATCCGCCGTCCCGTCGTTTGTTTTCTTTGGCCTTGGCCTTCGGATTGATTTTCTTCAGGGCGGCCTCTACCTCCGGACTGATGCCCGGCCCCAGGCCGGCAACGGAGCAGCAGTTGGTCAGGGAGATGGTCTGGTCGGCATTGACGCGGATGAAGTTATTGATGATGCCGCGATAGGCCTTGATGCCCGCCTCGCGATACTTGGTGCCCAAGTAGCCTTTGCGATAAGCTTTCAGCAGCACGTAAGCAAACATGGACGAGCAGGTCGACTCCAGATAGTTGCCTTCGCGACCGGGCTGATCCATCACCTGATACCAAAGACCGGTCTTCTTGTCCTGCCACTTGATGACGGCATCGAGATCCTTGCGCAACAGTTCGATGAGCTCTCCGCGGCGGCTGTAGTTCTCAGGTACTGCATCGAGCACTTCTATCAGCGCCATTGTGTACCATCCTTGGGCGCGTCCCCAGCAATGCTGGCTCAGACCCGTCTCCTTGTCGGCCCAGAACATGTTCCTGTTCTCGTCGTAGGCATGACGGTTCAGACCTGTCTTCGGGTCGAATGTGCGCTGATAGGTGATAGTCAGCTGATTGACAGCATCGTCGTAGATGTTGTTGATTCTGATGTCAGCCTCAAGGGGTTTGCGTTTCCCCAAACCAGCTTTCTCCGTAATCGGAGCCGTCAGACAGCGGTAGGGCAGTCCCATGAAGATACCGTCGAGCCACACCTGATAGGCATAGATGGCCTTGTGCCAGTAGACCTTGTCCTTGACCGTGCGGGGCTGATCCTGCAGCTGTTTCATCAGCGTCTGCATAGCTTTCAGGTTCTTTTCCTCCGGCATCTGCTGATACATACGAGTGACGAAGTGACCTGTGCGGATGTTGTCGAGGTTATAGTCGAGAATGTCATAGCCGCGAATTTCGCCTTTCTCGTTGATCATCGTGTCGGTATACAGTTTGCAATAGTCCAGAATCTTCTGGTCGCCATATTTCAAATAGGTGTCGAGCATACCTTCCAGTTCGATGCCCATTACGTAGCTCCACTTAGGACGGCTGGAGAAATCAAGAAGGTAGGACTTCGGCTGCCGTTTCATCTCGCTGTAGGTCATCCATTGAGCATAGCTCTTATAAGGCATCTCTAACAGTGACAAGCCTCCATTGATAAACAGGTTGTTGAAACGGATGTCGCGTGTCTTGCCGCTCATGAAGTTTCCGTCCTGCACACCGTTGAAGCGACAGTTCTTCACATTGATGTCATAGACGTAGGTGTCTTCGTCCAGTCCGATGATCTGTACGCCGTACTGCGACCGTTCGCTGGTGATGTTCTCTATGTTCACGTTGCGCACGATAGGATAGTAGCCGCGGCAGCAGATCTCATTATGCTCGTAGTCGAGGTTGATCTTCAGAACGCTTTCCTTGCACACACCCACCTTGATGTTGCGGGCGTTGATGTTCTCGATGATGCCACCGCGACAGGAGTTGGTCTTGATGCGGATGACACGTTCCAGTTCGGGCGAGTCCATGACGCAGTCGTGGGCGAATACATTCTGGCAGCCGCCCGAAATCTCCGAACCGATGACCACACCGCCGTGACCGTTCTTCATCTCACAATTGCGGACGATGATGTTTTTCGAGGGCATGTTGCGCTCCCGTCCGTCGCGGTTGCGTCCGCTCTTGATGGCAATACAGTCGTCGCCCGTGTTGAAGAAACAGTCCTCTATCAGCACACGGTCGCAGCATTCCGGGTCGCAGCCGTCGCCGTTGGGGCCGTCGTTGATCATCTTTACGCGACGCACGGTGATGTCAGTAGAGTGGAGCGGGTGGATTACCCAGAACGGAGAGCGCAGCAGGGTGATGTCTTCCATCAGGATGCGCTGGCACTTGTTGAAGTTGACCAACTGAGGACGCAGACCGTCTTTCGCGCCAAATACGCGTTCGGGTGTGCGTTCTCCTTTTTCATTATACATGGGGATGCCGTCTTCGCCGTTCTTCAGCAGCCGGGGGCGGGCTTCCAGCTTCTGACTGATCATGCCGTCCTTCCATCCGAAGCGGGGCGCTCCGCACCAGGGCCACCACGTGTCGTTCGAGCCGCCGCCGTCGATGGTGCCCTTGCCGGTGATGGCAATGTCGGTAGCCTTGAAGGCATAGACACAAGGCGAGAGGTTGAAGCACTCCAGTCCCTCCCATGAGGTCTCTACGATGGGGTAAAGCTCTGGCTGGAAAACAAATAGCAGCACAGCACCTTCTTCCACACAGAGGTTGACGTGGCTCTTCAGTTCGATTGCACCAGTCTTGAAGGTCAGCCCGGCAGGTACAATCACCCGACCGCCCCCCTTCTTCGAGCACTTGTCGATGGCTTTCTGAATGGCTTTCTGGTTCTGGGCAGCCGAGGCAGCAGGCTTTGCGCCGAACTTTGTGATGTCATAGTCCTTACCGTCAATCTGCGGTGTCTGGATGCTTTGCTCTATCTGTCTGTAGAGGGCGTCGTCCCACTCCTTGGCAGTCATTGCCATAGGGAACAGCAGGCAGAGCAGCATTGTTTTAAGTAAATTTGTCATGTTGCAATAGCTTATTATTTTTTGATTTGTTGTTTCTTTTTTCAAAAAGCAGACCGGATCTGTCGCAGAGGCGGTCTGTCATTACTACTAAACAATGAGGGAATGTCATTAACCCTTAAATGAATATAGAATACGGTTGTATCAGTAAAACTGTTTGTTATTAGTTTTAGTTCAGGGTACAAAGTTACGAAAAAAGCTTCTAATCGGCAAATGTTTTGTCAAAAAAAAGGTGAATGTCACTGTTGGAGGGCTGAAAAGAGGCAGTCAAGTGCCCTGTCAGCGTCTCGTTCTTTGTTGAGCAGGGCTACAAATGCCGATCCGATGATGGCTCCGGCTGCATTTTGCTGGGCAGCTTCGAGGGTCTGCCTGTTCGATATGCCGAAGCCGATCATGCGCGGATTGCGCAGCTGCATGGCATTGATGCGCTGGAAATATTCCTGTTTCTGCTCGTCAAAGCTTTTCTGTGCACCCGTGATGGCTGCCGAAGAGACCATGTAGATGAAGCCGTCGGTATGCTCGTCGATGAAGCGGATGCGCTCTTCCGATGTCTCGGGCGTGATGAGCATGACGATGCGCAGGTCGTAGCGGTCGGCTACGGGCTTCACCTTTTCCATGTAGTCCTTGAAGGGCAGGTCGGGGATGATGGCTCCGCTGACGCCCGATTCCACACACGACTGGCAGAACGCTTCGATGCCGTACTGCATGATGGGGTTCAGATAGCCCATCAGCACGAGTGGAATGTGCACCTTGTCCTTGATGGCCTTCAGTTGGGCGAAGAGCGTCTTGAGCGTCATGCCGTTGCGCAGTGCGGTCGTAGCTGCCTCCTGGATGACGGGGCCGTCGGCCATGGGGTCGCTGAAGGGGATGCCCACCTCGATCATGTCGATGCCGCGGCGCTGCATGGTTTTAATCACTTCGCCTGTCGATTCAAGCGTTGGTGCTCCGGCGCAGAAGTAGAGCGACAGGAGCTTCCTGTTTTTATTGTTGGAGAATAACTGATTAATCTTGTTCATAATTGTTGCAGGAAAGTCTTTAGTTTCTGAATGTCTTTGATGCCCGGTGCTGACTCGAAGCGCGAGTTCAGGTCGATGCCGATGCACTTCGGGTGTTGGAAGGCGCGGACGCGCGCTGCATCGTCGGGACCGATGCCGCCGCTGAGCAGGAAGGGACGCTCGCCGTCGTAGGCGCTGAGCACAGACCAGTCGAACTGCTGACCGCTGCCGCCTACCGACGGGCATTTCGTGTCGAAGAGGAAATAGTCGACGCAGTCCTCATAGTCCTTGTAGGCCACGATGTCGTCGCTGCATCCCACGCTGATGGCCTTGATGACTTGCAGGCCTTTCCGGATGTCCGGGTCGATGGTCCGGCGCAGGTTGCGGATGAGCGTGGGTGTCTCGTGCCCGTGCAGCTGTATCAGGTCGAGCTGGAAGTTGACCACACGGGTGATGATGTTCTGTGGCATCTCGTCGACAAAGACGCCTACTCGTCGCAGGGATTGGTGAGCAGTGAGCGGTGAGAGGCCGGCCCTGTCGGGTATGATGCCCGCATTGGTGGGAATCATCGTCACGTTCCGTGGCGATTTCTCCCAGAAAATCATGCCAATCCAGTCTACTCCCAGTTCCGATACGGCGCGGATGTTCTCGCCGTCGCGCATGCCACATACCTTGATGATCATCTTCTTCTTTTTACGATTTACTGATTTGCGATTTACAATTCTGCCTGACGGCCTCGACAAACTGGCGGAGCGCTGTCCCCGGTTCTGGCGTCTTCATGAACGTCTCGCCGATGAGGAAGCCGCGGAAACCGGCTTCGCGCAGTTCACAGACGGTCTCGGGCTTCGAAATGCCGCTCTCGCTCACCTTCACGGCTTCGCGCGGAAGGCGCTCGGCTAACTGGTAGGAGGTCTCCACGTCGGTAACGAACGAGCCGAGATGACGGTTGTTGATGCCGCAGAGGTCAGGCTCCAGTTCAGCATACTCCAGTTCTGGTTCCGAGTGCATCTCCAGTAATACCTCCAGTCCCAAGGCGTGAGCTTTCTGCAAAAGCGTCTTGCACTCCTGCTTCGACAGGCAGGCCGCTATCAGCAATACGGCGGATGCTCCGCAGAGGAGGGCCTCGTAGAGTTGCAGCTCGTCGACCACGAAGTTCTTGTAGAGCACGGGGATGGTCACGCCCGAGGCTCTGGCTTCAGTGATAAAACGGTCGTGACCGCCAAAATATTGCTTGTCGGTGAGGATAGACAGCGCGGCGGCACCGTTTTCCTGATAGGAGAGGGGGATGACCGAGGCCAGTCCCTCCTCTTTGATCCATCCTTTCGAGGGCGACCGCCGCTTGAATTCGGCGATGATGCCCGTGTCGGAGTGCAACAGGGCCTCGCGCAGGGATGGCTTCTTTGCCCGCATTGCAGCGAGCTCTTCGAGCTTGTGGGCTACTATTTCTTGTAGGATGTCCATGATGGTGGTGGGGGTTATGGGGCTTCTAAGGCTTCTGGGGCTAATGGGGCTTCTATGAGTTAAGTTCCACAAACTTCTTGAACGTGCGCAGGGCGGCACCGCTGTCGATGCTCTCGCGGGCTATCTCGATGCACTCCTCGATGCTCTTCTTGCCCTTCTCCAGCACCTGGATGCCGAAGGCGGCATTGGCCAGAACGACTTCCTTCTGGCCGGGCAGACAGCGGTTTTCCAGTACACTGTCGAAGATCTGGGCGGCCTCGTCCTCGCTGGCACCAGCTACCAGTTCTTCGGGCTTGATGATGCTGAAGCCCAGGTCTTTCGGATGGAAGATGCGCTCATAGTCGTTGGTGGTCACTTTGAAGTCGCCCGTGAGCGAGATCTCGTCGTAGCCGTCGATGCTGTTCACGATGCCGTAGTCGATGCCGATCTTCTGGTAGACGTTGTTGTAGAGCCGCATCTGGTCGAGGTTGGCCACGCCGAGCAGCTGGCACTTCGGCTGGCTGGGATTCACGATGGGTCCTAACAGGTTGAAGATGGTGGGGAACTGCAGTGCCTTGCGGATGGGACCTACGAACTTCATGGCGCTGGCGAAGAGCTGGGCATGCAGATAGACGATGCCGCACTCGTTGATAGAGCGGTTCAACTTGTCAATATCGTTGGTAAACTGGATGCCGTGATGGGCGATGACGTTCGATGCACCGCTGGTCGAAGTGGCGGCATAGTTGCCGTGCTTGGCCACCTTGTAGCCGGCACCGGCAATGACGAAGCAAGAGGTGGTCGAGATGTTGAACGTGTTCTTGCGGTCGCCGCCCGTGCCGACGACATCGATGTAGCGGTCGCAGTCGAGCGGGGCGTGTACGCCTGTCTCCAATACACCGTCGCGGAAGCCCAGCAGCTCGTCGACGGTTACGCCGCGCATCTGCAAACAGGTGAGCAGGGCCGTGATTTGCTCGTTGGGGTATTCGCTTTGAGTGATTCCAATCAGGATGTTCCTCATTTCTTCACGGGTGAGCTCCTCGTGATTTAGCATCCTGTTCAGGATGTCTTTCATTGTCTGTTTCATATTTAGCCTTTGTAAGTTGTTGATATTCAGTATGTTGTAATTCGTGCTGAATTAGCCTGTAATTCGGCCTGAATCAGGCGACAATTCAGCCTGAATTGTGCGATGGTTCGGCCTGAATTGCGCGTCAGCTGTTGAGCCAGTTGCGCAGGATGGTGCGTCCGTCGGGTGTCAGGACGCTCTCAGGGTGGAACTGGATGCCGTGGATGTCGAGCTCGCGATGGCGCAGCGCCATGATCTGTCCCTCGTCGCTCAGGGCGGTAATCTCTAAGCAGTCGGGCAGGTTCTCTCTGGAAACGACCCATGAGTGGTAGCGACCGACTGTGATTTCAGTGGGTAAACCACTGAACACCGGATTGTCGGTAGTGATGTGACAGGGCGTGGCCACGCCGTGGAACACGTCGCTGAGGTTCTCAAGCCCTGCCCCGAAGACTTCGCCGATGGCCTGGTGGCCAAGACAGACACCCAGCATGGGTTTCTTGCCTGCGTAGCTCTTAATGACATCGAGCAGCAGACCTGCCTCGGAAGGGATGCCGGGACCGGGGCTCAATATGATTTTGTCGAACACTTCCAGGTCGGAAAGCTCAAACTGGTCGTTGCGCAGCACAGTCACGTCGGCTCCCAGTTCTTTCACGAGATGACTCAGGTTATAGGTGAACGAGTCGTAGTTGTCGATGATAACGATTTTCATATTTCTTTGGTCCCCTAAGTTAGGGGATGGGGTCTGAACAAGCGTCAATCAGACCGTTTTCGGGTTGTTATTGGAGTCTGCGCCTGTTCAGACCCCTGTTGCTCCCTAACTGAGGGGGCTTGCAGCAGCGAGGATGGCACGGCGCAGGGCACCGAGCTTGTTGTTTACCTCTTGCAGTTCATATTCCTCGTTGCTCTTGGCCACGATGCCGCCGCCCGCCTGGAACCAGAGCTCGCCGTTGCGCGAGACGAAGGTGCGGATGGTGATGGCCTGGTTCAGCGAACCGTCCAGGCCGATGACGCCGATGCAGCCTCCGTAGGCACCGCGGTTGTGCGGCTCGTACTCGCTGATGAGCTGCATGGCCCGCACCTTCGGCGCTCCGGAAAGCGTTCCTGCAGGGAAGGTGTCGATAAACGCCTTGATGGGGTCTGCGTTTTCATCGAGCTGTCCGGAGACGCGGCTCACCAGATGAATCACGTGACTGTAGTATTGCAGGTCTTTATAGAAGTCTACCTTCACGTCGTGGCAGTTGCGGCTCAGGTCGTTTCGGGCCAGGTCGACGAGCATCACGTGTTCGGCATTCTCCTTCGGGTCGTTACGCAGATATTCTGCTCCCTGGCGGTCGGCCTCTGCATTGCCCGTACGTTTGGTGGTGCCGGCAATGGGGTCGATGTAGGCACGACGGTCGGCCGTGATGCGGCAGTGGGTCTCGGGGGACGAACCGAAGATGCGGAAGCCGCCGAAGTCGAAATAGAACAAATAGGGGCTGGGGTTGATGCTCCTCAGTGCACGGTAGAGACGGAAGTCGTCGCCCTCGTATTTCTGGATGAAACGGCGGGAGAGCACAATCTGAAACACATCGCCGCGCAGACAGTGCTTAATGCCACGGCGGATGTTGGCTTTGTGCTCTTCGTCGGTCAGTGTGCTGCGCACTTCGCCTGTAGGATGGAAGTCGTAGGCCTGGACGTTGGCCTTGTTCATGGCCTTGATGACCTTTGAAATCTCTGAGTTGCCCGATTCTTCCTGAGAGTTGGTGTCGTCAGACAGGGTCATGACGGTGAGCTGATTGTTGTAATGGTCGAAGACGATGACTACTTTATACAATATGTAGAGCACGTCGGGGGCATCGTTCTTCTCCATGGTCTCGTCTTTCACGGCAATGTTCTCGAAATAGCGCACCGCATTGAACGAGGTGTAGCCATAGAGACCGCAGAGATGAGCATTGTCGCCGCTGACACGGATGCGGTCTGTGAGGGCATGGATGGCCTCGGCAGTGCCGTAGTCTTTGCCGATCTCATGCTTCTCACTGCTCCCGTCGGGGAAGGAAACCGACGCAACGCCATGTGATACGGCCACAGAGGCAATGGGGTTGATGCCGATAAATGAGCGTGAGTTGTCTTTGTCATGATAGTCTGAGCTCTCCATCAGCGCACTCTGCGGGTATAGGTCTCGCAAACGCATATATACACCGACGGGCGTATAGAGGTCGGCCAGAATGGTTTTCGATGCTGTTGTATAATTAAAAGTTTCCATATTCTCCTGCCATTTCTTTGTTATTCAGATAAGTTTCCACATCCTTGTCGCCACGGCCGCTGACGGTCAGTACCACCACGTCGTCTTTCTTGAACTGCATTTTCCCGAGGGCAGCGATGGCATGAGCCGATTCCAGGGCGGGAATGATGCCCTCCATGCGGGTCAGCTCGTAGGCTGCGCGGACGGCTTCGTCGTCGTTGATGGAGTAGACGGTAGCGCGGTGCTGCGTAGCCAGGTTAGCATGCATAGGGCCAATGCCTGGATAGTCGAGACCGGCAGAGATGCTCTCTGCTTCAATAATCTGTCCGTCGGGCGTCTGCATGACCAGAGTCTTCGCTCCGTGGAGGATGCCCAGTCGTCCGGCATGGATTGTTGCTGCCGTATGTCCGGTGTCGGCTCCCTGGCCTCCGGCCTCGGCAAGCACGATCTTCACCCGTTCGTCATCGATATAATGGTAGATAGTGCCTGCGGCATTCGACCCGCCGCCTACACAAGCCATCAGATAGTCGGGGTAGTCGCGTCCGATCTTCTCCTGCAACTGCTCCATGATTTCCTTGGAGATGATGCTCTGCAGGCGGGCGACCATGTCGGGGTAAGGGTGAGGTCCGACCGTACTGCCGATAATATAGAACGTATCGCTGGGATGACAGCACCAGTCGCGGATGGCCTCGTTGGTGGCATCCTTCAGCGTCCAGTTGCCGGTCTTCACAGGACGGACCTCAGCGCCGAGCATCTTCATGCGTTCTACATTGACGTGCTGGCGTTCTACGTCGAGGGCTCCCTGATAGACCACGCAGGGCATGTCCATCAAAGCACACACCGTGGCCGTGGCTACGCCGTGCTGTCCAGCCCCCGTCTCGGCGATGATGCGCTTCTTGCCCATCTTCTTGGCCAACAGAATCTGACCCACGGTGTTGTTGATCTTATGCGCTCCCGTGTGGTTGAGGTCTTCCCGCTTCAGATAAAGCTGGCAACCGTACTTCTGGCTCATGCGGCGGGCATAGTAAAGCGGTGAGGGACGGCCCACATAGTCGCGCAGCAGCTGCATGTACTCGTCCTGAAACTCGCGGCTTTCGAGGATGGGCAGATACTGTTCCTGCAGGTTCTTCACCGTGGCATAGAGAATTTCGGGCACGTAGGCTCCGCCAAATTCTCCGTAAAATCCGTTGTTGTCGACTAAATAGCTCATATATTCTGATTATTTTTTGTATTGGTTATTCGTTTCTTTTGTACATCAGTGTGATGCTGGTCTTTGTGTCGGAATGAAAGAAGGCCCGCCGTAAGATCGACGAGCCTTTGTGTATGATGAACTTGGTATACGCGGCAAGTGTCTCACGATTATCTGAATCTTGAGTACTGCCACCACCAAATGTTCTTGCTCTGTTTCATGTTCTGTCGCTTAGTTGTTCTATTGTTGTGGGTGCAAAGTTATGCAATTGTTTTTGTATATGCAAATATTTTGGCCGTTATTTTGTAATAAAATTCACTTTCTGCATAGTTCTTGCATAAAATGATAGGAATAACGGTCTATTGTACACCCCAAGCCTCTTTCACGCTGGTCGCGTCGAGTGTCTCTACTTGTTCTTCAAGATCGTCGGGCAGATTGCAGAAGAAATCGATACCTGTCTGTCGTTCGAGTGTACGGACGTTCACGGCATACTGTCCTAAAGCGTCGGCTGAGTGGTCATCGTTGTCATGAGGGAACCAGAAACCGATGGCTTTATAGCCCTGTTTGCTCTTCATGAGCAGTGCCACGAAGAAATACATCGGTACGCGCAGTTGGTTCTTGATAGTCATGAGCAACTGGTCGTTCTCTATAGTGCCGCCCTTTACGACATACAGCGTATCGGTAGACGACTGCTTTGTCCAGGTGCGAATCTGTCCTTCCAGCCTGCACCAGGGGCTTCCGTAGTTGTCGCCGGCATTGAAATTGTAGTACTGCGGCTGCATGTTGGAGTAATAGAAGGTCTGCATGTTGGCCTCTTCGGAGTATTGGCGGTCTGCCGAAGGGCAGATGTGGCCGCGCGTGAAGCCAGACCCTTTATAATAAGAATAGGTATCGTTCAGCCGTTCGCTGGCAGACAGGTCGGGATCTTCCAGAAAGTCGGTATAGCGGCCGGCGGAGCCTTGGAAACCTTTGTTCATCTGATAGGCCGTCCAGCGTTGCGACTTCTTGTTGATGTCCCACTCCACGGCGTAGTTGATGCCGCCGGCATAGCTGTCACTGGTCGTATGTATCAGCACTTTCGTATTGCCGCCTTTCACTTTTGGGAACTCCAGTCGGCCAAGGGCAGGCACGGCCGAGGCGTCATTGGCATTGTCGTTCGGGCCGGCAGTGGCCGTTGTCTGGCCGTTGAGCGAATAGATGTATGCCGTGTTTGCCGCGGTCTCGGGGGTAGTGCCGCGATAGTTGACCACCTTACCATATATCACGACTTCGTCGCCCACCTGTAACTGCCTGTCACCCTCGGCAAATTTCCGGTTCTCTAAATACAAAACTCTGTAGCAATAGAACTGGTTTGTTGTGGTGCCGTCGTCGGAGATGTAGAACGTCGAGTTACCATACTGAGTGCCAAACGTCTCTCTGATGCTGACCACCTTGCCTTTGATGTAGAAACTCTCGGTCGAGGTCTGGTCGGCTGGGAGCTCTTTTGTATAGTTGAGAGCGTCGAGGCAGGTGAACGGGTTCTCCAGTGTACCGTCGCCTCCGGTCTGAGGCTTTGCCCTTTCCGTCCTGCCATTGTGGGAGTAAACGTATCCGCCGGTAGCCAGTTCCACGAATCCCTTGTAGCGCTGCATCACTCCCCTGACAATGAGCGTATCGCCTAACTGCAGCTCGTCGGCCGAGGTGAAGACCTCATTGGCAAGTCCCTTGCTGCGGTAAACGAAGAACCGGTTGGTAGTGGGCTTGTCGGTCAGGTAATAGCTGGACAGGCCTGGCTGCACGAACTCGTCAATCCTGCACACATAGCCTTTCACGTAGACAGAGTCGGACCGTTCACCTTCGGCCAGTACAGAGCCGGCCTTCAAGGCACCGGCCACGTTATAGGGCGACTGGCGCGTACCGGCTCCGGCAGCTCCGGCCTGATCGTCCATGAAGACGATGCTGTCTGTCTGAGAGGTGTAGTAGATGTAGTGGTGTCCATCCACATAGACGTGCATGGACGTCTGTGCCTGAACGGCAGCAAAGGCCAAAAGCCCAAGGAGGGAGATGAAAAGTCTTTTCATAATTCTTTGATTTTATCGTTGTGGGGGCAAAGTTACGAAAAAACGAAGGAAAAGCCAAATATATTTGAGCTTTTCTGAGTGCCAGTAACTTCGGCAGAGCCAAAGTTCAAAGATGGCTATGTGCCTAATAATCAGACGGAAAACTTCATGTGCGACGCACAGATGTTGAGGGGTTTTGTAATTCGTACTGAATTGCCTCGTAATTCGGCCTGAATTGCGTCCTAATTCGTGCTGAATTACGAGACAATTCAGCACGAATTGTAAGAGGCTTGTTTTTGTCTGTTTTTTTGTTTGTGACAGAGATTGTAAACTTGTAGGGAATAGAGCGCAAAAAAAGACTGCAGAATTGTTGGGATCCTGCAGTCTTTATCATGCATGGGAATATTACTCTATACCGCCATCCTCAGTAGCAAGTGTAGCATCGTCCACCAGGATGTCCTGAGCTGTCGCATAGCTGCTGGTCTTGGGATTCATCATGACGAGCGATACGGTTGTGTTGGCTGTGAGCGTGAATGTGGTGCTGACTAAAGTCCAACTGGTATTGTTCAAACTTACATAGCCACCGTATTTGTAGCTGCCAGCCCTGCCGTCTACTACGTCTACATAGCCAGCCTGAGTCTGTGAACTCTCGGCTGTGGTGCTCTTGGCATAGAACGAGAACGTGTAGGTGCCGGCTTTCAGGTTCAGTTCCTTATAGCCCAGACGCTTGTTCGTTGTAGTGTTGAAACCTACGCTTACTGAATAAGAACCATTGCGGGCATCGGTGCTCTGCGTTAATGTGGCGTTACCTGCAGTAGAAGCTGTCTTCCAATTTACGGGCAGACCGTCGGCCCAAGTCTCAAAGTCGCCATTGGCCAGGAGATTGCCCTCAGTGGGTTCTGGCGTAGGATCAGGTGTCGGGTCATCACCGCCCTCGGTCACTTCAGTCGAACCGTTGAGTGAGTAGAGGTATGCCTTGCCCTGTGCGGTCTCCGGGGTGTCGCCTCGATAGTTGGTCAGACGGCCACAGATCACGACTTCATCACCTTCTTTCAACAGCAGTCCTGTTGTGTATTTCACATTCCCCAGATAGAGTGCACGGAAGACGTAGAACTGGCCACTTGTCGTACCGTCATCGGAAATGTAGAATGATGCATTGCCATACTGAGTGCCGTATTGTTCCTTTATGCTGACAATCTTGCCCTTGATGTAGACATCGGCATCAGACTCTGCACCAGCCTCTAATGCGCTGGCTGCATTGTTGGCAGCAACAGAGTTGTAGGGGTCTGCCAGCGTACCGGTACCCTTGGCTTCACCGGGTGTAGGATCGGTGCCCGGCGTATCGCCAGCGCCAGTCTCGCCGTTGAGTGAATAGAGGTAGCTCTTGCCCTGAACAGTCTCAGGAGTATTGCCCCTGTAGTTGACCACATTACCGCAGACGATTACCTCGTCGCCCACCTTGATTTGTGTCTGTCCGTCAGCATATTTCTTGTTACCCAGATAGAGAACGCGATAGGCTGTGAACTCGTTGTTCTGAGTACCGTCGTCAGAGATACAGAACGTACCGTTTCCGTATTGTGTGGTGAACTCTTCCTTGACTTGCGAAACCTTACCTTTCACGTAGATCTGCTTGTCGGACTCGTTGGTGCCGAGGGTGTTGATGTAGTCAAGTACAGCAGACACATTGTAAGGTGAGGCCAGGGTTCCTTCGCCAGTGGGGTCGGCCTTCGGAGTGCTGGGCTGAGGCTCGCCGCCACGGTTCACACCGTTGAGTGCATAGAGGAATCCTTTATTCTGTGCGGTCTCGATGGTTCCATTGAAGTTGGTAATCTTAGCGCAGACGATTACCTCGTCGCCCACCTTGATTTGTGGGTCGGCATCGCTGTACTTCTTGTTGCCCATGTAGAGCACACGGTAGGCATAGAACTGGTTTTTGGCAGTTCCGTCTTCAGAAATATAGAACGTTCCGTTGCCATACTGGGAAGTGAACTCTTCCTTGACGGATACAACCGTACCCTTGATATAAATGTAGTCGGTAGACTCTTCGCCTGCAGCCAGTGTGCTGCCTAAGTTCAAAGCGGAAATGGCATTGTAGGGGTCAGAGACCGTGCCGGCACCCGTACCACCGGGAATGACGGTTGTGCTGCCGGGTGACGTGACTTCGTAAGGAGCAGGCACATCCTCGCAAGCGGTGAATGTAATGGCGGTCATGGCCATTAGCATCAGGTTTCTAAATAGCTTTTTCATATTGTTTTGTTTTTGTTTACTTGGATAATTATTGATAGTCAATGACTTGGAAGTCGATCTCTTCTCTTATTAGTTGTCGATAATCTGAATGTCACTCTCTTTGCGAATCAGGATCTGCCAAGTGTCGTTGTAACGGGTTGCGATGCCAGTGATGTTGCACTTCAGGGGCTCACCCGTTGTTTCGTTCATAGGCAGCTTCCTGGCAGCGAACTTCGCATAGGTGCTGGTGCGGACGACGAGTTTCGATTCGCTATATTCGTTCAGCACACGGTTGACGCAGCCGCCAACAATGCTAACGGTCTTGTCCAGAGTAGTGTCAGGTGCAAAGGTACCCAGCCCGTCGACAGGCTTAAACGAAACGTTCTGCAACTGTACCAGACGACCGCAGTACTCGTCTTTGTCTAGCTTGATGTCGAAGTTTTTCAGGGTGTCAAGTTTACTGGCATCAGGCTGGCCTACATACTTGAAATGACGCTGGAACAAGTCCTTGTTCATTCGGCCGATGCTGTTGCCGTTATAGGGCTGGCCTATTTCCGGCTGCTTGCGATAGCCACCGATGTAGAGATCTTTCAGGGCGATGACAATCTCTTGGCCTTCAGCCATAAAGCCGTGCATGCCACTCTGGTTGACGGCTATGATGATGGCACCCGTCTCGTCCTGAACGATGAACTGCTTGTAAATGTTGCTGCCGATGTCGTTACCGCTGACGCGGGCCTTGATTTTGATGTCCTCTTCAATCTTGGCGTTCTGATCGCTTGAGGCAAATACGTTTGGATATTTGGCTTTCAATTGGGCAATGGTGATGATATTATCATCGTTGATGCTGTTGTTGCCATAGGGCGTCGTGTTAGGTGCGTCCCAATCACCCTGACAAGCGGTGAGTGTCAGTGCAGCAAGAGCCATTGCAATATATTTCTTTGTTTTCATACGTCTGCAGAGGTTTAGAAGTAATAGTTAATCATCAGCATGCCGTTGATGCCGTTCGCATAGAACTTGTAGGGACTGTTCTGGAAGGAGTAGGTGCGAATGCTCTCTCCGTTCTCGTCGACATCGGTACGGCTCTGCTCTCGTCCGCCCGTCACCAGCTTGGTGTTGTTCAGAATGTTTGTGAGCATGAGGTTAAAGCCTATGCGGCGTCCGTTCCTCAGGTTGTAGCTCTTGCCGATGGAGGCATCGAGCATAAAGCCGCCTTTTCCTTTGGCCTGGTCGGGGAGGTTGGTATACACCACCTCTGGATTGTCGCCATAGCCGATGATTTGCTTCGTCTGGTGGCTCTCATAGCGTGTGACGGGGGTGTAGTAGAGATAGATGCGGTCATAGTAGTTGCCAATCAGGTCGATATACCATCCTTTTGCATGATAGCTCAGATCCAGGCTGGCAGCGGTGAGCGGAGTGCAACCTTCGCGCATGCCTTTGTTCAGGCAGACATCGCTATAAGTCTTTCCATCCTCTGAGAGCATGTAGTAGACGTTAGCGTTGTTTATGTACTTGGCATCGCTGATGGTGCCGAGTGCTTTCAGGTTGAGCCATTCGGTGATTCTGAAGTTCATGCCGAGCTCTACGCCGTAGTACTCTTTCTGTATGCCGGTGAGCGATACATAGGTGAACGAGTGCTTGTCGTCCATGTAGTACATCGACTGCTCAGTCACGTCATCGAGCAGGCTGTAGTAAGCATTCAGGTTGGCCTTCAGCCAGGAGGTCTGCAGACGGTAGCCGACTTCGGCGGAGAAAATCTTCTCCTGCTTCAGATCCTTGACGAAGTCGTTGTTCACCTGTGCAGCCAAGAATGCGGTACGTGCGGCCGGTGTCTTCACTTCGTAGCCCAAGCCCAGCATCATGGCATGTCCGCCACCCATGTCAGCATGGGCACCCACCTTGAATCCGCCGTCCAGGAACTTGGCCGTGCCGCTCTTACCGTAGGAGTTGTTGGGAGCCAGACCGCTGCGCATCTTACCGTCGCGCTGCATGGTGGTACCGCCGAGTCGGCCGTTGGCAAACATGTGAACCACCTCGTAGTCTTTCGTATAGCTGGCCCAGAGCTGTGCCTTGTTCACCAGAATGTTGTAGTCGTAGCCGAAACGGTCGCCCTTGCCTACAGCCTGGTTCGGGTTGTTCAGGTCATACTGTGCCTTTTCGCTTCCCTCACCGTAGTTCTTGATGACATAGGTGTTGATGTTGTGAAAGACGCTGGCTCCAAGCAGGTCTTCCATGGTCTGGTAGTGCATGCCCTTGTTGGTCGAGATCTGTAGTCCGCCGTGGATGGCGGCCTTGTTGGCCAGCTGCTTCTCTAAATAGGACGAGAGACTGATGGACAGTTGGTCGTCGTGGTAGCGCTTCAGGTAGTACATCGCATCACCGCCCTGCAGGCTCACCATGCGGTTGGCAAAATAGAGCTTGTCCCACGGTATCTGCCGGTTCTCCTTGGCGCTGCTCAGGTAGTTGTAGGCCGTCTTCCAGTTGTTGTAGGCGTTCTGGTCATGGTCGCCCTGATAGGGGTACCACACGTCGTAGTAGTAGCTGGGCATCGTCGAGTAGTAGTCGGGCGCAGGATTGGTCGAGTTGTTGTAGTCCAGTCGGGTCGAGCTGTACATGGCATATTTGCCGAGCAGCGAGGTGGTGAGCTTGGTGTTCTCGTCGATGTTCCAGTCCCAGGTGAGGATGGCAGCGGGTGCAAAGTCCTTCACCATTCTCGAGTTGCGCTTCTTTCCGTCCTGATAGCCCCATGCGGGATTATACTGCCGGTCGTTGGCTATCCAGTACATCTCGTCGGTCGATGCGACTTGCGAACCGCGCTCGGTGGGATTGCCCCAGGTGACGAGTGAGATGCGGTGCTTCTCGTTGAGCAGTTTCTCGACGCCGAAGAAGTAACTGAGTGCGTTGTAGCTCGTACCCTCAACAAATCCGGTTCCGTTGCCCCAGCGGTAGGTGAGGCTGCCGGTGAAGGCCCACCCCGACTCGGTGACGCCCGAATTGTAGGTGTACATGGCGCGGAGGTTATAGTTGCGGTTAGCCCCGGCTATCGAGGCGCGCTGTCCGGTAGCGAAGCTCGACGGGCGGAAGTTGTAGTTGTGCGCACCAGCCATGCCCGTCATCATGAAGTTGTTGTCTTCGAAGGGAAGTGAGTTTTCCTGGTTGCGTGTCTGATTGTTCAGTCCGCCTACGAATGAATAGCGGAACTCTCCACGCTCGGCATCGTTCACGGGATTGCCGTTGATGTAGGCATCGCTATACTTCGAGTTGAATGCCCTGAACTTGAATCGGGCAGGACTGAAACGATAGCCCACCTCACTGGCATACACGTTACGGTTCGACGAGATGATGGTGATGTTCTGGTCTGTCCCCTCGTCTTCTTCCAATTGTGCCTCCGTGAAGGTGAAAGCTTGCTCTTCCTGTATGTCCCGGGCCAGAGAGTCTGTTTCCTGAGCCATTACAGCGGGCGAAAAGCAGAGCGCCATCGCCACAAATTTCAGCTTTTTGTTCATAAAGGATCCTTTTTGTTTTTTGCGGTTAATAAATTATTGTTTGCTGCAAAGTTAGCGAAAAAAGAAATACGAACAAAATTATTTTGTAATTATTTTCCCTAAACTTTTGCAACGGTTTGCACAGATGTCTCCCGTGTCTTGGAAAGATGCTTGTAACTTATTGATATTCAGAGGTTTATAATTCATACTGAATTAGCCTCCAATTCAGCCTGAATTAGCTGATAATTCATGCTGAATTATATTGCCGTTCGGCCTGAATTGCAGGGAGACTCTGGTGAGAGTGTGGTGGGCGTCGGTCTGAAGAATGGTGACAAAATGCATGAGGATTGCATTTTTTTCGTTCATCATCACCATTATTCGGGCGAAATTGACTAACTTTGCAGCGCATAATGAAGCGACCACCTCTTTGGGCTGTCATCATCGGCGCGGGGTTCGGCAGCGGATTCTGGCCGTGGGGACCAGGTACGGCAGGTGCCGTGCTGGCTGTTCTTGTGTGGTTGGTTCTGGGGGCGTGGCTCTCTCCAATGGCACTTTTCGTGGTCACATTGCTGCTTGTGCTGCTGTTCACGGCGCTGGGCACGTGGGCTACGGCACGTTTGGAGCCCTTCTGGGGTGAAGACCCCAGCCGAGTGGTGGTCGACGAGATGGTGGGCGTGTGGATTCCCCTGCTGTTGGCCGACGGCTGGCGACAGGCCGTTATGGCCTTGTTGCTGTTCCGTTTCTTTGACATTGTGAAGCCCTTGGGCATTCGTGCACTCGACCGTAGGCACGGTGCCTTCTGGGTCATGGCCGATGACCTGCTGGCAGGCGTCTATTCGGCAGTTGTTCTATACCTTATTATATTTGTATGGGACATCTGAGACATGAGGTAAGCCTGTTCTGCAAGGCTCAATTCACGGCTGTGGTGGCTACAGCGGTCGATTTTGCCGTGTCGCTGTTGCTGGCCGAGGCGGTGGGGCTATGGTATGCGGCGGCCACGCTGTTGGGTGCCCTGACGGGCGGTGTTGTGAACTGTGTGCTGAACTATCGGTACGTGTTCGGTGCCGACGGGCTGAACAAACGCAGCGTAGCTCTGAGATACCTGTTCGTATGGAGCGGAAGCATCGCGCTGAATACGGTTGGCACGTACGTCCTTACCGAGCTGTCGGGTCGCTATTTCATTTATGCCAAGGTCGTAGCTGCTGTGCTGGTGGCCGTGTTGTGGAACTATCAGTTGCAGCGGTACTACGTCTATTCTAAGAAATAACTGGTGTACCGGCTCATAAATAGAGAAAAGAAAGAAATAAGCTTATGGACTATCGCAGTGTTCTGCAAAAGATAATCTATGCGGTCATCGACCCGTTCATCCGACTGCTCATCACCGTGAGCATGACGCCCAACATGGTGACAGCTCTCGGTTTCGTGGGCAACGTGGTGGCGCTGTGGCTGTTTTTGCAGGCCGCTATGGCGCTCGGAAGTGAGACCGCAGGTGCCTATACCCTCATCGGGTGGGGCGGTGCGGTCATTCTGGGTGCTGGTCTGTTCGACATGATGGACGGACGGCTGGCTCGTCTGAGCCAGCGCTCATCGGCCTTCGGTGCCCTTTGGGACTCGACGCTCGACCGCTACAGCGAGTTGGTGACGCTCTTCGGCATCTGCCTCGTCTTTGTCAAGGCCGACTGGTTCTGGACTGGTGTCGCTACGTTTGCGGCCATGGTGGGATCGGTGATGGTGAGCTACGTCAGGGCACGGGCCGAAGGACTCGGCATCGAGTGCAAGGTGGGGCTCATGCAGCGGCCGGAGCGCGTCGTCGTCACGGCCGTTACGGCCATTCTCGCCGGTGTGACAGCCAATCTGTGGTGGTTGGCAGGCGGAATGATGCTCATCGCCGTGCTGGCCAATCTGACGGCTTTCTGGCGAATTGCCCATTGTTATAAAGTATTAAACGCGAAAGATGGGAAAAGTGAAGCTGTTTGACCTCTCGACCACCACGCAGCGCGAGCGCATGCTTGTCGTGGCGGGCTCACTGGCATTCCTCTTGTTCCAGTGGCTTGTGGTCGGGCTCATACCCGCCCAGGTGCTCATGGTGGCCATCTTCAACACCCTTTTCTTTGCCCATCCGCTGACGCGCAAGCTGGCCATGTCGCTGTTGCCCTTCGTCCTGTTCGAAATCTGCTACGACTGGATGCGCCTCTATCCGAACTATCTGGTGAACCCCATTGACATCCGGCCTGTCTATGAGGCGGAAAAGGCGCTGTTCGGCATCACAACCGAGCAGGGGGTGCAGACGGTTTGTGAGTATTTCAACGCCCATCACTGGCCAGTGGCCGACTTCCTGGCCGGGCTCTTCTATCTCTGTTGGGTGCCAGGGCCTATTGCCTTGGCCACTTGGCTGTTCTTTACAGGGCACAGAGACTACTGTCTGCGTTTCACGTGGGCTTTCCTCTTCGTCAATCTCGTGGGTTTTGCCGGGTATTATCTCCACCCCACGGCACCGCCCTGGTATGTTATCGACTACGGTTTCGAGCCGGACTTCACGGTGCCGGGCAGTGTGGCAGGACTGGCTCGCTTTGATGCCATCGTGGGCTATCCCGTCTTTACAAGCATCTACGTAAATAACTCTAA
>Ga0310697_10001626_pt1 | contig 25592 bp, 24 predicted proteins | sample 172DNAGHGlowgp2_FD_203883 | JGI IMG/M metagenome (GOLD analysis project Ga0310697, IMG submission 203883) | Sheep rumen microbial communities from Palmerston North, Manawatu-Wanganui, New Zealand - 1728 DNA GHGlow gp2 (v2) (version 2) | ecosystem: Host-associated > Mammals > Digestive system >...
GGACGAAGGAGATTGTTGGCACACAGAAGTCCGCTTGTCATGTAATCCTTTACTTTGTACATACTTTGTGTTCTTTATGATACTTTCATAGAGACCACAAAAATGGAAAAGACTGCATGAACCGGCTTGTCAAAAGCCAAATTGCAGTCCACCCTGCAGGGAAATACCCACAGGATGGACCGTGGCGTAAGTGGCTACACCTTCGTCCTGTGACAAGTTATAGCTTATGCCGCATTCGGAGAAAAGGCTTAACCGCCTCGTCAACTTGTACCCGACACCAACCTTCAGCCTTGCCTCAAAAGAGGGGCTGCCACCTTTTGAGGTCATGTCAACAAGAGGTATGCCTTCAGCCACAGCACGAGCATCATCACTGGCAGGCAGATTCACCTGTCCACCGACAACAAATTGGACATTGTGCCGAACAGCCACAGGCAGTTGCAACGCAAACTCTGCATCAAGGTAGCAATCAAAATGCTGAGTTCTAAACAAACCACAGGACAGCCCTACCGGTATGTCAAAGAACGTAACACTTTGGCTCTCATCTATCCTGTCCTTTCCAACACCCGTTTGATACCATGAACGATAAACTCCGTATCCAACGCCACAATGCAACCACGAGTTGGTATGCACCTGCTTATTTATTCTCATACACAGGCTGACGGGTGGCTCATGCCACTCCATGCGGATTATCTGACCGTTGTTATCCAGCTCATTGCTTTGGGCTATCCGTATCAAAGCATCCGCCACTTCGGCAGAAAAAGCATCCATGTTGGACAGTACATACCTTTTGCAATCCCTCCAATTGTCAATCAGCACACCCTCTCCACCTTCACCGCTTGCCGTCGACTCCGACGGTAACAACAAGGCATGCGGATGCTGACAGGCTGCCTGTCTTGCAAACGATGATGTCATCGACACTGTCACCGACCAACCATGTGCCCTATGAGTCCTGATTAATACCACAGGTGAAACATCAGCCAGACAGGACTCTGCGACAGCTGGAAGCTCAGAAACAGGCAGGCTTTCAGTGAAACCAGTATCAGCGGCGGCTTCAATTTCACTGTCATCTGAGTATATAAACGTATTCGTGTCGCTCCCAAATTCGCGCATTCCGGTATGGTGTCTAACCCAAACCTCATCCCCACCGCCATTGTGTTGCGCCAGTGCTACTCCGTCTGGCCGAACAGCCTCCCTATCCTGAATCAACAAGCAGGGCAACGTCAACAGAGCAAGCAACACACACAGCAGAGGTTCCAGCATGCGTCGAAGCATAACACGGGCATGATGCAACTGCGACGATGAGGAATGGGGCTCAATATTAAGTATTGATGCTATCTCCTTGTGCTTCCTACCCTCAACAACCGACATGGTAAACACTTGGCGATAGCCCATCGGTAGCCGGTCAATAGCCTCCTGCAACTCCTCTGCCGTGAAAGGCGGTTCGGGATTTTCGCAAGCCATATCGAAACCCTCCAGGCACGAGAAAGGAACAGCCAACCCCTGCCTACGTTTCAGGTGCCGCAGTGCCACCCGGGCCGAAATGGCAGACAACCACGAACCGAACTTGTCCGGTTCCTTCAGGCAATCCAGTTTGTCAAAGGCAATTAGAAATGCATCGTTGGCAAGTTCTTCCGACAGTTCCTTGTCGCGCGTGATGCGACAGCAAACAGCTATCGACCGCCTCCTATAGCGGGTGTACAGCGCTGTTAAGGCTTTCGGGTCTCCACCCTTGGCCAACGCTACCAATTGTTCCATGTCCGTCATGCCTTATTAGAGGCATCATTCTGAAAAAAGACTGCATGGAGTACAAAAAAAACTGCTACTTCCTACACGTTCACACACCAAAACACCAGTCCATCGCCCAATTACCCACCCTGAGTGTGCACTATTTCTCCACGGGTTTGCCCGCCTTCTGCCAGGCGACAATCCCGCCATCGAGCCCTATGGTCCTATATCCCATGCTGTTCAGCCTTGCGGCGGCGGCTTTGCTGCGCCGCCCGCGGCGGCAATATACGGCCACGGTGTAGCGCGTTTCGATACCGGTAGCTTTCCACGCTCTTTCAAAATCGTCGCCCCACGGCACATTGACGGCCCCCTGCAGATGGCCTTGTGAAAACTCGTTGGGCGCTCGTACATCAACCAGCACCACGCTCTTGGACATGATGCGCTGTGCAAAGGTCTCGGCCGGCAGGGTCTCGTTTTCCCCGCTTCCGGGCATGCAGCCGACGGTATTTTTCCCTCCGTCGCTGGCATTTTGACAACTCCTGAACCCAAAAAGCAAGGAAAACGTTGCTGCCAAGAAAACAAATACTTTCTTCATATTATGCATATTATGCATAGGTTTAGAACTTAAGTTTTGCCATGCGGGCGGTGACCTTTACCTCGGTTACCTTGTAGATTGAGCCCAGGCCAAGGAAAGGTTTGCGTACAACGGTGTTGAACCGGGGGTAAAGCACCATGTCATAGCCCTCGTTCTGTTTCAGCAGGGAGTAGATGGCGTACATGTCGGTCTTGTCGACCAGCGGCAATGGGGTATAGACCGATGCCCTGATGGACGCGCTGCGCGAGCTGAAAAGACGTTCCCAGTCAATGCCGAAAACCCTTACAGTAACTGCCGTGGCCTCCAAAGGCTGTGTAATCTCCAGGTGCTCCGGTTTTAGGTGAATCTCCGGGGTCGAGCCTGACATTGTTAACTGTGTCGACATGCAGCTTCCCATCATAATGGTCATTGCAAGAACGGATAGGATGATACTGATTTTTTTCATAGATAATGTGTGTTATTTGTTAATAATGTAGTTTGATTTTTTTCCCGTTTACGTAGAATGAGTTGCCTGAGCAGGCCATTCAAATGGAATATACAACATGCCATCACTTGCGTTTCAGCCAGCTCGTTATGGGGGTTAACAACCTGTTTGGAAACTCATAGCACGACAGCCAGGTGAGCAGTGCCACCGAGATGGCCGAGTACAGGACCGGCCACAAGTCGCTTGCCTTGGGGACGGGTAGCCAAAGGATGAAAAACATGACAAACGGGTGCCAAAGGTAGGTGAACAGCGTCCGCCTGCCCCATTGTGCCATCCGCTTGCCACCGGGAACAATCCTCATCACCGCCACACTCATCACCATCGCCACAAACAGATAGGCGGCCCTCAGGGCCACATCGAGCGGTGTGCGGTAAACAAATGATGCAAAAACCACACGCATGTTGCGGTTGAGCAGGAAGTAGAAACAGGCAAACACGGCCAGCACAACGGCAACCGCCGCCCATAGGGGGACCTTGCGCACCCTCTGTTTCAGGTCGATTTTGACGGAATAGTAGCCAAGTATAAAGAATGGCAGGAAGGACAAGGTGGGGCGAATCGACAAGGGAAGTTCGATTTTTATCCAACCCACAACCATGGCAATGACAAAACTGAGCGCTATGACCGCCTTAGGATAACGGGCCATGAAGTTGCCCCCGGCAAAATAGACAATTGTGCGCCAAAGGATGAGGCTCATCAGATACCACATGATGTAAATGGGCCAGAAAAGCAACTGGACAACCGAGAAATCGCCACCCTGGTGCATCTGGTAGAGCATGTGCAACAGCTGGAACAGCAGATAGGGCTGCAGCAGGCGGAGGATGCCGGAGAGGTACTTCTTCCTGTCGCTCATCTGCGAATAGCGGCCCGAGAGGAAGACAAACAGGGGCATGTGGAAGGAATAGATGGTGTTGTACATGGCCAGGCTGAATGTGCCGCCGACGTAGTAGCAGTGGGAAATCATGTGCCCGTACACGACCAGCACAATAAGCACCCATTTCAATGTGTCGAAATATGAGTCGCGCTCCATAATGGTTTGTGTTTGTATACTTTGGGAACAGAACCGCGCTGCCCGGCTGGCCGGAAGGGGTCGGCCGGAGGGCATGCGCCAACGGCAGGACCGGGGGTGGCAAGCCGACTTGACCTGCCCCGCAGGCTGCAACGCTGTGCCGGGACAGTGCACCGCAGGAAGTTTGGCTGGTCCTGGGCCGGTGGAAGACCGTTTGTTCTTCTCCTATTCGTTTGCATTTATTTTACACTTGTTCGATGACATTGGTATAACTGTCGAATAACTGTCGAATAACTGTAGGCGATGGAACGGGGGAACAGCGGCCCAAGGAGGGCGGCCGCCCGGGTTGGGAGGGATTTAGTTGAGGTGGCCGGAGTTGTTGGCGGTGCGGTCGAGCTCGTCGAGTTTGCCCACATTGCGCTGCTTGAGGGGACGCTGGGCGGTGCCGAAATTCCACTGCAGACCGACGGAGACTTTCTGCATGAGGTAGTTTTGGGTGTAGTGCGAGGTGACGCCGTCGGCATACACCACGTCGAAACTGTTGCTCATAGTGCGCAGCAGGTCGTTGACTTGCAGGCTGAGGAGGAGCCGGCCGTCGAAGGCGGTTTTCTTGACGCCGAGGTTGACCATCTCGTTGGAACTGGTGCGGAGGTAGCCCACGGTGACGGGGGTGGAATAGTAGCCGTCGAGCTGGATTTTCCAGCTTTTGGGCAGGTTGAGGGTGAGGCAGGCATAGAGGGAGCCGTAGAACGAGTGGACATCGTAGGCGGTGGGGAGCTGGTCCTGGCCCACTACCCTGCTGGTTGACTGGGGCTCCAGGCTGCGATAGTCGTAGGCATTGGCGTTGAGGGTGAAGGCGAGGTGCTGGCCTATGGGCAGCTCGGTGACGGCCAGGCCGCCGCCAAGGAGTGTGGTGGTGCCAAAGTTGTCGGCATGCATCACTTGGTCGCCCGTGGTGGGGTCGAGGATGGGGATGACGGTGAGCTGGTCTTTGGTGTGGATGTAGTTGGCCATGAGGGTGAGGTGGCGTCCAAGGCCTGCGGTGAGGGAGAGGTTGTCGCTGAAGCTGGGTTTGAGGTCGGGGTTGCCCATGTTGGAGGTGTGGGCGTCGACATAGTTTTTAAAGGGGTTGAGTTGGTTGTAGTTGGGACGGGATATGCGACGGGTGTAGCTGAGGCCCAGTCGTTTGGTCATGTCGGGGGTGTTGTAGCCCAGGTAGAGTGTGGGGAAGAGGTTGAAGTAGTTCTGCGCCACGGTGCCGGTGCTGTTGTAGGCGTAGGTGTATTCGCCGCGCAGGCCTGCCTTGGCGGTGAGGCCGAAGGCGAACTGCCGTGCAAGGGTGGCATAGAGTGCGCCGACGTGTTCGGTGTAGTCGAAGGGGTTGTCGACCGTGGAGCCGTAGATTGTGTCGTTTCCGCTATACTGGTAGCCGGTTATCTGGTTGAGGACATTGTCGGTGCGCGATAGGGCCCACTTGGCTCCGGCCTCCATCAGGCAGCTGCCGAGGACGACGCTTTGGTAGTCGAGTTTGGCGCTGTAGATGTCGATTGTGTTGTTGTTGTGGAGGGTGAGGTAGTGGACGGAGTCGTGGGCAAGGCCGTTCCACACTATGGGCTGCAGGAGTGGGAGGTAGTAGTTGTCCTGCAGGTTGTCGGCTGCGGTGATGTTGTGGAGGTAGTCGAGGTTGGCGGTGAGTTCGGCTGCCCGCGCGGGGTCGAAGATGTGGGTGTAGTTGAGGTTGGCTATGTATTGGGTGAGGGTGTATTCGGTGACGGGGCGCGAGACGATTTGCTGTGTGGCGACGTTGTTCAGTGATTGGGTGGAGAGGCTGGAGTCGTCCCACTGGCGGACGCTGTTGAGGGGCATGGTGAATATGACGCCGAGGGTGTTGCTGCTGTCGATGAACCAGTCGTTGCCGAGTTTCAGGGTTAGTCCGCGGGTGTCGACGTTGCAGAGTGAGCCGCTTTGCTGTGCGAGGGTGGCTCCGCCCAAGGAGGCGTTGGTGGCGGTGAGGAGGTCGACGCCTATTTGCTGCGACTGCTCGGAGAGTTGGAAGAAGGTGTTGGTCTTTTGTGTGCGGAGGTTGATGTTGGCGCTGATGTTTTGGTCGAAGAATGTCTGGGTGCGCGGGAGGCGGCCTTCCATGTCGCGGTTGAAGGCCATGGCCCCCAGGTTGGCGGAGAGGGAGCCGTTGAGGCCTTGGGCAAAGTGGTGTTTGGTGCGTATGTTGATGATGCCGCCCTGGCCCTGTGCGTCGTATTTGGCGGAGGGGTTGGCTATTACCTCTATGCGGTCGATGGCGGAGCCTTCGGTGCCGCGCAGCAGGGTTTCGAGGCTTTTGCCGTCGAGGTGGGACGGACGCCCGTCTATCCACACGGCTACCGGCTGGCCGTTGAGGAGCACGTTGCCTTCGCGGTCGACGCTCACGCCGGGTGCCTTGCGGAGGAGGTCGAGGGCGTTGCTGCCCTGTGCAAAGGCGGTTTTGGAGACGTTCATGACCAGTTTGTCCATTTGCTGTTCAACAACGGGTGCACGGTCTACCACCTGCACGGTTTGCAGCATGGCGGCATCGGGTGCCAGCGCCACAGGGGGTAGGTCCTGTTGGGTGTTGTTGGCGGCAAGGGGCTGGTAGTGGGTCTGGTAGCCTATAAACGAGACGGAGAGCAGGTAGTGGCCGCGGGCAGGGACGACGATGGTGTAGGCTCCGGTCTCGTCGGTTACGCCGCCGGTCACAACGGTGCTGTCGGTTTTCATGACGGCCACTGTGGCATAGGGCAGCGGCGAGTTGGTGGAGCGGTCAATGACGGTGCCTTTCAAGGTGGTCTGCGCCGCGAGGAGCGTGGCAACGCTTGTGAAGAGGACAAGGGCTAATATCTTTTTCATGATGGGTGGAGGTTGGTGTTATTAGTTGATCGGTATGGTGTTTATGTTGTTTACGAGATGGTTTCCAGCAGAAAGCTGACGGGCCGGAAGCCGTCGTTGCAGCTTATCATGGCGCTGTGGGGGTTGCGCATCCAGCCGTCGTAGAAGTCGCCGCCGCCTTGCGCCAGCGCCTCGACAAACTCGCGCATGGTTTTCCAGGCCTCGGGGCAAAGGCCGTCGGGGCGCTGCCCGCCGGTGCTGACCCATGACTGGCCTTCCCGCACGTCGCAGGTGTGTTCGATGGGGTTTTCGTAGAGGGCCTGCAGGTCCTTGTAGTCGGCCTGGCGCACGGCCGTAATCTTGACTTGTTTCATGGTGCAAAGGTATGCTTTTTTTTCGACATACAAAGAATGTGGCGGCAAAAAAAAATGCCTTCCGCAGTGGGCAGGCATTTTGTAGAGGTGGGTCTACCTTCTTTTTGAGGATGGGGTGATGTCCTTTACCAACCGGACGGACATGCCCGCATGGCGGCCGTTCAGGTTTTGGGTATTGAGCGTAGTGCCATCAATATATAGGTTGTAGGCTTCCACTTCGCCTGTCTGGGAACTATGCTCGGAAGAGGGGGTGCTTGACCAGTAATAGCCATGCGTGCCGACTGAGTTTACAAAGCAATGGTAGCCTCCATTTGCATTGTCGGCCCACCGGGCTCCCGCCAAGGGCAGGAAGGCCGCCCCTTTCAGTTCCAAGGAGTGCCACTGGGCATCGTTGTAGATGTTGGTTCCCGTGTTGGCAGGGTGGAAGGTTATGTCCGACGGGGGATTGTTGTCATACCAGGCATAGGGCAACAACACCACACCCTGCACACCGTTTACTGTGGCATAGCCGTACAGCTCACTGTGTCTGGCACGGCTGTTGAACACATAGTCCCATTCGCTGCGGGTGAGGGTACGACAATCATTGGGCTGGCAAGAGAAGAGTTCGTCGCTATACCATATCACGTTGTTGCCCCAATCGGTGAAGGAAGCATAGCTGTTGTTGTCGGATGTAAGTGTGGAAGCCGGGGCTTTGCCGGTACCCCATCCAAAGAGGTCAATCCTGCTGGTGTAGGTGCTGGAGACGAAGTTGTTGGTGCAATAGACTCCGTCCTGACTCACATTGCCTTGTGTACTCGCCCCCTGGCGGTTGGTACCGCCCACAAAGTCCCACTGGTGGGCCGAGAAACGCCACTTGTTTTCAGAGGCACGGTATTGCAGGTTGCCTTTGGCAAAATAGACAGAAGTGGTCTCGCTGACAGAAAAGCCTTCGGGCAACTCTGGGTCGTTGGGCTCGAAGTTTTCAGTAATATTGAAATTGATGGTGGTGTACTTGCTACGCTGGATGGGCACGACGTTGTTTCCGGTGGTTTTTACCTTATAGTCAGACCCATCAGTGGCAAGCATCTTGATGGTGAGGTTATGGTACTGACCCTCGGGCAGATAGATGTAGAAGTCGGCTCCGTCGCCGCCGATGTTGACACCGGGGTTGCATCTCAGCCTTGTGGCATGGCCGCCAAGACCTCCAGCCTGGTGGGTGATGGTGGGGATGCCATCGTTGTCGGTGGTTACCGTATAGGTTCCGGTAATGAACTCGGCAGCGGTGACGGTAATTGAGGAAATGGTTATCCCCTCTTTCTTCAGATGCAGTTTCAGCAATCCGCAAAGGTTTTTGAAAGGCAAAGCCTTGGTTGGGGAGACGGCATACATGGGGAAGTTTTTATAGTCACCGTTGTAGTACTGCTCAGTGGGTATGGTGACGGTGGTGCGGTTTTGCGCAAAAAACGCAAGAGTGGTCAAGTATAAAATGGCATAGAAGATATTGCTGTAAAACGACTCATACCATCAAGCTCCGCCATTGCTCTGATGGGAGCCCGGACATTGCTGCCTGCAAGTGCACCAAGCCTATGCCGAACAACGGCAGCGCAATGGATTAACATAGAAAGTTTGACGTAATTCAAAAAATATTAGTATCTTTGCAGTTTGATATTTAAAAACCGAAACATGAAAAGGTTCCTAACACTGATACTTGTATTATCTTCTTTTACAGCCGTTTGCCAAACACTCACCGCCTACCGCAACACCGTTGACAACGGCTACAACTTTTGGGTGAGCACCCCCAAGGACTATGATTCCCTCCAGTCGGACAAGCCCGTTATCCTCTTCCTGCACGGGGCCAGCCTCTGCGGTCACAACCTGGAGCGTGTGCGACGCTACGGCCCCCTTCATGCCTTGGCCATGGGGCGGCAAATTGATGCCGTAATCATCGCCCCGCAAAACCCCGGCGGAGCCTGGAACCCAAAGCGAATCAACAACGTTGTAGATTGGGTGTTCGACCACTACGCGGGCGACACCAACCGGTTCTATGTCCTGGGGATGAGCTTAGGCGGCTACGGCACCATCGACTACTCGGCTGCCTATTCCCACCGCATTGCCGCGGCCATGGCCCTGTGCGGCGGCGGCAACCCCAAGTCGTACTGCGGCCTCAACGACCTGCCACTCTGGATACTGCATGGCACCGCCGACAGGGCCGTCCCCCTGTCGCAATCCGAAAAGGTAATCAACGCCATGGCGCGCTGCGGCGACAGCCCACGCCTTCGGTTCACCAAACTGGCTGGCGTAGACCACGGCGGGCTGGCACGAGCCTTCTACATATCCGAGACCTACGACTGGCTTTTCAAGCACCATCTCAACGACCCCGACCGGGCTGTAAACCAAGACTATGACATCACCGTGGACCGGCTGCACCGTGCCTACAAGGACATCGACCGCCATGCCAACCACCTCATAGTCCGCAACAGCCACACTGACAAAGAAAGCAAAGGCTCGGCTGCCAACCCCGACACACCCTCCGCAGACAGCGAATACCACACCATTCGGAGCGGCGACACCCTTGGCAAACTCGCCAAGCGCTACCACACCTCCATCGGCAACCTGTGCAGAATGAACAACATCAGCCGCACCACCACCCTCCGCATAGGCAAACGCCTCCGCGTTCGGTAGTTACATGCCCGGCAACTCCTCGTGCAGCCGCACATACTCCGCATAGGCGTACTCCAGGCCTGACTCAGGGTCCACCATACGGTCGGACAGACTCACCTGGCGAAACGCCGAGCGGTCGATCACCGGGAAATACACATCGGCCTCAAAGTCACGGTAAACCCAAGTGACATACATCCTGTTGGCCAAGGGGAGAAACTCGCGATAGATTGCGGCGCCGCCCATGACAAACGTCTCCTCCTCGTCCGCCACCATGCGCAGCGCCTGGGGCATACTGTGTGCCACCTCCACCGTCCCCGTGGCCGCGGGCGGCACCTCAAAGCAAAAGCCCTCGTCGTGCGTCAGCACAATGTTGCGGCGCCGGGGCAGCGGCTTCTTGGGGAGGGACTCGAATGTGCGCCGACCCATAATCACCGTGTGTCCGGCGGTAAGTGATTTAAACCGTTTCAGGTCGTCGCTGATATGCCACAGCAAATCGTTGTCGCGCCCGATGGCCATGTTTTGCGCCACCGCCACGATGATGGAGAGGTTATATTTCGGTCTAATGTCTATCATATTGGGGAATATTATCTTTGCTCAACAGTCAAATCATTGAAGATACGCATCGAACGCTCAAATATGCCGTTCATGTAAGCAATAGCCAGCCCATAGTTGCTGACCGGCACACCCGCCTCGATAGCCGGGGCCAGGCGGGAGGCCAGCTGCTTGGCCGTCACCACGCAGCCGCCGCACTGTATCACCAAGGCATAGTCGCCCAAGTCGTGCGGCAGTGCCGAAAGCCCGGCCACCGCCTCGCAGTGCAGCTGCTTGCCCGTATATTTGGCCAGCATCCGTGGCAGCTTCACCCTGCCAATATCCTCGCACGTAACGTTGTGCGTACAGCTTTCGAGCATCAGCACCCGGTCGCCGTCGCGCAGGGAGTCGATAGCGGGCGTACCCTTCACATACGCTGCAAAGAGCCCCTTGGCTCGCGCCAGCACCACGCTGAACGAAGTGAGATACACCTCGTCCGGCACCGTCTTGGCCACCATGCCATACACCTGGCTGTCGGTCACCACCAGCCGTGGGCGTTCCCTCAGCCCGTCTAAGGTGGCCTGCAGCTCCGTCTCGCGGCACACCACGGCGCGGGCATGGTTGTCCAGCACATCGCGCAGCACCTGCACCTGGGGCAAAATCATGCGCCCCTCGGGAGCCGACGAGTCGATAGGGGTAACCATCACCACCGTGTCGCCCTCGCCAATCACATCGCCCAGCAGGGAGCGGTGCACATAGGCCGTCTCGGGCAGGGCCTCGCGGATGCGTGCCGTGAGGGGTTCGCGCAACGAGGGGTCCTTCACCGTCAGCACAAAAATCCTTGTGTCGTAGTCGGCCTCAATCCGTTCCACCAGGTCGGGGTCGGGCTTCATGCGGTCCGCCTGCGAATAAATCAGCACATAGGGAATCCCCCGCTTGCGGCAGGAGTCCACCAGCATCACCTCCTCGGCCTCGAAACGGTTATCCGTAAAAAGGATAAGGGCCAGGTCGGCCTGGGCCAGCATCTCCAGACTCTTCTCAATGCGCAAGCGCCCAACGGCGCCCTCGTCGTCAATGCCGGCGGTGTCGATCCACACCACCGGCCCCACGCCGCCTATCTCCATGGTCTTCTTCACCGGGTCGGTGGTGGTGCCGGCCAAATCCGACACAATGGCAATCTGCTGCCCGGTCAAAAAATTCACCAGCGAACTCTTGCCATAGTTCCGCCGTCCAAAAATACCTATATGGGGTTTCAATTCATTACCTTTCATGCCCTAATAACGTTTCCGCCCTGCCTTTATTGCACCGGGTAGCTATTTCTTTTCGCCCGGGGTGCCCAGCGCCCCCTTGCAGCCCCGCCGTTCCCCCGCCGCCGCGCCGCTCCCTCTCCCACCCTTCCCCCACTGTTCGTCATCACTTTTTCGACATACCATGGAATAAGTGTCGAACAACTGTAGACGAACTATTCAATAATGAGCGGCCCAAAAACGGGCGGAGGGCGGCGGAACATCGGCGTCGCGGCGCGTTGCCACCGCCTTGGCGGCCAGCCGGGGGCAGCCCTGTTGCAGTGGAAAAAAGTTGGCATTTTTGGCTCGCAATGGCCTGCCAAGAGAATTATTCTTTGTATATTTGCAATTGACAACGCGCAGCCGACAACTGCACAGCAAATTAATTATCAACAAAATAACAACAAATGAAGACAATCAGACTCCTTGGCGTTTGCCTCGCAGCCGCATTTGCGCTGGTGGCATGCAACCAAAAAACGGCCGAACCCGCCGAGACGGCCGTCACCGACAACATTTACCAGTTCGCCGTGGTGAACGGCACAGGCGACACGGTGTCGCTTGCCGACTACCAAGGCAAAGTGCTGCTGGTGGTGAACACCGCCACACAGTGTGGTTTCACACCCCAGTATGCCGAACTGCAGGCGCTTTACGCCACTTACCACGACCGCGGACTGGAGATTCTCGACTTTCCGTGCAACCAGTTTGGCGAGCAGGCGCCCGGTTCCAACGAGGAGATACACGCCTTCTGCACAGGCACCTATGGCACCACCTTCCCGCAGATGGCCAAGGTTGAGGTAAATGGCGAGAACGCCCTGCCGCTCTACACCTGGCTCAAAGGCAAGGCCGGGTTTGGCGGTTTCGACACCACCGACCCGCGCGGAGCCTATCTGCACGCCGCCTTCAAGGCGCAGGACAGCCTCTACGACCAGAACCCCGACATCAAGTGGAACTTCACCAAGTTCCTGATTGACCGCGAGGGCAATGTGGTTTGCCGTTTCGAGCCCACCGCTCCCGCCACCGCCATCGTCGAGGCAGTGGAGAAACTGATGTAACCCTATGGTTGACGAAATCTACAGCAACGGCAGGCCGGAGTTGACTGTCCGGCCTGCCGTTATGGACGATGTGCCGCGCATACTGCAGCTGGTGGACCACTCGCGCAGCATTATGCGTGCCAACGGCAACCATGTGCAATGGAACGGATACCCCGGCAGCGACCTAATAGGGAGCGACATAGAGCGGGGCATCGGCCACGTGGTTATGGCCGACGGGCAGACGGCAGGCTATTTTGCCCTGCTGCTCGACCCGGAGCCCACCTACGCCTATATCGAGGACGGCCTGTGGCTCGACGACACCACGCCCTACGGAACCATACACCGGCTGGCCTGCGCGCCGGGGGTGCACGGGATAGCCCGCTACGCCTTTGCCTGGAGCGAGGCCCGCTGTGCCTCAATCCGCGTGGACACCCACCGCGCCAACCACATTATGCTGCATATCATTCAACGGCTGGGCTACAGCCGCTGCGGGGTGGTGTATATGCGCGACGGCACCCCGCGCGAGGCGTTCCAGCGGATGATGTACCCCATGGTCACGGCCGCGCTGCGGCAATATGTGGAGCAGGAAATCCTGCCGCGCTACGACCACTTCGACAGCGCCCACCGCATTGACCATATACAGGCCGTCATGGCTCAGAGCATGGAGCTGGCAGGCCACTACCCCGAGCTGAACCGCGACATGGTCTACACCATTGCCGCCTACCACGACACTGGTGTGGTGGAGGGGCGCGAGCGGCACCACCTGGTGTCGGGCCGCATCATACGCGAGGACGAACGGCTGCGCCAGTGGTTCTCGCCCGCTGAGATTGAGACTATGGCCCAGGCTGCTGAAGACCACCGGGCTTCGGCCAACCGCGAGCCACGGAGCCTGTACGGCCGCATCGTGGCCGAGGCCGACCGCGACATAGAGCCTGCAAACGTGGTGCGGCGGGCGGTGCAGTTCGGGATTTCGAATTTTCCCCAGCTGGACCGCGAAGGGCAATGGCAGCGCACCGTGCAGCACCTGAACGAGAAGTACGCCGAGGGCGGGTACATGAAGCTGTTCATCCCCTGTTCGCGCAACGGCGAGCAGCTGCGGCGGCTCCACGCACTCATTGCCGACCCGGCACGCCTTCGGCAGGTTTTTGAACAGGCGTATGAACATATGGCAGGACACGGAAACGGCGAAGGGACATAGGCATGGCACCGGACAAGCGGGGCTATGGCCACAAGCCGCTAAGGCGCCCGCAGCCGAATACAAACACACGAACAACGCACAATTAAAAACTAAGACACGATGAATACTTTTCTTATTGTATTGGCAGTAATTCTTGCCCTTGTGGGCATAGCCGGTTCGATTGTGCCGGGATTGCCCGGTCCGCCGCTGAGCTGGGTGGCGGTGCTGGTGCTCAGTTTCACCACCGCAGCCGACTACTCGGCTCTTTTCCTGTTTGTAACAGGTCTTATAGCAGCCATTATCACCGTGCTGGACTATGTGGTGCCGTCGCTCAGCACCAAAAAGTTTGGCGGCAGCAAGGCCGGGATATGGGGTTGCAACATAGGGCTGATAGTCTCCATAATAGGCCTTCCCTTCGGCCCGCAGGGGCTGTTGGGCGTGATATTGTGGCCCTTTATAGGTGCGCTGGCAGGCGAGCTGATAGGCGGCAAGGAGAAGCGCGAAGCGTTGCGTGCCGCATGGGGTGCCTTTGTGGGTTTCCTCACAGGCACCGGATTGAAGTTTGTCTATGCTATTGTGCTGGCAATAATTATAGCCCGCGACCTACTTGTGTAGGTAGTGTTCCACGCCGTCCGACGGGTTTACCGGGTTGGTGCTTTGTGTGTTCATGCCGGTGAAACTGATGTCGATGTGGATGGGGTTTTTGTTGTCGAGTTCGAAATACTCTTGGCAGTACCACTCGATGATGCGCCCGTTGAGGGTTCCCTCCACCCCCACCACGACGTAGTCGGCCAGGTCGGACGAGGTGATTTCGTAGATGGTGTTGGGCGTGATAAGCTTTATTTCGCGTTTGGCCACAAGGGTGTAGGCGGCATCGTATTCGAAGAGGGTGACGTTGGCCACATCGGTTTCGTCGCCGACATAGGTGACGGAATACTGCGACTCCTTGAAACAAGAGGTGAGCGAGAGGCTGAGTATAGCCACAAGAATAAGTAATGCTTTCTTCATCTGTAATTGTGTATTAAACGTTAATTATTTATTCGCCAGCCACCTTGGCAAAGGAGTGTACGGGGGCAATGGCGTTGATGCGATCATGGTCGTAGAGGTCGGGGAATTCGACCAGGAAGAGGAACTCCTTGACTTTTACTTTGTAGGTTTTGTTGTTGAGGGTGATGGTTTCGCGGTTGAGCGACTCGGCAATGCCGCAGGCGGTGCCGCCCGTGGCCAGTATGTCGTCGAAAAGGGTGATGCAGAAGGTGTCGCCCTCGGGCACACCGGAGGCGATGTCGCTAAGGCGGTAGTAGACGTGGTCGCTGCCGTATTCCTTTTCTATCTCCACACCGCGCAGGTCGCCTTCGCTGAACGGGAGCTTGCCCTTTTTGCGGATGGGGATGATATTCTGCACCAAGGCCGACTGTGTGAGGAGCGGAGCGGCAAAGAGGAAACCGCGGGCTTCGACGGTGGCCACATTGGGGCAGTGGACATGGGCTTCGATGTCGTCCACCACCTGCCGGAAAGCCTCTTTGTTGTGCAGAAAAGGCAGTATGTCAATAAAGTCTATCCCCTTTTTGGGGAAGTCAGGATAATGGTTTATGATGTCCAAATAGTCCATGATGTGTTGCTTTAATTGATTTGCAAAGATACAAACTTTTTTTCATCTACACAGAAAATTGAATGCGTTGATATGCTAACAGGTTAATGGGTTAGTCCGATTATCGTGTTCACGCATTCGCGAATGCACGCGTTAATGCAAGCTATACTGGTTTAGTGCGGCAGTGGTTGCCGTCTGGCGGCAGGCTGTTGAGGCGGTGCCAGGCATGGAGGTATTTGCGCAGTCGCTCCACGTCGCGGTCGGTGATGCTGGGCAGACGGCGCAGGTCCATGTTGTCCTCGAGGTCGGCCAGTTTCACCTGCCGTCCGATGGGGTTGGAGGCGGCGCGGCTGATGTAGTCGTCGTAGTCCTCATCCCGGTTGCGGGTTAGGGACTGCAACGCTTCGACTATCAAGTCGGGAAAGCCTTGCTGCGTGAGGTATTGGGCGGTTACGGGGGTGTCCTCTAAGGTGTCGTGGAGCAGGGCCACAATCTTGGCCTGAGGGGTGGCGCACCGCTCGGCCACCCGCAGGGGGTGGCCAATGTAGTCGTGGCCGCCCTTGTCGCGCTGGCCGGCATGGGCGCGGGTGGCTATCTGGAGCGCAAGGCTGTAGAGGGTTTCCCAATCCATAGGCGACAGGCTTTTGTCACATCGCCCACACCAGGAGGCCACTGCAAATCACCACCCCAGTAACCAGAAGGTCAACGAGGCAGAAACCCATGATGTCCTTGGCGTCGAGTTTGGCAATGGCCAGGGCAGGGATGGCCCAGAAGGGCTGGATGAGGTTGGTCCAGGCGTCGCCCCAGGCGATGGCGGTGCCGGTGAGGCCGGGGTCGACACCGAGGTCGGCACCGGCGGCGAACATGATGGGGGCCTGTATGGCCCAGTGGCCTCCGCCCGAAGGGACGAACATGTTCAGCACGGCAGCGCAGAGAAAGGTGAGCAAGGGATAGGTGGTGGCGTTGGAGATGGATATGCAGGCGTTGGCCAGCACCGTGCCAAAGGAGATGCCGCTTGCCCCCACACCGGTGATGATGCCCATGATGCCCGCATAGAAGGGGAACTGGAGTATGATGCCCGCCGCCCCCTTGGAGGCTGCGGTAAAGGCCTTGACATAGGCCAAGGGTGTACCGTGGAGCAGCACACCGAGGAAGAGGAAGAGCATGATGACGCTGCCAAGGTCGAACGAACCTCCGCCCCAGCCCAGATGGATGACAAGGTAGGCAAAGCCTATGCCCGCCACAATCCACGAGAGGAGACGGCTATGCTCCATGCGCTGGGCCGGGGTGAGCGGGCCTTGAGGGGGCTTGGGAGCCAAGGGGGCGTCCTCCTCAAGCAGTGAGGGGTCGACGGTGATTACGTCCTTTTTGGGATACATAAGCGCATTGGTGGCCACTATGGCAGCCATAACTACCAGCACAATGACGAGGTTGTGGGGTTCGAGAATGGTTTGAGCAATGGGGACGGGTTCAGTCAGCACCCCGTTGGTGGCTTTGGTGAGGGCTTCGCCGGGTGTGGCCATGGTGAGGGGTATGGAACCCGACAGCCCGGCATGCCACACCACAAAGCCGCTATAGGCCGAGGCTATGAGGAGACGGTAGTCGATAGAGGGCAATTTGCGGGCTATCTCCTTGGCAAAGATGACCCCTACAATGAGGCCAAAGCCCCAGTTGAGCCAACAGGCCAGAGCGGAGACGGCCGTCACCAGGGCTATGGCGGCGACGGGGGTCTTGGGGATGGCGGCCAGCAGACTGATGCCGCGCTTTACCACCGGTGCGGACGCGAGGGTGGAGCCGCACACCAGCACTAAGGACATCTGCATGGCAAAGGCCAGCAGGTTCCACACGCCACCGCCCCAGTGGTCGATAACCTCCAAGGGGGTTTGATGGCAGATGGGCATGGCAAGCAACGCCGCCACAATGGTGAGGATTATGGCAAAGATGAAAGGTTCGGGGAGCCATCGCTGCACCAGTCGTACACAGAATTTTATCATAGAGGTGACTGATAGGGGGCTTTCGGGCAGATGGAATCAGGTCGGTAGCCCGAAAGCCCTATTGTGTTGTCAATTCATTTTGGGGCTCATCAGCATCATGAGCTTGTTATAGAAGTCGGTATTCTGCATGACACCGCTGAAGAGGTTGGCACCCGGGCCGTAGGAGAACACCGGCACCATGACACCGGAGTGGCCGCCCGTGGACCACGAGGGACGGCTTACGCCCTCTTCTATGCTGCCTTTGAGCAGGGTGAGGCCACCCGTTTCGTGGTCGGCTGTGACCACGACAAGGGTTTGCCCGTCGCGTTCGGCAAAGTCGAGCACGGCGTTGAGCATGTCCTCGAAGTCGGCCATCTCGGCGGCAAGATACAGGCTGTCGTTGTTGTGGCAGGCCCAGTCAATCTGCGAGCCCTCGACCATAAGCACAAAGCCGTTGTCGTAACGGTTGAGGGTTTCGATGGCCTTGAGGGTGCCGAGGGTGAGCATGCGGCCGCGATCCATGGCCTTGTCGGGGCTGTCGTCGCTGAGTAGGGCGCAAATCTTGCGGCTGCGCGAGGCGGTCATGTCCATGACAGAGTAGAGCATGTCGTAGCCACGGGCGCGAAGGGTGTCGAGCGGGGCTTTGCCGTCGTCGCGGTTTTCGGGGAGAAAACTGTTGCGGTCGCCGCCTATCATCACCTCAAACGGGCAGAGAGCCATTTGCATACTGATGGTGTCGAACGACTTGCGGTTGGCCACATGGGCATAGGTGGAGGCCGGGGTGGCATCGAGTACGCTGCTTGTCACCACAAAACCGGCTGCCTTGCCAAAGAAACGCTTGGCATCGACGAGGAAAGAGTTGTAGTCTGTGCCATCGGGACCCTTGGCCACGTGGTGGTTTTGCACCTTGTGGCCCGTCATGAGGGCCGTGCCACCGGCACCGGAGTCGGTGGTGTAACGGTTGTAGGAGTAGGTGCGGGAGAAGCCGCTGTAGGGGAACCGCAGAAAGGCACTGGGGGCAGTGCGCTGCGCCACGATGGAGGTGTAGACTTGCGCCGTGCCCATGCCGTCGCCCACAATGAAGATGACATTGCGGGGTTGGGGCAGGGACTGTGCGTCGGGATTGTTTTTTACACGCTGGGCCGTGGCCAACAAGGGCAGCAGGCACAGCAAGAGGATGAGGGTTCTCTTCATTGATAATTATATAAGTATGTGATTGTGTCTATGTGTGAATTGTATTATTCATTCAGCTGTTCAGGAGTTCATTGTTTGATTCCTAACTCTACCTGTTCTATTTGTTCCACCTCGGCTTGCTCGCCATCGTCTTTCTTTTTGGGGAGAACGACAGCGGCCACAATGCCCACTATGGCGGCCACGGCCAGGCCGGAGATGCCTATGGAACCGAAATGCAAGGCGCCGCCCTCACAGCCATAGCTTATGCCCACGGCAAGGGTGATGGTGAGGGCTGTGATGATGAGGTTGCGGCTGTCGGTGAGGTCCACCTGATTCTCTACCAGGCTGCGTACACCCACCGAGGATATCATGCCGTAGAGTATCAGCGACACACCGCCGATGGTGGCGGTAGGCATAGCATAGATAAGGGCAGCGAACTTGGGCGAGAAACTGAAGACTATGGCAATGACCGCAGCGATGCGGATGACACGGGGGTCGAACACCCGGGTAAGGTTGAGCACGCCTGTATTCTCGCCATAAGTGGTATTGGCCGGAGCCCCAAAGAGGGAGGCCAGGATGGTGGCGGCGCCGTCGCCCATGAGGGTGCGGTGCAGCCCGGGGTCTTCGAGATAGTTGCGGTTGCATGTGGAGCTGATGGCACACATGTCGCCTATATGCTCAATCATGGTGGCCAAGGCGATGGGCATGATGGCCACGATGGCGGTGACAAGGAAGCTCCAATTGCCGCTGCCCATGGCGTGGAGGCCGGTGTTTTCCCACAGGAATGGCACTCCTACCCACGGGGCATCGTGCAGAGCCTGCACCTTGTCGGGTTCCAGCTGTCCGGCCAAGGCAGCCACGACATATGATGTCAGGACTCCAAGCAGAATGGGGATAATTTTAATCATACCCTTGCCCCAGATGTTGCATACAATAACAACCAGAATGGCAATAAGGGCCACCCACCAGTTGGTGAGTATGCTGCCCACAGCCGTACCGGCCAGTATCAGGCCGATGGAGATGATGATGGGACCCGTCACCACAGGGGGGAAGAGTTTCATGACCCGATTTACACCGAAGAGCCTGAAGGCAGCAGCCAGCACAAAATAGAGCAGTCCGGCCGCCACCACGCCCACACAGGCATAGGGCAAAGCCTCGGCCTGGGTCATGCCCAGTTCCTTGCCCATGGCCACCACCGTGGCGTAGCCGCCGAGAAAAGCGAAGCTGGAACCCAGAAAAGCGGGCACCTTCATTTTGGTAAGCCAATGGAACACCAGGGTTCCGAGGCCGGCAAACAAAAGGGTTGCCGAAACCGACAGCCCTGTGATGGTAGGCACCAGGATAGTGGCACCAAACATTGCAAACATGTGCTGGAGCCCCAATACGAGCATCCGGCCTTTGCCCAGCTGCCGCGCATCGTAGACAGCTGCATTGGTATTAATCTTTGCCATAAGAAAGAGGTATTTAGTTTTAGGTTTTCATTTGCTGAATGGGTGTTAATTAGGGAAAGTGTGGATGTGTTAATGCAAGAATCGGATTAACACATTCATTTGGTGCCAAAGATGCGGTCGCCGGCATCGCCAAGACCGGGCAGGATGTAGCAGTTCTCGTTCAGTCCTTCGTCCAGGGAGGCGGTGAAGATGTCCACATCGGGATGTTCCATCTGTACCCGCTTCACCCCTTCGGGGGCGGCCACCAAGCACATCATGCGAATGTTCTTGTAGCCGTCGGCTTTAAGGCGCGAAATGGCGTCGCATGCGCTGCCTCCGGTGGCAAGCATGGGGTCGGTAAGGATTACCATGCGGTCCTTGCCCACGGGCATCTTGTAGTAGTAGAAGACCGGCTCGTGGGTGTTCTCGTCGCGGTACATGCCTATATGCCCCACCTTGGCGGCCGGGATTAGGGTGAGCAGACCTTCCACCATGCCAAGACCAGCGCGCAGTATGGGGACTACCACCACCTTCTTGCCGGCAAGCTCGTGTGCAACCATCCGCTGCATTGGTGTCTCAATCTCCACATTCTTCAAGGGGAAATCGCGGGTGATCTCATATCCCATCAACATGCCAATCTCTTTCAGCAGTTCGCGGAACTCGCGTGTGCCTGTTTCTTTCTTACGCATGATAGTCAGCTTGTGCTGTATCATCGGGTGGTTGATAATATGCAGTGCCATACTCTTGTATTTTAAATTATTACAATTATTTCAAGTTATTACATTCCCTTACAAAAGGGCATTGCAAAGATACGTGAAATCCCCCAATTCACAAAATAATTAACATTACGACTTATCAACAGCGTGTTCATAATGCACATACAAAGTGAAAAATGCCCCAATGCAAAAAAGTCTTCGCGCATAAGCAAGGACTTTGGTAGAAGTGACAGACAATAATGGGGAATTCTATAAAATAAACCATTAAAGTTCATTTGGTTATCTCAATAATCCTTCGTAAATTTGCAGTGATAACAAAGAAATGTAGCCCACATAAAATACCATAAGAATCAAGACCTTAGATTGTTTAATAAAGAGAACACCCTTCAGGAATTGCCCGATAGTGGAAATCCTTTGCCCAAGTTGAAGGAAATCATAGTCTTTGAGCAGCTCAGCAACATTCTGGAACCAGTATTTGAGAACACGGAGACCATCCCTTGACGGACGAGCAGCAGGAACGCAACCGGAAGAAGTCGAAGGTGTGCCTTAATAATGTCGGCACTGCACAATAAATAAAGGACACAGACGTTATTAATGCAGTATTAATTAAACGGGACAAGATATAAAACCAATGGGCAAACTGCTACTCATACTCTGATTCATCCTCACCGTCTTTCCTGCTGACAAAGACGAAAATCGAAGACATGTACACGTCGTGAGGCGCGGCAGCAAGCAGTCGCACCGAGGCAACACGGTGGCCAAGATATGGATTGAAGAGAACGGAGCAAAAAAGATTGAGGTGGCGTGGTCGGAACTCTCAGCCTCGGAGGAACAGATAATTGTCAAGGCCATCGACGAGCATTGGAATGAAATCAACCTCCTCATTGACCAGGTTTTCGACGGCAAAAAGATACAAGTCAAACGAATAAAATAAACCGATATGTGCAAATATAAAGACACCAACCTTGGAATCAAGAAGCTCGACTTTGGGCAGAAACGCGGCATGATGGCCGTCTATCTCACCGACGGCCGCGTGGTGATGGTACCCGTGGGGATGTTCCCCGACATCAAGCGCCTCACCAGCAAACAGCGCGACGAGTGGATGATACTGGACGACCAGTACTTCACCTTTGAACACGACAGCCGCATCTATTCCGTCAAAGACGTACTACACGTATGACCACAATGCCCAATGAACTGCAACGCTCATAACTCGCTGATAGTCACCCCAACCACACGAATTGCACAGTTAATCGTCAGGAGGATTTCCTCTTTGTTTTTCTCTGTTCTCCGCTTGGCTGCACTCCGTTTGCCACCCTGCGGGACGCAATCTAAAGCCACTGGCTTTCTTCGCCAAAACAAAAATTCTTGCTATCTTTGCACAAAAGTGTTGCACTTCGAGGTTGAATCTACAGGCAAGTTTTCGCCGCCCTGCGGGCAATAAAAACCGCAAAGTGGCGTTTATTTCAGTGATTAACTTTTAAAGGTTTATGATATGAAGAAAACATTGATGATATGCGCGGCGATTCTCGCTCTCGCCGCCTGTACTCCAGAGAAGATTGAGCCTATGCCGACACCGACTGGAGAGAATTGGCCATTGCCTGCAAACCGTACAGGCTATGTGGTGACGAAAATCACCTGGTATGACAATGCCAACAATCATAAAGAAGCCACCTATGAATATGACGAAAACAACCGTCTGACAAAAAGGACGGTCAACAGCACTTACGAAGAATGGGATGGCATAAAACACGATGTGTGGGTTGACTCAGTGTATTACAAAGACGGCAGAGTGTATAAAATAACCCAAACCGTAACTCCTGATGACGACTTATGGCGTCCCGACCGCCTGTTCTATTACGATGACGAAGGGCGTTTGGTCAGAACCAAATATGGATACAATATCACCTGCTTTACCTACCGCAACGGACGGCTTGACAGCATCTATTCCCCTGAAGACCCGGAGGCGTATGCCACATTGGAATATGACGAACGAGGCAACATCACGAAAGTGTATGCGCGTGTAGCAGTAGTGAATATGATAGGGGAGCCCACGGGCGAATATGAAATGAGGACGTTGGAGTGTGAATATGACAACAGTCCTCGCCCGAACTTCAATATGGACGATGCTTTTGCATACGAACCAATTTTTGGTATGAGCAATACCTATTCGGAGTATATCAGAAACTACTCCCAAAACAATATGACACACAACATCGAAAGTCTTCAAACCTGGGAGTATGAGTACAATGAGCAAGGCCTCCCCAAGACCATGTACTATCAGTATGCCGATGTAGTTCCAGAAAACCATCCCTTATTCAGATTCACCTATCGTCGCGTGGAATAAGACAATCGGCGCAATAGCCACACAAACCGAAAGCCGAGACCATTGCTGGCCTCGGCTTTCGTTGTTTTAGTGTGTCGATGCCTTGCGGCAGCTTGGCGAGGATGTCGTCGCACTGGGCTTGGTGCAGGGCTTCCAGCACATCTTCGCGCGAGGCATTGGGCCGTCCCAAGCGGACATTCTCCGATGCTGCGGGTTCACAATCCGCGCCGTACGTGCCAACAATGAGAATTGACCGATTGACAATCCAAGAGAAGAAAGTGCCTGTGGGGCCCCGCCCCCGACCTTGCGGATGTTCGGCTGCGTGCCGCCAGGTCTGGATTTGCAATCCAGACCCATTGAGTATAAGGATTTTCAATCCGCAAAAGCAATGAACTGAACCGATATGGCACCTGAGGCAATAAAACAGCCACACCCGCACAGACGGGTGGCAGGCGCCAGCGGGCCTGCTGCAGCGCCGCCATTCCACCGATCGTTCCTTGGCATGTGTTCTGCAGTTGCTTTGCATTTATTCGGCGAATGTCGAAGAAGTGTCGAAGAACTGTTGAACAGATGCTGAGGGTTGAGCGGTGTGACAACGGCCCAGGTCGGGACGCAGAGCCCGGCACAGTTTCGGTACTCCATCTGTGGCGGATTTGCAATCCGCCACAGATAAGATTCGGATTTGCAATCCAGCGAACATCCTACAACCACTGCACCTACATATCGCAAAAACCAACCTGATATGATTTCTTACAGAGTCAAAAGAATAATCTATAGGATAAAAGAAATACACGTTTTATCGCTATTATTGCTTACGCCACTAAGATTCAATTATTAGGAGATGATTGTTCTGCGGATCGCAAATCGTTATATTCAATTGCAGCGGATTGCAAATCCGCTGCAACCACCCGCCGAACATCCGCAAGGTTGGTAGCATATCAGATGGTTACTACCCCCCACGAAAATTATGGCAAAAAGTTCGTTGTCAACTGAAAAAATAGCCGTGACTTAGCACCCGTAAACCGAATGTCAAATCACGGTTGTCTGGCAGATTAACGCGTTCTGTCTGTCGGATGACAAAAAGTGAATAAATTGTACCCACCTTATGTGTGTGAATGCGTTAGTCCGATTAAGACATACGCACGTTACCTCACAGTAGGGGCAACACTTCATGCTCAAAGAGGTCGCGGCGTAGAAGACGATAGTGTGGGGCGTAGGCTTCTTTGAAGCGCTGGCTGTGGTGGCAGCTCATGTCGCCTGTGGCAAGGATAGCCTTGATGTCAGCTTCGTCGGCCTCAAAACGATGGGGACGGGGCGGTGTACCGTCTTTGCCAGTGAATGTCCGCAACACAGTTGTTATCCTCTCCCACTGTCCGGCCCAGTCGTGACGTGGCAGCCTATTCTTTTGCCGGGCGCTTTGCATTATCAGCTGTACAAAACGGCCAAGCTCCACCCTACCCTGTTTGAGTACGTTGAGGTTTACCCGCACATAGTTGCCATCCACTCCGGTATATTCGTAGAGGGGATAGCGGTTGTCTGAGGTGTCAACCTGCTGCAATTCCATCATGATGTATCGTGCACATCCCGCCGAGTCGCTGATGATGTGCTCGGGGCCGTATGCATCGTGGAAACAGGTCTTGTAGACATCCAACAGCTGCGCCTCGGGGAACCGGTGCATATAGGCACCCAAGGCCTCTGCCACCCGGTTGGGCACGGCATAATGCCCAGCATCAATTTTTTTCATGATATACGCGGCAACAGAGAGCGTAGTACCCCGCTTCCCTTCGGCAACTATCCATGTGGCAGTGTCAGACCAATGGCGCTCGAACTCTGAGAGTTTGGCACCGAAAGCCTGCTCGTTGAAATGGTTTCCTGTTGCCACCGAAGAGTCCACCGCATCAAAAAAGAGGCTCCACCGTGTGCGGTAGTAGTGCTTAAGCAGGCGTCCCCACAAGCGGTTGGCATAGTCGTTCAGCACCGTACCGCCCCACACGGTGAGCAGTGTGCGTGCCTGGGTTTCATAATAGTGCTTTTCGTGCAACGTCTTGCCCCACGAATGGGCCTGCTGCGCCCACTCGTAATAGTCGAGGGCTTTCACAGTACACAATAGCGAGTCGGTGTCATCCATCATTTCCAAGGCCAATGCCGCATAGCGGCGCATGGCGCTGGTGTCGCCCTGACGGTAGGCGGCGGTATAGGCATCACGCACTTCCATAAAGTGGTTGCCCATCCATTGGCTCAGCAGGTTGGCAATGTCGTAGCCATAGCTTGCCCGCTTGGAACGCGAGCCGAGCATAAGGCGTATAGCACGCAACAGGGTGGCGTTGTCGTAGGAGTAGTATGGCTTGGTGTAGTAGGTGCCGTGACCCGAAAGCGACGGCCGGGACACCATCTGAGTACCGAGTCCATAGAACGACCAGTCCTTGTAGACCGAGTCAACCAACAATTGCCATGCGTCGCGGCAACTGCTGTCGACCTTGCCAAAACGGAGGTCGGCCCAGCGACGCGTGAAGGCGGACACAGGGCTGAGTGAATCGTCCAGATTCCACGGCCGCTCCAACAGGAATTCAAAAATCTGCGGGCTGTTGTCGAAACTCTCCAAGGTAGACCCCACTCCAACCATATTGCCAGCCTGTTGCCGCATGGCAGACGAGAGCTTGTTCTCCAGTCCG
>Ga0310697_10001629_pt1 | contig 25556 bp, 23 predicted proteins | sample 172DNAGHGlowgp2_FD_203883 | JGI IMG/M metagenome (GOLD analysis project Ga0310697, IMG submission 203883) | Sheep rumen microbial communities from Palmerston North, Manawatu-Wanganui, New Zealand - 1728 DNA GHGlow gp2 (v2) (version 2) | ecosystem: Host-associated > Mammals > Digestive system >...
ACCCCGTCTGAGACATCGAGAGGCGCCGTCGTGATGTCGGCACCCGACAATGATATGTTCGCTCGGCGCAACGGCGAGAAGCTGCTCACGGGAGCATACACCGACCCCACTGACTACAGCCACTACTACAACGATCCCGTCATCGCCGAACACGCCAGCAAGCTGATGTGCGAAGCCGACACCAACATGGCGGCCAGCCTCAACAGCGTGGAAATCTCCGACGAGCACCTGGCCGAACTGAAGAGCTTCGTGGAGAGCAGCATCCTCACTACCGAGGTGAAGCAGTACGCCAAGATGATGTCCATACTGAAATGGATTCGCGCCAACATCCGCTACGACTATGACGACCAGGATGCCTACAGCGTGTTCAAGAACCGCGTAGCCGTGTGCCAGGGCTACTCCAACCTGATGGTAGCCATGCTCCACACGCAGGACATCAAAGCCACCGTGGCCACAGGCTTCCTGGCCAACACCGGCGGCCATGCCTGGGTCTATGCCCTCGCCGACGGCGTGTGGTATGTGGCCGACCCCACCAACCGCAATAACGTCTATAGGATGAAGGCCGACCTCACCAAGTACAAGAGCACGCTGCAGCCCTGGAACATCGATATGCCCCTGGCAAAGGATGACAGGTTCGTCTATGACTTCCGCGACAAGCACTTCAACATCCGTCAGGTGCTCACCGCCGACGAGCAGGTGAGCGTGCCCTTCGGCGCCCTCGGCTACCGCATCACGGCCTTCGACCCCATCGGCGGCATCAACGAGAATGTACGCGAGCTCTACCTCAGCCTCAACATCGCCAGCATCGGCCAGTATGTGCAGGGTTTGCGGGAGCATGGCGCCAACCTGCAAGACGTCTATGTCCTCAACGACGAGAACCGCAAGATCAACGAGTACGACGGATGCGTATATAGCATCAAATACAACGGCACGACCAAGCCGCTGACTTACCTCACCCTGCTCTACGCCCCAGGCGGCAAGCGCGAAATCACGTTTGCCCCCATCGCCAAGATCACCAGCAAGCTCATCGAGGCGCTGCCCAATGTGGAAATCCTACATTTCGACGAAGCCACGCTCGAGTTCGAGGACTATGCCATCACCGGCAGCCCCAACCTCAAGGAGGTCTACATCAACCAGAATGCAAAGGTCAGCAGCAAGGCATTCGACGATCTGCCAGCCGACTGCCAGATCATACGCTACGACCCGATCCAGACTGGCATCCGGCCTATCTATATGTAAACAGCGCTCAGCCGACAACGACAACACCTAATATAACGTGAGTTCTGTATAAGAAATATGCTTGAAAAATTGTAGGAGTGCGAATTATTTTGTATCTTTGTAGCTGCTAAACAACAAGTTACAATCAATCCACACTCCTATGACGACTGCAAATATAATTGAAATTTTTTGTTTTCTCGACGAATTCTGCAAATATTTTGAACCAGAACTTAAAAAACGTGCGATTTCCACCTCCGGTAAGCTGCATCGGAATCGTCCCGGACGTATGTCTGACAGCGAAATCATTGACAAAACCAGATTAATTGCATAAAGCTTATACCGAACTCACGTTAAATCTTACTCGGATAAGCTTTCAATGATATGAGGAAGGGCTGCGTAATCCGCCCCATACCCGTTCACCGAGGTCCGTGAAGTGCCTGCATTCACCCTTTTTCCGGTCCATATCCGTTCACTCCTGCGTGATACTCTATCATTCGCAGCGTGGCAGCAGAACTTTTTATCTGACGTTAACTGACGTTATCTGGCTATAACTGACGTTAGGGTGTGTCGAGCCTGCGTAGATGGACGAAAAATGTTGTATCTTTGCACTCGGAAATCGATACATATATATGTGTGCGAAAGTCCACTGGTTGGACATCAATCAAACCCTTATAGGTTCGGCTTGAAACCTATAAGGGTTTTTGTAAAATACTATAAGACAATTGACTAAAACCCTTGAGGGTTTGGAAAGTGTGCACTTATTCTGTGAAGAGGGACAAACCTTTCTGTTTGCGAGTGCAAAGGTACGACATCGGAGACATGATATGAGAGATACGCGCGTACGTGAAAACATTCAAAAATGCCTTCACATCTTCACAAAGTGGGGTTACAGGATTGATTGTTAGCGTGATAGATGTGTGAAGGTTAGTGTGAAGGGGCGTGATTTTGTGAAGAAATGGCCGTTTTGCGGGTCAAAATTAAAGGAAATTAACAATCAAAATGGCGATAAAGACGAAGATGATAACGGGAACAATTCACAATTCATAATTCACAATTCACAATTCATAATTTATCTAACGAAAACGGGAACGAGGAGGAAGAGGTATCGAGGCAGGCTGAGGCGGCCCGGGAGGAGCCGACGGACAAACCGTCGGACATAGAATCCCAAAAAGAAGCGGCACCTTCTTCCTTCCAGTCCTTCCTCCAGAGAGCCAAGGACTGGCTGATGAACCTCACCAATGAATAAATAAATACTCTTTTTAAAGGTATAGAGGAAAGGCGGCCGCTCTAACGATTTACTTGGAGGCAGAAATGATGCAGACGAAGCCGCCGCGTGGCTGGCAGGTGACGGACTTGGGCAGTTGCTTCGGTTTGGTAATCGTCCACGGCGAATCGGCGTTGCCGCTGTCGGCAAACAGCGTGGCTTGTCGGTAGCGTCCGATGAAGGTGAGGTCGCAGTCGAGCGTGGCGCTTTCGTCGGTGCCGTTGATACCGGCTACGTACCATGTGGATCCGCTTCGACGGGCCAGTACGGCGCTTCGGCTAGGATAGCCGCTGACGTAGCGCGTCTCGTCCCAGGCTGCAGGGAGCCGGCTGAGGAAATCCTGTACGTCCTGCGGCTGTGTGAGGAAGCTTTCGGGACGGTCGGCCAAGTGCTGCAGACCGCTCTCGAAGAGCACCGTCAGTGCCAGCTCGTGGGCATGGGTCGTGATGTGAGGATGCTGGGAGTCGGTGAAGGCGCAGGGCGTATAATCCATCGGTCCGATGACGTTGCGCGTGAAGGGTAGGGTGGCGTTGTGACAGGCGGCCTTGGCGGTGAAGGTGCCTACATTGTTGTACCACTCGGCGCCATAGACGGCCTCGGTGGAGAGCAGGTTGGGCCACGTGCGCTGCCAGCCGCGGGGGATGGTGGCGCCGTGGAAGTTGATCAGTAGATGATGCCGTGCGGCGCATGCCAGGAGGTCCAGGCAATAGTCCATATTCCTTTGGTTGTCGCCCGAGAAGAAGTCCACCTTCACGCCGGCCACGCCCAACCGCTGGCACCACGCAAACTCGCGCTCGCGGTCTTCGGCTTTGTTCAGCCTATACTTCGGTCCAGGGGCTCCATTCACCCATCCTACGCTGGAGTTGTACCAGATCATCGGCTTGATGCCTTTTTCCCGTGCATAAGCGATGGCATCCTCGATGGTCTTGCCGTCGCGCATCTCGTCCCATTCGGCATCGATGAGCACGTAGGGCAGGTGCAGCGTGGCGGCCATGTCCACATATCGTTTGATGATATTGTAGTCGTTGGAGCCATGGTTATAAGCCCAATAGACCCACGACACGACGCCGGGTTCAATCCAGCTGATGTCGTCCACCTGACACGGTTCGGCTACGTCAGTGACGAGAGTCGATTGCACGATGTCAGCCAGCGTGCCGACGATGACCACCCTCCACGGCGTGTGTTCGTATGTCGCCTGGCCCTCGCGTTTATCCTCGACGACACGGAATAGCTCGCCGTCGTTGTAGAGGCAGGATGCACTCTGGCCGCGTTCGATGTTGGCTTCGGTGATGAGGGCAAAGACGCCTTGGGCGGGTTCCAGCAGTGCAGGGTATCCCCATCGGTTGCAATAGCCCTCGTCCGACTTGAAGACACCGCTGAAGCTGGGCACAGGCGGCACCTTGGCCGTAGTGCTGAAGGGGTAGAAGCCTTCGTAGGCCTCACACCATTGCTGCATCCATCGTGGCGTGCCCTCGGCGATGCGGTAGGTCGTTGATGTCGCGTTCGGGGTGGGGCCGACGGACGAACCGTCGGACACAGAACCCACGGCACGTGGTTTCTCGAAGCGGAATGCGAGGCCGTCGTTGTAGATGCGCAGCACCAGCTGACCGCAGCGATACTCGTTGGCCTCGTTGGTGCAGTGGCGCCGTTTGCCAGCCACCATCTCGTAGTCGGTCGTGATGCGCTGCGGCTCACACTGGCTGAGCGTTGACACGTCCACGGCCGTCGTCACCTCAATGACGGACTGCTGCTGGAAGCGTACTGCCAGCGTCTGCCCGTGTGGTTCAACCGTTATCTTGCCGTTAGGCGACTGCTGTGCCATCGCCATCGTGGCGCAGCACGAAAGAAGGAAGAAAAGAACCCGTTTCATGATGATCTATTATTTGTTATCGTTGTCGTTTTCGTTTTTTAGTTGACGAGTTGACGAGTTGACGAGTTGTTAGTTATCGTTTTTTAGTTGACGAGTTGACGAGTTGACAAGTTGACGAGTTGTTAGTTATCGTTATCGTCTTCGTTTCATGAATTGTGAATTATGAATTGTGCATTATGAATTGTGCATTATGAATTGTGCATTATGAATTGTGAATTGTTATCGTCTTCGTTCATTCCGGCTGCAAAGTAACGAAAAACTTCCGTAAAAAGCTTCTCCTTCTGTGCCAAATTCTTCATAATGGGTCTCAATGTGGCTTTCAGATGAAAAAAAGAGGTGTTTTCGACCCGACTTAAAGGTTAAATACCTATTTTTGCAAAAAAATTGCATCTGCGTGTAGTTTTTCTGCCATCCTTGCGTCTAAGGAGTAGAAACTTGATTCAACAGACAGACAATGGAACAACAAGAACAGACATTCAGCCGACTGGTTCGCGAGCAGAAGAGCACCATCTACACCGTGTGCTATATGTTCTCGCAAAACCAAGACGAGGTGAACGACCTCTTCCAAGAGGTGTTGATCAACCTGTGGCGTGGTTTCGAGGGCTTCGAAGGACGCTCCGATGTGCGGACATGGGTTTACCGCGTGGCCCTGAACACGTGCATCAGCCAGGACCGCAAGCGTCGCAGCCGCCCCACGACGGAACTCTCCATGGACATCAACCTTTTCGAGGACCGCGACACGGATACGCAGCAGGTTGACATGCTGCATCGCCGCATTTCGCACCTCCGTCCCTTCGACCGCGCCATCGTCCTGCTGTGGTTGGAAGACCTGAGCTACGAGGAGATCGGACAGATCGTCGGCATCTCGGAAAAGAATGTCTCCGTACGCCTATTCAGAATCAAGGAACAGCTGAAGAAGATGAGAGTTGAGAGTTGAGAGTTGAGAGTTGAGAGTTGAAAGTTGAAAGTTGAGAGTTGAGAGTTGAAAGTTGAAAATTTTATTCCTTAAAAGCCAAAGCAATTATGAATCCCAATGAATTAGACGAGATGCGCCAGCAGATGGATCTTCTCAAAGAGAAACTCAACCGTCAGGAAATCATTAACGATCAACTGATGCACAAGAGCGTGGAGAGGCGTCTCTATCGCCTCGGCCTGAATCGCAAGATCAAGCGCGTATATATGGTGCTCTGCATCATTTTTATCCCCGGCTTCCTGGTAGGAACCATGGGTCTTCCCATCTGGTTCGGTATCGCCACCGTGGCCGTGATAGGCGCCTCGCTGGTCTATCACGAAGCCTTCATGGAGCACATCAGCACCGATGACCTCAATCGTCTCAGCATGAAGCAGCTCAGCGAGAAAGCCATCCACCTCAAGGAGCAGGGCGCGCGCTGGATATGGGTCAGCATCCCGATGCTCATCGCCTGGATGGCAGCTTTCTTCTACGTCGTACTCAACCGTTCCGACTACGAAACCGAAGGGAAGTATATCGTCTATGGTCTGAGCATCGGCATCATCATCGGCGCCTGTCTGGGCACCATCATCTACAAGAAGCAGCAGCGCATGATCGACGATCTGCGTAGCGAAATCCAACAGTAACCAACGCCTACACCAGCGATATGACCTACGATCTAGCAGAGGGGCTTACGGCCTTTTCCACGGAGCGCCATTGTGCGGAAGCCTCAGCGCCCTACGACGGTTTCAACGTCACTCACTACTCCGGCGATGCGCCATCGCATGTCCAAGCCTGCCGACAGCAGCTTTGCGAGCATCTCGGCATCACCGACGAGCGCCTCATCGTGCCGCGACAAGTGCATGGCGTGCGGGTGGCGGAGGTCACGGAGCATAACCGCCACGACCTGTTCGAGGACACCGATGCACTCATCACGCAGCTCAAGCATGTGTGCATCGGCGTCTCCACGGCCGATTGTGTGCCTCTCCTTTTCTATGACAAACGCACGGGAGCCATCGCTGCGGCGCATGCCGGATGGCGGGGCACGGTAGCCCGCATCGGCGTGCTGACCCTGCGAGCGCTGCATGAGGCTTACGGCACAGAGACCGCTGACGTCCAGTGTGTCGTAGGCCCCAGCATCGGCCCAGCGTCGTTCGAGGTCGGCACGGAAGTGTATGAAGCCTTCCTGCAGGCCGGCTTCCCCATGGCGACCATCGCCTTTCGCTCGCCGCAGACGGGGAAATGGCACATCGATCTCTGGCAGGCCAACGTCTGGCAGCTCACGCAGGAGGGCGTAGCGCAGGCTGCCATACACGTCAGCGGTCTCTGCACCTTCATCCATCATTCGCGCTTCTTCTCGGCCAGACGTTTAGGCATCCACAGCGGACGAATGTTCACGGGCATCATCAGGGATAAATGATGTTGATGCAAAAAAAATCTTCATGAAGGTGTGACAAATCCTGAGGTCGTGCATCTAAAGAGTAGAATGAAAGAAGAAAACGTTGCAACGATCATACGGCGAGTAGTCAGTGGCGAACGAGAAGCCTTTGCCCTGCTGATGGAGCGCTACGGCAGTAAGGTGTACGGCCTTGCAGCACGGCTCGTAGGCAACGACCTCGAGGCTGAAGAGACGACACAGGAGACCTTCATTCAGGCTTTCACGCACCTCAGCGACTACCGCGGCGAAGCCGACTTCGGCAGCTGGCTCTACCGCATCGCCTACAACACCGCGCTGAAGAACCTGCGCAGACGGAAGACGGTGGTACTGCCCATCGACGACCGCCTGACCGACAGCGTGAGCGACGAGGCAGCAGACACGGCGCTTGCCGAAGTTACAGAGGAGCGAATAGCCATGGTCGAAGCAGCACTCCAACGTCTCACGCCCGACGACCGGACTCTCGTCACCCTGTTCTACTACGAAGAACGCCCGACGCGCGACATTGCATACGTGCTCGGTACCACGGTGTCAAACGTCACCACTCGACTGCACCGCGTGAGAAAACGACTTTACTTGATCATCAAAGACATGGAATATGGCACAAAACATTAACATACAGAAAGATGCCGCCCTGCGCAAGGCGCTGCAACGCGAGGGCGAACGGCTGCGGATGCCGGAAGGCCTGACGGAGAACGTGATGGCACAGATCATGGCAGCCGAGGCTCCCAAACACGATAGGGCAGGGCATAGGCTCCTGCGCTGGATGGCCGTTGCCGCCGCCGTGGTGCTCGCCGCCTTCGTCGTCATCGTGCCTCAAGTCAGGGAGTCAAAGGAAATGGCCCGCTACGAGGGCAGCTACGTCGAGGAAAACGGTAAGCGCGTGGACGAATACCGCCTCATCAAAAGTGATATTCACGATGCCATGAGCATGGCAGACCAGGCAGAAATGCTCGCTCAACAATAAAAGGTACACAACGATGAAACAGCGAATCATACTTTGGATAAGCCTCATGGTGATAGCGGTCGGAGCTTCGGCACAGAACAGTATCGACCGCTTTGTCGATAACGAGAGCACCATTGGGCAGAGCAAGTTCACCAGCGTGGTGGAGCGTGACCCGCAGACGCGCGAAGTGGTCCGCGTGGTGAAGGTGCGCGAGCTCTCGCGAGGCATCGACATCAATGCCTGTCTCGAAAAATTCGAGGCGGAACAGAAGGCTGGCCGCTACACACACAAGGTAGAGAACGGCGAACGCCATACCATCGTACTGGCTGTGGAAGGCGAACGCCAGAACCGCATTTATATGCTCCAGTACACGGGCAACCGTCCTATGCAAGCCTCTGACGGCAAGGTGACGATTGTGATAAGGATGAAATAGGAAAGCCCACTCCCACCCCCTCCCCAAGGGAGGGGAGTAAAGGATGAAATAAACTATTTAAAATAAGTAATACAACTATGAAAAAGCTACTCACCATTGCACTCCTCTTGAGTGCCACGCTGGCACAGGCTGCCACCAAGTTCGCTACTCGCACCTACGAGCTGACCAATTTCATAGAAATCGTGGTTAATAACTCCGTGAAGGTTATCTACACACAAGGCGAGCCTTATAGCGTGAAGTTAACAGGTCGTGCCGACTGGCTCGACTTGATGAAAGTGTCAACGACAGCAGACGTGTTGAACGTTGTTGCCACGAGAACCAAGAAATTCAATAATGTGAAGAAGAAAGATCTGCCCGATGGCCAACACATCTTTATCCTTCACCTGACAGCCCCCTGTCTGCAAAATGTGGATCTCCGTGGCGCTTCTTCTTTCGAAGCTAAGAGCATGACACCCGATAGATTTGGCGCTCTGTTGGATGGTGCCTCGACCATGCTGATTGACGAAATCGATACTCCCAAATTCTCTATCCGCCTGAAGGGAGCCTCTACCTTCAAAGGCCAACAGATAAAATGCGACGAATTTGTGGGTGCCTCTCTTCTCGGTGCCAGTCAGGCCAGCATCAAATCGGCGACTGCTCCAAAGAGTGATTTCCTCATCAGCCAAGCCAGCAAGTTTAACCTGACGCAACTGAATGGAGGCGAAGATGCTGCAGTCTTCGTCTATGGAGCATCGGAGGCCACCGTGAACATTGAGGCCAGTAAGAAGATGCAAATCTCCCTCTCGGGCGCCAGCAAAGGCGAAATGACCTTCAAGGGAGGACGCCTGCTCACGGGCTGCACAGGAGCCTCGAAGCTCCACGCCGACGTCAACTGCACTGACATCCAAGCTAAATGCGACGGCGCCTCGAAAATCACCTTCACTGGCACTGCCGATAAGGTTGAGATAGAGCGCGGAGGCGTAGCAACGAACATCGACACCAGCCGCCTCAACCAATACTAATCTCCCATCTTTCAACAAAAACGAAAACAAAGACGAAAACGAAAATGTTTTTATAAGACAACGAATTATACGAATTAAACGAATTCTGTCCTATAGTCCTGTCTTCGCGCAGCCACGCCGCAAGCGAAAATTCGTTTAATTCGTAAAATTCTTCAAGTGTGAAGCGACCAAGGTCGAGCGCGTTGTTTAAAAAGAAGAGATGTGCCAGGTACTATATTATTTCCTAAATTAAACATTAATAATTCATGATCAAGTTGTGTAAAGACAGAGCTTTCGTCTTCGTTTTCGTCTTCCTCTGTGCTACCGTGGCCGTTGCCCCCATCACGGCACCATCGAGGCCTGCCAGACCATCCACGCGTTAGCGCCTAAAGCTGAAGTGGCCTATCTCGAAGGCGACCGCACGCCCGAGGAGCTGCATCGCATGGGCCTTACAGGCATCGATTACCATATATCCAAGTTCAAGGCACATCCCGAATGGGTCAGCGAGGCGCATCAGTTGGGGATGAACGTGAACGTGTGGACGGTGGATAGCCCCGATGACATCCGCGACATGAAAGCTCTTGGCGTGGACTTCATCACCACCAACGAGCCGGCCCTCTGCGAGCGCATCGTGAAGTAAGGTCGCCTCCCTACCGCAATTCCAGCCTTTCGTTCTCGCCGAAAGCCTCGTAGCCGCTGGTGATGACGCGCTCGCCGGCCTCCAGGCCTTCGGTGACCTCGTAGTACTGCGGGTTCTGACGGCCCACCTTGATGGCACGTCTGTATGCCGTGCGTCCGTCCTTCGAGAGGACGTAGATCCATGTGCCGCCCGTCTTTTGGAAGAAGGCGCCGCGGGGGATGAGCACGGCTTGCTCGGGCTGTCCCAATTCGAGGTTGAGGTAATAGGTCTGACCTGTGCGGATATTCGCGGGTCGCTCGCCACGGAAGACGAAGTCCGTGCGGAACTTGCCCTCGCGCACCTCGGGATAGACCTTGCGCACAGCCAGCGCAAACGCTTTCTCGCCGCGCATGAAGGAGGCAGCGAGACCGCTGCGCACACGGTCGATGTAGTGCTCATCCACCATCGCCTCGATCTTGTAGTCGCTCAGATCGTTGATCTGACCTATCTTCTGCCCCGAGGCGATGCTCTGTCCCAGCTCCACGTCCAGCAGCCCCAGCTCGCCGTCGATGGGCGCGCGTACCTCTAACTTATTCTTGCGTTCGCGCACGAGGACCACGTTGGTGCGCATGTTCGCCAGGTTGTCCTCCATCTGGTCCATCTGCACGCTGCGGTAGATGCTGTCCTGCTCCAGACGCCGGCTGATGAGGCCCTGCTTACGTTGTGCCAGACGGTAGTCCTCCTCGGCCTGCAGGTAAGTCTCACGGCTGATGAGCTTCTCGTGATAAAGCCGTTCGTTCTGCTTAAAGGCGCGCAGCTTACGCTCTGTATCCGTCGCCATCTGAGCCTGCTCCAGCTGGTTGTTCAGGCGGTCCTGCTGCATAGCCACCTGCGTGTTGCGCAGCAGGTTCTGCTTCTCGGCCAGCTCAGCCTCGGCGTTGAGGATCTGCAGGTCGAGGTTAGCGTTGCGCAGACGTATGATGACATCACCCTTCCTCACCATCGTGCCCTCCTCGGCCACACGTTCGGTGACGATACCGCCCTCCTCAGGCGAGAGTTGCACCACTTGTATCGGCACCACTTGTCCCGAGAGGCGCACATAGTCCTTGAACTCTGCCTGCTGCACTTCGCTGACAGTGAGTTCTTCGACGCTGACGCGAAGCGTAGAAGCATGATTGCCAAAGAGTAGCCAGCCGCCGATGATGACGACCAAGCCAATAGCTGCAGCCCACGGCCAATGTTTTTTCATGCGCGCTATGCCGCGCGGCTGTTCAATAAGTTTATCCATTGTTTTTTTAGTTGATGAGTTGACGAGTTGATGAGTTGACGAGTTGTTAGTTATCGTTTTTTAGTTGACGAGTTGACGAGTTGACGAGTTGACAAGTTGTTAGTTATCGTTATCGTCTTCGTTTGATAAATTGTGAATTATGAATTATGCATTGTGAATTATGAATTGTCTTCGTCTTCGTTATAGTTACTTTTATTTTTCACTTTTCATTTTTCACTTATTATCCCTTCCCCCTCATAGTATCGCCTCAGCATCGACTTCACGCCCACCATCAGGCGGCTTTGCAGCAGGGCGGCGCGTGACTGGAGTAGGGTAGTGGCAGCTGTCTGCAGGTCGAGGGGAGAGGCGAGACCTGCGGTGTACTGCTGGCGCACCAGTTCGTAGGCCAGGCTGTCGGCCGCCACCTTACGATTGCCCTGCATGACTTCCTTGCGGTAGGAATCGATGTCGAGGCACGTCTGTCGGCGCAACACTTCGAGCTCCGTACGCTTCGCCTCATATTCTTCTTCTGCGATGCGCAGATTGTTCTTGGCGCGACGCAGCGCGGCGATATTCCCGAGGCGGTTGAAGAGCGGGATGCTCAGGTTCAGCGACACATACTCGCCCAGGTTGTTCTTCAGTTGATTCCTGAACGACGTTGTCGTCGCGGCATCGAGATTGCGGTAGTACGACGAGTTGATGCCTGCCGAGAGAGAGATGCTGGGGAAGAAAGACGAGCGCGTGGCACGCAGCGAATGACGCGCGGACTCGACGGCGTAGAAGGATTGTGCCAATAAGGCCCCGAAGACCTCAGCAGACCCCCCCCCCTGCCTGTCCGTCCTCGGCTTAGGAGTTAAGCCTCGGTCGCTCGGAGAGCTTGACATTAAGTCAACCTCTTTTTCCCTCACAGGGAGGGGCAGGGGGGTGGGTCTGTTCATCACCTTTCTTAATTCTAACATACATGTCTCCCTCTGCCCCTCCTGGCGCGTCAGCATCAGCTCATCAGCGGCAACCTGCGCCTCCATCTGCGCCACATCGACAGGGCTCTTCAGTCCCTCCTCCTCCATCACCTGCGTCTGCCGCAGCATCTGCCGGCTCTCGCTCAGCTTCTCCTCGGCCAGCCGCGCCGCCTCCTGTGCATAGACCACATCGACGTAAGCCTGATAGGTTTCTAATGCCACCTGGTCGCGCTCCGCCTGCAGCGCATTCTTTTGCAGGAGCACGTCGGCACGGGCAGCACGCAGGGCATGCACGCGGTACAAGCCGTCGAAGACCGGCAGCGAGGCCGACAGCCCGTAGCCGTTGTTGAAGGTACTCACGCTCGTGTACGTATTCGTCTCCGGGTCGATGGCACGGCCGAAGTTCCACTGCGTGCCTGTGCTGGCGCTCACACCCGGCAGGAACGCTCCGATGGCCTGCATACGCGTGGCCTCGCTGTTGTCCAGCTGCAACGCCCGCCTGCGCAGGCCGTGGCTGTGAGCAACGGCATAGCGCATGCAATCCTCGACCGTCCACATCGCGGTGGAGTCATAGTCCTGAGCCTGAACATGAGCAGTCGTCTGAGCCGATAAGCACATTTGTACAAGCAGAAACGAACAGGCGGCAAGCCCCATACGCCTAAGATTTTGCTTTGCTGCATCATGATTAAGCAATTGCTTCATCATCATCAAGCAATTGCTGCATCGTGATGCAGCAATCATCAATGCTTGATATTTTGGCTGTAAGAAATGAGTGTGTCGCATAAGATATTTAAATGAGTTGAGTTCCATGAATGGTTGTGCAAAGGTACGCGCTCAGCCGTGTTCGTTGCAAGCATTAGGTGCCTCAAAAATGCCCTTAAGACATAACATCGTCTAATTATTTTACGCTTTCCACTCTTCTCACCCTTAATTTTCAACTTTCAACTCTCAACTTTCAACTAAAAAACGTATCTTTGCCCTCAAAAAGAAAGGAAAGATGAAATTAGGCACTATCCTGACGTGTGACGACAACGAGGACATCCTTACTGCACTCGACTACGCACTCGCCGACACGTTCGATCGTATCGTCAAGCTCAACCGTCCGGAAGAATTGCTGCGGACAATGGCGCAGGAGCACATAGACATCGTGCTCTTGGACATGAACTTCTCCCTCGGCACCAACTCAGGTCGCGAAGGCTTGCATTGGCTGCAGGTACTCAGACAGGCACACCCCAATGTGCCCGTGGTCATGCTCACCGCCTACGGTGATGTGCCGCTGGCCGTGCGCGCCCTGAAGAGTGGCGCCGCCGACTTCATTACCAAACCGTGGGACAACGATCAGCTGACCTACAAGCTCCGCAACGTACTGGAAGCTCAGCAGACGCTGCCACCGCTTGACGAGGTGGAGATGGAGCATATCCGACGGGCTGTGGATCGTGCCGACGGCAACCTGACGGCCGCAGCCAAGATGCTGGGGCTGACACGGCAGACGCTGTATAACAAGTTGAAGGCCCACTCCTCCTAAGTGGTGGCCCACCCCTAACCCCTCCCCAAGGGAGGGGAACTCAAGGGAGCCCACCCCTAACCCCTCCCCAAGGGAGGGGAACTCAAGTCCTCTGATTGAACAATATGATAAGATTTTATTTGATAGCAGCCTCTGGTCTCCCCTCCCTTGGGGAGGGGTTGGGGGTGGGCTCCCTCCTCTTGGTGGTGTGCCTCTTGTTCTTTTTCCTGTTCTTCCGCCACCAGCGCTCCCTTCGCCGTCGTGCCCACCTCATGCGTGAGGCTATCCGCAACCGCGACTGGTCGTTCAGCTTGAGCACGCGGGGGTTGACAAGTGGCGAACGGGCGATGCAAGAGACGTTGAACGACCTCGGCGAAGTGATCCATCAGCAAGTGAACCAGCGCGAGGTCGAGTCGTGGGAACGGCTGACACGTGTGCTGACTCACGAGATCATGAACTCCACGGCGCCCATAGCCAGCATCAGCCAGAGTCTGCTCCGTCGTGATGACGTCGTCGGTACGCCCCTCGAAGCGGGCATCCGCAGCATCAACACCACCGCCACGCGCCTGACCACCTTCGTCGACAGCTACCGCAAGCTCTCGCAGCTGCAACAGCCGAAGCCCGAGGATGTGTACCTCGATGCCTTCTTCGTCGAGGTACAGCGCCTTTATCCGCAACTGACTTGGGACGTAGTAGGCATGGAAGGTGTGGTCCTGCATACCGACCCCGTGCTGCTGCAACAGGTGGTGGTGAACCTGGTGAAGAATGCCGTGGAGGCTGGAGCGAGGAGGATAAAGACCCACCCCCAACCCCTCCCGTTAGGGAGGGGAGACCTCCGGCCGGAAGGAGAAGAACACTGGGCAGCCTCTCCCCTCCCTGACGGGAGGGGGCGGGGGTGGGTCTTCTTCCTCTCCAACAATGGCTCCCCCATCCCCGCCGCCGACCGCGACAGCATCTTCATCCCCTTCTTCACGACCAAGCACGGAGGCACAGGCATCGGACTCGCCCTCTCCCGTCAGATCATGATGCGACAGGGCGGCGACCTCGAACTCATGGACCAGCCCGAGACTGGCTACACCGTGACGTTCAGGCTGACGTTGTCATGCGCTTGACTCCTTATGCGTAAGTATCAGTTTTCTTGACATCGCCCGTACATTTTTGCCCAAAAATTTGTGCGGACACAGATTATTAGCTACCTTTGTGGCGACAAAAGCCCTCGCAGCGTTATCTCTGTCGGGAATCAGCCAGCCACGATCCATAGCTATTGTCTTCATGCTCAACGACGAAAACATAATGCGCTTGCAGCAGGCCATCGAGGAGGTGGCCTGCCGCTCGATGCGTACGCCCAAGGACTTCGACTATCTCTCGGAACTCATCAAGGAGCGTCTGCATGAAACCGTCAGTGCGAGCACCCTCAAGCGTTTCTTCGGTTACGTCAGCAGCCCCAGTATGCCGCGCCAAAACACGTTGGACATCCTATCAACATTCGTAGGCTACAAAGACTGGGAGGCTTTCTGCCAGCAGACAGCCCCCTCCCGTCCCACCCAAGGGGGGGCGACCATGTCCTCGGGAATCCCATCGGAAACGCAAGTCCCCCCTCGGGGTGATTTAGAGGAGACTACTTCTCGGGGTGACTTAGAGGACGCACCCCCTCGGGGGGGACGGGAGGGGGCCTCGTCCCGTTGGCGTTGGGCAGGCATCATGACCGTGACGTTGATCGTGGTGGCGGTGGCGGCACTGCTGCTGTTCGGACAGCGCACCGTCACGCACGACGCTGAGCCTCGCGTCCTGCGTGCCGGACAGTCCTTCGCAAGCGTCAACGACTACCTTCGGCTGTTCGGTATCGACGACACCTCTAACGCCTGGAGCAAACCGCTGCCTCACCTTAATGGCATCATCGTATGGGGGCCGCAATACCACCATCCCGAGTGGCACAACGATGGCAACCGCAGCAGCCTCATGCCTACCATCACCGAGTACTGGCAGCCGATCGCCCCGCTCGGCATGGACTCGTCCATCATCGCCGCACGCAATTCCGACAACTACCTCCGCGCGACGACCTTCCGTGAGCTGCGCATCACCTTCATGAAAGACCTCTCGGACTCCACCTACACTTTTCTTGGCATCTACCGTCTCTCCGAGACGCAGTCCGACTCGTCACGCCTCGTCTGGGAACGTGTGCTCGACAGCTGTGACCTCTCCGCCCTCGACCAGTTGGAGCTTCTGCGCGACTAACCGCTTTCCTGCGTCCCATAGAGGCAGAAAAGCGCTGAGAATCATCACGTCTTGCCCTTTGAACCAATTTGAACCAACGTTTGAACCCATTTGAACCACTTGGTTCCTTGTCTCTTTGCAGCCTTTTGCCTACCTTTGCACCGCTTTCTTGAGGTCATGCTATGATGAACGTATAGCGTCTGTTGTCGCAGCCTCAAGGCAAGGAATGCCGATGCAGCCACCATACCCCGGTGCAACGTGCATACTTACCGCTTGTGCAGAATCACTGTGAACGTGACGGCACCAAGGGTGGGCGTAACCCGTTCTTCGATGGCTCCAGAGAGCATTGTTAGTTAATTAAATGAGTTAATGACTCATGAGTCTAGCAACCGCCAGCCGCGAGGCCAGCGGTTGCTTTGGTTTGTGGTGCGTAGTCTGTTGTGACATCGAATCACATCTGGGCGGCTATCCTCACGGACGGCCGCCCAGCGTCTTCATCAAAGCATGATTAAGCAGGTAATATAAGGTGAATCAGGTAGAAAAGCATCTTTTTTGATGGCTTTTTGTATATTTTAAGAGTCCTTCACCCTCTTTACCGAAATAAATATGTATTTTTGCGGCGAAATAGCCATTGAATAGGTGAGACAACGCGGCTGCTTGAATCGCCGACAAGAGACATAAAAAGAATATGTTACACAAGGTAATGCTTGCATGGGCCATATCATTGGAATACCTAAAACGCAAGCCATTACGGCATTCGTAGCCATCTGCATCGAGGCTACTGCACGTCGTTTAGGCACCTCTTACGTTTGCCTGCGCATGAAGGAGGTCGGAATGATAGGACTATGAGGGGCTTCACACAGAGAGCCGCGAGCATATTGGCGAAGGTATGAAGATGTATAAGGTGAAGAGAATATGAAGGTCGTTAGGACAATAGGTAATCAAGCCTTGTTGAGTAGAGAGAAGACACTATTCCTCTGCTCTAAAAGGACTCCGATAGGGCTGTATGAATATATCTTCCGATGGACAGACAGCTTGACGGAGAAAGATTGTATTGCCTGTTTCAATTCAACAGAGATGGAGTCGGAAGTGCTGAAAGCGCTGTTGGTAGCAAGGATTCCGACTGTATTGTTTGTCATGAACCGCTTCACAGATGTCAACAACATACAGATTGAAATTGCTTTGAGTGAACGACGTTTGGCTATTGTCGTACTAAGGCGAGATGAGCCAAAAGGAAAGGGAATGACGCCAAGACTAAGGAATGAGTATGTACTTTCGATTTGTCAGCATGTCGTATGCGGCTATGTCAACAAAAATGGCAGCGTATTTGGATTATTGGCAGGCCGGAATAATGTAGAGCGACTGATTGATGATCGACAAGCGTTGAAGGTCGCTGAACCCGATTTCCGATATGAACGGTGGACGGTGGCACAAGATAAAGTACTTCTGCGTATGTTCTACGCTGACATGGGCATACATGCCATTCACAAACAATTGCATCGGTCGTATTCGACAGTTTATACACGTATCCGATCTATCACACAGCCAGAAGAAGTGCTGAAAGGTCGGGAGTTTGAAGATTTCGTCCTGAGTCTGTTTGACGTTCAAGAGGGTGGAAACCTTGTTCTTCAGGAATGGCAAGGCGACAAGTCATCGGGACTGATTCAACCCGAGAACAACAGTAATCCTGATTTCGTCTTCCGTTATGGTCAAGTAGAATTTGCGATAGAATGCAAATGGAGAAGAAGCCTCCAGCAGGATTTAGGTAAAGAGTTATTCACAGCAAGCAATATAGAAAGCTACAAGAAGTTCGCAGAAACTCGGCACATGCCTGTGACCATCATACTTGGCGTCGGTGGTGAACCGAGTAATCCAGAGTTGATGTATAGAATTCCTTTGGAGACGATAACTTCAATCATATCTGGAGATGCTTCTATTACGGCCTTCCTTATTCCTGTGAGAACTTTTGATGCCTCAACTTTTGTCTGCAAAAAGGAGTCCGTAGGAAAGGATATACCATAGAGGAGATGCGCAAACACTATCCTAATGCATATAAACCATAGAGCGTGGCTGACAATGAGTTGCTTATCACCCTTTATAAAGGAGGAAAGAGCATCAAAGAACTCTCTTGTACCTTTCAAAGGCATGAAGGAGCCATTCAATCTCGAATAAGAAAGCTCTTGGATACAGGTGAGCAATAAAATTATATTGATTCCGACCTGTGCAAGGGTTAGAAACCAAGGCACATCACAAAGTTTATGCTGCAGTGAATCACATCTGGGCGGCTATCCTCACGGACGGCCGCCCAGCGTCTTCATCAAAGCATGATGAAGCAGGTAATATCGGTGTGCTGCGATAGAATCGCAGCGGAAGAGACGGGACAGGGGAATGTCTGACAGCACTACAATAGCGTCTTCTCCACAATCATGCCGTCGAGCAGGTTGATGGTACGTGAGGCGAAGGAGGCGTCGTGCTGAGAGTGGGTGACCATGACGACGGTGGTGCCTTCGGCGTTGAGCTGTGTGAGCAGGTCCATGACCTCTTTGCCGTTCTTGGTGTCGAGGTTACCCGTGGGCTCGTCAGCGAGTACCAGCTTGGGCTTGACCACCACGGCACGGGCTATGGCCACGCGCTGTTGCTGTCCACCCGAGAGTTGCTGGGGATAGTGGTTGGCACGATGGCTGATGGCCATGCGCTGCATGATCTCCAGTACGCGTTGTTTGCGCTCGGCAGCCGGCACGCCCAGATATTTCAGCGGCAGTTCGATGTTCTGCTCCACGGTGAGTTCGTCGATGAGGTTGAACGACTGGAAGACGAAACCAATCTGTCCGCGGCGCGTCAGCGTGCGCTGGCGTTCCTTCAACTTGCCGACCTCGACATTGTCCAGCCAGTACTCACCCTCCGTGGGGTTGTCCAGCAGACCTAAGATGTTCAGCAGCGTCGATTTGCCGCAGCCCGAAGGACCCATGATGGCGACGAACTCGCCGTCCTTCACTTCCATGTTGATGCCCCCGAGGGCAGTGGTCTCCACCACGTCTGTGCGGAAGACCTTCTTGATGTTCTTGAGTTTAATCATAATCTTTTATTCTTTCTTTAGATAATTGACAGGGTTATCGTTGGCCACGCGCCTTGTCTGGATGAACACGACGGCGGCGATGATGAGGATGATGAGGAGGGCGTCGAGGGCGAAGACCGTCCACGAGAGCGCCACCTTGTAGGCGAACTGCTGCATGAGCAGCGTGCTCAGATACCAGCCCAAGGCGACGCCGACGGCAATGGAGGGCAGAGCGATGACGGCGATGCTGCGTGCAAACAGCAACTGCACCTCACCTTCAGTAGCACCTACTACCTTGCGGATGGCCAGCTCGCGGGAGCGGCGCTGCACCTCGTCGCGAACGTATCCGATGAGTCCGATGAGGGTGATGAGCAGCGAGGCGATGCAACCAATCATGACGAGGTCGCGCGTGCGCTGGGTTTCCTGATACTGATCGGCCATCTCGTTGGAATAGAGTTTCACGTTCAGCTCGGCATCGGGATAGAGGCGGTCGCAGAGTTGTTGCACGGTCGTGAGGTTTTCGGGCGTGATGCTGTGAAGCTTCATTAGAATGTAGTGCGTGAAGACGTTTCCGTTGACCACCATGATGGGGCGCTCCTCGCGAGATACCAGCGAACCAAGGGTGAAGTCCTTCACGATGCCTACGACGGTCAAGGGGTACTGGTTCCCTAACGAAGAGTTGATGAACTGCCGCCCAACGACGTCGTCTATGCCCGCCACCTCTTTCATCTTCTGCGCGAAATGCTCATCCACTAGCATCTCCGGTTGCCAACCTTGATGGTTCACTCGTTCGAAGTCGCGGCCGCGTACTATTTGAAGCCCCATCGTTTCCACCAGCCCGCCCTCGGCAAAGAACATGTTGGCACAGTTAAACAGCTCCTGCGGGTTGCCCGGCACGAGTACGTTGTCGCCGCTCTGTCGTTCGCAGAAGAGCGAGTAGGCAGCAGCGGTCCTCTCGACGCACGGCAGGTTCTCGATCTCTCGGGCCAGCGAATAGATGGAGTCGCCGTGGAGGGCAGACACGTTGACGTAGGCCACCTCGTCATATTGATAGCCCATATCCGTATTGAGCATGAAGTGGTACTGCCGATAGATGGTGGTGAGCACGCAGAGCAGCATCGTCGAGAGCACGAACTGGAAGGCCAACAGCGACAGCTTCCAAACGCGTTTGCTCTCGCTGTAGAGGCGGTAGGCGTAGGCCAGCGGGATGCGCGAGAGAATGAAACCCGGCAAGATGCCGCAGATGAGCAGCACGATGAGGCAGACCGCGAGTAGCACCGCGAAGGTCTGTCGCGAGAAAAGCGTCGTGACACTGACGCCCAACAGGTCGCTCGTCAGGTCCTGACCGACATAGAGCAGCAGTGCCATCAGGGCAAGTGCCGTCAGCAGATGAAGGGCGGCATCGCCTATCGAGCCGAGGTAGAACTCCCGACCTGGGGCACCGAGCACCTTGCGTACAGCCACCTGACGGGCACGGCCGACGAGCGAGCTGATGACAACGAGGATGTAGTTCATCACCGCCGTGAAGAGCATCACCAGCGCCACCACGGCGAGGATGATACAGGTGGTGCGCACGGTGGTGTCCTTCATGCGGCTGCCGGCGACGCTGACCAGTTCAATGCCGGCGTCCGTGTAGCCGGTTTGCTTGAGGTCCTCCCACGGGAGAATGCGCTGCAGCAGCTCTTTGACCTCGCCGCGCACCTTGTCCATGTCGGCATCGGGACGTAAGCGTACATACGAATGATAGCGGTCGTTGCCGATGAGGTTCTCGGTGCCGTCCCAGGCGTAGGTGCCGACGGAGGGCATAGACATAAGGATGTCGAAGCGCGCAAAGGTGGAGTTCTCGGGATAGTCCTCATAGATGCCGCAGATGGTCATCGGCTTCTGCGGTGCCGAGGCGAAGCAGAATGTCTGGCCGACGATCTCGCCGCCCATCTTCTCGCTCAGCCGACGGCTGATCATGCATTGCCCGGCGGTCGAGAGAATCTGCTTGGCATCGCCCACCAGCGTCCTTGTGGCGAAGATGTCGAAGAAACAGGAATCGGCAAACACAGCCTCTTCAAAGTAGTGCCGGCTGCCGTCTTCCAGTGTCAGTTTCTCGTCGCCGAACTGCGCGGTATAGCGCGTGGCCGTCACCACCTCGGGGATCTCCTGTGCCAGTACAGGTGCGATGCCGCCCGACGTGGCGCTGTGTTGCTGCAGTTCTTCGCCCGCACGCTGGAACGTTTCTTGCAACTCATACACATGCTCCTTGTCCACGATGCAGCGGTCGTAGCTTCGTTCCAGCTGCACCTTGGCTATCAGCACTAATCCAACGGTCAGGCCTACGGTCAGCGATGTGATTTTGATGAAGGCCCCTTGGCCTTTGGCGAATGGATTCATTTTATGAGTGAAAAATGAAAAGTGAAAAGTGAAAAATAAGAGTTACTATTGAGGGTGGGTCTTTATTCCGTCTTGATACTATTTACCGGGTTCTCCGTGGCAGCCCGCCAGCCTTGGATGCAGACGGTGGCGAGGGTGATGGCAGAGACGGCGGCGAGGGCGAGGGGGAAGAGCCACCAGTAGATGGGCGTGCGCTCGGTGAAGCTTTGCAGCCATTCGTGGCCGAGATACCAGGCAATGGGAGCGGCAACGAGGAAGCAGAGGAGGAGCAGGATGGCATAGTGGCGGGAAAGGAGCAAGAGGATGGCTTCCTCGGTGGAGCCGAAGACCTTGCGGATGCCGATTTCCTTGCGGCGGTATTCGGTCTCGAAGAGCGTGAGGCAGAAGACACCGATGAGGGTGATGATAAGGCAGATGACCGAGAAGAGCAGCACCTGATGGATGAAGCGGAACTCCTCTTGATAGAGGTTCTCGAGTTGTTGGTCGAGGAAGCGAACGCCGACTTCGCTACCGTCACCCATCTCGCGCAGTTTGTCTTCGATTTGGTGCCGCAGTTCCACCTTATTACTATTACGTGCGAGACGGACGTTGAGGATGTTGAGACGGTCGCCCCATGAGGCATATCTCTCGCCTAAGATGACAAACGCCACGGGGTCGGCGGAGCGGTCCTGATGCACGCTGCCGTAGCGCATGTTCTCGCAGACGCCGATAACAGGCAGGTCGCCGTTCGTCAGCTCTTTGTCCATCTCCACCCAACTCCAGCGCTCGCGGGCAGCACGGTTGATGATGTAGCAGTCACCGTCGTGCTCGTTGAAGTCGCGGCCTTCGATGACTTTGATGCCCATCGTACGCAGATAGCGCCAATCGACGGGGAAGCAGGTAAAGGTGATTGCCTTGTCGCCATCGCCGCGTCCCCAGCCCATGTACTTGGGTTGCGAACCCAGCACTACGTAGGAGTAGGCCACGTCCTCTACACCGCCCATTTGCATCAGCTCTGCCCGCACAGCATCCTTCTTGCCTTTCAGCTCGGCGGGGAGTCGGGAGTAGAGCAGCTCGTCCTTGTCGAAGCCGTAGTCGGAGTGGTAGATAAAATGGCTCTGGAGATAGAGTATGCCGATGTAGATAACAAGGATGAGACTGATAAAGACCTGAAGGGCAACGAGGGCTGTGCGCAGACGGCGGCCACGGGGCGTGAGGCCGAAGAAGCCTTTCAGCGCCAATGCGGGTTGGAACGATGTGACGAAGAAGGCGGGATAGGTGCCGGCGGTGATGCCGATGAGAACCGCTATGACGGCAGTCCATCCCACCAGCGGCAGATGATTAACAAGGGAGATATCGCTGGAAAAGAGTTCGGCGATGGCGGGCCATTGTGAGAGCAGATAGATAACTCCTAAACTAAGGATGAAGGCAAAGAGAGCGGTGACCACCGTCTCGGCAATGAGGCTCAGCCGCAGTGTGCTGGCTTGCTCGCCAAGGACACGCCGCGTGTTCACACCCCGCACCCGCATTGGGCTCTCGGCCAGCGTGAAGTTGAGGAAGTTGATGGCGGCCACGAGCAAGATTACCACGCACGCCCATATAAGAATAATGTGTACGGTGCGGTTGCCCGTGTCGCTGGGACTGACGCCGGAGAAAAAGGTCTCCGTGAGCGGCGTGAGGCGGAAGTCCAGCCTCCCGAAGTAGTCTTCAATCTGCTGGTCCCACTCGGCACGTTCTTCAGCATTGAGTTTGTCGTATTCATCGGCTTGCTCAGCCATGACAACCTTACGGAAGGTGGCCTTCACCCGCTCCTTGAACTCGGCGCGGAAGGCTTCGGCATCCACGGCGGCGTGAAGGCGCAGGTAGCCGTTGGAGCTCCATTCGCTGTAGTCGCGACTTCCGTCCTCGCCCATGGAGCTATAGATGGCGTTCATCAGAAAGCAGTTCTCGGGGAAGTCGCGATAGACGCCCATCACTCGCACGCTGTCTTCTCCCGTCCAGAGGTAACGTCCCGCAGCCATCGTGGTGTCGAAGAAACGTTCTGCCAGCGAGGCTGGAATGAGTACGCCCTCGGCAGGGCCGTTGTCCCACGTCAACTTGCCGTCCAAACACTCGGCACCGAAGGGCAGCAGCGACGATTCGCCGTGAATCTTTGCAGCCGCATACTCCACCGGTGTCTCGCCCTGATAGACCTCTTGCATCCATCCCCACATGGGCACGATGGTGCCAGCCTCTACTTCAGGCAGTTGCATCATCATTTCCAGCACAGGGCGGTTGCAATTTACGTCCCAGGGTGCATCGAGGTTCATCTTCGCCTCTACGCGGAAGAGGCGTTCGGCATCGGGGATGCCACGATTGTAGCCAGCGTTGTACAGCACCTGCGTCATGAACAGGTAGAAGGCCGCGAAGGCTACGGTCAAGCCAAGGAGGTTCAGCGCGGTGGCGGTCTTGAAGCGGTGCGCCAGGTAGAAGAGAGAAGACATGATGATTTACTATTTACGAATGATAGGGCTTGTTGCCCGTTTGCGAGTGCAAAGGTACACACATTTCCACTTTTTTTGCAAGAGTTTCGTCCCACTTTCCGCCCCCTCGAACCTAAAAACGTCTAAAAAATGGACACTCTTTGCATATCTCTTGGGTTTTAGCGCTGTTCTTATATAGAAAAGGTGTATCTTTGTGCCATCGAAACGTAACTTCTATTATTCTTGTGACAGAGGAAGAGTTCAGGAAACATAAAGCCTTTGCGGGAGAGAAGATACCTTCCATGCTTCGCCGACGGGTAGGGCATGACTACCATTCCCGGAGAATCTATCTTGTCACCCTGACCGTGGAGGCGCGACGTCCACTGCTGGGGCAGCTGGTGGGCAATGCTGAGGCACCAGACGATTCGGCAGAAGCACCCCGTGTTGAGCTGTCGGAGTTGGGAAAGCGTGTGGAAGCCTGCTGGAAATACATCTCACGCGAACACCCGGAAGTGGAGGTGCTGGCAACCATGATCATGCCCGATCACTTGCATGGCATCCTCTTCGTAGAACGCCAGATGGAACAGCATCTGGGTATGATCATCAAGGGCTTCAAGGTGGGTTGCAATAAGGCCTACCGTGAACTGCTACCCTCCCTGGCCTCCAGGTCTGCCTTGCTGCAGCAGCAACAGTCTTCTTTGCTGCAACATTGTTGCAGCATAGGGGACCAGGGGGACAGGGAAGGAGACAAAGGAGATAAAGGGGACAACAAAAAGGAAGGCCTCCTTCCCTGCGGATATCTCTTTGCCCGCGGCTACAACGACCATATCCTTGAGGGAGCGGGGGAACTCGAACGCTGGTTTGCCTATCTGCGTGACAACCCTCGTCGTCTGGCCCTCAAGCGGGCTTATCCGGACTTCTTCCGTGTGCGCTTCGGCATTACCATCGGCTCCCAGACTTACGCCGCCATAGGCAACCGGTTTCTCCTCTCTTATCCTCAGAAGTTGCAGGTGCAGTGTTCACGTCGTCTGACTGACGAGGAGATACAAGCCACCACTGCGGCCTTCCTGCAACGGGCAAGGCAAGGGGCAGTCCTTGTCTCGCCTGCAATATCTAAAGGAGAGCAGGCAGTGATGCGCGCGGCCCTCGATGCACGTCTGCCGCTTATCTTCCTCACTCCATGGGGCTTCAACTCCTTCTCCAAGCCCGGTCATCAGTATTTCGAGGCCTGCTCCGAGGGCCTTTTCCTCATCCTTGCTCCTTGGCCTCACGAGAACCAGCGGATTCCCCTGACAAGGCAGATGTGCCTACAGCTGAACACGATGACGGCGGAGATTTGTGGGGTTTAGAGTCTGCTTCCTTTGCTGTTGCTCTTTGCTGCAACAATGTTGCAGCAAAGAAGAACCATGCAGCAAAGAAGGACAGGGTCACTCCGTCTTGATGCTATTCACCGGATTCTCTGTGGCAGCCCGCCAGCCTTGGATGCAGACGGTGGCGAGGGTGATGGCAGAGACGGCGGCGAGGGCGAGGGGGAAGAGCCACCAGTAGATGGGCGTGCGCTCGGCAAAGCTTTGGAGCCACTCGTGGCCGAGGTACCAGGCGAGAGGTGCGGCGAGGACGAAGGCGATGAGGATAAGAGCAACGTAGCGGCGGGAGAGGAGGAGCAAGATAGCTTCCTCGGTGCTGCCGAAGACCTTGCGGATGCCGATTTCCTTGCGGCGGTACTCGGTCTCGAAGAGCGTCAGGCAGAAGACACCGATGAGGGTGATGATGAGGCAGATGACCGAGAAGAGCAGCACTTGACGGATGAAACGCAGTTCCTCCTGATAGGTGATTTCCAAGTCCTGGTCGATGAAGCGCACTTCGGGCTGTTCCTCAAGTCCAAGTCCTGTCAGGCTCTCTGTAACCATGCGGCGCAGTTGCACCTTATCCGAGCCTGCGGTGGTACGAATAAACATATAATTATAGGCCCCGTAATCCTGATCCTTCTCGTCATAGGCGACGAAGGCCATGGGCTTCT
>Ga0310697_10001631_pt1 | contig 25531 bp, 29 predicted proteins | sample 172DNAGHGlowgp2_FD_203883 | JGI IMG/M metagenome (GOLD analysis project Ga0310697, IMG submission 203883) | Sheep rumen microbial communities from Palmerston North, Manawatu-Wanganui, New Zealand - 1728 DNA GHGlow gp2 (v2) (version 2) | ecosystem: Host-associated > Mammals > Digestive system >...
CCTGAAGTCCGTGACCGAAAGGAGCGGCCTAGGGCAAAACAGGTAATTGGGGCTAAGTCGTAACAAGGTAGCCGTACCGGAAGGTGTGGCTGGAACACCTCCTTTTTGGAGCGAGTTCGCTGACAGGGACGCTCGGTAAGTCAAGGCGCAAACCTTGCGCTTTTAGTCTTTCATTATTTATACAGGCTCTTAGCTCAGTTGGTTAGAGCGCTACACTGATAATGTAGAGGTCGGCAGTTCAACTCTGCCAGGGCCTACAAAGCCGGCTACCAGACCGGCTTTTTCTTTCCGGGGGTATAGCTCAGCTGGTAGAGCACATGCTTTGCAAGCATGGGGTCGCCGGTTCGAATCCGACTACCTCCACCCTTTAAACTTCAAAAACCCTTTCTGAATACACTCAGAAAGGGTTTTTCTTATTTTGGAGCTCAAAAAAGATGCACCAAAATTGCACCAATGGGTATGTCTTTTGTCAAGAATAAGAATATAAATTGTATCTTTACAAAACCAACCAAGTTCTACCATGAAAAAGATAATCCTATTGTTGATGCTATTTCATCTTTCCTTAATGGGTTATTCACAAGTAACCATCACTATGGAGGAATCAGGTGGAGTATATAAAGTTCCTTGTACTGTCAATGGCTTGAAGATGAAGTTTGTTTTTGACACAGGGGCATCTGTGGTGTCTCTTTCACAGTCTATGGCTTCATTTATGATTGACAATGGTTACCTTTCTGAAAGTGACTATCTTGGTAAGAGTAAGACTCATATAGCTGATGGATCTATGGTAGATGTGCTTGTTGTAAATTTGAAGGATTTTGAAGTGGGAGGTTTTCATCTTTCTAATGTCACAGCCACAATTAAGGATGGGCAGAATGTCCCATTACTTATGGGGATGTCTGCAATTGAGAAACTTGGAAAAGTTTCTCTATCAGGAAATAAGCTCATCATTCATAAACCTAAAGTTAAACTCTCTGTTGAAGAAATAGCATCATTGAGAAAGGAGATACAACAATTATTTAAGGCTCAAAAATGGGAAAAAGTAATAGAGAAGTCTGCCCAGCTTAAGAATGCCACTATGTTTAATAATCAGTGGGATTATTACTATTATATCATGGCTCTTGATTATAGTATACAGTATGAGCCTGAAACTGCTGATATTCTGCTTGGTCTTTGTGATGAATGGGAATCTTCAGGTGTTAAAACAAGTGATAAAAACAGATCAATATTGTATGAAAGAAAGGCCAATTACCTTAGTATTTACAAATGGGATGATAAAGGGTCAATGGAGTATCTTCAAAAAGCTTTGATTTGTAGCAGTTTAGATAATAAGTTCAGTATATTGTCTTCAATGTCAAGTCATTATGATTTGCAGGAAGAAGGAGACTATGCTATTTCATATTTAAAGAGGGCTATTGATGCTTATTTTGAGTATAAGAAAATCTCATTGCAAATGGTCCTTGACAACAAAGTACAAGATAATCTGCTGGGGTTGTATTATTATCAATATGCATCTTTGGAAGAAAAGTATAACAATGACTTTGCAGAGAGGAATTTTTACTTAAAGTTAAGTGCAAAATGTGGCTACAAAGAAGCTATTGATTTTTGCTTCAAAAACAATATCAATTATACCAAATAATTATATTCATACCAATATTTTAACAAAAGGGAAAGGGGAATAGTTTGTGTGCTATTCCCCTTTCAACTTATCTGTTTCATATCATCAGAAGTTTGTTTCCATCATCCTCTTCCTGGTCTTGTCAGTAAGTGCAATGTATGGTTTCATAGAGTCATAATCTTCATGTCCAGTGTAGGACATCACCAGTTGTGGTGACCATCCCATTTCAAGAGTATGAACCACAAAGGTTCTCCTTGCAGTGTGAGTTGCTATGACATCACATAACCTGTGGGTATCATCAATCCTGGTTTTCCCACAGAACTGCATCTTGGTAATGTCTCTTGTAAAACCCAACCTCTCTGCAATGACCTTCAACTTGTCATTCATTTTCTGATTAGACCTGGGAGGAAACATCAGACCATCTTTGGTTGGTATGTCCTTGTACTTCTGGTATAACTCCTTACTGTACTTGTTCAGGAAGATGGTCAGACTGTCATGGGTCTTCTTACTCACAAAGGAGAAGGAGGTGGGGTTGTCATAATCATCAAAGTCTGCTTTTTTCAAAATCTCCATATCACTGTGTCTCAATGAAGTGACACATGCAAAACAGAACCTGTCCCTGGTCAGTTCCAAGTTTTCTTCCCCTTCACTGAACTTGTAGTTATACAACTGTTCAAACTCATCCCATGTCAGGAAATTGACTGCCTTGGGTTTAGACTGTTCCAGTTTTGGGGTCTTGTGTTTCAATACTTCATCACCATGTTTCAGGTACCCCTTCTCATTTGCCCATTTGAGTATCTGTTTGAAGTAACTCAAATGGTTGTCAATGGTATTGTTCTTATATCCTTCTTCTATGAGAAAGTTCTGGTAGTCATCCAGTGTGGATCCAGTAATGTCATCCATCAACAGGTTGGGGTTCATCTTATTCACCTGAGTCTGGACTTGTATCAACTTGTCATAACTGGGGTGTAACCAATCTCTCTTTTGGTTGAAGTGTCTCTTAATACAGGGTTTCCAGTGTTCTTCCTTACCTCTGATATCCTCATACACTTTTGCAAAATCATTAAAGGTCAGGTTCTTCTCCCTAACCAGTTTGACACAGGGGTCATAGAAGGATGCAATCACATAGTCCATCCACTCCTGTCTTTCTTCCTTGGTCTTCATTTTCTCCAAGTCCTTGGTCTCTATGATGACCTTGGAGATGTGTTCCTGAAGATTGTTCAGAAGGGTTCTCTTCTCTTCAACCTCCCTCTGTTTATCCACCTTCTCCACCTTGGAAGTCCTTCTCAGGGTCTGTTTCTTCTCATCCCAGTCCTTGGGGGAGATGAAAATCTTGGTCTTACCTCCCACCCTGAATGACCTTGAGACAGACACCCTCACAAGTATCTGTCCCTTCTTGGTCTCATCCACCTTCTTTGATAACTCAAAATTGATTGTACTCATACCTATGACAATCTGGGGTTAGTGGTCAGGAGGTGGTTGATTTCTTCAATGGAGAAGAAGTCCCTACCTCCAACTGTTCTGGGGGTGAGGTATCCAGAGTGTTTCCACCTGTTGATGGTGGAGACATGGACACCAAACATCTGTGCTGTGTGGGTGGTGTCAAACCACTTCTGGTTCTCCATCTTCTTCTGTTCATTCTTCATCTCTCTCATTGTGGTTGTCACACATTCTTTCATCATTCTCTGTAAGTCCTCATAAGTCATGGACACAGAGACATTTCTTTCATTTAATTGAATTGTCTTCATACTATAAGTTATTAAAAATTAAACATTTACTCTCAATAAATCCAGGGTTTGTAACTATCATACCCAGGTGTAAAGGGATTTATAAAGTCCCCCCAGTAGTTGATTCCTGAATCTTTGAAGTCTATTTTCCTGGGTTTCTTCTTCCCCTCATTGACCTTGTTCTCATTTGAACACACACCATCCACAATGGTGTTTTCCATTCTTTCCTTCATTATTTCTTTGATTATTATTCCAAGGATTGTCCTTGTCCAGAGGTTCAGAGCTGAACTCTTCTTAAAAGTAACAAAGAATGAGGTGAATTGAAGGAAAAAATGCACTTTTGCATCAACTTTTTTCTAAAATCTGCCCCAGAGTGCCCTGTAAGGCCAATTATTTTTTGCATTTTTTATAGTCCAAACCTCTTTTTGAGTCTCATAACTGTTGAAAGTCCCACCTTCTGCTCCTTTGCAATCCTTCTCAGGGACTTTTCCATGTACCTGAGTTCAAACAGGACTCTTCTGTACTTCACCAGGTAGTCTTTTCTGGTCATTCTTGGTCTTCCTGTCTTTCCCATATCACACAAACATTGATTTAAGTTTCCTCAAAGTGTTGATTGAAGTTCCTGTCAGGCTCTGACAGTCCCTCAAAGAGACCCCCTTCTTCAAGAGGGAGATTTCCTTGGAGTACTCTTCCTGGTAGTTGGTCTTCCTGTACCCAACCTTCCTTCCAACCACCTTCTCACCAGGGTGCTGTGCCCTCAAAATGTCATATCCATTCTTCATTCTTGCCCTGATCAGGTCTCTCTCCATTGAATTGAACTGGGACATGATTCCCAATACCAGGCTGGCAATGGGATTGACCTTGCCATCTGGCAATAAGGTTTCCAGACCATTTTGGAGGATGAAGACAGAGACTCCTTTCTCATTCAGTTTCTCAATGATGGAGAGGAAGTCCAGGGCCCTTCTTGAAAGTCTGCTGCACTCAAAGACCAGAATCTTCTTGACCTGGTTCTGCTCCACATCTTCCAGGAGTTCAGACAGGGCCTGTCTTTCAGCCACCTTCTTGGCTCCACTTATCTTTTCAGTATATTCCTTGACCACCTGGTAGTGGTGTTCCTTTGCATAGGCTCTCAAAGAGGTCAGCTGATGGGTGAAGTCCTGCTGGGAGGTACTGACCCTGGCATAAATGCATACCTTGATAGGCTCTTCCATACTTTTTAATTTTTTAAGTTTCTTTGACATGGGGGGAAGGCTGTATCAAAAGTGTTTTCCAAGATTTTTTTGATACTTTTGAGCCTTCCAATTATTTTGCTGCTTTTGACTCTTCCACTGGTTTCTCTGAAAGGGTTTCAAGGAGATGGTCTGCAAGTTCCACTGCTCCTGCTGCCCAGTAAGTGCCAGGGATGAGGTTATGGTGGTAGTTTGCACTCATCCCCCCAAGGATGATGGCTGCTGCCCAGAATCTTTTTTCTTCTCTGTCCATAGGTGGTGGTTTTTAGTTGTTGTCTATGATTTGGTAGTCTTCACACTCTGTCAGGCCAAAGAACTCAACAAGGTATTCCTTGGTGACAGGTTCAGGAGAGGTGTAGGAAGTTTGTGACCAATCTCTTCCAGGCTCCTTGTACTTGATGATGTAGGTGTATGTCATATTCTGTCAGGTTTTGAACTCAATTATAATGATACAGCTATTGCGCCGGAACTTGGCTATAATCAATTAATTAGACATAAAAAGTCAAACTGTCAGTCTGTGCTGCGACAGCTGTCGCAGTCGCAGACCCCCACTGTGTTCAAAAACTCCTTTCCCTTGTTTCACTAATCCTTGTTTTTTTGTTATATTTAATATAAACAATACTTCGGTAAATTTTAATGTTTAGGAGCCGCAAGGCGGACTAAACGAAAACATACAGTTTAACAACAAAAGTTCATTGAAAACACTGTCAATAACGACCGCTCAGAGAGCTGCGAAGAGTGGGTGCAAATGCTCCGAAAAAGATGCGTAAAGTGCTGAAAATAAAGCAGAAAAGTATTGCATAAGTCGTTGATTATTAGTAACTTAAGTGTTCCAAGCTTTAAGTTATGACTAACTCAAACGTACTTACGCAATACCAATCCGAGGTCATTGAAGCCCTCAAATCAGCAGCAAATTTAGGCAAACCTTTTGAGAAAGTAATCATCGATACCCTAAAACTCTTCATGGCAATACCCGATAAGATCAATTTCCTGCAGATGGGCCGGTACGGCGAGTTCACTGAACAGACCTACCGGAACACCTTCACCCGGGATGACTTTGACTGGTTCTCGTTCAACCTCTTCCTTGCGAACAAGGTGTGTACGGGAAAGTTCAGAGCCATAGCGGTGGACCCGAGCTTCATTCCCAAGGCGGGGAACAAGACTCCGTGGTTCGGAAGGTTCTGGTCTGGAGCTGCCGGAGGTCCCAAGAGAGGCCTCGAACTGCTGGGCATTGGCCTGATTGACGTTGAGAATCACGATTGCATGACTCTCGGTGCCCTTCAGACACCTAACGCCAAGACGCTTGAGGAGATGGACTACAACCTGGTCGACTGGTATCGGGAACTCCTGATATCTATGAAGGACAGGCTTCAGGCCATATCCAAGCTTCTTGTCGCGGATGCCTTCTTTGCCAAGCAGACCTTTGTTCTGCCGCTTTTGGACAAGGGCTTTCACGTGGTCAGCCGCATGCGGAATGATGCCGCACTGTGGTATCCCACAACGGAAAAGCCCACCGGCAAGCGGGGTCATCCCAGATGGTACGACGGCAAGATTGACTTTGCCAACCTTGACCCTACCCGCTGCGTTGAACTCCACGTGGACAAGGGGCGTCTGTTTGGCCTCAAGGCCTACTCGAAGTCCCTCAAACGCTTCATCAAGGTTGCCATCTGGTATCCGGATGAGGACTCGATGGACAAGTGGCAGATCTACTTCAGTACGGACGAGTCCATGACCACCCGTGATGTAATCAACTGCTACAGAACACGCTTTCAGCTGGAATTTTGCTTTCGCGATGCCAAATCTTACGCCGGGCTCAACGACTGTCAGGCCAGAGACCTTCGGAGACTGGAGTTCCACTTCAACGCTTCCTTCGCCAGTATCAACCTGGCCAAGGCCGCCTGCAAGGACCTCGGAGTACCGTTTTCTGTATCTTCCTGCAAGTCGATGATCCATAACGCCTACATGCTTGAGCGATTTATTTGCGTGTCAGGTCTGAGACCGAACCCACAAGTTATTGACAAACTTTTCAAAGAACTGGTTTTATTTACATCCAGAGCCGCTTAGGACTGGGAACAAATTAACGAACTATTGAATATAAAGGGATTGAATATGAGAGATTTAGGTAATAATAAGAAGACCAGTAATATCAACTGGGACAACAAGAAAGAATGGGTAAATATGAGAAAGGATCTGTACAGGAGGATACTAACCCACAAATACATTCCTAACATCAGCAAGCAAAGGGTAAATGACTACTCCAAAGGACTATGGGAAACCCCCAAGACCTTTGTGGATGGTTATGCATACAATGATGGAACCTGGTTGAAGTACAACACCAACAGGGTGAAGGGTGGCAAGTTCCACAACAAGGTATACTGTAAGACCAAGAAGGATGTCATAGAGCAGTTGTACAGTTATCTGTGTTTCTTGAAGAAAATAGGTGTGACCAACACTATGGAGATGGGATACTTTGCAGTCTGTCATATCATCTGGAAACTCACCTTTGTAGAAGGGATGTATGAACCAAACAAGACCAATCTGACCAAGATGGAAAAAATGGCTGCCACTGTCCAGAGGAATGATGTCATCTGTGAGAGGAGGGACACCAGACAATATTGTATGGATCCAAAACTGAAAAAAGGTAAAACAACAGGTCAGGTGGTAGGACTTCAAAGGAAAAAGGATAAGGAAATCAGATGGAAGAGGATGGAGGAACTATTTGATGATGCATTGACCAATCAGCAGAACCTTGACAAGATGAAAGATAATGGTCTGATTATAAGTGAAACAACCCTACAAAGGTTTAAGAGAACCCATAGGGGGTGTCAAATGGTTTCTGATGAGCATAATACATCAGACAACAATCATTGATTATCAACAAGTTAAGGGGTGTCAAATGGTGCTATAGTATATAAATATACTTATTGTAGTTCATTTCATTCACTACAAGTCAATGAAAGAGAAAAAAGACAAGAGGGTAAGTCCAGGTTTCACCTGGAAGTGAAATCCTTCAAGCTTTCAGCTTATCAGGATTTCCCTTTGGTGGTAGAGAGGTAAGGCACAATAAGGAAGGTGTGTTCTTATAGGTATCAGGTAGGAGTTAAGGGATAGAAGACAACAGCAATAATTATCTTATGACAGCAGAAGAAATTAATCAATCATACCAGGAGTTCCAGGATGAACTTGCTACCAGGGAGCTGCACTTAAAGCTACTTCCTACCTTCAAGGATGAGTCACTGGATGACCTTATCAACTTACTCAAAGAGGTAAAGGATAACACTCCTATCTTTACTGAAAAGGAGGAGCCTGTTCCAGATAATGCCAGTAACAAAACCACATAAATATCTTATAATCAAAAATATAAAAGGATATGAAAGTAACTATTATTAGACTGTCAAGGCCATTATTGCTCCCATCAGAGAAGACAGAGAATGGCTATAACTTCAAGACCATCTATGGCTATGTCATAAAGAGACCCATAAAGGAAGATGTACTTAAAAAAGCAGAGGACTATGCAGGATACCTTGCTGCTATGCACCTTTACTACAATGGCAATGAGGACAAGGACTTCACAATAGACAATGAGTTCAGGGGTGAGCCTGACTGGGCTGACAAGGAAGGGATGACCCACCCTACCTTTGATGCCTGGATGAGAAGAATCTGCAATAATGCCATAGACAGGTTGAAGCTCACCTACACCATTATTCCTATGGACTTGGATGATGAGACCTACTCCACCTGTATCAATAAGTGGGGGCTGATAGTGGATGAGGACTTCTACTATGATATAGAGAAAGACCCCATTTATGATACCCCTTGTGGAGAGGGCAGTTCAGAGGATGATGAACTCCCCTTCTAAACCAGGGAAGGCCACATTTTGGACATCCACTTTCAGTGTTTCAGACATCCACTCCTGCCCAGGTGATGCAAGACATAAAAACATCAATACAGACTATTGTGAGGCAGTTTTAAGCCATAGTGTTATTATATACCAAGGGGGTGACCAGAGATGGAAACCCCTACCCCTTTAAAGGATAATACAGGGTGATACCATATGTGTCCTGTGAGTGTATAGGACTGTGTTGCAACTTTCATTTGGAGTGATACTCTACTTTCCATACTTTCATATCAGCATCAGGAGGGACAAGAGGTCTCTCCTTTTGTTTTATTTGCTCAACTGAGGCTGATTTGGTATCTTTGAGAACTAAAACCAATGATATGAGCACCATCAAGATACCCCAGAATGGATTACCCCAGGGGCTGAACAACATTCCATTTGGTCAGGTTTTCATATTGACCAATCCCAGTGTTGGCATTACATCCAAGACCATCAAGTATATTGAGTGCATTCACTCATTGGCAAGTAAGAAAAAGCTTAATCAAAAGAATAGTACTGTCAATTCTCTACCTGTGGATTATCCTGGTCTGATGGATTGTTTTATCTGCAAGGTCAAGACAGAAGATGGTGTCCAGATCCTGGTGTCAGACAAGGACTCCCTTATTGAAATGCTGTGTGAGTTCTGGGGATTGGATTATGAGGAGGTCAGCAAGATTCCTAACATCATACCTGGTTGGCATATCAACAACAATGGGGTGACCATTGGTGGAGAGAGTCATCCTGTGAGGATACCTGTAATACCTGTTGAAAGTGCCAGAACTAGTGCAGAAAAGGATGATTATGGTGTATCCCTTCAATTAGTACAAAGCCATTCCAGAGATATCACACTGGGAGATATTAGGAGTACATTCAGAGACAATTTCAACTATGGGTTTGGAATCTCTCTTGAGGAAGTCATTTCTCTCTATAAAGATGAGGAGAAGAACAGAAAAACATATAAATTGGATATCCAGGTCAAGTGGAAAGAGGTGAGAGAGTATAAGCACCCTAAATGGGTAATCCACCAGAAGATGACAGCCTGTGATATCAGCCTGATTGACAATTTTGGCAACACCTATCCCATCAAAATAGATGCAATGACCAAGGCTATATATCTGACATTTCTGCTATTTGAAGATGGTATAGAATACACCCAGATATCATCCAGTGATGAGTTCTATGAACTTTTCAAGCAGATATACAAGAAGTTACCAAGGGCAAAAGGGACTCCAAAGAAGTTTAATCTGGATAACAAAGCTGATCTGGATACCTTTACAAACTACACATCTAAAACCAGACAAGCTGTATTGAGAGTCACCAATGACACCTATGCAGAGGAGCAGTTTGCCATTGAAGGGAGAAGAAAAGATGTTTATGGGATTGCTGGTGCAACAGCAGATAATAGAGCTTTTGTGAGAAAAGAGTTCAAGATTAAGTAATTTATTCACACATATTTAGTGAAGGCAGGGCCATTTGGTCTTGCCTTTTTTGTACCGGCTATCCACTACCTAGATTGTTGGATTCCCAACTTAAAAACCAGCATCTTTGTACTAGAAAAACAGGGAAAGACTGTTTGAATAGTTAAGACAACTTGAATAGTATAATCAGGTTTTAAGGATGAAAAAGACAAACATCAAAAAGTCCATTCAAACACACTCAGAAGAGGTTTTTTTGAGTTGGAAGGACAGTCTATCCACTACCTAGATTCTTATTAAACCACCTAAATACTAGTTATTTTTGTAATAGTTAAGACACAGAAATACAAACAATTTTAACAATAATAAACAGTAAATATTATGGTAGATTTTGAAAACAAAAATGTGATGGTGGGTTCAATGAATGTATGTATCCCCACCAACCAAGGATTCATTGTGGGTGACAACATCTTTGTTGATTCCACCCCCAACAAGGACAGGAAGTTTAATGTACCTGATGGTGGTATCTGGATGTTGAACCAGAATGACCCCTTCCAGAACAAGGAGAACTTCATCCAGGGAGTGAAGTACATCAGTGAGTTTGCTAGACCCAAGTCAATGAAGGTGTGTTTTGATCTCCTTGACTGGATGACTGAACACTATGAGAGTAAGAACACTATGGAGTATTGTAGATACCTGGGGTTCTTCTGTGAAGTTGGTGTGTGGAAGAATCCCAAGGTGAGACAGTCCAGTCAGTACCACAAGGACTTCCCCAAGTATCTCTCTAATTGTATGGATATGTATCTCAATAAAGAACTGTATAACTAATTATAAAATAATTTAAAAAGAGGTGATTATGAAGATTTACAAACCTATGTTTGAGATTCACAACTCACAGACAGGAGAAGTTAAGAATGTGGATATGAATGAGTGGTGGGAACATTATGATTATGATGAAAACTGGACAATCAATTACAATAAGACTTTTAGTGTTGTTGTTGATGAATGGGACTGTTAAACAATTTAAATATAGATAATTATGATTACTGACAAGATGTTTTACAAGATGATTGACAATCTTCCTTACTCCATCAAACCCAAGAATTATGATGAGTTCAGGAGGAATCTGACCAAGTGTTTGAAGAGGAAGTTGTTCCCTGGTAACCCCAAGACTCTGTATGAAATGTTGTTGGAGTGTAATATGAAAAAACTTAGGGAGATGGGTATCAAGGTCTCTATGGAGATGGTGTCTGAACAGACCATCATAGAGATTAGTCTGATGTATATCCAGGATGTATTTGAGTTTGATATGAGAGTTCCCCAGGGATGTCCCAATAAGAATGAGTACTTGGGAGTTTTTATGGAACCCTTAATGAAGAAATATAATTTTGGAGTCCATCATTATCATTGTTAAACCTTTAATATTAAATAAGTTATGATTAAAAAGACCAAAGAAGAAAGACTTGATGAAGTCAAGGACTACATCAATGAAGAACTGACTAACCCCTTCTGTTGTGAAGTTAAGGTAACAGAAGAGAATGGGAACATCCTGGTTGATTGTGGATGTTGGGTATTGACTATGGGTATTGAAGATGACTGGTTCAATGTCTCCACAAGAGAAGGACTTGGGATAGGTGAATATGACCTTGACCAGATTGTTGAAATCAGGGACAACAAGGAGACCATCCTTGAAATCTACAATGGAGAGTGGGATGATGACAGTGAAGAGTAAAAGGAATATGAGTATGAGAAGTAATTGTTTAGAACACACCCATTATGGTGTAAGGATGAAAATCAACAACAAGATGTACAACACAGAAACATCTTGGATGGAAATGTCCACAGACTATGTGGAGAAGGGAGATAAGGTTGATTTCAAGAAGATTGAAAGGGTTTATCAGAAAAGGAATGGGGAACACTTCCTGTTTGGTATCTGTCACACACTTGACAAGACATCTGGTGAAATACTGAACACTTATGAGTGGATCACCCCTATGACTGACATTGATGTTATGAACTGGGAGAAAAAGAAGGATGAAAGACTCTTCAAGGTTTTGGAGGAGAAGGTGAAGAAGGAAACAGGGAAGGATGTCACCTATTACAGGGACAGTTGGGGAATGTTGAAATATAAAGAGAAGGAGGTATAGTTATGAATCAGAAAAGAAAGACATCCAAGAGTTGGAGAAAGATTGCAAAGGAAAAGATTTCTCAGGAAATGCCATTTAGTGGGTACATTGTAAGTGACCTGATGGAAAAGAAGAACAGGAGTCTGGAATTAAGGTGGATGAGAGGGGTTGTAAAGGGTTGGACTATGACTGATGTTGAAAGGGTGGATGATGTGTTGAGAAACAAAGGGGAAATGGATCCAAAACAGTTTTCCAGTGAGTTTAACCAAGTCATACTTCCCCTGTTTGAGAAATGTGGGAAGGTCAGGATTGTTGATGGGTTCTGTAACCTTTTGTCCAGAGTTGTGGAACAAAGGATGTGTGAAGAGAGTTCAAGGTATGGTATATGGTAGTAAAGGAGGTGTAAGATAATGAAGAGATATTTAGACCAAGATGTAATAGCTGCCTTGGAGTTTTGGGATGTTGATGGATTGACTATGAAGAAGTTCCACTATGACAAGGAAGAAGTTGACTTCAATGAAGTCTATAATGACATAGTCAGAAATAGAACCAAAATGGGTTATTGTTGTTATTAAGAGACCTGAAAATGACACACTTTTTCATCAGGGACAGATGGGAGACCAACCTTTCTGTCCCTATTTTTTTATCCCCTTTTTCAGTCTCCCAGAATGAAAATATCCATAAATATAGAGGATGGATAACCATCTAATATACAATTAAATATGTAAAGCTATGGATAATAAGAGTAAGAGAATTGGGACTTTCAAACAGTTCCTTAAAGAGCAGAAGAGCCAGAGACTCAATGAGGCCAGAGTGAGCCTTGAAATTGAGTGGTGGGATTCCTGTATTGTGGAAGTGATGCAGGATTTGGCAGATGAGTGTAATGGTTTTTTGGACTATGACACCCTGGTAAAGTTTGTTAAAAATAAGTTTTCTATTCTGGGGAGACCTGACCCTGGTTACCCAGAGGGGATGCTACAACAGCACATAAAAGACCTGATATTTTTTCATCATTGGAGCAGCAATGTCTTTGATGGTATGTGCAGCTGGGGTGAAGACCAATCACAGGTGCAAGCACTTGGACTTGCTATTGGTGAGCTGGCCAAGGTCATCCTGGATAAGGTCTTGGAGACCATAAAGACACCTGATGACCCAGTCCCTGGTGTTACACAAATCAGCCTTACAGATAAGGAACCAAGGACCCTGGTACCAATGACAGAGCCAGTTCCTGATGAAGAGGAAGACTATATGGATGACCTTCCTTTTGAAGGTAAGAAGACAAGGCCTGTGAAGAAGTTCAATGAATACACCAAGTCCCTTAATGAGACTGTTGGAGTTGGGATGATTGAGACTTCCTGTGAAGAAAAATGCATCCAGTACTGTTTGGACAGGATTAAGACAGAGGTGGGGAGCTATAATGCTGATGATATTTTCAATGTGGCAATTCAGACACTTGACCCAAGGGTCAAGGCAAGAATTGTTCTCCTCTATGTGAAGGATATGGTCATTGACTACCTGTCAGGTGAGAAGGCTCAACTGGCTGTGGTGAATACAAATGGCAATAAGGGAAAGGATATTCCAAAGGAGGCATTGGAAAATGGACTGGATGTCCTCTATCATGATATTGCTGATGAAGTCCTTGTAAAGATTGCAGAAATAAATGGATTAACTGTGAGTGATGGAGAAGTTGAGTAATATATTGGAGACATATATGAGGGAAGAGCCCACAAGGGATACCACCCCAAAAAGTGAGAGGCTACTTCAATTGGAGAAGTTCTCAAAAGATAAAGAGGAAGTCATAAAGACTTGGACCAAAATCAAAGACCATCCCCAGGCACAAGACTTCAAGAGTGAGGTTGGAAGTGCTTTTGATGAGGCTGATTTGGATGATGAGATGAGGGCAGCTTATGAGGCAATTGGTGAAGGTGGGATGATTTATTCATCCTTTGAGGACTCCTTCTGGATAAGGCATAAAGGAAAGCTGATTAGAGTTTTATAAGACTGATGTGATATCAGGCTTTACATACCAATGTTTTCATTATACAGTTATTGGAGGTCTGCGACTAATCAGTCGCAGACCTTCTTCCTATGTGTATTTTAGAATCCACACAACAAATGATTATTGAACAATCAAATCAACATACAGCCTACTCCTCTCCTAGGAAGAGACCTTATGATAGTTCAGGATATTTCATTACCTTTGTGTGTATTTTGAAATCCACATAATCTATGAATATTGAACAGCAAAATCAGGCCAGGGAGAACATCAAAAGATTGATGGAGGAACAGGGTCTGTCCCAGCCCAAACTTTCAGAAAAGGCTGGAATTGCATTTGGCACTCTGTCCAGAATCCTCAGGGGTAAACAAGACCTTACCATCCAGACAGCAGAGAAAATTGCAGATGCCCTTGGACTCTCTGTCTATGACCTGACAGAAACAGATTACAGTCCAGTCAACACTTCTGTCAGGGGGTACTTGGAGTTCAATGGAGAAATCAAAAGGATCAACTCATTCAAGGAAGTGGAAGCCTTTGTCAGGAAGTACAGGGAAGATGTCCTTGAACTCCCCAAGAAGGTCAGGGAGGATGCAAAACTGGAAAAGGAGAACTCCAAGGCTGCAAAGAAGAACCAGGTGAAGAAGTGGAACATTGTCCTTGACCAGATAGACAAATATGACTGCACCAGGATGGAGGTTGTGGCTTTCAGGAAGGCTGATGATGAACAGGATGGTATAGTCAAGTCCTTTGGAAACATGTCCCCTGGTTATGAGTTTGACCTGAATGGACATCATTTCTTTGGTAGTGAGCAGGCATATATCTGTGGACTGTTCTCTGATGGGAGCCCCAGGCATACTGAAATCCAGAAACAGCTGCTGGCTGAAACCAATGGTTATGCCTCCAAGAAGAAAATCAGGAACAAGAATGAGAACATAAAAAGACCTGACTGGGAGACCTTCAACATAGAGTGGATGAAATATGTTGTCTGGAACAAGGTGAAGAGTAATGAGACCTTCCAGAAACTGTTGATGTCTGTCCCCCTGGATGCAATGATTGTGGAGAACAGCACCCTGCAAACAGGCAGAACAGCAGCTATCTGGGGAGCAAAGAACAAAGACCTTGAAGCAGCAAGGAGCAGGGCAGTCAAACTGCTGACTTCATCTCCAAACAGGAAGGTCAGCAAGGAGGAAATACAGAAGACATATAACAGCATCAACCACATTGGCACCTTTGAAGGAAAGAACCTGATGGGGAAGATATTGAAGCTCTGTCAGCTTGCATTGGTGGAAGGGAAGGAACTGGACATAGAGTATGAACTGTTGAAGTCCAAGGACATCTACCTTTTGGGAGAGCTTTTGACATTTGAGGGATATGTGATGAAATAATACCCAATTTAATACAATACAAGTGGAGGTCTGCGACTGGCGAAGTCGCAGACCTCTTTCCTTGTCTATAAGCACTTTGGGAGTGTTATTGTTGATGGTCTCATCATTTTTCCTTACCTTTGTAATGCCACTGGGAGGAGTAATACCCAGGGTAAAAGGTAGTTCATCTCCACAAGAAAATCTGGACAATTTTTTTAAACAGCAGATGAACAATCCAGTTTGGTATGTATCAATGCCTTAGGGCATTGTGCATATAGGTAGGATTTGTTTATTGCTGTGCCCTTGTCCAGAGGGTCTTTGGAATAGACAAGGTTCCTGCCTTTTTTATGTAATCACCCCTGCTGAATCTGGAATCTGTCAGCATTGATAATAAGGTTATGAAAGGCAAACTTATCCTTCTGTTTTCACTACTCCTTTCCGGTGTCATCTGTTCCTGTTCAGGCAAGGAAGACCCCTCATCCTCTTCTGTGAAAGCAATCACACTTAATCCAACTTCACTGTCACTGGAAGTGGGCGAGACAGCAACAATTACAGCAACAGTATCTCCCAGTAATGCAACAAATAAAAAAATTATATGGAGTAGTTCAAATGCTTCTGTGGTAACTGTTAATGAAGGAGTGGTGGCCGCCATTGCTGTTGGAACTGCTGATGTTATTGCCCTCTCAGATGATGGTGGAATTAGTGCAACCTGCCATATAACAGTAACTGATGGGACCGGAATTAATCCAGACCCTGGAAAAGAAGACCCTTCAATTCACGGAACACCTGTCATAACAGGTGACTATTCCTATGATGGTTATTCAAAAGTCATAGTCACTGGCACTTGCAATGTTGAGCCCCTGATGGGTGTTTCAGTAATGTATGGGATTATGTATTCTAATGAAGACCTCACAAAAGAACCTAAAACAGAGGAAGCAGAGGAGAAAGATGCCAATAATCGATTTAGTTGTGAAATCTCTACCTCACCCAATGGAGAGACTTATTATTATCGTGCTTTTGCCACTCGTGGTGGGGAGACATTCCTTGGTGAGATTAAGTCCTTCAAAGCAAAGGAATTCATTCCAACAACTGGTGATGCCATAGATATGGGGGTAAGCGTTAAGTGGGCCTCATGCAATCTTGGGGCAACAAAACCAGAACAAGAGGGCAATTATTATGCTTGGGGTGAAACTAAAACAAAATCTGATTATTCCCAAGATAACTATAAATTCTATGTTGATGGGAAGTATTCCAAATACAACTCCTCCGATGGTAAAACAGTCCTTGATTTAGAGGATGATGCCGCAAATGTAACCCTGCATGGGAATTGGAGAATGCCCACTTATGATGAAGCCAAAGAATTGCTTGAAAAATGTGAGATTTATGAGTCTGCCGGATACAATGGTGTGTCTGGGAAAGTCCTTGTAAGTACAGTAACAGGAAATGTTCTTTTCTTCCCAGATGATAGTTATTGGACTTCTTCTTTGTTAGGTGGCAAACGTGATGCTTATACATTGTTTGAATGTGGATACAGAGCATGGGATGACACAAGGTATTCAGGACATTGTATACGGCCGGTTCTATCATCTGAGGGAAATACTGATGAGAATAAAATAGAGATTAGTGTTACAGACATCACAAGCACCACTTGTGTGGTTTCATTGCATCCAAATGTATCTGGAACATATTACTGGGACATTATTGAAAAGGATACTTTTGATAAGTATGGTGGTGATTATGTCCTGAACTATTATGTTTCTTATTTTAAAGATGAAGGAACCCTAGGAGACGCTTTGGATAATGGAGACAGTGAATATGAATACAATGAGCTCACTTCAAAAACCCAATATGTAGTTTTTGCTGGGTATTGTGATGCAAATGGTAATGTTAAGAGTAAAGTATTTTCCAAAACTTTCACAACCAAGTAATTGTATAATAGGGACTTTTGTGTAATCTCTGAGGGAACCAAATCTGGTTCCCTCTTTTTGTTTCCAAGACTGACAGATGAGTTGTCAATTTGCCAAGGTCAGCCAAAATTATTATATTTACAAGTTCCAACACAAAACATACATAACAACCACAAATGGCTGACAACAAGAAGGAAGTGGAGAGAGCAGAGCTCCACAGAACCATCTGGGCTATTGCAGATGATTTAAGAGGTTCAGTTGATGGATGGGACTTCAAGTCCTACATCCTGGGCATGTTATTTTACAGATACATCAGTGAGAACATCACAGCATACATCAACAAGGGTGAATGGGAGACTGGAAACAAGTCCTTCAATTATGCAGACCTTGATGATGCCACAGCAGAAGGTGCAAGGGATGAGATGGTGGGAGTAAAGGGTTTCTTCATCCTTCCTTCCCAGCTCTTTGAGAATGTCTGCAAGGTATGTGATACTGACCCCAACCTGAATATGACCCTGGAGGCCATCTTTGCATCCATTGAGAACTCTGCAAAGGGTACAGCCAGTGAGGATGACTTCAAGGGGTTGTTTGCAGACTTGGATGTCAATTCAAACAAGCTGGGAGCCACTGTCATCAAGAGAAATGAGAAACTGGTCAAGCTGTTGAGGGGTGTCCAGTCTATGAAGCTGGGGGACTACCAGAACAACACCATAGATGCCTTTGGAGATGCTTATGAGTTCCTGATGGGTATGTATGCATCCAATGCCGGCAAGTCAGGTGGAGAGTACTACACCCCCCAGGAAGTGAGTGAGCTCCTGACCAAGTTGGCCACTGTTGGTAAGACCCAAATCAACAAGGTCTATGACCCTGCATGTGGTTCTGGTTCTCTCCTTTTGAAGGCTGCAAAGATACTGGGTAAGGACAATGTAAGACAAGGGTTCTTTGGACAGGAAATCAACCTGACCACCTACAACCTGTGCAGGATAAATATGTTCCTTCATGACATAGACTATGACAAGTTTGACATAGCCTGTGAGGACACCCTGTTGAGTCCCCAGCACTGGGATGATGAACCCTTTGAAGTGATAGTTTCAAATCCACCCTATTCCATCCACTGGAAAGGGGATGATGACATAACCCTTATCAATGACCCCAGGTTTGCACCAGCAGGTGTCCTGGCTCCCAAGTCCAAGGCTGACCTGGCCTTCATTATGCACTCCCTGGCCTGGCTGGCCACCAATGGTACAGCAGCCATTGTATGTTTCCCTGGTGTTATGTACAGGGGTGGTGCAGAGAAGAAGATAAGGCAGTACCTGATAGACAACAACTATGTGGATTGCATCATCCAACTCCCTGACAATCTTTTCTTTGGGACAAGTATTGCAACCTGCATAATGGTGTTGAAGAAGGCCAAGAAGGACAACTGCACCCTGTTCATAGATGCCACCAAGGAGTGTGTCAAGGTCACCAACTCCAACAAGCTCACAGAGGAGAACATCCAGAACATCCTGGACACATTTACAGAGAGGAAGGACAAGGATTATGTCTCCAAACTGGTCTCCAATGAGACTATTGCAGAGGGAGATTACAACCTGTCTGTCTCCACCTATGTTGAGCAGGAGGATACCAGGGAGAAGGTGGATATTGTGAAGCTGAATGCAGAGTTGAAGGAGATTGTGGAGAAGGAGAACAAGCTGAGGAGAGAGATTGACCAGATTATTGCAGAACTCCAATAAGGACACTGTTATGAGTAAGTTGAAAGAACTGATACAGAAATACTGTCCTGATGGGGTGGAGTGGAGCACCATTGGAGATGTATGTCAAAAAGTTTTTGCAGGAGGCACTCCCACATCCTCCAATAGTTCTTATTATGGAGGTAATATTCCTTGGCTGAGGTCAGGAGAAGTCAATTTCAATGAGATAACTTCAACAGAGAAAACCATTACAGAAGAAGGGTACAATTCATCATCAGCAAGATGGGTAGAGAGCCAGAGTGTATTAGTGGCAATGACAGGTGCAACTGTTGCAAGGTCTGCAATCACATTGATTGAATTGACTGCAAATCAATCTGTTTGTGCATTGACCCCTAAAAGAGATATCCTCAATTACAGATACTTATTTTACTGGATCTCCAAATCCTACATTCAAATGAAAGGGATGGCACAGGGAGCCTTAACAAGCCTGAACCTGAACTTGATTAAGTCCCTTGAAATCCCCATCCCTCCTCTCCCTGTTCAGGAAGAGATTGTGAGAGTATTAGATACTTTTACAGAACTGCAAGCAGAACTGCAAGCAGAACTGCAAAAAAGAATACAACAATACAACTATTACAGAGATAATCTTCTCTCCTTTGAGGGCAGAGAGGATGTACAGTGGATGAGACTTGGGGATATTGGAGACAACCTTGACAGAAAGAGAAAGCCCATAACAGCTGGTAAAAGAGAGCCAGGACAAATCCCTTATTATGGAGCTTCTGGCATAGTAGATTATGTGAAGGACTACATATTTGATGGAGATTATCTACTTGTTTCAGAAGATGGTGCAAATCTATTAACAAGAACATACCCAATTGCATTTAGCATTTCTGGGAAAAACTGGGTTAATAATCATGCACATGTCATTGAGTTCAAAGAAAGAGCCACAAGAAAGTATATGGAATACTATCTGAACAGTATTGATTTATCACCATGGATAAGTGCAGGAGCTCAACCAAAATTGACACAGGACAGTTTAAACAGATTAACCATTCCTGTTCCTTCTTTATCAGAACAGCAGAAGATAGTTGATATCCTTGACAGGTTTCACACTATTACTACTGACCTGTCCCAGGGTCTTCCAGCAGAGATTGAGAAGAGGAGACAGCAATATGAGTTTTACAGAGATAAACTACTGACCTTCAAAAGAAAGGAGGCATAATGTCCCAATACAATATCATAGCTGAAAGCCAGGAATATACTGTGGTCTCTGAATATGAGAAGGCAGTACAGACTTCTGATGCATACCAGAGTGAGGCTGACTTGGAAAAGGAGTTCATCCACCTTCTGGGGGAACAAGGGTATGAGTATCTTCCCATCCATACAGAAGCTGACCTGATTTCCAACCTCAGGACACAGTTGGAGAAGCTCAATTCCTACCACTTTACAGACAAGGAGTGGGAGACCTTCTTCAACACCTGTATAGCCAACAAGAATGATGATATTGTAGCCAAGACAGCCAAGATACAGGAGGACTATATCCAGGTTCTGAAAAGAGATATAGGAGAGAGCCAGAACATCTACCTGATTGACAAGACCAACATCCACAACAACTTTGTCCAGGTCATCAACCAATATGTGGAGGAGAGTGGAGCCCATGACACCAGATATGATGTCACCATCCTGGTCAATGGACTTCCCCTGGTACATGTGGAACTCAAAAGAAGGGGTGTCCAACTCAAAGAGGCCTTCAACCAGATAAACAGATACCAGAGGGATAGTTTCTGGGCTGGATGTGGTCTGTATGAGTATGTACAGGTGTTTGTCATCTCCAATGGAACCAACACCAAGTACTACTCCAACTCCACCAGATCCAACCACCTGAAAGAACAGGAACTGGGAGGAAGGAACAAGTCCAAGAGGACATCCAACTCTTTTGAGTTCTCATCCTTCTGGGCTGACAGCAACAACAAGGTCATCACAGACCTCCTGGACTTCACCAAGACCTTCTTCTCCAAGCACACTCTCCTGAACATCCTGACCAGGTATTGTGTCTTCACCAGTGAGAAGATGCTGATGGTGATGAGACCCTACCAGATTGCAGCAACAGAAAGGATAATCCAGAGGATAAATGTGGCCAACAACTACAAGCTGTATGGCAGCATCAAGGGTGGTGGTTACATCTGGCATACCACTGGTTCAGGAAAGACCCTTACATCCTTCAAGACTGCACAGCTGGCATCCAGGCTCCCTTACATAGACAAGGTTCTCTTTGTGGTGGACAGGAAAGACCTGGACTACCAGACAATGAAGGAGTACAACAGGTTTGAGGATGGTGCAGCCAATGGAAACACATCCACTGCAGTACTCCAGAGGCAGCTGGAAAACAGGGATAAGAATGGTGGGTTCCATGATTACAGGATTATTGTCACCACCATCCAGAAACTCTCCATCTTTGTCCAGAAGAACAAGAACCACCCTGTCTTCCAACAGAGGCTGGTGATCATCTTTGATGAGTGTCACAGAAGTAACTTTGGTGAGATGCATGCAGCCATCACCAAGAACTTCAAGAAGTACAACCTCTTTGGTTTCACAGGTACTCCCATCTTTGCCCAGAATGCAGGGACAGGTGGTGATATGAGATTGAAGACCACCCAGCAGGCCTTTGGTGACAAACTCCACACCTACACCATTGTGGATGCCATCAATGATGAGAATGTTCTTCCTTTCAGGATAGACTACATCAACACCATCAAGGAGAAGGAAGGCATCCTGGACAAACAGATATCAGCCATAGACAGGGAGAAGGCAATGGCCTCCCCTGAAAGGGTGTCCCAGGTGGTGAAGTACATCCTTGACCACTTTGACCAGAAGACCAAGAGAAGTTCCTTCTACACTTTCAGGGTACTGGATGACATCCATAAGGTGGCCTCTGCAAAGAAGGATGCACAGATTGTTGAACACAAGACAGAGCAGAAGATTGGTGGTTTCAATGCAATGTTTGCAGTAGCCTCCATCCCTATGGCCAAGGCCTACTACAATGAGTTCAAGAAACAGCAGGAAAGCCTCCCAGAAGCCCAGAGATTGAAGATTGCAACCATCTACTCCTATGGAGCAAATGAAGAGGAAATAGATGGCATTCTGGCAGAGGAGAACCCTGAAAGCACTACCAACCTTGACCAGCAGTCCAGAGACTTCCTTGAAGGGGCAATCCAGGACTACAACAAGATGTTCTCCACCAACTATGACACATCTTCAGACAAGTTCCAGAACTACTACAAAGACCTGTCATTGAGGATGAAGAACAGGCAGGTGGATATCCTGATAGTGGTCAATATGTTCCTGACAGGATTTGATGCCACCACCCTGAACACCCTGTTTGTGGATAAGAACCTGAAACAGCATGGACTGATACAGGCATTTTCCAGAACCAACAGGATACTCAACTCTGTCAAGACCTTTGGTAACATAGTCTGTTTCAGAGACCTCCAACAAGCCACAGATGATGCCATTGCCCTGTTTGGGGACAAAGATGCAAGCTCCATTGTCATCCTCAAAGACTTCCTGTCCTACTACAATGGATATGACACAGAGAAGGGCAAGCACTGTTATGGATACAAGGAACTGGTGGAACAGCTCCAAGAGGAGTTCCCAGAAGGAGAACCCATCATTGGAGAAGAGGCAGAAAAGAGGTTTATAGGCCTTTATGGGAGCCTTCTCAAGTCAATCAATATCCTCTCTACCTTTGACCAGTTTGAGGGGCAGGAAATCCTTTCTGACAGGCAATTGCAGGACTACCAGAGCAACTACCTTGACCTCCAAGACAAGTGGAGAAAGAGGAAGAAGGGTGACAAGGAAAACATCAATGATGACCTGGTCTTTGAGACAGAGCTCATCAGGCAGGTGGAAATCAACATAGACTACATCCTCCTTCTGGTTCAGAAGTACCATGACACCAACTGCACCAACAAGGAGATACTGGTCAATATCACCAAGGCAATTGGTTCCAGTATGCAGCTCAGGAGTAAGAAGGAGCTCATTGAGAGTTTTATCAGCTCTGTCAATGCAGATACTGATGTGGAACAGAGCTGGAAGGACTATGTGCAGCACCAGAAGGAGGAAGACCTGAAAGACCTCATTGAAAGTGAGAACCTGAAACCAGAGGAGACAGAGAAGTTCATTGAGAGCAGTTTCAGGGATGGTCAGGTCAGAACCACAGGTACAGACATAGACAAGATACTTCCTCCAATGTCAAGGTTTGGTGGTGGTAACAGACAGGAAGAAGAAGAAGACTGTCATTGAGAAGATACAGAACTTCTTTGAGAGGTACTTTGGATTATAACAATAACTACATATGAAAACACCACTTGGAAGACTTGAAAAGGTAGAGTTAAGGAACTACTGGAAAGATGAGGCAAGGGACTTCACTCCTTGGCTTGCAGAAGATGACAACATCAATCTCCTTGGTGAGACTGTAGGGATGGAGCTTGAGGTTCAGGAGAAGGAAGCCAAGGTAGGGACTTTCTCTGCAGATATTCTCTGTAAGGACATTAACACTGACAGGTGTGTTGTGATTGAGAACCAGTTGGAGAAAACAGACCATGACCACCTTGGAAAGGTTATCACATACTGTTCAGGACTTAATGCCTTTACAGCTATCTGGATTGCCAAGACCTTTGATGAGGAACATAGGGCTGCCATTGACTGGTTGAACAGCATCACAGATGACAACTATAACTTCTTTGGGATAGAGGTTAGGTTATTCAAAATTGGTGATAGTGCCTTGGCTCCCCAGTTTGATATTGTGGCCAAGCCCAACAACTGGTCAAAGACCATAAAGAAACAGGTATCTGGGGATACTGAAACAGAGAAGCTGAGACTGGAGTTCTGGAGCACTTTCCATGACTATGTAGACAAGAGAGACCTGGATATTCTCAAGCATGGCAGTGCAAATACAGATCACTGGTGTGATTTCAGAGTTGGTATTGCAGGCTTCCACTATGCCTGTATCCTTACTGTCAAGAACTGGATAGGTGTTCAGGTTTACTATGGTGGGGACAAACCAGACCAGAACAAGGCCAGATATGACCTGGTAGAGGAGAAGTGTAAAACCCAGATTGATGCCCTTAACTCCAAGAAGATTGAATGGAAGAGGCTGGATGATAAGAAAGCTTCTCTGGTTAATGTAAAGTTGGAGGCTGATATGAAGGATAAGGCAGATTGGCCAAGACAAATGGAGTGGATGTACAACACTATGATGGAACTCCATAAGATTGTCAAGCCTTATTATGGAACTATCAGGGGGATTAAATAACAGGTTTTCTGTATAACAAGGGCTACTCTTATGGCACAGATTGGTCATGGATATGGAAGTGAGTGGCAGCTTTTAAGAATGCTTGGCCACCACAGAGAGTATTTCTTCAAAGAGTTAAGGAGGCAACTCCACTTAAGCCCAGATGCAGAGATACACTGGCTGGATTATGGTTATGATGATTCTATGGTCTCTGGAGACAAGGAGTACAAGAAGAGAGAGTTCTTTGAAAAGATTCCAGAGATTTTCACTCCAGAGATTCTATCAGAGTTCAAGAAAGACAGGTTTGGATTCAAACTCAACCAAAACTGGGATGGAATCTTTTGGATTGGGAAGGTTGTGTATCTTGTAGAGGCCAAGGCCTATGCAAAAGAGATTATTAGTGATTGTCAATCAGACAACAAGAACTCAATATCTGTTATTGAAAGGTATTTAAAAGAGACCAGAGAGTTCTTCAATATCTCATCTAACAATGACTGGAAGAAGACATACTACCAGATGGCAAACAGAATAGCTTTCTTGAAGCTACTTCTGTCCCATGGAGTAGAAGCTAGGCTGGTGAATATATACTTTATTGATGGGTATGAAAAGAGAATTAAAGACCCTGAATCAGATAAGTATTACACAATCCAGAATAAAAACACCTCCCAAGAAGAGTGGGAGACAGCCATCACAGATGAAGAAAATTACCTTGGTACTTCAAAGCTCAGAGATAAGCTGGTTTTATCTGTTTTTGTAAATTGTAAACAATAAACATTCTCCAAATATGAAAAGAACATTTATCAACCTGGGACTGGTTTTGGTGGCCTTTGCCATTGGTGTCTCCATTCACAATGCTTGCAGTAAATCCATAGAGGATATGTCAGACTCAGAACTCAGGAATCTTGTATTGGAGTTGCAGAGTCAGGTCAATGAATTGAAAGAAAAAGTTGCAAAATTGGAAGCTGGTACTGGTGGAGAATTTGGAGGGTTTAATGGTGGGTTCTATGTAGGGAAGGTTCCCTTCTTCCCATCTGGTACTCCAGATCTTCAATATGCTATTGATGGAACAACAACAGAGGTAATATCATATAATAAACTCACAGGCAAAAATGATTATCATTACATTACTAGGAGTCAAGCACAAAAAGATTCACAAGGAAGACTGCCGCGGGCGCGCGAGGGGCACCACCTGTAGCGCTCGAATAGGTACCGACCGCGGCGCGCAAATGGGTACCGCCTATAGCGCGCAATAGGGTACCGCCAGAAGAGCCTGTAATTTTATCAAATA
>Ga0310697_10001632_pt1 | contig 25516 bp, 13 predicted proteins | sample 172DNAGHGlowgp2_FD_203883 | JGI IMG/M metagenome (GOLD analysis project Ga0310697, IMG submission 203883) | Sheep rumen microbial communities from Palmerston North, Manawatu-Wanganui, New Zealand - 1728 DNA GHGlow gp2 (v2) (version 2) | ecosystem: Host-associated > Mammals > Digestive system >...
GCAATGCCGGCGCAGTTCTCACTGGTCCTTACAACGCCAGCGACGCGCAGTCCTTCCAGCAACGCACCCTCCTTGATGGTACTGAATAGACCTATGGCAGTACCCTCTTCGTGGAACCTGATGGTGTGACCACCACCATGGAAGGTGCCTTTCAGACTGATGGCCCTGTCCTTACTCCAATTGTTCAGGTCAATATCTCTTGCCAGATAATAGATGCCTTCCTCGTTGTTGATATTGGCAAACTGGCTGGCGGTATAGATGAACCTGCCCTCCTTGATCTGGGGGGTGATGAGGACCTCATGAGCGGGCATGGTAAACGAGAAGGTATAGACGTTCTCGGTATTGTCGGTGAACGGACACTGGAAGGAGTCGCTTCCGTCAGGTGCCGAGATGGTGATGCTCTCCAGGTGGTTGTTGTCTGCAACGCTTACGGATGCAGTAACCACGGTGCCGGCATTAGCCATATCTGCTGAGAGACTCTCCAGTGTGACGTTGGTCGTCTTGGCGAACTTGATGTCATAACCGTCAGCATACTTGTTCTTGATGCTGGCTGCAAAGACATAATAGTTCTCCGGCACATTCTTGAGCATAGCAGTCAGCGTAGCAGGCGTTGCCGCTGACATACCTTTGCAAAGCACCGCTCTGGAATTACCCGCATTGGGTACATAGTAATTGCGCTCAATGGTGACGCTGTCCTGTTCGTTGCAAATCATATAGGTACGCCCGTCGCCAGCAACAAACATGCCATTGAAGACGTTGTCCCTGATGACGGAACCTTTTTCCTGACTGGCTACGCCATAGGCCGTCATGGCTTCCATACCGTCGCAGAGAACGTGGCAGTAGGCGATGGTACCTCCCTCTTTATTGGCGCTGTTAAGTCCGGCAATACCGCCAACGTTGGAATACATCTTCTCATTCTTCACGGAGCCGCTCACCTCGCAGTCCTCGATGACACCGCTGTTCTTCCTGCAAATGCCACCCATATAGTCATCGCTCTCCTCACCCGTCGCGCCACCTTTCACATTCGCGTTGACATAGAGATGACGAACGGAGCCTTTGGTGGTTACTTCTTTGAAGAGGCTGGTATTGCCTCCGTATGTGATACGGTGGCCGTTACCGTCGAAATCGCCTGAGAGGATAATTTTCTTATTTTCCCATTGATTACCCAGGTTTAGATCTTTATCGAGGCGGAACGTTCCACACTGACCAGAGATGCTGTCCATCAACGCTTCAGTAGTAATGGGGACGATAAATTCGCCTTTCAGCGTGATGTAGGCGGTTGGCATGACAAAAGAATAAGTGCCTGCACCGGTACTTTTATCCACCTGCTTCTCTGTAAATTCCACCGCATTGGCAGGGATAGTCCTGATTTGCTTCAATTGGCAACCCTCGTCAGGGGTGACCGTGACGACTACTGTCTCGCCTTTTTTCGGGAACTTGTTATCGACTGTAAGCTTGCCGCCGAAATAGTTCATAAGCATCACTTGCTGCGTGTCAACAGTCGGAGTAACGGTGATGTCTTCGTCATCTTGCATGGTGTAGCTGAAGTAGGTCACATTGGCAGCCATGTCAATAGAGTCGGGCTCCAGGGATTCTTCACTGCTATCTGAATCTTCAAATTCAAAATCCCTTCTGCCAGCAGCCCTCGCATTGCTCTCATCATTGGAGGAAGTGGAGCACATCATTTCGTAGATGGCATAGCCGTCATCAGCCGTTCCTTTGATGATGATGACATCATCTGTCATCGCCTTGATGGTGTCGCCCTCTTCGCCAGTGACCGTATTAAGCAGCGTCACGTGAGCATGCTCCTGCTTATTGACACTCACGATGCCTTCCTCGCCAGATGGCGTATAGTCAATGGTGATGTCGCTATTGCCCATCTTGAAAATCAACACGTCCTCGTTTTTGATAGAGTCACCTTTCGCGGGAAGCAGCAGACAGAGGTTGTCAAACATCGGACCTTCGTAGCTGCGCTTATTCTCATCGTCGGCTATAGCTTCTACAAGCAATTTCAATTCAGTCGCTGTGGTATCGACCTCGTCTACCATGAACTCGGTAACCCAGTCATTCACGGTTCCCGACGGGTCGGCAACAACTAACGTCTTCGTCTTGCCACCGACGGTGGCCACGATACTTACCTTTGCACTTTGGGCCCTGCAGGGATTAACGCTGGCAATGGCTGCAATATTTAATTTGTCACCATGCTTAGCACCATCAGGGAAAGTCATCTTGCTGATGTCCACGGTTTGCGACATGCTGTTGACGCTACTGGTGCGCCAATATTTATTACCGATGGAATCGGTAAATACCATGATGGGAAGTCTCTTACCATCGTTTACGGTGGCATCGTCCCAAGAATCCATGCCTTTGTCAGCGAAACTGTTTTCCAGAGCATTATGGTAAACCAACGGGGTCCCGTCCGCTCCTTTTGATTGGTACTTGACACTGAAGGTGTCAGGCATCATAAACACAAGGGGGATTTGCTGCCCAGAGCGCGCCACGCCTGGATAGCCAGGAATCATCTCAGGAACATAAGTCTTGACGCGTTTGGATTTTTGGGTGTCAGTAACGATGAAATCATGTACTTGATCAACACCATAAGTGATATCGACATTCTGGAAATCGACCTTGAAACGATAAACGGTCTTCCATTTACCATCTTTTAGTCGCTCTGGTTTACCCGCCATCCACGACTGCTTGCAGCCCGTGATGGTTACTCTGGCAGGGATATAGTCATCATCTGTCACCAGTATAAGATCGACCTCTTCGCGTGCCTTCGGCTTTAGATTGGTCACGGTTGCCTGGATGTGCTCCATCTCATTGGGTAGCTTCACCTCATAGTGGTTCTGTCCGAAGATAGGAGTGACATGCATAATGACATCCTCGGTAGGCATGAATATCTTAATGATAGAATCATTCATCCTCTCGTAATACCCCGGAGCGATATTGGTCTTTTCAACATCCACCAGTTCGTAACCTGTTTCGGGTTCGATCTTTAAGTAGACTGGCTTCTTGGGAATATTCTTTACAACAGTATAGTCGATCTTTACCTCTTTTGAAGTATACGTCGGCACTAACTTGCTTTTGGCATTTTCAGACTGATGGATTCTCAGCTCACGCAAGGGCACAAAGTATGCCCATACCTCGACGTCAGCAGCGGGCATGATGAACGAGAAGAGCTGCGAGTCGTTGGCACGGTCGTCAGGGTCGCGGCTGTCATTATCAGCCAATTGGGACACAGAAAGTCCGCCATTTGCAGTTCGGGCGGCATAGTAAACACCTCTCGACAAACCATAGCCTGGCTCTGGCTTGCAAGTGACCGTCACTCTGGTGCCGGCTGCAACCAGCTGGTCTGGAAGATGAATGTCTCCATTGACCAAGGGGTTACTGGGACTATGCATTACACTATATTTTCCTGTCGTATCATCTGCCCATACACAGACAGAGACAAGCAACATCAGTGCAAGTAATAGCGAGGATTTTTTCATAGGTATGCCAATTTCTCCATTCTCAATTCTCCATTCTCCATTCTCCATCATCTCTTCAGGTACTTCTCGCCCTGATAGATGTAAAGTCCTTTGGGAAGACCACTGAACGGATCGTGCACGTTAGTCACCTTGCGTACTACACGGCCATGCATGTCGTAGACGTTATAATCCGCAGGTTTCTGCAATGACGGCTTTGTCACCGTGGGTACTTTGGTAGCCGTCGGATATTCGTTGGTCTTCCAGAAACCGATATATTCATAATACAGATAGGGTCGCAGATTGACTCCCGGCTTATTCGTGTCTTTCGGACCGTATGCTACAGACTGTGCAAGGGAACCTTTTTCATCATAGACGAAGTACATGCCGTCTGTCAGGTATGGCTCACCGTCAATCATCTTTTCCGAAAGAATCTCCAGGAGATATTGGTTGGAAGCATCGATAATAAAGTGATCACGAGAGATGATAGCACCACTGTGGGGGTCATAATCGTTGAAGATGCCATGGATGGTATGGGTCTCGCTGTCCACATATTCTCTATATAATGAGGTCTCTGTATCTTCACCCTGTTCCACAGTGTTGTATGGAATACTATTTTCCAGACGGGTTTCACCTGTTTGATAGTTATACGAATACACATCGCTGGATACAGCATTGCCCGACTCGTCGTATACGGTATTGATGCTCCAGATGGTTCTGAGTATGCCATCGATGTTTTCCTGATAGAAGACGTTGTCATCGTCCTCGATGGTAGTGCGCGATACAAGGTTGCGAGAACCGTCCACAATGGCGTATTCGTCAATGACTTCATTCCGTCCAACGCGTCTTTCTATCGATTCTGATATAGCCTTTACCTTTTCAGATGAGACAAGAATGTATTCTGTCAATTTAAGAGAGGTCGAATCGGGAGAAAGCATATAAGACTCAAAATTCAACAGCTCGCCATCGCTCATCGGTTTGAATAGTTCAAAATCTTCACCGGAGACACTGCGTGTCGCAATGTATTGACGCCCGAAATCGGCATACATACTGGAATCCTCGCTGAGAATTTCATCTATGGTATTGCCTAATGTGGCCATAGCGGCCTCATTGACATAGCCACCAATGACCTGCACCTCTCGCTTCTTCTCTCCTGACTCATCGTCCGTAAGGTCTGACGAAAGGGCACGGCGCGGTATAGCTTTCCACGTCGTAGGAATGGCACGATTAGGCGAGGCCTGGATGGTGCTGTTGACAACAGGAATCGGATAGGCATCGTTCTGCGACATCATGAAGCAGGGCGACTCGCTTTCTTCATTGAGCAACTCAAGCATATTGTATGACAGCATCATCTCATGACTGACCTGTCTGAGGCCCTCATAGCTGCCATATGTGGTGAAACAATGACGGAAAGTGGTCGTAGACAGTTCGTCAGCAATACCATTCTGGCTGTTGGTGGCTGCTCCATAACTGTTCAGGATGTGTCCGTTTATCAAACCGCATGCCATGGGATTCCAGTTGCCTTGTGTCCTGATCCTGGATACTGACGCACAATTTTGGAAGCTCACCTGCTGGTCGGCATAACCCACGATGCTTCCGACATAGTTGTTGCCTTCCAATGCTCCGAAACTGGCGCAGTTGACGATGTCAGTATAGGCGGCATAACCCACGATGCCACCCACGCAAGCTGAACCCTTCATGGTATTTCCGGCGTCGAAGATGAGGTTGGCAATGACAGCATGTGACAGAGGCGTTCCCTTTGCCACACCCACGAAACCTAAGCAGTCTACGCCCTGGAAGCAATTGATAATGCCGCGAATACGGTGGCCATTGCCGTTGAGCACTCCCTGGAACGGATGGTCAAAGGAGCCTAATGGCAGCATGGTCGTATCATTGTTGAATACCAGGTCAGCCTTAATATCAATACCGATGTTACCAGGAACAGCGCCTATTGACACCATCTCAGCCAGAACACGCATCTCACTGGCTTCATAAATTTCGTACACCGAGTGCTCAGCATTGCTTCTAGGCTTACGCAGCTTACACACGCGGCAAGTACCGTTATCGTCAAAATCATGATTTTCCAAATCGTCGATTTGTTCTATTTCCGAATAGGGACAATGCTCACAGATGCTCATTTTGCCCATGTTGGACAGACAACTCTTTTGGGTCTGAGAACTTTCTTTCAGGCTGTGCTCCGCGTATTTAGGAGAGATTTTGATCACGCTGTCGAGGCCGCAGACTAGGCATTTGCATTTATTGGTACCCGGTTGGCCACAAATGGGTTCACTCAATAATAACGGCTCGTTGAAACGATGGACATGGATATACATGTTTTGGATGCCTCCACTCATGGTGCACTTATTTTGGTTCTTCTTTGTCGTAAAACTGACTTCCATCGAGACATGGTGCTTTCCAGTAGGAATACGGAGTCTCTCTGCATCACTGTTAAGTGTTTTATTATCTGCATCACGAAAAGCGGCTGTCTTTCCATCGATTTTCGCATTGTAAACAATCTTATAATTTCCTGGCTTAAATCCTGGTAAATTCCGTAATTTGATGAACAACTGGTATTCAATAGATGCCACTTTTCCGTCAGGAACGGTGACGAAGAATGATAACGTAGCTTTTTGTTTGAATGTGGTGGCATTTAACTCGTTGTTCTCGTTCATCAAATCGAAGCCGTCCAGCATAGGAGTTGAGATGATAATCCCGTCACTCGTAGTGCCACCGTCCATGGGAAACAGCGTCCTGGTGTAGTCGTCTGCGCTGGCGGTGGACAGGGAAAACAGTAAAACGGTCAAAATATAAAAAAACTTCTTGCCCATATCTCTTTCACTCTTAACTATTCACTTTTCACTAATCACTATTCACTCTACTGTTGTGACGCCACTTCCGGCAACATGGCATCAGATCCGCTGCCACAGATGGCTGCAGTAGTATTGCCCGAAAGCGTTCCTCCTTCGTTGGTACCGCAGATGCCACCGGCATAGTCGCGCACACCACCGACCCATACGTTGCTTTCCGTGATACACTTGGAGATGGTGCCCTTGTTCAATCCACAGATACCGCCGAGGTTCATGCCTGAACCTCTTGTTTCCATCATAGAGAACACCACATGACAACTCTCAATGGTTCCGTTGTTGACACCTGCAATGGCTCCGATATTGTTCCAGCCGCGCATGTGGCAAGCTGCAATGCCCACGTTCTTCACGACACCACCCTTGGCGATGGCACCGAAGAGGCCGCGATAACCGCAGCCAGCTACAGGCTCTTCCGTCTGGAGCATGGTGATGGCGTGCCCGCCACCGTCGAAGGTTCCTGCGAATGCCGTGCTGTCCGTATCGCCGATAGGACGCCACGGTAACCGCATCAGACTGTCGGCAATCAGGTCGTTATCAAGACGGAAATTGGTCTTAGGCCTGCGATTGTTGATATATTCGGCCATCCAGTAGAGGTTGCCAAAGGACCTGACGACATAGGTGCTGTCGCTGCTGCCATTGGGATACTCCACGGAAGGACGTTTGTAGGGGTGCAGACAACCCTCGCGGGTGCAGAAGCCGTTAGCGTCGTAGTCATGGCCCACGCCTTCCTCCTCAAAGAACACCTCATGGAAGCACTGGCTGCAGGTATATTTCACGAGGGTGTATTCACAGTCTAATTTCACCTCTCTACGACGCTCCAGCGAATGTGGGAGTTTCTTGAGGAATCCGCAAGGACAATAAAGCATGTGAGAATATTCGTCAACAGGCAGTGGCTGCTTGCCAAAATCTTTGTGGTCTGCCGGAATGACATAGTCACACACCAGACACCGCTTGTTGTGGTTTAGCCAGTCGCCAGAATAGGTCGAAAATATGTGCTCTTGCGTTACTATTTGCCCGCACTCCTTACATTTCTTATAGTGCACCGCATCGCGATCATACTTTGTTTCTTGCGCGGAAAATTGCATCCATAGATCATTGCCGTACATCTGTTCAAAATGATGGGGCTCTTGTATCGTGAGCCTACATCCGTCGTAATCGCAATAGTGCTCATGTTCCTCAATGCTCTCGGAAGGCAATGACCTATATTGGTTCTGGTGCGTATGCCAGGTGTAGAGGAAATAGCGTGAACCACCGGCATGGCCACCGCTCTGTGTCTGATTTTTGCCTGTAGTTGGCCTGCTGGTCTTGACTTCTATCTTCTTGAGCACTTTGTTTTTAAAATCCTTGCTGCCGGTATGGGTAAAGTAGACATGCTCCTGCTCAGGGTATTTTCCACCATAAATTAAATAGTTACGACCGTTAAGTCCGCCACGGTAATCCTTGTCGTAGCGTGAATATGCCTGATAGAAGGGTGCCGGCAGGTATTTCTTTCCATCCTCATCAAAAGGGCTACCATATAGATCCCTCGTCATGACTTTCACGTCCGTGATGTATTCATCCGGGTCTGTACCGCTCTTGAAGACGGCAAACACGTAGCCACCGCCCCTACCCTTGCGGAAATCTAAATCGTAGTCATTTGCACCACTATAGCCTACAGCCCGCTCTGCAAGGCTGTCCTCTTTCTGAACAGCAATGACTTTGATCTCCGTAACAAAGCCCTGAGCCATGGCAGCGCCAGCGGATAGTGAAAAGAGAATAGTGAATAGTGCTTGTTTCATATGGCAAGTTTCATTTTTCTTGTTTCATCTACTTAAATTCGAAATCCTGTTTGCGTATGAGCAACGCCTGACCGATGTTCTCTAAGTCCAACCCAGAGACAAAGTCTTTGCGGGGATCCAGTCTGAAAATACCATATTGGTTCTTATGGTTATCGAACATGATGAATCGCTTATAACTGAAGAATGACGGCACATTGTTCGCTTCAATGCGGTCTTTACTGAACACCTCACCGGAATGGTACATAAAGCGTACGATGCCGTTAAGCTTTGTCGTGTCGGCAACCTCATAGCCCACCGGTACGTCCTTGAGCAAGGTGCGAATGGTATTCATGGCCGACTCGTCCGTGCTGGTATTGGCCATCACTCCCTGGTGCAGATAGTAGGGACCTATCTTCACATTGGTCCTACAGGTGTCGTTCCACATATAGAGTGTACCCCTATTCACCTCGATATTGGAAGTGTAATACTGGACGCTGTCAGAGGGAGAAATGTCTATTTCACCGTTGTTATAATAGATGTTGTCATCGTAGTTGAGACGGACAAGCGGCGTGACATAAGCCTTCGCCTGCCTCTCTGCGCCTTTGAGATACTGCCATGTGATGGTGAACAGGCTGTCGTCGCTACAGCGGCGGCCAAGGCCTTCACGACACAACTTGCCACCTAAGGTAGGATAGAACACCGTATATTCCACATTGTGAACAAATTCATTGAGCACCTCGCCGATAATCTCGTTGTTGACAACAACCTGATTGGTGGTGGAACGGTCGGCAATACGGAGTGTAGAAGTTGGAATCTTGGCAAATATCCTATTCCTTGCACGCGGCATGACTTGGGTCTCATAGGAGATGTGCTTGCCCGTCATCGTGGCGTAAAGTGCAGCCACCTGGGGGTCAGTAATGAGATCGGAGATGGGGGCAATCTTGATGTCGATGAGCTCCACATTATTTTCGTCCTTATCAGCATTGGGGTCGAACTTAAGCGACTTAAACCACTGGTCCAATACCTGGCTCTTCAACGTCATGTTGTTACTATCATGCAGACTCGCCAACTGCAGGGCGAGAGCACTGTTGCCGCCGAGTGCCTCGATGTGGGTCTCACGGTCTTCCTTCGTGTTCGTCACCCAATTCTCCTTCTCAGTGCCGTTGGTGGTTCCGATGCAGTAGAGGAACGATACGCTGGCTTGCTCGTCAACCGAGTTGCGAGAGTCTACCACATGTCGGTTCATCGTGGTGCTGAACTTCAGTTTACCGCCCAGCTTGGCATGATAGATGATATGGGTGCCGTAAGTCTGGAACATGTTCTGAATGACGCGCATGGCCTCCGTATTATTGCCTTTATTAATGGCCTCTGACGCCATTCTCACGTAGCGGGTGAATCCCGGAGAAAGTGCTTCGGGGTGCTCACGGGCGATATGAGTGAGGTCATAAGGCTCCATGTGACGTGATGCCACGGTCAGACCATCGTAGATGGTGCAGAAGGCATACTCATTGCTCGTCATGTCCGTCTTGCTGTAGGTTGACTTGACCTCAGCCTGAAACAGCACTGCGTCGACCTTCACCGATGACTGGCGGGTGAGCTTCTCACAGATGGTCATAGCATCGGTGCCGCTATAGACATGATGGAAAGATGACGGAGAGACGTCGTCAATGACAGTGGCAGAACCGTGCTCCGCATCGTACTGCTGGATAAACGACAAGTCGATAACGCGGTCGCGCACCTCGTCATAGTCACTGTACTTTCCTGTGCCGTTATAGCCGTAGCCTACACCGTAGCTGCGATAGAGGTCACCGATGTATGACTGGCGCTGGGCGGCATGCACTCGTCTCCAGTAGGCTTCCGTGTAGTCACCGTAGGCATTGGTAGGGTCGTATTCCTCCATGACCGTCTGAAGGTCGTCCTCACGTGAACAGGAGGTGACCATCGAGGCCCCCAGGACGAATAGTGAGAAGTATAATATTGCCTTATTCTTATTCATAACGCTCAAAAATTGTCTATCGTTATATATATGGGGAAGAACTTGAAGTACTTCTGGTCGGAATAGTTGAATGCCTTGATATACTCAGGATATTCGAGCAGCAGGTCGGTTCCCGAACCACTCAGACGCATAATGCGCGCCTGCTTGGCGTCGTTCGTGACTATCGGTATTCCCTGACCATCGCTCTGTACAGGCACGACAGGATCCCCCTCCACGGTGGGGGCGTAGATGACCCAGTGGCCGGTGGGCCAGTCTAATCCGAGCATGTTACGACCATCACTGTTACGTTTGTAGAAAATGTTCATGCGGTTGCCCAGCATCCTGGTGATGCTCTTCGACTGCTCGACAGTAGGCAGATAGTCATTCAGACCGAGGGAGTTCATCGAATTGCTCACGGCCTCAATCCACCTTTTATGGACATCGGGGTCATCGGGATACTCCTTGGCACGTTTGATATTGTTGGCTCCATCCAACAGGCAGTAGCAGTATTTGCCATTCTTATACAACACCCCGTCGTTATCGCTGTACACGTCCTTCGCGAAATAATTGAACACCGAGTCTACACTCCAGTAATCCTTCAGACCCTTGATTTTCGGCACCACCGGACGTATCGACCAGTAGGTGCTGGCCACCTTGGCAAAAGTCGTCGACTCTTCAAGTTGATCCGGCTTTATACTGAAGATGCTGGTAGTATAATTCTGAGGTGTTTCATCCTTTTTCGTAGGACAAGGCAGTGGATGAACGGCATTCCAGTAGAAATACACGTTCTTCAGGGCATGGGTGTCCGGATCGAAGAGTTCGCGAATAGCCGTACTTTCGCTCTCAGCGAAGACACTGTCGGAGGGGATGTACGTCGATGCGCTGCCTTGCCAGATGACGCGTCCGGGACGATGGCTCTCGTCGCCGACGAACAGGCCGGTAAACAGGTAGGGACGTAATTTGTCATCGTTGCCTTGGATGAGCGGATAAGCTACCACACAGGGTTTGTCGCTACGGATGGTAGGAATATACTCCTCACAGATGATGCAGGCCTTATTTTTGCCATTTACTGAAGCCACTCGAATGTCGGGACCATAATTGCCCTCCACTGGCATGACACCATAGGCAGGTTCATTGATCTCCCTTGTCGGGGCCTCTTTCTTCAAGTACATCTCATAGACCTTGCGCAATACCTTACGGGTGTCGACATCCTCGAAAAGCTGATAGAAGGGAACGAAACGTCCGCTGACAAAGGAGGCATTATAGGCATCGGGCTCAATGCTGATATTGTTGGCCCAAGCATAATAGTCGCCATCGCCGATTTTCATAGCTTTGGCACTCTTATGGTCGAAGGTTCTGTGAAGCTTATCACAGTCTTCACTGTTGCCGCCCTTCACTTTGATTTCGCCTTCATACTCAACAGTATATTTGACTAAGCTCTCTCTGAGGAACATGGGCTTACTGGTCTTGACAGACTGCTGGCCTACGACCTCCTCAATAACTTGCTGAGTGATGTATTCCTTATCGACACAGGAGTCGCGGTTAATCTGCATCTGCAACTCAAGCATTCCACCAAGATTGGAAGACACCACAAGGTGCGTTCCGTACCTCTCGGAGAACTCGGTAGCTTTGACGGTATCGATACTGGCATCTCCAATCTTGACCAGATCGGCAACAGCTTTGCGGAAGTCAGCCTCGAGCACGTTGTCTGCTTTGTCCAGGCTGTCCAGCGCCATACAGTGCAGCATGCCGAGGTCAATCGTCATGGTTGCCATGATGTGCTTGACGAACATGTGGGCCTTATAGCTGCTTGTAAATTTCTGATGGGAGAAAATATTGTTCTGGCGATAGTACTTGCCGTTACCGATAACCTCATCATCGTTGATGGTGTACTTCGTCTCCGAATTGCCCACTTCCTCAAGCGTGCTACCGGTGAAGATGTCTAAAGACGTATAATGGCGACGCTCTGAACTGATGATGAGTCCATACTTTGCCTCGGCAGCCTTGAGACGATCCATGTTGATGATGGGACTCTGAGAGAAGCTACCATCGTCCATCACGTTGCCAGCGGCATTATAGGCAAATCCCAAGCGCTGTATCTTTGTCTGGTCGTCTGAGTAAGCTCTTCTGGACAGAGAAGCATCGGTATCAGCAGTAACAGTCTCTATAGGGTCGTCAGAACAGGAAGTAAAGCACAAAGTAGCCATCAAGACCGCAATGCCCAGCACTCCTTTCATGACCATTCTCTTGCTCATTCCCACTCGATTCATATAATGATACGTATTCATATTACTCATCTTCGTAGTTACGTAATGATTTTTCCATATAGTTCTTCAGTATGTTGCGCGTCTTAGCATCGTAGATGACCTCATAGATGGGAACCACACGGATGTCTATAAGTGCCGCATCCCTAGGCGTCACCGTCGACTGCCACTGTTTTAGCGTCAGCGAGTCAATCGTCGCCTCTTGACCTGTGGTGAAGGCCGTCACGAGCGACACATTGCCACCACGGGCGGTGATATGGCTCTCTGAATTACGGCTACACTTCTCGGCAGCATCCTTATAATCGGCACTGATACTGGTACGGATGTTGACAAACTTAATCTGAACAGACAACGCAAGAGCCACCCTCAGATCCATCGTATTGGACACAGAGTCCATCTTCGTGACGTTGTAGTAGTCGAGCGAACAGCCTAAGACGGAGCGGTTCACGAAACAGGGACCCACCTCCTCGATGAACTCACGGCAGATACCACTGGCAGAAAATGCTGACTGAGCGGCATGGATCTTACGAATAAATTTCTGCATTACCTGTGAGAATCCCGGAGCATAAGCCTCTTTGAAGACCGGTACCACCTTAGCCAGTGAATCCGCATCGATGCTGGCATAGGTATTGGCTACCGGGGAGGTGGAGACGGCATGGGAAACCAGTTCACGCAGGTTCAGGTAGTTGAAGTCGCGCGAGAAATAGCTCTGCTTCAGGCGCATCAGCGAATAATAGCTCTTCTGGCTAGAGAAACTCTTCTTGTTGAAGGCTACATCCACATCTACGGAGAACAGACCAGCACCGAAGCCAATGCCGATATCAAGACCCAACGAGTCCTTGAGGGCCTTGGTACTCGAGCTGTAGAAGAACTTCTGATCAGAGGCAGGAAGGTAGTCGTCAACGAGATAGGACGTGTGGTACTTCCTTTCCATCTCACGCAGGTTGCGCATGTTAAACACCTCCATGTCGGTACCTACACAATACGACTCATTGTCTCTGTATGTATAACCTGCACCACGGATGGCTCCGATGGCATCTTCCACTTCCTTCAGGTCTTCTGGCGTATAGACATTGGCAATCCACGACACCGGTGCGTAGTGTTTGACCATCTGGCCAACCTGCTCTTCTTCAGGAACAGGAGCCACATCACCGTCATCCTGGCTGCATGATGCCATCGTCAGCATGCCTACCGCTGCACAAATATATAATAAGGTGTACTTCATACCTAATTATTCGTCACTCTTCGTTCTTCACTCTATTACGGATACGTACGTAATATATAGTTCACTCGGTCCTGCACCTTTCCCGTAAAGAGGTTGGCAATGGATGCAATCTTCACGTCGGTGAGGGCGCACACTTTCAGCATATCGCTATCGGGATTGGGGGGAAAGTTGACACTTGCCATCCAAGCCTGAATACCTTGGGGCGAAGGGGTGAGACCTGTCAAAATCGCAGTGACAGCCTGTACATCGCCGCCACGGGCGTGGATGTCGAGACTGTAGCGGTCGCGGGAGATATTCTTGAAACTCTCGTTCTTCTCACTTGTTGATACCTCAATACCGGCGATGATGCCGATGCTGGCATTGAGAGCCATCTCGAGACTTTGGTTCTCATTAATCACAGACTTGTCAATCTGCAGCGTATACTCCAGCACACCGCCCATGAAAGCGCGTGCCACGAAACCTCGACCCCATTTGTTCACAAAGTTGAGAACATCTTGGTTACTCACGTCTTCCTGATTAGCGTTGGTGCCTTCCAACTTCTTCCAGTCGGCAAAGAATCCTGGGGCAAAGATGAGGCTGTCACCAGTTTCCTTATAGTACTGAATGATGTTCTTGTACTGCAAGTCACGGCAGTATGCCACACGCTTGGTGCGCTTCATGGCAAACACTGACTCGCTCTCCTTCACACTTCCCTTGGAGTAATTACCTGTCACGCTGATGTCCGCCACGATGACATTGACGCCGATGCTGGCCGACAGTGCCAACTGCTTAGACACGGCACTGCGCGTCTCACCGGTAATAACCTGCTCCTCGCTATACGGCGTATAGTCATCGCTGACAAAGTTCATATTCTTGACATACTGGATGGAGTCCAGATAGTTGAGGTTGAAGATGTTGAAAGTCACTCCTTCCAGATACTCAGCTCCTGTGGCATAGCAATAGCCTGCACCACGCTCATAGCCTGGAGGAGCCAAGAGCCTGGACACATAGGTTCCTGTCGACTGTCCTTCTGACTCTGTGGCACGACTCATACTCTGCCTATTGACATCTGACGGCTCATCGCTACTACATGACGCCATTCCCAGCGCGCAGGCAAGCAAGAGAAAGTAATATAATCGCTTCATAACGTTCTCTATTCACTGTTCACTTTTCACTCTTCACTTTCAAATTGAAGTAATCTGTCAACACTTGACGGGCATCGTCGTTGGCAATGAGCACATAGATGGGGAGCAGCGACATGTCAACCATAACGGCCTGGGTGGGTTTACAACTGTTCTGCCACGCCGTGACTTCACTGTCTTCCAATGAGCCGCCAGTGACAAGGATACACACCTGGCTCACATCGCCACCACGTACCTTGACTGTTGCTGTTGTCTTGTTCATCAGTTCTATGGCTTCCTTGGAGACACCAATGTCGATTGAAGCATTACCACCCACATTCTTGTTCTTGACCTTGGTCTGGAAACTCGCCTCAAGAGCGACCTTGACACCCAGCGTGTCACGGAGCGCCGTACTGTCCACACTAATCTGATAGTCGAGAACGGAACCCATCACCGACTTGTTGATGAAGCAAGGACCGAACTCATCGAGGAACTTGCTGCAGAGGTCATACTGCTTTGTCGTATTGCCCTTAGCAGCGGCAATGTCCTTGGCAAACGTCTCCTGAACGGAGTAGAAGCCTGGCGACAGCAGTTTCATCTTCTCTTCACGCGTGGTGGCCTTTTCCAGCAGTGCCATGATGTTCATGTAATGAATCTCGCGGGTGAACTGGGTGTTCGTCAGACGCTTGAGGGCATACTTGTTCTTTGACTTCTCCTCATGACCTTTTCCTACACCAACACCAATACTGCCGTTACCAGTACCCTTGCTCTTCACCGAACCGAAGTGCATGCCGGCTGAAGCGTTGACGGTCAGGGCTTTCTTGAGGCTTTCCTCACTATCGGCAGTTAGGTATTCCTGATTGGTCTGCGGGAATATGTCGTCAGAAATCAGCCTGACACCAGTGGCTTGCTGGATACTGTCGAGCGTGACGAGGTTAAACAACTGAATCAGCGCACCGTCGCAATATTCGCCACCGGGCATATAGCTATAGCCAGCACCTTTGTTGGAGGAGAAAATAGTCGACACCTCGTCCAACGAGGGATTGCCCGACTGGACGACAGACAGGTTGTATTCGCTGTCACCACCAGCTCCTCTGGTGGCGCCCTCAGTGCTGAGTGTCAGCACATTCTCACGTATCGTGCCCCAGTTCTCACCCACCTGAACGACAACCGTGGTGGGACCCTCACCTACTGACGGATAGACATTTGCCAAACCTTTCGAAGTTGCTACAGACCACTTGCCCGGCACGTTGATGAAGGCTGTGTACTCCCCGTAGGACGCGCCTGTATTCACAGAACCGGTCCCAGAGGTGCCGAGAATGGTAATCGGAGCATTGCTGCTCTCGCTGCCAGTCCTCTCATTGCCTATCATATCCTCGCTGCTGGAGCATGCCGCCGCAAAAGCGACAGCAAGCACCAACAGGGAGTAAGACATGCTTCTGTTCATATTCATCATTTTATGATTCTACCATTTCACCAGTGGTCGGATGGTGAAGCAACTACTTATTTTAGGTCGCTTAAGTCAATCTCTAACTCGTTCCCGTATTTGTTCTCGTCGAGAGAGAAGCTCTTGTCAATATATTGTTTGAGATATGCACGGGCCTTACCCTCGTCGCTATTGACGTTGGTACCATCGAAGATGTCGTAGATGGGATGTACCTGCATGCCTACCATAGCAGCCTTTTCAGGTTCTGCGCCGAGCATCCACTGGGCTAGGTCGGTACAATTGAGTGAGCCGCCAGTGGCCAGGATGTTAACCAGCTGGATGTCATTGCCGCGAGCCTTCACCTTTGCCTTGGTAGAAGAGGCTGCGTTGAACTGGGCGTCGGTCACCTGAACATTGCCACTGAAGAAGAAGTTCTTCAGCTTGGTACTGTCCTGCATCTGCTGCAGAATCTTAGCCTTGGTGGTAGAATCGACACCTGTCGTATCCTTAATCTGCTGCTGCCACTTGAAGTCCAGAGCGGCCTTCACATCAGTGCTCTTGACAGTCTTCGAAGAGTCAACAGTCATACGGTAGTTAAGTTCGCAGCCTAAAAGACATTTGGTAATGAAATGGGTACCTACGATTCTGAAGAAATCATCGGCTGCCGCCTTCTTCTTGGTTGCATCATCTCCTGCAGCTGCAAACTCATTGATGAAGAGTTTCTTGTAATATTTGAAGCCCTGGGAGAGGTTGGATTCGTTAAACCAAGCCTTGTCCCATGCAAGCTCACGGCTGTACATCGAACGTGTCAGCGACTTCTGTACGACAGTTTGGCCAGTATGTGATACGCGGTTTACGTTCACGTCGGCAGACAAGCCCAGCTTGACAGGTCCGAAGTTTCCGCCAGGATTGCCCTTTACGGAAACCAACTTGTCCATCATGCTGTCGCTGGTGTGATAGAAGTATTCCTCCTTGGTCTCTGGTGCAAAGTCGTGCTTGACAAGCGTGTCAACCTCGTTGATGGCCTCCATCTTGAAAATCTGAATGCCAGTACACAGTTCTGCAACAGGACTCTTTGTTCTCATGAAACCATAGCCCACAAAGACATTGGAGTTTACAATCTTTTTGAACCTTTCCAGGCTTAAAAGTGCATCTTGGGTCACCGTCTGAGAGGTCTCGCCGGCACGACGCATGGAACCATTGTCGTTGAGGAAATTCACCTTGTAAGACAGCTGACGAGCCTCAGCCCAGTTGTTACCAATCAGCACTGGCACGCGTGCACTGCCTTGACCATACATCTTAGTAGGAGTAAACTCCATATTGTCAGGGGTCTCAATATACCATAAACCATCGGTCTTGATGTTGAGAAAATAGGTGCCCATTGAAGAAGACACACCGTTTACTTGCTCACCGCTTGCATTAGTCAGCACAAAGGTGTTCATAGCCTGATCGCCAAACACGGCTTCGCCAGCTCTGGGATCAACTTCAGTTAAAGAAGAGTCTGAACATGCGGTAAAGGCTGCTAAAGCCATTGCTGCAACAAATAGCTGCTTAGTAATCTTTTTCATAATCTTTGTATTTTATGTTTGTTTAAAAATAATTTTCTAACTCTATCTCGGCACAGGCTCCTATTTTCCCCTGATAGTTTTAGATTGATTGCAAAGATAACAAATTCTTTTCTAAAAACAAACAAAAAAAACGAAAAAAGTCATCTTTTGCTAATTTTGAAACAATTTTTGCTTATTTTGAAAGTCAGCACCCTTTCATGTTACAAATAAAAAAGTTTCTTTTTAACATGTAATTATCATCTAATCGCCCATATAATTAATCATTAATGAAAAATTCTTTGACCTAAAGGTGCAAAGTGTGGCGTTCTCTCCTTGAGAGTGTGGCGTTGCAATGCGAATTATGTTAAAGATCGCTTTAGGAATATTATTTCCTTGATTCCTTGGTTCCTTAGAAAATAAGATGCCTGCCGACTTCTTGGGCCAGCTATTATCGTATGGTGACGGCATCGAAGTGCTCCAGCCGCCCAAACTTCGCGAGAAAATGTGGCAAATGATAGCTAAAAATCTTAAAAGATATTAAAATCTAGCAGGGTGTAACGACTTTTGAGACACCCTGCTATTAATTTTGCACCCAATATGTCAGGAACTAGGTACCTGACATATCTAGAAAATTTCACCAACAAATCGGGGACCAAGAAGGAAAAAAGTCGCGTAGCAGGTTCTTGTACACTTTATTCTTTGTTTTAACTTTTCTTTATTTATTTTATTTTGAAATTAACCCCGAACGTGTTATCTTTGCATACAGATTCACTAACCAAAGGATATGATAATAGGCGCCCCATCCATCGATGACCTCCTGCTGAGCGAAGAAGATATCAAGCTGAGATACATCACGCCAGCGATAACCTGCAAAGGCTGGTCGTTGACAGACATCTCTATGGAGGCTCGGGTTAAGCTTACCGATGGCAAGATTAATCTGAGGGGTAATTTGGTGGCCCGTGGCAAGGCTAAGTTTGCCGACTATATGCTCTACTACAATCGTGCCACTCCTATTGCCATTGTCGAGGCCAAGGATGCCAACCACTCTGTGAGTCACGGAATGCAGCAGGCCAAGGAGTATTGCGAGATGATGGATATCCCCTTTGCCTATAGTTCCAATGGCTTTGGGTTCCAGGAATACGACTTTCTGACAGGCACTGAGCGCACCATTCCGATGGATGCTTTCCCCACCAAAGACGAGCTGTATGCCCGTTTCCTGCATGAGAGCAACGATGGTACAGGCATTACCGCCAAGGAGTTGTCAGTCATCAACCAGCCCTACTGCACAGGTCAGGACATCTTCCCACCGCGCTACTACCAGCGCAATGCCGTGAACCGCACTGTCAATGCTGTGGCAAAGGGTCAGAAACGCATGCTGCTGGTGATGGCTACTGGTACGGGCAAGACCTATACCGCCTTCCAGATTGTCTATCGCCTCTTGAAGACCGGGCTAGTGAAGAAGGTGCTCTATCTGGCAGACCGCAACGTGCTGGTAGACCAGTCTATCGAGCAGGACTTCAAGCCCCTGACCAACACCATCCACAAGGTCAGCTATCAGAAAGACAAGGCCCAGCCCGATACCGCCCACGAGGTGTACTTCGCCCTCTACCAGCAGCTCATCGGACAGGAAGGTGCCCAGAATTACAAGGAGCTCTTCAAGCCCGAATTCTTCGACCTCGTCATCGTCGACGAGTGCCATCGCGGTAGTGCCAAGGACGACAGCAACTGGCGCGAGATACTGGAGTACTTCAAGGATGCCATCCAGCTGGGTATGACTGCCACACCCAAGGAGACCCGCTACCAGTCTAACATTACCTATTTTGGCGAGCCCCTCTATAAGTACAGTCTGAAAGAAGGCATCGAGGACGGCTTCCTGGCACCCTACAAGGTGATTAATATCACTACGAATATCGGTGACGAGTGGCGCCCTCTGAAAGGTCAGCGCGATATCTATGGCAATCTGATAGAAGACCGTATCTACAACAATACCGACTACGACTACAACATCATATTGGAAGACCGCATCCGCGAGGTGGCGCACGAGATTACCAACTACCTGATGTGTACCGACCCCATGGCGAAGACTATCGTGTTCTGTGCCGACGAAGACCATGCCGAGCGCATGCGCATAGCCCTGACCAACGAGAATGCAGCGATGTGTCGTAAGTATCCTGACTACGTGGTACGTATCACGGGCAGCGATGCCTACGGACAGTCCAAGCTCGACTACTTCATCTCTGTGGCTTCCAAGACTCCCGTCATTGCCACCACCAGCAAGCTGCTCTCTACAGGTGTGGACTGTAAGATGGTGAAGCTCATCGTCCTCGACCAGCGCATCAACTCTATGACCGAGTTCAAGCAGATAGTCGGTCGTGGCACACGCATCCGTGAGAAGGATGGCAAGACCCACTTCACCATCATGGACTTCCGCAACATCACCCGCCTCTTTGCCGACCCCGACTGGGACGGCCCCATAGAGGTCGACAAGGACTATATTCCCGATCGTCCCAAGCCCGACAAACCCGTCGTGCCTGTTGATCCTCCAGGGGGAGGTGGCGGTGGTGGCTTTGCCCACGATGATATCCCTATTGTCGACAAGGACGGCTGCACTGTTGAAATTATCCGCAAGACCGTTTCCGTCTATGACTCCAACGGTAAGCTGCTCCGCACGGAGAGCATCACCGACTATACGAAGAAGACTGTCATAGACACCTATGCCAGTCTGGACAACTTCATTCTGCGGTGGAACGAGGCTGAGCACAAGACACAGATTACGGAACTGTTGCGTGACTTCGGCATCGACCTGCAGGCGCTGAAGGAAGACCAGGGAATGACTGATGTCGACGACTTCGACTTCATCTGCTACGTGGCCTATGGTCAGAAGCCCCTGACGCGTCGTGAGCGTGCTGAGAACGTGAAGAAGCGCGACATCTTCCATAAGTATGGCTCCGAAGCGCAGAAGGTGCTCGACGCCCTGTTGGACAAGTATATGAACGAAGGCATCAGCCAGCTGGAGAATCGCAAGGTGCTCACCCTTGACCCCTTCCGTCAGATGGGTTCTCCCGCCAGCATTGCCAAGTTGTTTGGTGGCAACCAGCAGTACTTCGATGCCGTGAAAGAATTAGAAAAGAACATTTATATTGACATAGCATAAAAATGGCTTTAACCAATTTTGTAAAGAATATCCGCAACATCATGCGCAACGATGCAGGTATCAATGGCGATGCCCAGCGAATAGAACAGATAGCATGGATGTTGTTCCTGAAAGTATACGACGAGAAAGAAAACGACTGGGAGTTCAACGAAGATAACTACACCTCCTTTATCCCCGAGAACTGTCGCTGGCGCAATTGGGCCAAGGACGACGGCACGGGCGAGGCAATGACTGCCGATAAGTTGCTCGACTTTGTGAACAACACCCTGTTCCCTACTCTGAAGGAGCTGGAGGTGACACCAGAGACTCCCATGCGTAGTGCCATTGTGCGTGCTACGTTCCAGGATGCCAACCAGTATATGAAGGATGGCGTCTTGTTGCGTCAGGTCATCAACGTCATCGACGCCCTCGATCTGAGCAGCTATGAGGAGAGTCATGCCTTTGGCGAGATTTACGAAACCATCTTGAAGGAGATGCAGAGTGCAGGCTCTGCGGGCGAGTTCTATACCCCTCGTGCCTTGACAGACTTCATGGCTGAGATTATCCAGCCCAAGGTAGGCGAGCGTGTGGCCGACTTTGCATGTGGCACGGGTGGCTTCCTGACCTCATGGCTGAAAGCCCTCGACAAGAAGGTGCATACTGCCGAGGATCGTGAGCAGTATGCTCAGTCCATCTATGGCATCGAGAAGAAGCAGTTCCCTTATATGCTTTGCGTCACCAACATGCTGTTGCATGATATCGATTCGCCCAAGGTCTATCATGGTAACTCGTTGACCAAAGATGTGCTGAACTATACCGATGACGACAAGTTCGACGTCATCCTGATGAACCCCCCATACGGAGGCAACGAGAAGAACGACGTGAAGCGCCACTTCCCCTCAGACCTTGCCTCCAGTGAGACTGCCGACCTGTTCATGGTGGTCATCGAGTATCGTCTGAAGCAGAACGGACGTGCTGCAGTCATCCTGCCCGATGGATTCCTGTTTGGTGCCGACAATGCCAAGCTGGCCATCAAGGAGAAGCTGCTGCGTGAGTTCAACCTGCACACCATTATCCGTCTGCCAGGCAGCATCTTTGCCCCTTACACTTCTATCGCTACCAACATCCTCTTCTTCGACAACGAGAAGGCAGAGGGCGCCAAGGAAGGTTTCTCCACCAAGGACACCTGGTTCTATCGCATGGATATGCCCGAAGGTTACAAGCACTTCTCGAAGACCAAGCCCATGCTGGTGGACCATTGCAAACCTATGGTGGAATGGTGGAACCATCGTGAAGAAATCGTAGATGTCGAGACAGGCGACGAGAAGTCGCGCTGCTTCTCAGCCCAAGAGTTATTGGACCTTGGTCTGAACTTCGACCAATGCAAGTTCCCCAAGGAAGAGAAAGAAGTGCTGCGCCCTGAAGAACTCCTAAAGCAGTATCACGAGAAGCGCACCGCCCTCGATGCGAAGATAGACCAGACGCTATCAGAGATACAGCAGATATTAGGAATAACCCTGTAGCAACTATAGAAACTATAGAATCTATAGCAACTATAGCAACTATGAAAAAAGGAAAAGAAGTGAAACCTAAAAAAGAACGAAACCATGGCAGCAGATAGCGACAAGCCCTTCAAGAGCATCTTCCGGCAGGTGCCGAAATGGCAGGACCTCTGGTTCTACCAGAAGACACAGGTGCTCTACCAGATGACCTACGTCTTCTGCGAGCGCTTTCTGCCAAAATGGGGCGACCGCACGGTCGACCAAATGGTGCAGGCTGCTCGTGCTGGCAAGCAGAACATCGTGGAGGGTACTGAGGATGGCAAGACATCTACGCAGATGGAGCTCCAGCTGCTCAATGTTGCCAGGTCGAGTATTGGGGAATTGCGGCAGGACTACGAAGACTTTCTGAAATCACGTCAGTTGCGCCAATGGACCCCCGACGACGAGCGCTTTCAGCCTATGCAGGACTTTACCAAGAGTCACAACGTGCTCAGCGACTACGAGCCGTACTTTGAGAAATGGTAGGCTGAAGAAATGGCGAATATAGGGTTGACGCTTTGCTTTCAGGTGGACACGATGATGAACAAATACATGGAGAGCCTGGAGCGCACCTTTGTCACTGAAGGAGGCATCAAGGAACGCATGCACGCTGCTCGCACAGGCTATCGCCAGCAGCAGGACAAGCGCCTTGCTGAATTGGAGCAGGCTGTCCCTGCCTTGCAGCAGCAGTTGGCGCAGGCTCAGGCGGAGGTGGCTGAATGGAAAGCCAAATACGAGGACTTGAAGCAGCGCGCCCTCAAGGCATACCAGGAACAGAAAGAAGAAATAGAAATGTTGAAAAAAGCAAAATGAACGCACAACAATTAAAGAACGCTATATTGCAAGATTTGTATTCTTCAAAAGATGGTTGGAATATCAAAGAACTAAAAGATGTTGTGGCTGACTCATGTCCGATATCTTATGGTATAGTGCAACAGGGTAATCATGTAGATGGTGGTGTGCCTGTAGTGAGACCTGTAGACCTTCATACAAAATATGTAGGAAAAGTCAATTTGAAATGCACATCTAAAGACATATCTAATTCTTATAAACGAACTGTTCTAAATGGGAATGAAGTTCTCTTGTGTGTAAGAGGAACAACAGGTATTGTGGCCTTGGCAACAGAAGAATTGAAAGGATGCAATGTCAATAGAGGAATTGTGCCACTATATTTTGGTGATGATGTAGACAAATTGTTTATCTATTACCAATTGCAAGCACCATTCGTTCAAGAAACAATTGAAGAAAATACAATGGGCTCTGCATTGAAGCAGATTAATATAAAAGATCTGAGAACTCTCAAATTGCGAGTTCCGCCTCTTGCCGAGCAACACCGCATTGTAGCAAAAATAGAAGAACTTCTGCCAAAGGTAGAGGAATACGGCAAAGCGCAAGATTCGCTAAACAAACTGAATGCAGAACTTCCAGAACGCTTAAAGAAAAGCATCCTGCAAGAAGCTATTACAGGTCGTCTTGTTCCGCAAGACCCCAACGATGAGCCTGCATCAGTTTTGCTTGATAAAATCCGAAAGGAGAAAGCAAGGCTGGTGAAAGAAGGCAAACTAAAAAAGAAAGGCCTTGAGGAAACACCCATCTCCGAGGATGAAATACCATTTGAGATTCCTGATAGTTGGGAGTGGTGCAAATTAAATGACCTTTGTATATTTCTTTCAAGAGGCAAATCCCCCTCGTATTCTGATGTTCCAACGAATTACCCTGTATTTGCTCAGAAATGCAATCTAAAGGATGGCGGGATATCATTAGAACAAGCAAGGTTTCTGAAGCCTGAGACTGTTTCAAAATGGCAGGAAGAGTATCATTTGCGTACAGATGATGTTCTTGTTAATTCAACTGGAACAGGAACGGTATGTCGTACTCGTCTATTTAATGAAAATTGTCTTGGTAATTATCCCTTTACAGTACCAGATTCTCACGTATCTGTGGTTAGGACTTCAAATAATATTTGTTCTACATATATCTTCTATCTGTTTAATTCAAAAATTTATCAAGACTATTGGGAAGATAGATTAGCTGGAAGTACCAATCAAAAGGAATTGTATATAGGAGTGTTGCAAAATACACCTATTCCTCTCCCCCCTCTTGCAGAGCAGAAACGCATAGTGGCGAAGATAGAAGAAGTTTTCAAAGAAATAGATAAACTGAAGAAGTAAATGTCTCGTATTCTCTATAAATATCTGGACATAACAGGCGCTAAATGTATGATTGGAAATAGAAACCTCCAATTTACTAATGCGACACAACTGAATGACCCATTCGATTGTCACCCTAAGCTGCTTGACTACTCGAATGTGCCGACACATGGACGTCAAGATAGTTTCTTAGAGGAATTTTGGGAGATGAAGTATGAGAATGATGCACTCAATCGGCGCAACGAAACATGGCTTTGCAGTTTATCGAAGGTCTACGACTCTATACTCATGTGGAGCCACTATTGCTATAATCATAAAGGCGTTTGTATAGGACTTGACTTAGACAAAGTGCTGGAGTCTGTTCCCCCTATGTTTGGCACATTATATTGTGAGCCACTTGTCATTGATGTTCAATATAAAGAGATTATAGAACGCCCCAATGCATATCGCTCTGCAGAAGACTGGTTCCGTTACCAATGGCAAACAAAAGCTAAGGATTGGGAATACGAAAAGGAAGTTAGATTGGTTATGCCCAAACCTTGCTCCATTTATGCAGCTTTGACACCAGATCAAGCAGCACATCCAAAGGAGGTGTGGGATTGGTGCGAGATACATCATTATATGCCACTGAAAGGCGAGTGCTTTGAGTCGATATATTTTGGCGTTAATACTGATGCATCCGAGAAAGAAAAAATATGCAAGTATGCTCGCGAGAAATTAAATCCACAAATAAAACTCTACCAAATGCGTGTTGACGAAAATTCCTTCCGACTTCAACCTGATGATATAAATCTGGAACATTAACTAAAATTAAACAAAAGTTGTAGTGCTGGGCATTGGTTTCTCCATGCCACAGGGACACACTTCTTGATTGCGCTCCCCGTGATTGAACTCTATAATTGTTAATGGAATGTTAATAGATTTTTTTGCCCTCAAAAGAGTAAAAAAGTGGGTCTAGCCTACATAGTGTTATTTAACACGTTGCTATACAGCTATTTAGCATATGTAGGCTTGCCTTTCAAGCCTACATAGAGCCTACATTAGCCTACATGGAGATAATTTTCTAGAAA
>Ga0310697_10001634_pt1 | contig 25511 bp, 16 predicted proteins | sample 172DNAGHGlowgp2_FD_203883 | JGI IMG/M metagenome (GOLD analysis project Ga0310697, IMG submission 203883) | Sheep rumen microbial communities from Palmerston North, Manawatu-Wanganui, New Zealand - 1728 DNA GHGlow gp2 (v2) (version 2) | ecosystem: Host-associated > Mammals > Digestive system >...
TTTCCGAGAGCGGAAAGATCATGCCCCGCCGCATGTCCGGCGTGTGCGCCGAGCATCAGCGCGATCTCGCGGTCGCGATCAAGCGCGCGCGGATCATGGCTCTGCTGCCCTACTGCGCAGAGTAAGTAACCAACAGTCACAACAAGACCGCTTAGCACGAGGCCTCCGGGTCTCGTTTTTTTGTACAAAAACGGACGGGCACTGCCCGTCCAAGAGGTTCAGTTTGTCGCATAGACCGGTTCAAAGGGAATGTTAAGAAACTGATTGTCAGTTTTTAACAGCCCCGATGAATTGCGGCTATGCCGCATGAATTGGCTGCGCCATGAATTGCCTTCGGCATGAATTGTGACCAAAGGTCACATGCATGTGGATTTTCCGGACGGAAAATCTTCCTTCATGACGCCGTTCGGCGTCAATTCATTCCCCGCGAGGGGAAATTCATGTCCAAAGGACAATTCACGGAGCGAAGCGAGAATTCATTGTGGCTGTTCAAAGCGTTTTTGAACAGCCACAGCACGTATGTATGGGGCGCCGTCATCACACCAATCCGTCAAATTCAGCGACATGCGCGGCGAATTTGACACCTTGCGGCTTCCGCCGCCCGGAAATCTGAAAGATTTTAGGCGGAAGCCGAAAAAACCGGTCAGTTGAAACTTCAGTTTCAACTGACCGAGGCGTTAGCCGGTAAAAGGATCGTCCTGATGCGGCATCGGCGTCACCTGCGGCGCGGGCGTGCCGTACTCCTCGCCCGGCGAAACGACCGGTTCGTTCTCCGGCGTGGTCACCGGTTCGCCGTCGGGTCCGGGCGTGCTCGGCGCGATCGTCGCCGGCGCCGGCGTTTCCATGACGTGCCCCGACTCATACGGCGAAATATTGACGCCGCCCTTGCTGTACAGGTAGATCGTGGCGGTCGAATATCCCTTGCGGATGAAGCCCGCAGCCTCGTCCATGATCTCCGCCCAGTGCTTCTGCAGCAGCATGAGCTTCGTTTCCAGATTCGACGTGTCGCCGACCTCGATCGTGTAGGGACTGCCCTCGACGTACATGCGGATCTGCATCAGCTCGGTCATGTCGATCCGGTTGATGCGCGGCGTGCGCTCCAGAATCCCCAGCTCCTTGAGCTTCACAAGAAGCCGGACCAGCGCGGCGACCTGAATGTCGCTCGAATCGCCGAGCCGCGCGCCGTTGACCGCGCTGGAAATGCTCATGCCGTCGGCGATCAGAAGCCCGTTCGCGCTCTCCGCCGACGCGTTCAGCACCGTGCCGTTTTCGTCGATGATCGCAAGATACTCGTTCTGCGGGCCCCAGCGGACGCATGCCGCCTCCTCCCGCTTGCTCACCGTGATCGTGATCGTGGACGGGAACGAATAGCGCACGGTCGCGTCCAGATACGGGTCGGATTCGCGGATCTGCTTTTCGACGTCGCGCGTGCTGATGAACAGGGCGCTCCTCTTTTTCAGCTTCGATCCGAGCCCGGAAAGCTCGACGATGCGCTGCGAGGTATAGCCCTCGGGCACGTGCGGGACGTTGATCTTCTGGAGCCGCGTCACGAACCATGTCATGCCGAGCAGGAGCAGAAGCGCCAGACCCCCGAACACCATGGTCGACATGCTGCGCTGCCGCCGTCTTTTGCGCTCAGCTTTGCGGATCTCCGCCTGCTTCGCTTCCTCGCGGGCGCGCTTTTTCGCACGCGCTTCGCTGCGCGCGCGCGCCGCGTCGTATTCGCGCTTTGCCTCGGTATCGTGCTCGACGACGGTCGTGGTCGCCTTCGGCGCGTCCTTGCGCTTGCCGTAGCGCGCCTTGCGCTTGCCGATGCGCCGCCCGAAGCGATCGAACCGGAACGCGGGCGTATTGGAGGGCTTGTCCGCCCCGGGCGCCTTTTTGGGCGCAGCCTTGCCCGCGTGCGCTTCGGCACGCTTCTTTTTGACGGGCTCGGGCTCCTCCGGCGCGTCCTCCGGCTCCTCCGGCGCGTCCTCCGGCTCCTCGGACGTTTCTTCCTCCGGCTCGTTCTCCTCCGGTTCGTTCTCCTCCGGTTCGTCCTCGTCCGGTCCGAACAGGTCGATCGTTTGTTCGTCCCTGCCCGCGTCGTCGTCAAACAGGAAGCTCGCCCGTTCGCCGTCTTTCTTCTTCTTCGCCAATGCTGTCTTCCTTTCGTGTGATCGATCCGCCCAGGGCGGTGATCACGCTGTCCATTCGTTCATATCCGCGCTCGATGCGCTCCGCGTGCAGGATGCGCGTTTCGCCCTCCGCCTTGAGCCCCGCAAGCGCGAGCGCCGCGCCGCCGCGCAGATCGTGCGCCGTGACGCAGGCTCCGTGCAGCCGTTCGACGCCGGTGATGATCGCCGTGCGGTCGAGGATGCGGTTTTCCGCACCCATCTTCATGAGTTCCTGCGCATGCCGGAAGCGGCTCTCGAACACGTTCTCCGTCAGCACCGAGGTCCCCTCCGCCGCCGACAGCAGCGCAAACAGCTGCGGCTGCAGATCGGTCGGAAAGCCCGGGTACGGACGCGTTTCGGTAAACCCGACTGCGCGCGTTCTTTTCGGGGCTCTGACCCGTACGGAACCGTCCTTCGCCGTGACGAGACAGCCGCATTCCGAAAGCTTACAGAGCAGCGTGTCGACCGTCTCCGGCTGCGTACCGGTCACGGTGACGTCGCCGCCGGTGATCGCCCCCATCAGCAGATACGTGCCGGTCACGATGCGGTCCGGCATGATGCGGTAGCTCGTTCCGTGCCCCTGCTTTACGCCCTCGATCACGACCGTGGGCGTGCCTGCGCCGTGCACACGGAACCCGCAGGCGCATAAAAACTGTTGCAGATCGACGATCTCCGGCTCGCACGCCGCGTTCCGGATCGTCGTTGTGCCGTCCGCCCGGCAGGCGGCCAGCATGATGTTTTCGGTCGCGCCGACGCTCGGATACCCGAGATCGACCGCCGCGCCCCGCAGGCGTCCGCCCGTGCAGCGGATGCGTCCGCCGTGCTCCTCGATGTCCGCGTTCAGCCGTCTGAGCCCCGCAAGATGCAGGTCGATCGGGCGATTGCCGATCTCGCAGCCGCCGGGATACGGGGCGTCCGCCGCCGAAAACCGGGAGAGCACCGAGCCGAGCAGAAAGATCGACGAGCGAAGCTCGCCGGAAAGCGCCGTCGGCAGTACATAGCCCGACGCCGTGCGGCTGTCGGCGATCAGCGCGTCCCCCTCCCGCTTCACCGTGCATCCGAGCGACCGCAGGATCCGGATCATGTTCTCCGTGTCGCGGATCACCGGGCAGTTTTTAAGCTCGATCGGCTCCTCCACAAGGAGCGTCGCCGCAAGGATCGGCAGCGCCGCGTTCTTGGACCCCTGAACCGAAACCGTTCCCGAGAGAACGGAGCCGCCGCTGATATGCCATAGAGCCATATGCTAACTTCCTTCCGCATGATACCACATCTTATGCGGTCCTGCGGCGGAATGTGCTTATCTTCGCGGGTACAGGTCGCGCGAGATGCTGAGAAGCAGACCCATTGCGGACAAGAAGACCAGCAGCGACGTGCCGCCCGCCGATATGAACGGAAGCGCCTGCCCGGTCGTGGGCAAAAGCCCCGTGACGACGCCGATGTTGACAAAGACCTGGAATCCGAAAACGATCGAGATACCGGCGGCTAAAAGACTTCCGAAGCGGTTGCGGCAGCGCATCGCGATCACGATGCCGCGGAACACGATCCATGCGTACATCAGGATGACGATCAGCCCGCCGATGAAGCCGAACTCCTCGCACAGGATCGCGAAGATGAAGTCCGATTCGCCGTAGGTCATGTACAGAAGCTTCTGGTAGCTGTTGTTCAAGCCCTTTCCGAAGAACCCGCCGGAGCCGATCGCGTAGTACGACTGCAGCAGCTGATAGCCGCTGCCGAGTTTGTCTGCTTCCGGATCGCTGAACGAGGTCATGCGCGCCACGCGGTACGGCTGCGCATATGCCAGAACGAGAACGCCGATGATGGCGATGATGCCGAGGATGATCAGCTGCTTGAGATCGCAGCCGCCGAGATACAGCAGCACGACGCCGATGAAGCCGATGATGACCGCCATAGACATGTTCGGCTGCAGCATAACGAGACCCGCGATCGCGCCGATGGCGATCAGCATGGGCAGCATGCCGAAGCGGAACGTGTTCATTTCGTTCTTATGACGCGACATGTACGAGCACATGAAGATCATGAGACCGAACTTCGCAAGCTCGGAAGGCTGAATGGAAATACCGATGTTCAGCCAGCGTTTTCCGCCGTTCAGGTCCTGCCCCCAGATGAGCACCGCGACGAGCAGCAAAAGCGAGATCGCAAGGAACACCGAGCGCAGACGCTCGACGAGGCGGTAGTCGATCAGCGAGATCAGCAGCATCAGCGGATACCCGATCAGAAGGTAGATGAGCTGACGCTTGAGGTAATAGAAGCTGTCGTTGTTCGCGCCGGAATAGTGCTGCGCGTAGTAGTAGCTGGCGGAAAAGACCATGACGAGCCCGAAGGCGCAGAGCGCGGAAATCATAAGCAGGATGGAAAAGTCCATCTTGCCGCGAACAAGCCGCGCATTTTTGATGCGCTTCAGCAACGGTTCTTTTTTGGTCCTCTGCTCCGCCATGCTCCCTCCGGTTTATTCGTATGCGCGCGCGATCTCTTTGAACACTCTGCCGCGCGTTTCGTAGTTGTCAAACATGTCCCAGCTTGCGCAGGCGGGACTCAAAAGCACGCAGTCGCCCGGGCTTGCAAGGTCGCGCGCCTTGTCGACCGCATCGCGGAACGTGTCCGCCGTGTGCATGATGCTTTCGTATCCGTGCGCCTTCGCGCAGGCGAGGATCTGGCTTTTCGTGTCGCCGAGCACGACGCACGCCTTGACGATCGGCGTGAACGCCTCAAAGAGCTCGTCGAAGCCGATGTGCTTGTCGTAGCCGCCCAAAAGCAGGATCGTCGGCTTTTTCATCGCCTCGATCGCGCGGATCGTGCTTGCCGGGTTCGTGCCCTTGCTGTCGTTGATGTAGTCGACGCCGGACTTCGTGCAGACGTACTCGATGCGGTGCTCGACGCCCGCGAAGGTACGGAAGACCTCGCGGATCGTTTCCGGCGCGATCCCCTGCGAAAGCCCTAAAAGCGCGCAAAGCATCGCGTTTTCGAGGTTATGCGCGCCCGGGATGCGGATCTCGTCGGCGGGCATGAGCTCGTGCTCCTCGCCGTTCATCCGGTAAACGAGCATGCCGTTTCGGACGAACATGCCGTTTTCGACCTCCTCCCTGCGCGAAAAGTACAGTACGTGCGCCGGCGTCAGATTCGCGAAGCCGCGCACCGTTTCGTCGTCCCAGTTCAGCACCGCGTAATCGTCCGCGGTCTGGTTGTCGAGGATCTTCGCCTTCGCCGCGATGTAGTTCTCCATCGTGCCGAAGTGGTCGAGGTGGTCCGGCGTGATGTTGCACACGCCCGCCGCCTTCGCGTGGAAGCGGACGTTGCCCTCGAGCTGCAGCGCGGCGGTCTCCGCCACGACGACGTCGCCGGGTCTGGTTTCGAGCGCGTGCGCCGAGATCGCGACGCCGATGTTGCCGAGCACGAAGGTCTTGCGTCCCGCCGCCTTAAAGAGCTCGCCGGTCAGCGCCGTGCAGGTCGTTTTGCCGTTCGTGCCGGTCACGCAGACGAAGTCCGCCTTCGAATAGCGGTAGCCGAGCTCGATCTCCGAGATGACCTCGATGCCGCGGCGCTTCGCCTCGACGATGAAGTTGCGCGTCATCGGAATGATCGGACTCGGGATCAGAAGATCCACGCCGTCTAAAAGGTCCATCGGGTTCGCGCCGAGCTTGACCTCGTACGCAATGCCCGAAAGCTGTTCAAAGAGCCCCTTGATCTCGGGCTTCATGTCGTTGACGATGATGCGGTAGTTGTCCTGATACAGAAGACGCGCCGCAGCGACGCCGCTCTTTGCCATGCCGACGATCAACGCCGTTTTTTGCTTTGCCATAGATCCTCCTTATTTGCAGAACCAGAAAATGATGAGCGCGCCCGCGCTTGCGATCGCGGTCACCACGGTGTACATCGAAACGATCTTCGTCTCGGGCGTGCCGCCGAGCTCGAAGTGATGGTGCAGCGGTGCCATGCGGAAGATGCGCTTGTGCCGGAGCTTATAGGAGCCGACCTGCAGAATGACCGAAACGGACGTCGCGACGTACAGAACGCCCATCACCGGCATCAGCAGCGAGGTCCTGGACAGGAGCGCCATCGCCGCGACCGCGCCGCCGAGCGTGAACGCGCCGAGATCGCCCATGAAGACCTTTGCGGGGTAGGTGTTGTGCACCAGAAAGCCCATGCACGCGCCCGCGGTCGCAAACGCGAACACCGACAGTCCGGAAAGCCCGTCCAGTCTGTCCGCCGCAAGGACCGCCGCCTCCGGATCCAGCGTTTCGCCGTTGAAGGTCAGCACGTACAGGATGATCATCACGCCGCTTGCGAGCGAATAGACCGACGTGACGGAGCTACTAAGTCCGTCCACGCCGTCGATCAGGTTCACGGAGTTGACGACCGCGATGATGACGAACATCGCGTACGGGATGAAGAAGACGCCGAGATCGAGCCGGTCGAGCCAGATCGTCGATCCCACCGCCGGGTGGAAGTACAGCGCGATCGCAAAGCCGAGCGAAAGCACGAACTGCGCGGCGATCTTCTGCCACGCGCGAAGCCCGAGCGAACGCTTCTTGGCGATCTTGATAAAGTCGTCCAGAAATCCCACGAGCCCGAACAGCGCCGTCATGAGCAGCGCCCAGACCGTCAGCGAATAGCTCTTGTGCGAAAAGATCAGCGTTGCGAGCAGGATCGCGATCAGATGCATCACCCCGCCCATCGTGGGCGTGTTCTGCTTCTTGAGATGCGTTTTCGGCCCGTCGTCGCGCACCTGCTGTCCGAATTTCATCCGGTGCAGCACCGGGATCACCAGCGGTCCCAGAAGCGCCGCCGCGCCGAACGCAACGAGCAGCGCAAGCAGTGAATTGACAACTATGGTACTCATACTCCGTCCCCTTTTATTCCTTCAGGAGCTCCTCCACGATCTCGCGGTCATCGAAATGATGCTTGACGCCGTTGATCTCCTGATAGTTTTCATGCCCCTTGCCGGCGATCACGAGAATGTCGTCCGGCTCCAGAATGCCGAGCGCGTACGCGATCGCCTCCTTGCGGTTGACGATCGAGACGTACGGCGTGCCGCTTTTTTTCACGCCGAGCTCGACCGCGCGGACGATGTCGTCCGGGTTCTCGGTGCGCGGGTTGTCGCTCGTCACGACGACGAAATCCGAATGCCGCCCGCCGATCTCGCCCATGATCGGGCGCTTGGTGCGGTCGCGGTCCCCGCCGCAGCCGAACAGGCTCACCACGCGCGCTTTCGCAAACGCGCGGACCGACGTCAGGACGTTTTCGAGCGCGTCGGGCGTGTGCGCGTAATCGACGTAGACCGAGAACGGACGTCCGTAGGTGTTCACGGACTGGAGCCGTCCCGAAACGCCGGACAGCGATTCGAGCCCCTTGATGATATCGCCGAACGACGCGCCGACGGACTGCATCATCGCCGCCGCACCCATCGCATTGTAGACCGAGAACAGGCCCGAGATGTGCATGCGCACGGGACCTTCGCCGGCGGGCGTTCTGAGGTGGAATCGGACGCCGTCGGTGCGGATGTCGATGTTGATCGCGGTGTAGTCCGCGCGGTGCTGGATGCCCATCGTTTTGATCGGCAGGGTAAGCCCGTCCATCATGCGCTCCGCATACGCGTCGTCGATGTTGATGATCGCAAGATCGCTCTGCTTAAAGAGCAGCTTCTTTGCCTCGAGATAGTGATCGAAGGTCTTGTGGTAGTCGAGGTGGTCCTGCGTGAGGTTCGTAAAGAGCCCGACGCGGAAGCGGATCCCCGCGACGCGGTCCTGCACAAGCGCGTGGCTACTTACCTCCATTACGACCAGGTCCACGCCCTCGTCCGCCATGCGGCGCAGCAGCGCGAACAGGTCCGCCGATTCCGGCGTGGTGCGTCCGGTCTCGAGCATCGTGTCGCCGATCATGTTGCGGATCGTGCCGATGAGCCCCACCTTCATCCCCGCGGCTTCGGCGATCGACTTGACCATATAGGTCGTGCTCGTCTTGCCGTTCGTGCCGGTCACGCCGAGCATGGTCATTTCGCGTTCGGGATGTCCGTAGAACGCGGCGGCGGCATGCGCCATCGCGATCCGTCCGTCCGGCACCACGATCTGCGGCACGTCGAGCGGCAGAAGCCGTTCGACCAGCAGCGCCTTCGCACCCTTGTCCACCGCCTGCGCGGCGAAGTTGTGCCCGTCGGAAACCAGCCCCTGCATGCAGCAGAACAGGCTTCCCTCCCGGACCTTTCGCGAATCGTACTCGACCGAGGCGATCTCGACGTCTCCGCCCGTCACCGTTGCGCCGATGTCCGACGCGATCATTGACAATAGCATTTTTCTTTCCCCCGTTGCGTCTGTCTCATTTTTTCTTTTTCACTTCAAACTGTACATGGACGACCGTGCCGACCGGCACCTTATAGCCCTCCATAATGTCCTGATACACCGCTTCGCCCGCGCAGTTCTGCCGGTCGTAGTCCATGATGAGTCCGACCTTCTTCAGCGCGTCCTGCGCGTCGATGCGGTCCATGCCAGTCACATCCGGCACCTCGACCGTCTCGACCTCCTCGTTGAGCTCGGAGAAGAAGGTATAGCCCGTCGAATACAGCATGACCGTGCTGCCGCGCACGACCTGCGTGTTCGCCGCCGGCGACTGGTTCGAGACCGTGGAGTCCAGCTCGGTCTCCAGATAGATCGCGGTGAGCCCCGCCTGCGACAGCGCCTTCTGCGCCTGGTCGACCGTGAGTCCGCGGACGTTCGGGACCGTTGCGATCTGGCTTTCGATGTCCGGCGCGATACCCGCGTACGAAAGCGCCGCGGCAAGCACCTGCTGTACGAACGGCGCGGCGACCGTGCTGCCGTACACCTGCGGGACCTGCGGCTCGTCGACGATGATCAGGCAGACGAACTGCGGATCGTCGACCGGCGCAAAGCCGATGAACGACGCAACGAGCTTCGAGCTCGAAACCGTTCCGTCTTCTTCATACTTCTGCGACGTGCCCGTTTTGCCGCCGACCGAATAGCCGGGGATCTGCGCGTTTCTGCCGCTGCCGCGCTCCACGACGCCGCGCAGGAGGCTGCGGATCGTTGCGGACGTGCCGGGCGAGATCACGCGGCGCACGACGGTGCGCTCGTTTTTCAGAAGCACGTTGCCGGATTGGTCGACGATCTCGGAAACGATATACGGCTTTAAGAGCTCGCCGCCGTTGATGCAGGCGTTGAACGCCATCATGAGCTGCATGCCCGTGCAGCTGATGCTCTGCCCGAAGCCGATGCGCGCAAGGTCTGCGTCGCGGATATACTTCTTATGCGTGACCTTGCCGCTCGTTTCGCCCATGACGCCGGACCCCGTCGGCTCGTCGAAGCCGAACCGGAAGATGTAGTCGTAGAACGTATCGACGCCCATTTTGAGCGCCATCGTCATGAACGCCGGGTTGCAGGAATTCGCGACCGCGTCCGCAAGGCTTTCCTCCTTGTGTCCGCCGGATTTCCAGCACTTGATCTTTTCGCCGCGCACCTGCATCGATCCGCTGCAGTAGAAGCGGGCGGACGTGTCGATCGCGCCGGATTCCAGCGCCGAGGCGAGCGTGACGACCTTGAACGTCGAGCCGGGCTCGTACGTGTCCGTCACGATGCGGTTTTTACTGAGCTCCAGCAGCGTCTTTGCGTCGCTTCTCGGCGGGTTCGAGCTGTCGAACGTCGGGTACGCGCCGATCGCAAGGATCTCGCCGGTCGTCGGCGACATCAGAACGCCGGACGCGCTTTTTGCGTTGTTGATCGCGCACGCCTCGGACAGCGCGTTCTCAAGAATGCCCTGGTAGCCCGTGTCCACCGTCAGGATGACGTCCGCGCCCGGGATCGATTCGACATATTCCTCCTCGCCGCCGGGGACCGGATTGTTGTCGCGGTCCGTATCGGATTTCTGATAGCCGTCCTCGCCCGCGAGGTACTTGTTGTACGTCAGCTCGACGCCGGTCTGTCCGTCGCCGTCAATGTTCGTAAAGCCGATGAGCTGCGCGTAATAGCCGGATTCCGGATAGTCGCGCTTGACGTCGCTGTAATAGCTGACGCCGCTGCCGAGCTGCATGGAGTTGAGCTTACTGATGACCTCTTTATCGACCTGGTCCTTGAGCTTGATCTGCGAATACAGCACGCGCTCGTGGTTATCCGGGTTCTTCGGATCCTTCGGGCGCGTCTTCGTCATCTTCGCGTAGACCGTATCGTAGCTCATATTGAGGTACATCGACAGGATCGACGCGATGCGCTCGCGGTCGGATTCCTGGATGTTCTGCGGGTTCAGACAGATCTGATACGTCGTATACGAGCTTGCGAGCGTCGTGCCGTTGCGGTCGAGGATCCGCCCGCGCTCGGCTTTTAAGGACGTGACGCGCGTCCACTGGCTCATCGCCTTCTGCGTCCAGCTCTTTCCGTTGACGACCGACACGATAAAGAGCTTGCCGATGATCAGCAAAAAGCCGATGCCGGCGATCAGCATCGCGATCAGTAATTTTCTTTTATGCGCGTCGATCCGCTTCTTCTTTGCGGCGGGGCGGCCGGTTCCGGTCCCCGCGCGGCGCACAGGTCTGCGGCGGCGCAGCTTCAGATTCGGTAATCTCATGGTTCGGTATCGTCCGGGTTCGGGGTGGTCGGCGCCGGCGTATCCGGCGTGAATGTCTGCGGGGCGCTCGTATCCGTGCTTGCGGCGACGCCCTTGTACCAGTTCATCGTCATGCCCAGTCTTCTGCAGACCTCGTTGATCGTCGCAAAGTCGTTCATGGAGCTCTGCGTTTTCCGAAGCTGCGAGATCTGGTCGTTGTAGTTGTCGATCTCCTTGTTGACCGATGCGGTGTCGCTGATGATCTTTGCGTATTCCGCCGCGCCGAACAGTCCGAACAGCGCGGTCGCGGCGATCACGAACACGGACAGCAGGATCAGGATCTTGCTCGTCGGCGTGAGCCGCAGCTCCTTCTTTGCGGCGCGGCTTCTGCGCGGCTCGCGGGTAGGCTGCGGTCGGATCGGCATCGACGGATCCTCGAGGATCGGCGTCGGATCGCCCGTCTTGCTCGGCGAATAGAGCCGGGTCTTTGCGCTTGTGCCTTTTTGCCGGTCTTCATCGAACTGAACGTCCATACCGCATCTCCTTTCTATATCAATATGAACCCGTTTCGGGATCCATGCGCACGATCGCGCGAAGCTTTGCGCTCGTCGCACGCGAATTCTCTTTCTGTTCCTGTTCCGACGCGACCAGCGGATGGCGCGTCAAAACCTTCGCGGTGGGCTTTTTGCCGCAGATGCACACCGGCGCCGATTTCGGGCAGGTGCAGGGGTTTTCAAACGTGCGGAACGCATTCTTCACGATCCGGTCCTCCAGCGAATGGAAGGTCAGGATCGCCAGCCGTCCGCCGGGGTTCAGAAGATCGTGCGCGGACACGATCGCGTCATAAAGACCGTCCAGCTCGCCGTTGACCGCGATGCGGATCGCCTGAAAGCAGCGCCGCGCCGGGTGCTGCGGTTCGTTCCGGAACTTCGCCGGGATCGCGCCTTTGATCAGCTCCGCAAGCTCCGTCGTCGTTTCGATCGGCTTTTCCTTCCGCCGTTCGACGATGCGCGCCGCGATCTTGCCGGAAAACTTTTCCTCGCCGTACTCGTAGAAGATGCGCCGAAGCTCCGATTCGGACCACTCGTTCACCACGGTCCGCGCGGTCAGCGGCGCGCTCTGATCCATGCGCATGTCCAGGGGCGCCTCCGCCTTGTAGGAAAAGCCGCGTTCACGCGCGTCGAGCTGATGCGAGGATACGCCGAGATCCAGCAGAATGCCGTCGACCTTAAAAACCCCGCGCGCGGCAAGCAGCTCTTTCATGTCGAAGAAGTTGCCCTTGATCGCCGTAAACCGGTCGCCGAAGCGGGCAAGGCGCGCGCCTGCCGCTTTGAGCGCCTCGTCGTCGCGGTCGATGCCGAAAAGCCTTCCGCTTTCCGGCATGGCGGACAGGACCGCCTCCGCGTGACCGCCGCCGCCGAGCGTGCCGTCCACGAAGATCCCGCCGCGCGCAGGCTCCAAAAGCGTCAGCACTTCCGAAACCATGATCGGTACATGATGAAATCCGGTCTCCATGCGGCTCCTTTCTCCGTAACGGTATACTTCCACATATATATACATCGTAGATTATACACCAATCCCCCGTCCTTGTCACCCCGTAAATGCGTCCGAAAAGCAAATTTTCCATGAAGAATACCGAAATATGAATAAACCGTAAAACCGAAGTCGAAAATGCCCGCTGGCACAACATCTTGTGGTATAATAGCAGGAACCAAGTTTCGGAGGATATATATGGAAGAATATTCCGTCAAAAATATTACCGTCATGGAGGGGCTGGACGCGGTGCGGATGCGTCCGGGCATGTATATCGGCTCGACGGGTCTGCCCGGGCTGCATCACCTGCTCTGGGAGATCGTGGACAACGCGATCGACGAGGCGGCGAACGGCTACGCGGACGAGATCACCGTCACGCTGCACCGCGATCATTCGGTGACCGTCACCGACAACGGCCGCGGCATCCCCACCGGCATCCATGAAAAGCTCGGCGTCTCCGGCGTCGAGGTCGTCTTTACGCAGCTGCACGCCGGCGGCAAGTTCGGCAACGCGGCGTATTCCTACTCCGGCGGTCTGCACGGCGTCGGCGCTTCGGTCGTCAACGCGCTGTCCCGCTGGCTCACGGTCGAGGTCTATCACGAAAACCGCGCCTATAGGATGGAGTTCGAGAGCGTCGAAAACGCCGAGGGCAAGATCGTTTCCGGTAAGCCCCGTTATCCGCTTCAGGAGATCGGACGCACCAGAAAACAGGGCACCGTCGTGACGTTTTTGCCCGACGACCGCGTGTTCGAGACGATCGACATGCAGTATTCGGTCGTGATGAAGCGGCTTCGCGAGCTTGCGTACCTGAACCGCGGGCTGCGGCTCGTGTTGGACGATCAGCGCGAAAAGCAGCACCACGCCGAATTCAAGTTCGACGGCGGGTTAAGTGACTTCGTCCGCTACATTCAGGAGGACAAGAACGCGCTCTACGACCCGCCGATCCACATCAAAGGCGAATCGAACGGCATCGTGGTGGAAGCCGCGATCCTGCACAACGACGAATACGCCGAGACGATCGCGTCGTACGTCAACAACATCCCGACCACCGAGGGCGGCACGCACGAGACCGGCTTCAAGGCGGCGATCACGAAGATCTTCAACGACTACTGCCGCAAGAACGGCGTGCTGAAGGACAAGGATCCGTCGCTCGCGGGCGAGGATTTCCGCGAGGGCATGACCGCGGTGCTGTCCCTGAAGATGCGCAGCGTGCAGTTCGAGGGACAGACGAAGACCAAGCTCGGCAACACCGAGGCGCGTCCTGCGGTCGAGGCCGTTTTACAGCAGACGCTTGTGCCGTGGCTGGAAAACCTCAAGAACGCGAACACCGCAAACCTGATCGCGGAAAAGGCGGTGAAAGCCGCAAAGGCAAGAAGCGCCGCCCGGAAAGCGAAGGAGAACGCGCGGGAAAAGAGCAAGCTCGAAAACGCGCCGCTCGTCGGAAAGCTTAGTAGCTGCACCGGACGCGACTATTCGGTCAACGAGCTGTTCATCGTGGAGGGCGACTCCGCAGGCGGCAGCGCGAAGCAGGGACGCGACCGCAGATTCCAGGCGATTTTGCCGCTGCGCGGCAAGCCGCTGAACGTCGAGAAGAAGCGGCTCGAGCAGGTTCTGCAGAACGACGAATTCCGCTCGATCATCACCGCGCTCGGCACGGGCATCGGCGACGATTTCGACATCAGTTCCCTGAAATACAACAAGATCATCATCCTCGCCGACGCGGACCAGGACGGCGCGCACATCCGCGCGATCCTGCTGACCTTCTTCTACCGCTACATGCGTCCGCTGATCACCGAGGGGCATGTGTACATCGGCATGGCGCCGCTCTACCGCGTGCAGAAGGCGAACCAGCAGCCGATCTACTGCTACGACGATCCGGCGCTCCGTGCGGCGATGCGCGGCATCTCCGGCAAGAATTACACCCTGCAGCGCTACAAGGGTCTCGGCGAGATGAACCCCGAGCAGCTTTGGGAAACGACGATGAACCCCGAGCGCAGGCGGCTCACGCGCGTCACCATCGAGGACGCGGCGGAGGTCGAGCATCTCGTGACCGTGCTGATGGGCGACAAGGTGCAGTCCCGCAAGGAATACATCTTCGAGTACGCGGACTTCAACCACGCGCACACGGCGTTTGAAAAGATCAAGGAGTAAGCCATGGCAAAGACAACGATCCCCACGGTGACCGAGACCATCCTCAATAAGAGCATGGACGAGGTCATGCACGATTCCATGATGCCCTATGCGGAGCATGTCATCTTAGAACGCGCGCTGCCGCGCGTCGAGGACGGCTTAAAGCCCGTGCAGCGGCGCATTCTCTATACCATGATGGAGCTCGGGCTCTCCCCCGACAAGCCGCACCGCAAGAGCGCGCGTATCGTCGGCGACTGCCTCGGCAAATATCATCCGCACGGCGACAGCTCCGTCTACGACGCAATGGTGCGCATGGCGCAGCCGTTCAATATGGGCGCGTGCCTCGTCGACGGTCACGGCAACTTCGGCTCGGTCGACGGCGACTCCGCCGCGGCGATGCGCTACACCGAAGCGCGCATGACGGACGCGGCGCTGCTGCTGCTGCGCGACATCGACAAGGACACGGTCGACTTTACGTGGAACTTCGACGATACCCTGAAGGAGCCGGTGCTGCTGCCCGGCAGATTCCCGAACCTGCTCGTCAACGGCGCGAGCGGCATTGCGGTCGGTCTGGCGACCTCGATCCCGCCGCACAACCCGGTCGAGGCGATCGACGCGGTCATCGCCGTGCTCGACAACCCGCGCATCAAGATCGCGGACCTGATGAAGATCATGCCCGCGCCGGACTTCCCGACCGGCGGGTTCCTGCTCGATTCCCCCGAGATCGCGCAAAGCTACGAGACCGGCCGCGGCAAGCTCACCATGCGCGCGCGCACGCACTTCGAGGAGGTCAAGAACGGCAAGACGCGCATCGTCGTCGACGAGTTCCCGTACCAGATCAACAAGGCGTCGTGCCTCCAGAAGATCCTCGAGATCACGCAGGAGAAGAAGGCGATGTTCGCCGCCGTCTCCGACATCCGCGACGAAAGCGACCGCATGGGCACCCGCGCCGTCATCGAGGTCAAGAAGGACGGCGATCCGGAGCGCATCCTGCAGCTGCTGTTCAAATACTCCGACCTGCAGTGCACGTTCGGCGCGAACTACGTTGCGATCGCCGACGGCAAGCCGCAGCAGCTGAACCTCAAGCAGATCATCGAATACTACGTGCGCCATCAGCGCGCGGTCGTCACGCGCCGCACGAAGACCGAGCTGGAGATCGCGAAGAAGCGCTGCCACATTCTGGAAGGGCTCATGGTCGCGGTCAACAATCTCGACCGTGTGATCAAGCTGATCCGCGCAAGCAAGTCGCCGAAGGAGGCGCGCGAGGGCTTAATGAAGACCTTCAGCCTCACCGAGATCCAGGCGCAGGCGATCCTCGATCTCAGACTGCAGAAGCTCACCAATCTCGAGCTGCTGGCGATCGAAAAGGAATACAAGGACATTCTGAAGCTGATCGCGGAGCTCGAGGCGATCCTCGCGTCCGACGTCAAGCTCGTGCATCTCATCAAAAAGGAGCTTATGGAGGTCAGGAAGCTGTTCGACGGCAAGCGCAAAACGCAGATCATTTCGGCAGACGAAAAGGTCGAGGCGCCGACAGACGAACCCGAAGCGATCGAGGAGATGGTCGTTGCGGTGTGCGCGGACCTCAAGATCCGCAAGTGCCTGAAAAAGCAGTTTAATCTCAGTCAGATCCGCGCCGACAAGCCGGAGCGCATCCTGGAAGTCAACAGCAACGAGAGCATCCGGCTCTTTACAAACCGCGGTGCGATGCTGAACCTCAAGGTTTCCGACATTCCCGAAACGCGTCCCGCCGCCCGCGCGGCGAACCTTGTCAGCATCGTCGAGCTTGAAAAGGGCGAGACGATCGTCGGCGCGTTCCCGGACCGCGACGAGGGCAGCTATCTGTTCTGCACGACCGGCGGTATGGTGAAGCGGTCGAACGCCACGGACTACCGCGTGCGCGGCAAGCGCACCGCGGCGCTGAACCTCAAGGACAAGGATACGCTTTTGGGCGCGTACCCCTTCCCCCGCATGGATATCCTGCTCGTCACCGAACAGGGCATGTGCATCCGCTTCGCCTCCGATTCCGTGCCGGAGACCGGGCGTGCGGCGGCGGGCGTCATCGGCATCAAGCTCGAGCCGAAGGATAAGGTCATGGCGTGCATGCCGGTCGGCGACGAGGGCGAGCTCATCGTGATCACCGACCGCGGCTTCGGCAAACGCAGCTTCCTCTTTGACTACGAACAGCAGGGCAGAAACGGCAAGGGCGTCAAGACGTTCGACTTCCGCAAAAACGGCAGCAACGGCACGCGCATCGTCTACGCCGGCACGGTACAGGCGCCGTTCACGCTCGTGCTCGAACAGCGCCACGGTGCAAAGACGCCGATCGACACCGAAAGCATCCACATCGAGCCGAAGGCAAGCAAGGGCGAAATGCTCCTTGCGGTCGTGCTCGACGACGACGTGATCGGCGCGTACCGAAGCGACGAATAACTTGATACATGCAAAAACCTCCGCACTTTGCGGAGGTTTTTCTGTTTTGATTTACCGACCGTGTTCTTCCGACAGCACAAGCGCGTTGCGGGCGCGCGCACGAACACATCGAAGGAAGATCACCGCATGAATCCGTCAAATGCAGCGACATGCGCGGTGCATCTGACCCCTTGCAGTTCCTGCCGCCCGAAAATGCGGCAGCATTTCAGGCAGGAGCTGAAAACCGATCGGATGAAAAATCGTTCATCGGATCAAATTATTGCACGACCTTCGTGCCGCTCTCGCCGCGCAGCGCAGCAGCCGCGTTTTCGAGGGACGCGATGATCGCTTCGCCGCCTGTTTTCGCAAAGCTCATCGCCGCCTGGACCTTCGGCAGCATGGAGCCGGGCGCGAAATGTCCTTCCTTGCAGTACTGCTCTGCTTCCGCGCAGGTCATGCGCTCGAGCGATTCCTGGTTCGGCTTGCCCCAGTTGATCGCGACGCGATCCACCGCGGTGAGAATGACCAGCGCGTCGGCGTGCACGAGTTCGGCGAGCTTTGCGGACGCGAAATCCTTGTCGATGACGGCGGGAACGCCCAGAAGCTTTCCGTCCTTTTCAATGACCGGAATGCCGCCGCCGCCCACGGTGATGACGACGTGACCCGCGTCGATCAGCGTGTTCACCATGTCCTTCTCGACGACGTCCACGGGCTTCGGGCTCGGCACGACCTGACGGTAGCCGCGGCCCGCGTCCTCGATCATCGTATAGCCCTTCTCCGCGGCGATCCTGTCCGCTTCCTCCTTGGAATAGAACGCGCCGATCGGCTTGGTCGGATGCTGAAACGCCGGGTCGTTCTCGTCGACGAGCACCTGCGTGACGACGGTCGCGACGGACTTTTTGATGCCGCGCGCCGAAAGCTCATTCTGAATGCTGTTTTGCAGATGGTAGCCGATATAGCCCTGGCTCATGGCACCGCACTCCGGGAACGGCATATCCGACTTGATCGCCTTTGCCGCCGCCGCGGTGGACATGGCGAGGTTGATCATGCCGACCTGCGGACCGTTGCCATGCGCGATGACGACCTGATTGCCCGCCTCGATGAGATCGACGATGGGCTTTGCGGTCTCGGTGACGAGACGGAGCTGTTCATAGGGCGTGTTGCCCAGCGCGTTGCCGCCGAGCGCGATGACGAGTTTCTTCATAAAAATCCTCCTGAAATGCTTGCAAACTGGATGCTGCATCCATTATAGAATTCCGCGACGACCTTGTCAACCGAACGCGCGGAATATATCGTTCCGTGCGCATCAGCGCAATTCACGGCGCAGCCAATTCATGAACGAAGTTCAATTCATGTCCGCAGGACAATTCATGCACGTAAGTGCAATGCATCTCTCCCTCCGTCACCTTTCGGTGACACCTTCCTCATCAGAGGAAGGTCGGCGTCGGTGTGTTTTTCGCGTATCCATACGAACCGTTCGGTACAAATCCACCCGCCCTTGTGAGGGAGGGCGGCGGGCAAAGCCCGCCGGGAGGGTAGTCCCACGCCGCAGGCGCAATTCATTCATCCGCGAAAAGCGTTCCGCTTTTCTGCGTGTACTCCTCATCCGTCGCCTATCGGCGCCACCTTCCCCATAGCAAGGGGAAGGCTTTAGGATGCGCTATTCTTGCCTCCCCTGTGCAAGGGGGCGCCGATCCGAGCGCTCGCTGTGCGAGAAGGAGCGAGGTGAGGTGCCCATCATCAGAGGAAGGTCGGCGTTGGCGAGGTATTCGACCTTCCCTTGTCAGGGAAGGTGTCAGCCGAATGGCTGACGGAAGGGTAGTCGATCCTTTCGTCACCTTGCGGCGACGCCTTTCTCATCAGAAGAAGGTCGGCGTCGGTGCGGTTTTTGAGCGCCCTTCGGGTGGAGTAAGGCCTTTTATCTGCGCGCGGGGACTTTTCCATAAAGGGGAAAGCTTTTCGCTGCGTACGAACGTTTTACGGCACGAAAAAGCCCCCTTGCGGGGGCTCAAAGCGTTTTGTTTTTTCAATTATGCCGGGAGGCTGCCGATGAGCCCGACCACATAGCGCAGGATCAGTGCCGCATCCTCTGCCGTGATCTCCAGATCGCCGTTTGCGTCCGCGTTCAGTACGCCGCGCGGCGTGAGCTCCGAAAGCCCGACGATCGCACGCAGGATCAGCGCCGCGTCTGCCGCCGTGATCTCGCCGTCGCAGTTTGCGTCGCCGTACAGGATCGGCTCGAACGTGATGCTGCCGTCGACCGTGTCTGCCGCGATCTCCGCGACCGCGCCGCAGAACGTGATCGAAGCCGCGCTCGCGTTGCCCATCAGGTTCGTCGTGAACGTGATCGGGACCACGCCGTCGTCCGATGCTTCGCCGATCTTCTCGAACCACACCGTCAGGACCACGTCGCCCTCGCTGATCTGCACGTCCTCGTCGCTTGCCCAGACCGCCATCAGCTTGTCGCCGCTCTCGCTGGTCGTCCAGTCAAGCATGCCCTCGGTCTTTGCAACGCTAAGTACCGCGTGATCGAACGACACAAAGATCTGCGCGCTGTTGATCCACAGTCCCGCTTCGGGCAGATCCCGGACGCGGATGTTGTAGCGATAGAGGATTCTGCCGTCCTCGATCGTATAGATATCGCCGGAAAGCACGTCCTCGCCCGCGATCGTGATCGCGTCGGGGATCGCAAACACGATGCTGCCGTCAACGGTCTCGAACGCCGCCGCTTCGACCGGCGTGCCGTCTGCAAGATAGGACACGGTGCTTTGGTTCCCGTTCTTTTCGACGAAGCGGAACGGGAGTACGCCGCCGTTCGGCACGTCGCCGGTGAGCTTGAAATACAGGGACGCAACGACCGTGCCGTTCTCCATCATGACGCCCTCGTCCGTCGCCCACGCAAGCGCGATCACGCCGTTCCCGTCCTGAATGACCGCGTCATGCAGCTCCGTCTTCGCCTCGACAAACGTCAGCGCGTCGTCGTATGCGATAAACATCTGCACGCTTGCGATCGGCAGGACCTCCGCGTCGTTTCTGAGCATCACGTCATAGCGGTAGAGCGTTTCGCCGTCTCCGGTGTGTTCGACGACGTCCAGCGCGTCCACGTCCTCGCCGTACAGCCCGAGCGCAAGCATCGGGATCGGCTCCGTCCACCAGATCGAATGGAGATGCGGATCCGTAAACGTCGCGGTGTACTTACAAAGCCCCTCCTCCGTCAGCGTCGGCGGGGTGATGATCTCGCAGACCGCGTCGACGGTCTCCGAGATCTGATGGCTGTAATCATACAGGCAGCGGATGGTCGCCGTGACCTGATAGCCGGTCTCGGTCTTGGTGCGCTCCAGATCCGGCTCGCTCCACCAGTGTCCGTGCGCCGGGATCACGACCTCCAGCTTGTCCTCGTGATACTGCCCGTCCGGGCTTTCAAACTCGTTCAGGAACGCGACGTAGTGCTCGCAGCCGTCCTCCGTGCAGGTCGCGGGATCCGTCGCCATGCCGCCGACCGGCGTAACCGTAAGCGTATGGCTTTCCACGCGCGTGCAATGGAACTGTGCCAGCGCATAGTAGACGCCCTGCGCGTTCTTCTGCCAGACGAACTCGTCGAACACCCATTCGTGTCCGCGCGGCGCGATCTCCTTGTTCTTGTTGTTATAGTATGTCTTGCCGAGGAAGATCACCGACGCGGTGTAGGTCACGATGCCCGGGTTCTCGCAGTCCGGCTCGACCGTCGTCATATGCGTGATCTCGCCCGCCGGAAGCAGTTGGGTATACAGGGTTTCGCCGTCCGTTCCGGTGAACGTCGCTTCCGCGGATTCATAGCCGGTCCATGTCCATTCCGGTTCGCCGTAAACGATCTCCCGCTGGGTGTAGATCGCCGTGTAGGTCATTGCGCCGGTGACCGCGGGCAGATCGTCCGTCAGTCCGTATACGATCCCGTTTTCATCCTTCCATCCCGCAAAGGCATAGGACTGCGTCACCGTCGCGGGTTTTTCCGGCTCCTCGCCGGTGTAGGCAGGCGTTTTGCCCAACAGGACTTCACCGCTCTGCAGCTCCGTGCCGTCCTCATTGACGAACGTGATCGTGTATTCGACCGGGACGCCGATCTTCACCTCGTAGGCGTTTGCATCGCCCAAAAGGTATTGTTCGCCGTTGTTCAGGATGATGCCGTAAATCGCCTCAATCGCATTTGTGCCGTTTGCCTTGGCGTGGACCGTGCCGCCGTTGACCGTCATGGCACCGTTTACGTAGATGGTTTCGGACCCTTCGTCGGTATTCTCGACGTCCAGCGCGCCGCCCTCGACGGTGAGATAGCCGTAGACATCAAGCGTCGCGCCGGTCTCACTCTGCGCGCGCAGGGTAAAATCCCCGTTCAGCGTCAGATTGCCCTTGTTTACATAGATCGCATCCTTGGTCGCACCGGTCACGCCGATCTCTGCGCTGCCGACGATCGTAAGGTCGATCCTGTCTGCATAGATGCCATCGTCGTCAAAATTCTCGAGTTTCCAATCATTCAGCGTCAGGACGTTCCTGCCGTCGATGATCTCGAACTTCGCCGTGCCGTCCCCGAAGATATCGCCCTTGTTGAGATCGTTGACCTGTTTGTTGCCGACCCGGAGCGGGTATTGTTTGCCGATGAACACCTCGGAGGCGGATGCATCGCCCAAAAGGAACCTCTCGCCGTTGTTCAGGATGATGTCCGTAGGAGACATGATCGCCCGCTCATTGTTTGCCTTTGCATGGACGGTGCCGCCGTTGACCGTCATGCCGTGTATTACAAAGATGGACATTCTCCCTTCGGCAGTATTCTCGACGTCCAGCTTGCCGCCCTCAACGGTCAGATAGCCGCTAACGGCAATCGTCATGTTGCCCTGCGTATTTGCGCGCAGGGTAAAGTCCCCGTTCAGCGTCAGATTGCCATCGTTTACATAGATCGCAAATGCATCGGTCACGCCGATCCCGGCGCTGCCGACAATCGTAAGGTCGATCCTGTTTGCATAGATGCCGTCGCCGTTATAATTCTCGAGCTTATAACCGTTCAGCGTCAGGACGTTCTTGCCGTCGATGATCTCGAACACGACCTTGCCGTCACAGTAGCTGCCGTTCTGCGACAGATCGATTGCTGTGCCGCCGACAGTAAGGTATCCTTCGTCCGCTGCCTTTGCCGCGCCGACCGGCAGCAGCACAAGGACCATGATAAGCGCCAAAAGCCCCGCAAGAAGCCGCCCGGTTCCGTTCCGTTTCATATGCAAAAACCCCCTTGTGTGATTTCTGTTTTCCCAATTATATATTGTATCACATCCTCTACCCGCGCGCAAGGAGAAATTGCCGCGGCGCGGGGGATGTCGACAACCCTCCCGGCTCGTTCCTCGCCACCCTCCCTTTCACAGGGAGGGCAAGATTGTGCCGCGGGACGGGCGCTCCGTGTCATTCTGAGCGTAAGCGAAGAATCTTGAAGATCCTTCGTCGCATGCTCCTCAGGATGACACACAGGCGCGGGACGCCGGGGTTTCTCCGATCCGTTGCCGCTCCGGTTGACACCTCATCACCGCCTTCGGCGGAGCTTCTCCTCAAGGAGAAGCCTCCGTATGCGCGAGCCAAAAGCCTTCCCCTTGGTGAGGGCACGGAGATGAGCGCTTGCTGTGCAAGAACAATCCCCCAGTCAGCCTGCGGCTGCCAGCCCCCTTTACACAAGGGGGGCCAAGACGCGAGGCGGAAGCGCGGGTCGATGGTACGCGCGATCTACCGCCGAAGCGAAGTGAAACGAAGCGGAGCATGGTACGCGCGGGAAGCGCGCGATCTACCGCCGAAGCGAAGTGAAACGAAGCGGAGCATGGTACGCGCGGGAAGCGCGCGATCTACCGCCGAAGCGAAGTGAAACGAAGCGGAGCATGGTACGCGCGGGAAGCGCGCGATCTACCGCTGTAATGAAGCGCAGCGGAATGGAACAGGGAGAAAACCGCACAGCGCGCGGTTTTCGACCATGTGAGACCATCCGGGTGTCACGACGAAGGAGTGACGGATGAGGGGGTGCCGCGCATGGCGCAATATTCGCGCGGAAGGCGTCGCGGATGGTTGCAAAACGTGCCGGGATGCGGTACAATATCGGGTATGGAACAGTTTTGGACGTCTTTCAACATCGTCATCCCGCTCGTCATCATGATGGCGACCGGGATGCTCATCCGCAGGGTCGGGCTCGTCTCCGAGGACGCGTTCCGCATCATCAACCGCATCGTGTTCTACATCGGCATCCCGACGCTCGTGTTTCACGCCGTCGTCACCGACACAACGACCGCGCGCTGGCAATACGCGCTGTGGGTCGCGGGAAGCGTGCTCGTCGCCTTCGTGCTCTCCCTGCTGCTGGGCCGCGCGCTCACAAAGGACCCCGCAAAGCGCGGCACGCTTGCGCAGGCGGCGTACCGCAGTAACGACGGCATCTTCGGGCTTGCTGTCGCAACGGCGCTTTTAGGCGAGGGCAACACCGGCACGATGGCGTTCACGCTCGTCATCTCCGCGACGCTGTTCGGCGTCACCGGCGTGCTCTGCTACGAGCTGAACCGCGGCGGCAAGGTCAAACTCGGCAAGGTGCTTCTGAACACGATCAAAAACCCCGTCCTCATCGGCGGCGTGCTGGCGCTGATCGTGCGCTTTACGGGACTGCAGCTTCCGTACGTCATTCTGAAGCCGATCGAGTATTTTAAGAGCATGTGCACGCCTCTGGGCTTTCTGGTCCTCGGCGGCGTGCTGTCGTTCAAGTCCTTGAAGGAGGACTGGAAGCTCGTCACCGTCATCAGCGCGGTGAAGCTGATCGCCTTCCCCGTCGCGGTCTGCACGATCGCGTACTTTGTCGGCGGGCTCAGAGGTCCCGAGCTTGCCTCGATCTTTATCGTGTTCTCCGCGCCGACCGCGATGTCCTGCCTGCCGATGGCTTCTGAGCTCGGCGGCGACGTGAAGCTTTCCGGCGAGCTGATCGCGGTCACGACCGTGCTCTCGCTTCTGACCGTATTTCTCTATCTCACATTCTTCGGAGGGATCCTGACAGCATGACCGAACGGCTTTATCTTCTTGACAGCATGACGTCCGCTTTCGACGCGGTCGTGACCGCCTGCGAACCCGCAAAAGGCGGATATCTTATCGAGCTTGACCGCAGCGCGTTCTTCCCGAACAAGGGCGGACAGCCCTGCGACGTCGGTACGATCGGCGACGCCGTCGTTTCCGACGTGAACGAACAGGGCGAGCGGCTTTTGCACCTTGCGGACCGCGCGATCCCCTTGGGCACGGCGGTGCATTGCGCGCTGGACTTTGCCCGGCGCTTCGACATCATGCAGCAGCACACCGGCGAGCACCTGCTCTCCTACTGCGCGTGGCACTTGTTCGGCGCGCAGAACGTCGGCTTCCACTGCGCGCTCAGCTATGCGACGCTCGATCTCGACAAGCCGGTCTCGCACGAGGGGATCACGGCGATCGAGAACCTCGCAAACCGCCTCGCCGCCGAAAATGCCGCGGTGACGGCGAAGATCTACGAAACCGAGCAGGACCTTGCCGGCATTCCGCTCCGCAAGCACGCGGAGGGGCTGACTGCGCCGATCCGCATCGTCACGATCGAGGGCAGCGACGCGTGCACCTGCTGCGCGCCGCACGTCAGGCGCACCGGCGAGATCGGGCAGCTGAAGATCGTCGAGGCGATCCCGTACAAGGGCGGCACGCGCTGTACCTTCCTGTGCGGCATGCGGGCGCTTTCCCACGCGCAGCAGATGCAGGACACGGTGAGCGCGATCGCGCTCCGATTCTCCACCGCCCGCGACCAGGCGGAAGCGGCGGTGCAGAAGCAGGCGGAAGACCTGTCCAACGCAAAGCGCGAGCTGCGGCAGGCGTACGCCGCGCTCGACGAATACCTTGCAAAGGCGCTCAAGGCCGAAGCCGAGGACGTGAAGGGCACAAAGCTGATTGTGAAGATCCTGCACGGCGTCGACGCAAAGCGGCTCCGCAATCTTGCGGGCGCGACGATGACGGACAAGGCGCTCTCCGTGCTGTTTTCGGACACGGGCGAACGCGTCTCGTACCTGCTCGCCTCGAACGGGATCAAAGCGGACATGGGCGTTCTCATCGCGGCGGTCAACACGGCGCTGAACGGCAACGGCGGCGGACGCGGCACGCTCGCGCAGGGCAGCGCGAAAACGCCCGCGGACTTGGCGGAAACGGTCGAAAGCCTGCGCACCTATTTCAGAAACGTGCTGCGCGGATAACGGACGTGCCATGCACGTCCCTACATGGGCAAAGGAGCATTTCGCGGGACGCCGGATGCGGCGCCGCGGAGCACAGGCGGGTCAAAAGCCCGCCTTTTTCCATTTATTTCCGACGATTTTCACACAACTGTTGCGTTTTGTTCATAAATACGGCACACTTTGCTTGCATTCACGCGCTATACTGTCAGTATCCGAGAGTATACAGCAAAGGAGCGTCCGCCGATGAAACGACCGATCCAACCGAAGCGCCTGCACGTTCTGTGCGCCTTTGCGGCAGTCTTTGCGCTGCTGCTGATCGGCTGCGCGGCGACGGCGGCGCACATTCCGGAGGCGGAGATTCCGGCGGACGACGTCGTCTTTGAAGCGCCCCCGACGCCCGAACAGGCGCTTGTCACGCCCGATCCCGCGCTGATTACGCCGGAGCCGTCGCTTGCTCCGACGCCGACGCCCTCTCCTACCCCCACCCCCTCGCCCA